>Ga0209942_1000150_pt1 | contig 43243 bp, 38 predicted proteins | sample SalPonR1_A_D2_MG_FD_185695 | JGI IMG/M metagenome (GOLD analysis project Ga0209942, IMG submission 185695) | Salt pond soil microbial communities from South San Francisco under conditions of wetland restoration - Salt Pond MetaG R1_A_D2_MG... ...
TCGCAATTCCGGGAACAATTTCTTTACGATCTGCCCATAAAATCCGTTGAATGTCGGATGGATGATCTTGTAGCCCCGGAATTTATTCCGGCGGGTATAGAGAGGTGATCCACATCACCAAAGTGCCTTAGGCACGGAAAAACTTTAAAACAGGGATCTGTCTGTTAAATCAATTTTATTTGAAAAATATTAACTTATACGTATTTTTTAATATAAATGCGCACTTATATAATTTATCAAAATGAAATCAAGATTAAATATCACTGTAGATAAGAAGCTTAAGAAGCAGATTAAATCTTATGCAAAACAAAGGAATGTCAGCATTTCGGAACTTGTAGAATATTATTTTGAACAGTTGACGAGATCTGGTAAGCAACGGTCAATTATTGATGTTGTCGAGTCTATGCAAATTCCGGAAATCCCTCAAGATGCAAATCTTGTAAACGACTATCACAGAGACATGGAAAACAAATACGATGATTAGGTTATTTCTTGATGTCAATGTGATATTAGATTATTCATTAAAAAGGCCTGAGTGTTACAAAAATTCAAAAATTATTCTACAGTATATAATTGAGGGAAGATATCGTGGAGTGGTTAGTCCTGTAGTCATACACATTGCATCACACATTTTAAAAAAACATCTGGGTTCAGAAAAAACAAAAATTATCATACTTGCCTTGTTAAATGATGTGAGAGTAATTGAAACTCCCCATGAGGTGATTGAACAGGTGATGAATTCTGATTGGAACGATATTGAAGATGCAATTCAGTATTATACGGCACTTTATCATAAGGTTGATTTTATCATTTCCCGAGATTCTGGAATGATAAAAAAGGCGATGCCATCACTGCCGGTGATTCATCCTCTGGACTTTTTAAATACAGAGAACTTAATTTAGAAGAGAATGAACCTTAAATGAAGGAGCTTATTAATTTGGCTCATCCAAAATTCAATAATAGTAACCAGGGTTTAAAAAAAAGCTAAAAGGGGTTCACACTGAGGACGCGAAAGAGGTAACCACAGAGGGCGCAATGGGGCGCAGAGAGACAAGATGCTGATTGAATTTGGTTGGTAATTCCAAAAATTCGTGCTTCTCAGAGTCCTCGGTCTTCGCGGCAAAACTACTGCCTGGTTTTAGCCACGAGGGCACGAAGCCGCGAAGGTTCACTAAGAAAAGCTGTCCGCTGAAAGCCGATAGCCAAGAGCCTGCATTCTCAGTTTTACCATTATTACGTTTTCCCCTTTCAAATCTATTGTCTGTTATATTCGTTGTTCGCAATTCCGGGAACAATTTCTTTACGATCTGCCCATAAAATCCGTTGAATGTCGGATGGATGATCTTGTAGCCCCGGAATTTATTCCGGCGGGTATAGAGAGGTGATCCACATCACCAAAGTGCCGTAGGCACGGAAAATCTTTAAAACAGGAATCTGTCTGTTAAATCAATTCATGAAACATACATTGTGCGTACCTACGGTACTTTCTGGTGTGTTGGCTGTCCATAATCCCGGGAATGAATCCGCCGGGTTACAAGATTGGGCGCAGCTACGCTGCTTTGGTTCAAACCTCAGATAATCTGTGGAAAAAATGAATTCAGATCGTGTATTGAGTGCTAGCTTGATCGTGTGGCTTTCGCATTACTTTATAGTCTTCTAAAAAGAATGTTAGATATTTGAATTCTGACGTAATCCCTTTAGGATGCCCATAAAATCCGTTGAATGACGGATGGACGATCTTGTAGCCCCGGAATTTATTCCGGCGGGTATAGAGACGATCCATATCTCCGAAGTGCCTTAGGCACGGATAATCTTTAAAATAGGGATCTGTCTGTTAAATCAATTCATGAAACATATATCGTGCGTACCTACGGCACTTTCTGGTGTGTTGGCTGTCCATAATCCCGGGGATGAATCCGCCGGGCTACAAGATTTGGCGCAGCTACACTGCTTTGGATCAAACGAAGGTTTTTGAAAGGGTAACCGCAGAGGGCGCAATGGGGCGCAGAGAGACAAGAAGCTGATTGAATTTGGTTGGTAGTTCCAAAAATTTGTGCTTCTCAGAGTCCTCGGTCTTCGCTTGAAAAGCTACTGCTCGGATTCAGCCACGAGGGCACGAAGCCGCGAAGGTTCACGAAGACAAAAGCTGATCGCTGACAGCCAAAAACAACTCATCAAACCGTCATAATCTCCTTCTCCTTCTGCTCGAGGGCCTCATCAATCTTTTTGATGTGATTATCGGTCAGTTCCTGTACTTTCTCTTCGGCTTCATATTTGGAATCTTCGGGCAGTGACTCCTGCTCCACCTCTTTCCTGATCTGATCGTTTGCATCACGGCGCGTATTCCGGATGCTGATCCGTGCATTCTCGGCAACTTCTTTGGCATGTTTTACCAGCTCTTTTCTGCGCTCCTCCGATAGGATCGGCAGGGGAATACGAATCAGCACACCGTCATTATTTGGGTTTAATCCCAGGCCGGATGACATAATTGCTTTTTCTATATCCTCTATAACGGATTTGTCGTATGGCTGAACGGTTAACAGTCGCGGTTCAGGCGCACTTACGTTGGCAAGCTGGTTCAGGGGTGTCTGGGAACCGTAGTAGTTAACTTTTACATTGTCTAAAAGGGTAGGGGATGCTTTTCCTGCACGGATATGGGAAAATTCTTTTTTGCAGAATGAGAGTGCCTCATCCATCTGTGAGCTGGCATCGGAGATAATCAGTTGTAGTTCTTCTGGAATCATGTCAGTCCTTACTAAGCATTAGTTGTGTTTATAACAGTATGTAAACTGAAATTTAATAAAACTACTCATCATCCCAAACAACAGTTGAACCGACGGACTCATCTGTGCAGACAACCCGCTTGAAGTTCCCCGTTATATTCATGTTAAAAACAATAAACGGGGTCTTGTTTTCACGGCAGAGGGTAAATGCGGTTAAATCCATAACCTCCAAACGGCGTTTTAAAATCTCATCCCCCGAAATTTTATCAAATTTGATCGCATCGGGATTCTCTTCCGGGTCCGAATCAAAAATACCGTTTACCCGGGTGCCCTTTAAAATAACATCGGCTTCAATTTCGATCGCCCGGAGGGCCGCGGCGGTGTCGGTTGTGAAGTAGGGGTTTCCAGTACCGGCTCCGAAAATAATCACTCTCCCTTTTTCAAGATGACGCACTGCGCGACGCCGGATATAGGGTTCAGCTATCTCTTCCATCCGTATGGCACTCATCAGCCGGGTTTGCACACCCTTTCGTTCAAGTGCATCCTGAAGAGCCATGCTGTTGATCATGGTGGCAAGCATTCCCATGTAATCGCCCTGTACACGATCCATGCCAAGAGTTGCTCCGCGCACCCCCCTGAAAATATTACCGCCACCGATCACAATCGATACTTCAACTCCTTCGTCATGTACAGCTTTAATTTCATCGGCATACTGCGTCAGAATATTACCGTCAATCCCATGTCCCTGTTCTCCTAAAAGAGCTTCCCCGCTCAGTTTAAGCAGTATTCGTTTATATTGATTTGCCACTATGGTTCTGCTATAAGTTAAGTGATATAAAAAAGGCCACCGTAAAGGTAGCCTTTTTTTAAAAATATGTCAGGAGTTTTCGCCCAGCTGCAGCCGGTGAAACGATTTGACTGTGGGAGCCTCCTCTTTTTTCAGTAACTCCTTTATTGTTATGCCGTTATCTTTTACATATTTCTGTTCAAGCAAAACACGCTCCTCGTAAAAGCGGCGCAGTTTCCCTTTGGCTGCTTTTTCAGCAATCTCCTCGGGTTTGCCTTCATTGATCAGTTGTTCTTTTGCGATTTCAAGCTCCTTGTCGATGATTGAACTGTCAACACCTTCACGGTCTACGGCCAGCGGATTCATTGCGGCGATCTGCATGGCGATATCTTTGCCAAGAGTGTCGGCATCGATATCATCTTCAAACTCAACCAAAACGCCAAGCTGGTTTCCCGGGTGGATATAGTGGACGATCTGGCCGGATGTATTCAGGAGAATAACACGGCTGATTTCAATTTTTTCACCGATCTTGCCCACCATATCTTTCAGATGGTCTTCAATAGTAAGACCGTTTAACTCTGCCTGAAGCAGTTCATCAAGGGAGGCGATATTATTTTCAAAAGCCACATTTAAAAACGATTCGGCTTTATCCTGGAAATCTTCATTCCGTGCAACGAAATCTGTTTCGCAATTAATTTCAATGGCTGCTGCTTTTTTTCCGTCTTCACTGATCCGGGTTAAGATAAGGCCCTGGTTTGCTTCTCTGTCTGCTCTTTTTTCAGACACTTTCTGACCTTTTTTCCGTAAAATTTCAACGGCTCTTTCCATATCCCCGTCAGCTTCCGACAGGGCTTTTTTGCAGTCCATCATTCCGGCGCCGGTCTGATCGCGCAGTTCTTTTACATCTTTTGCACTAATACTCATTGTTCGTCTGTCTAAAATCGTTTTGAGTTAACTGTTGGTTTATAATCTACTCTTCTTCATCTGCAGAAGGCGATTTTTCAGCTTTTTTTTCCGGTTGGGACTCAGTTTCCGCTTTAGTTGCGGTTTCTGTTTCGGAAGCCGTTTTCCGCTTTCGTTTTCTGCGCCTTGTTTTACCTTCCTCTTCGCCTTTTTTCTCAGCCGGTTCTTCTTTCTTTGCTTCTTCAGCTGCCTGTTCCATAAGCTCTTCTTCTTTGATGGCTTCCCGCTCGGCATTACCCTCTATAATGGCATCAGCAATTTGTGATGTAATCAATTGAATGGTTCTCGCTGAATCGTCATTACATGGAATAATGTAGTCGGGGATATCCGGATCACTGTTCGTATCAGCCATTGCAATAATGGGAATGTGCAGTTTCACCGCTTCGTTTACAGCAATATGTTCTTTAATGGTATCCACAACGAAAATGGCACCCGGCAGACGAGTCATATTTGCAATACCGCCCAGGGTCAATTCGAGTTTTTCTCTTTCACGGTCGAGCATAAGCCCCTCTTTTTTTGTGAGCTCATCAAACGTACCGTCTTTTTTCATTCGTTCAATCTCTTCCATTCGGGAGATACTTTTCCGGACTGTACTGAAGTTGGTAAGCATTCCTCCCAGCCAGCGGTGTACGATATATGGCATCCCGCTGCGGATCGCTTCTGTTTTAACAATTTCCTGTGCCTGCTTTTTAGTGCCGACAAACAGAATGGTTTTTCCGGCGCGGGCAAGGTTGGATACCTCTTCAAGAGCCTCTTCGAGGTATTTATGTGTTTTCTTGAGGTCTATGATGTGAATACCGTTTCGCTGCATGAAAATGAATTCGTTCATTTTCGGATTCCAGCGGCGGGTAAGGTGTCCGAAGTGGGCACCTGATTTTAATAGTTCTTCTAAAGATGCAGGTTTTGTCATAGTAATATGTAAATTTGAGTTTGTCCTCTACACAGATCGTCCCCGAACGCTAACCCGTCATTAGTTGACGGACACCCGGCGAAGGGTCACTGTGTATGTGTGATTAAAAAAAGTTCTTTATGTCAGACAGCTTTATTGCTTGTGATGTCTGTATGCACGCAGTAACCGGGAAAATAAATACCCGGTAACCGGAAGTAAAAGGTGGTTTATCGCTTGCTAAACTGAAATTTCTTTCTGGCTTTAGGCTGCCCGTATTTTTTACGTTCAACCATACGGTCATCACGTGTAAGCAGGCTATTCTGCTTAAGCACGTCGTGCAGATCTTCATTCAGATCATCAAGAGCTCGCGCAACAGCCAGCTGAATAGCTCCGGCCTGGCCCGTGATGCCGCCTCCGCGAACAGTCACTTTTATATCGTAATCTGCTGTTTTTTCAGTTACCTCAAGTGGCAGCATGGCAACATTGATTTTAGCCTGGGTGTCGAAATATTTATCGAGGGGATCACCGTTAACTAAAAAATCTCCTTTACCCGGCTTGATATAAAGCCGTGCTGTTGATGTTTTTCGTCGTCCTATATAATTAGCTTTTGCCATAAGTAATATCAGAGTTCAATCTTTTCAGGTTTCTGTGCTGCTTGGGTATGCACCGGACCTGCATATACACGTAGGTTCGTAAGCATTTTCCGCCCCAGTTTATTTTTTGGGAGCATGCCTTTGACTGCTTTCATAACTAAAGATGTAGGATCTTTTTCAAGCATTTCCTCAGCGGACGTAAACTTTTCACCACCCGGATAGCCGGTATGTCGGAAATAGAGCTTATTTGCCATCTTGTTTCCGGTAAGGGCTACCTTTTCAGCATTGATTACAATTACATGATCTCCTGTATCCATGTGCGGTGTGAATTCCGGTTTGTGTTTGCCCCGTAACAGGGAAGCCACTTTGCTGCTCAAACGGCCAAGCGGTACATCTTCAGCATCAAGCAATAACCAGTTTTTTTTGATATCAGCCGGTTTGGCTGAAAATGTTTTATTTGAAATCGTGTTCACGAGAGTCTCTTTGTGTTTTTAAAAATTTGCAAATTCGACAAGTCACGAAAAATAAGAGTATTAGTTAATGATTGCAATAGCAGATGATGATAAATATTTTAGTGCTTTGCAGGGAAAGCGTATCCGGGCAATGTATGCCCACGAGTTCATCTGATGATTTTGATCTTATCAAGATCGAAGGATAGTACCTTGAAACGCTTATCGACTTTTGATTTCCCCTCCCTGATTAACTGTGTGCCACACTCATCGTTTATCAGCTTAATAAGCTTTTTTCGATTTCTTGAAATATATGACTGATGGGTTTGGCTGGAATAGAGCTGCTGATCAACACTGCTTGCCAATATCTCTTTTTGGCCCGATAGCGCCATATCTTTAATGATCTCCCAGAGTTTTTCAAGTTGTTTGTCACCGGTTGAATTGAACATATGTCCGTTGATGGTGATGGCCGGTTCAGCATCAGAAATATCTATGATTACTGGATAGTCCTGAACCTTGTCAGACTCTTTTTCATTTTTTCCGTTTTTTAGCAATTTCCAGCCCGCGAACCCGGCAATCAGCAAAAGAAAAATTCCTGCATAAGAATAGATTGAATCAAATCTTCCAGGCTTGGTGATGGTCTCCACAAACGGAAGGTTTGGATCAAATTTGAAGGTTTTTATTAGCAAGGTATTTCTGCTGTCCCATGGCGGTTCGTGACCGGCAATAATCCATCTGCCCGTGCGCTCTGAAAAGTAGAGTACACGAGGGTCAACCAAACCCATTGCGGAAACCCTGATCCGGTGTAGTTTTTCATCTTTATAGTTAACCAGGTTGATGTAATTCGATTCACCTTCATTGCTTAAAAAACCAAAAATATTGGAGCTGGTGTCCACTTTATAGGTAGCGGTTTGGGTAACTCTTGTATGCTTGGGACTAATTCCTAAATAAATCCCGTTTAGCAATGCGGTTAAAGAATTGTTGATCTGCCACTCTTTTTCTTCTTGATTCAGCCTGTATACAAGAGGAGTGCTGCCGGCATGATCGGCAGGGCTTCCAATGTAATAGAACTCAGACTCTGTACGATACAATAATCCTCTCATACTTTTATTAACGATCTGCCTGTTTTTAACTGTCACCTCTTCCCACTGACCAGTATCCTGTTCATAACGGATCAATAGGTTTTTATAGAGCCACAAACCGTAGCCTCCGATGGCGTATATGTAATTTTTTTCTGCAAGTGTTGCCGCATGGCCAAACATATTTCTGTGGTTAAATGATGTATCGATCCGTCTCAGTCGGCGCGAGTCAATGTCAAACTCATGTACCCGGCCAATCCCGGTATCCCAGAAAAAGATTTTCTCACCGTTTAACCCGGTTTCCATGATTTTTGCAGAGTCATCTTCAAATTGAAGAGTGGCAAGAGTATCTATACTGCTTGCTTCGGAGATGCGAACAAGAGTGTTATCTCTTTGATTCAACAAATATATATCACCATTACCGGGATTGAACGACATTCTAATTTCCCGGTGAGTAAACCCGTCCCGAAAGGTGTACGCCACTTCGCTATAGGATTGACCATTCGCCGTCTGCTGAAAACCCAACATCAAAAGAATGAGAACTAAGAGCATTTTTCTATTTGTTATAAGAAGGAACAGTTAAATGAATTAACTATTTAATTATAAAGAAAGAAACTATGAAATCCTTTTTTATTTTCTGAGTTAAGTGGACTCGTTTTGGAGGCAGCTTATTGCAGAAAGTTTTCAGGTAATCTGATTTTATAATTTTAGATGGATGATCCGGGAGGGGAGAGAAGCAAAAAAGAGTAATAAACGGGGCACAGATTCCTCCGTGCCCTGTCTTGTGATGTTCTGTTTTAAAAGAAAGATGATTTATCAGTTATCCCTCTTTCTGATCTGGAAGGATCATCTTTTGCGCTATTATTATGATCTAACCTTTTAATAACCTCTGTTGATGTATAATCAGTAGTTGGGTTTTTCATGTTTACACATGTTGTCCCCAACTGCATAAGTAAGATTCAGTGTAAGGGTTTGTTGCAGAAAACTGTATAACTGATAGTTGACTAAAAGATCACATATAGCATCGAATTAATTTATCAGGTAAAAGCTACGGAAAGGCAGGTTTTCTTATGAAATGCTGTTATTTTAATACTATTAGCACCGCAAATTTATATGCTTTTGAATGAATATCATATATAAAATTCAGGCAGTACAGAGAAATATTTTATGGAGGCTGGTAAAATGCATGACACAGTAGTAGAAAAGATACTTTTTTTGATGAACACGGAGCTTTTCTCTGATATTCCGACGAAACAGTTGCTATACCTTGGACAAATTTCCAGGTTTCATTTTTACGCTGAGGGTGAGTGCCTGTTTGTTGAAGGAGATTTAACACCGGCGATTTATTTAATTGTATCGGGCAGCGTTACGGTAGTGAAAAATAATCAGGCTGCAAGATCTTATGAAAAGGGGGATGTACTCGCAGAGATGGGATTTTTTGATGGATCACCCTGTGTAGCTGATGCAATCTCTACAGAAGAGACAGAAGTACTTCAAATTGACAGAGATGAATTTTTTGATCTTTTCAGAGATTGTGTTGAAATAAGTCACGGTGTTTTAAAATTTTACATTCGCCGTTACAGGTATATTCTGGAATTGATAAGCTCCGAAGGCTTGCTCCAGTACCTTGTAGAAAATACAGATCTGAAAGAGAGCGATATCTCCGGCTCCTATAAAGCAGGTTGAATCCGAACTGCGGGTTACAATTTAAGTCTGTCACGAAAAAGTAATATTCACTTAACGCAAGGCATTAATCTGCATTCAATGAGAAATTCTCAATGATTCATTGTATTTTATACTCTTATAAAACAGAAAGTAAAGTCATAAAAAAGAGATTAAAATGGCCACAAAAAATGAACTGCTGCAAACAAAAACAGAATTTGATACAGGTAATGGAAAAGCTAACCTTCACAGCCTTACGAAATTAGGAGAGCTCGGTTATGATAAAGTGAGCCGCCTTCCCTTTACAATAAAAATTTTACTGGAAGCCGTTCTTCGTGAATACGACGGTTATGTCGTAACAGAGGATGATGTGAATGTGCTTGCTGAGTATAATGCCAAAAACCCAACGGGTGAAATCCCTTTCAAACCTTCAAGAGTTGTACTTCAGGACTTTACGGGAGTACCCGCTGTGGTTGACCTTGCCGCACTCCGATCGGCAATGGACCGTATGGGCGGAAAAGCTACCTCTATCAATCCGCAGGTTCCTGTTGATCTTGTGATCGACCACTCGGTTCAGGTGGATATGTTCGGCCAGGATTATGCCCTGCAGTTCAACGTGGAAAAAGAGATGGAGCGCAACCGCGAGCGATATGAATTTTTGAAATGGGGTAAATCAGCTTTTGATAACTTTAGGGTTGTACCTCCGGGACGCGGAATCGTTCACCAGGTAAACCTGGAATATCTCGCAAAAGGCGTCTTTACCCGCGAAGAGGATGACGGCTCAATCACAGCCTACCCGGATACACTTGTGGGAACCGACTCACACACCACAATGATCAATGGTCTTGGAATCCTGGGATGGGGTGTCGGCGGTATTGAAGCGGAAGCTGCTATGCTCGGCCAGCCGATCTATATGCTGGTTCCGGAAGTTGTAGGTGTGAAACTGACCGGGAAACTAAATGAAGGAATTACAGCAACAGATCTTACGCTTACAGTCACTCAAATGCTTCGCCGTCACGGGGTGGTCAGTAAATTTGTTGAGTTTTTCGGTCCGGGATTGAGCAATATGAGTCTACCTGACCGCGCAACTATTGCAAACATGTCTCCCGAATACGGTGCAACTATGGGCTTTTTCCCGATTGATAAAGAGTCGTTGCGATATATGCTTCGAACCGGGCGCTCGCAGGAGCAGGTAGACCTGGTTGAAAATTATACCAAGCAACAGGGCCTGTTCCGGACAGACGATACACCCGACCCGGAGTTTACGGAAACTCTTGAGTTGGATCTCGGCGACGTAAAAACATCTCTTGCCGGACCAAAGCGGCCGCAGGATCGTATCACACTGAACAATATGAAGACAACCTTTGAAAACAGTCTTACGAGCGACGATCCCACAATGGGCTTCAACCTGGCACAAGAAAAACTGGCCAATAAAGGTATATTTAAAAATGGACAGGATATTGAAATGAAGCACGGTGATGTGGTGATTGCCGCTATCACAAGCTGTACAAATACATCCAATCCAAGCGTAATGCTGGGTGCAGGAATTGTTGCAAAGAAAGCGGTTGAACGCGGGTTGAAAGTGCCGCCCTTTGTAAAAACGTCACTGGCTCCCGGCTCCCGGGTCGTTACCGAGTACCTGAAAGAGGCCGGCCTAACCGATTACATGGATCAGCTCGGTTTTAATCTTGTCGGATATGGATGTACCACATGTATCGGGAACTCGGGGCCACTGCCCGAGGCTGTTGAAAATGCTGTAAAAGAAGGTGACCTGATTGTGGCCGGTGTTCTCTCCGGAAACAGAAACTTTGAGGGACGAATTCACCCTTATGTAAAAGCTAACTTCCTGGCATCACCGCCGCTGGTTGTGGCTTATGCTCTTGCCGGAACGGTTGATATCGATCTTGCTTCAGAGCCGCTCGGAAAAGACAAAGACGGCAAGGATGTTTACCTGAAGGATATCTGGCCCACAACTGATGAGATAACTGAATTTTTGGACAGCTCTATCCGACCGGAGTTATTTGAGAGATTGTACAGTGACATCTTTGAATCGGAAACCTGGGATGAAATTCCGGTCCGCGGAGGAGAACTTTACGAATGGAAGGAAGACTCCACCTACATTCAGGAGCCCCCGTTCTTCATGGGCATGGGTGAAGAGCCTGAGCCGATCAAACCGATTAAAAATGCAAAAGTACTTGTTAAGGTGGGTGATTCGATAACAACCGATCACATTTCGCCTGCCGGTAATATCAAACCCGAAAGTCCTGCAGGCCAGTACCTGATCAATAATGGCGTTGAGGTGAAAGATTTCAACTCCTACGGATCAAGACGCGGAAATGACCGTGTGATGACTCGCGGTACATTTGCCAACGTGCGGTTTAAAAATCAGCTGGCTCCCGGGAAAGAGGGAGGCTTTACGAAGTATCATCCAACCGGAGATATTACAACGATTTACGAAGCCGCTGAAAAATATAAAGAAGATGGCACTCCGCTTATTGCACTTGCAGGCGAAGAGTACGGAACCGGTTCATCCCGTGACTGGGCAGCTAAAGGAACCATTCTCTTGGGAGTGAAGGCTGTGATTGCGGCTTCCTACGAGCGGATTCACCGGTCGAACCTGGTGGGAATGGGCGTTCTGCCGCTTCAATTCAGTGAAGGTGAATCGCATGACAGCCTTGGACTGGACGGATCGGAAGAGTACACCATTCACGTGGATGATAACCTGAAAGCGCAACAGGAAGTGAAGGTAGATGCCAAAAAAGAGAACGGTGAAGTGATCAGTTTCACCACAGTAAACCGGATCGACACACCGGTTGAAATTGAGTATTACCGCAAAGGTGGTATTTTGCATAAGGTTCTGCTGGATTACCTGGAAGAAGAAAAAGAGTCATAAAAGTGGAAACGCAAAACGCAAAAGGGAAATTGATTAATTTATAATCATGGATGGAAATTAGTTTAAGGTATTTTCACTTTTCACTTTTCACTTTTCACTTTTGCTCAGTTTTTTGCGTTTTTATATCGTTAGCTACTTCTACTAAATCATACACAATCAATATCACAAATTGAATTCCAACGAACGCATTCTGCTGATCGACTGTCCTGATGAAAAGGGATTGATCTATAAAATCAGTGGTGTTCTCTACGATCACAAGCTGAATATTGTCAGCAACCAGGAGTATGTGGACCCGGTTTCGGATCACTTTTTTATGCGTTCTGCGTTTGAGGGAACCGAGGCCGCGGAACAGGTGCTTTCAGACCTGGAAGAGATTTTGCCGGAACAGGCGGACATCCGGCTAGCATCCAACGGGAAACGGTCGGTTGTGGTTCTGGCTACGAAAGAGCCGCACTGTTTGGGCGATCTTCTGCTGAGAAACGCCTATGATGAGTTTCCGGCCACTATTTCTGCGGTGATCAGCAATCACGATTATCTTGAGCCGCTGGTGCGTTCGTTTGATATTCCGTTTCATCATATTTCCCACGAACATCTTGAGAGGGAAGAACACGAGGAGAAGATTTTAAATGCGCTGGCTCCCTACAATCCCGCTTACCTTGTGCTGGCGAAGTATATGCGGGTGTTTACCCCGCTGTTTGTAAAGCGGTTTCCCAACCGGATGATCAATATCCATCACTCTTTTCTGCCGGCGTTTGTGGGTGCTTCACCCTACAGGCAGGCGTTTGACCGCGGAGTAAAAATTATCGGGGCTACCGCCCATTTTGTTACGGATGATCTTGACGAAGGTCAAATCATTGCCCAGGATGTGATCCCGGTGAACCACTCCTATACCGCTTCCGATATGGCCAATGCAGGCAGGGATGTCGAAAAGATTGTGCTCTCCAAAGCCCTGAAGCTGGTTCTGGAGGAGAAGGTGTTTATCTATCAGAACCGGACGGTGGTTTTTGAATAATGGGCAGATAGATATAAAATTAATCTGTGTTCCTCTGTGGTTAAAAAAAGACAATATTCGAGAGGGCGAAGAAATCTAACTCAGTTTGAGTACCGAGCAGGATTAACCGCAGATTAAACAGTGTAATGCACAGAGTTGCACAGTATTTCATTTGAGTGAAGTCAGAAAATCAATAGTTGCCAAATTCCGGGATAGGTTTTCCTGGCGGTTAATTCCCAGGATTCAAAATTCTCAAAGAGAAAACCGCAATGGCCGCAGAGGGGCGGAGGCTACCGGCTTGGGTTATTGAATATCCAGATTGATAGTTAGCTGAAATGAATAGAGCTTGCTATCGGCTATCGGCTATCTCTATTTACTAAATACTACATACTACATACTCCCCACTTTTCACTCCTGTCTCAACATGAGAGAACCCGTCAATACCGTAAAATCTCCTGCAGTTCCCGGTTCCTGTAATAATGTCGTCCTTTGATCTCCTCTTTTTGCAGAAGGCCCAGTTCTGCCAGTTCATTGAGGTAATTCCGGGCGGTATTTTCGGCGTAGATCCCGCTGTCGGTCAGGTGGTTTACCTTGGTAAAGGGTTGTGAAAAAATCGCTTCAGCCAGTTGTGCGGGACGGCGAATGGATGTCTCATTTTCAATAATCTGCAATACATGATCTTTGGCCTCGATGATCTCGTTTACCTTATTGTACGTAAGCCGGGAGGTTGATTCAACAGCACGCAGCATGTAGATGACCCAGCTCTGCCAGTCGCCGCGCTGGGATATACCAGCCAGTGTTTCATAGTACTCCTGCTTGTTTTCGATGATAAACCGGCTCAGGTACAATACGGGATATTCCAGCAAGCCGGTGTACGTGATAATATGAATGTTCAAAATTCTTCCGGCGCGGCCGTTGCCGTCGTGAAACGGGTGAATCGCTTCAAATTGGAAATGTGCAATGGCCATTTTTAGCAGCGGTTCCTGCGGGTGAATGGAATCATCATTCAAAAAATCAACGAGGTTGTCGAGTTTTGTTTCTACAACACCTTTTCCTCTTGGAGGCGTGTAAACCGGTTTTCCGGCATTGGGTCCGCTGCCACCCATGCGGATATGGGTTCTTGCAAAGGGTGGTCGTATTCCATCATGAGCCTCTTTAATTTCGCGATAGAGTTGAATGAAATAGTCTCGGTCGAACTGCTTTTTTTGGTTCAGGTACTGAAAGCCTGCCCACAACGCTTCACGGTAACGCAGTACCTCTTTAACCGGACCGGGGACTTCCGTTTCATTTTTATTTTCACTGTATGCTTTGTAGAGCTCATCATCGGTGGTAAAAACATTTTCAATCGCACTCGAATCTTTTGCTTCCTGCAGGGTAATCGTGTTGATCAGCACTGAAGGATTCGGAATCGCCACACTTCGTCCGGCAAGCAATGCAAGCGCCTCCTTGGCTTTACCGAGCTGTTCATAAACCTCAACGGTTTTGTAATTTCGCTCATCAATGGGCAACACGGGAAGATCATTCCAGGGTTTATTGCGGTCGGGGTTTATCGTGTAGTGGAATTTATCAGGCATTAATTAAGATATTTTTTAATGTATGATGGTAGTTTTGACCTTAAATGTACGTAAAAAACAGATAGTAAACATTAATAAAATTATATTTTAATGTCTGTAGGTTATTCACGCTTTAGATTTGATGTTGGTCCGGATGCCATACATCAAAATTTGAAATAATTAATGTATGTATAGAGGTTGTAAACCGATGAATCAAAAGAAGAATAACAGAGTAAACAGAAAAACAGAGCTGCGAAAAAACCGGCATACAAGAGGTACCTGTTTAATTGTTGATTACACTATTTTCATTGTATGCTTTTCTTCGCCACCAGTTAGCAAGCGTAGATCCCGTAATATTCATCATGGGGCCAAATATGGCAGGCGCGAGGCCGACTGTCGAAATTTTCCCCATTTCTGCGGCAATACCCGAAGCCATGCCGCAGTTTTGCATTCCAACTTCAAGGGCAATGGTTCGGCATGCTTCTTCGTCCAGCCCCATCAACCGGCAGCTCCAGTATCCTAAAGAGTAGCCTGACAAGTTGTGAATAATTGCTGCAGTAATTAAAAGCATACCCATAGTAAGCAGAGAATCTCTGCCAGCGCAGTAATAATTGAGATAATAAAGATGATTCCTATCATTGAAATAACAGGCATAACATCATTTAACCACTTGATCCTGCCTCCGAGGTATCTGTTAAACAAAAGGCCAAGCACGATGGGCAGAATAATCATATTGAGAATACTTATCATCATCCCAAACATGATTACCTGAATCAACGGAACGATTAGAATACTCAGCTCAAAAGTTCCAATTTCCAAAAAATATTCCGGATAAAACATCGCTAATGCAACAGAGGCAATAACCCAGAGAGAAAAAGAAAAGGATTTAAAAATGGTATCTTTACCACGAACCCCTATTGCCAATGATACAAACAGAAGTGAAATCAGTGGTGCCAGGTATGTTGCACCCCATCCAGTAAGCAATAAAAATATAATTCCAATTACACATAAAAAGCTTACTGCCAGGAATCCCTTCAAAACAGTTTTTTTATGATATGATTACTACTTATTTCTATTTGGGTATTTGTCCGTAAAATTGTTTCCACATATCTGCAGCATCCTCAGAAATTTGTTTGGTTTGATCAGACTGAACGGATGTTTGTTGTTTGATACATTTTAAAAGTGATTCCTTTGATTTATTTTCAAGCTTTGTATAGTGATATATTTCTCCAAGCAACAGGTGAGGAGCAAGATGATCCGGAAACATGGAAAGGGCCGTATGTGCATTTTCTTCAGCTTTTCCATATTGTTTTAATTCAGTAAAAGCGAGGCTTCGGGAGAGGTAAATATTCCGGTCATTAAAATTTTTCAGAGCGTGTTCCAGGTGCACAAGACCTCTTGACGGCGATTCCTGCATTACCAATGCCGCGCCCATGTGAAAATGCAATTCACCCTCATCCGGCAGATATTCAAGTGCATGCTGGTAGTGCCCGGTTGCTTTTTGCCATGAAATGGATTCGGCAGCATCCATTCCTTTTTTCCAATGCCATTGTCCGGGGTATGCCATCACAAATTTGAAAATGACAAAAAAAAAATCCTACTGATATCAAGCTCATTGCAAATTTTGAAATGAATTTGTCTGAACGGAAATGGATTACAGATAGAGGAGATATGCCCAGTATAAAATAAGCAATAATCGTTACCGGGAGAACATGAAGCGGAGAATCCATTAGGCTGTGACACACAATTGCAGCAAGAATGGCAAAAAGAGTCGTATTCGTCTGGTTCAGTTTTGACCGGTTTTTCCAAAAATGGAAGAGAGGATACAACCACAAGTACAGAAACAGAAGACCTCCCGGAGTTCCGCCTTCAAAAAAAGCTTGCAGGAATTCGTTGTGAGCTTGTTTTAAATTGGCTGCCTTATAGGCAAATGGTTGATGTTTCTCATTTTGAAACCACCGGGCCTGATAGTTCAGGTACTCTGTTGCATAATTGCCATGGCCAATACCGGTTAACGGATGTTCTATTAGCATTGTTGCAGAGAGCTGCCAGACCATCCAACGGCCTTGTGAGGATTCGATGTCAACCCTGTATAGATAACCGGAAAGAATTAATAGCAGAACCAGGACACTACCAGCAAATACCTTTTTGAAACTTTTCAAATTTATTGGCTGCCACTTTTTAAACATCCGTTTGGTTAACCAAACCTGACAGGCTTTCTTTTGAAACCGAATATACAAAAATAGCACTAATGAAACAGCCAGGCTTAACATTGCACCCCGGCTTCCATTTAAAAAAAGTACCGACAGGATGAAAAACATGGATGAAACCAAAAACAAACGCTTTATGCGGGTTTTAGCTTGCAGTAATAAACCCAGATGGGCGAGCAACCCTATAGACAGCAAAAGTCCATACCCGTTTGCAGCACCGAGTGTACCCAAAACAGTTGTTTTCAGGTCATCACCAGGCTCAATCATGTAAAATTGAAAAATCCCGGCAAACGCCTGAAAAAAAGAAAGGCCTGCAACCATTTGAAGAAACATGCTTTGAAGCTCTTCCCGAGAATAACCGGGAGTATAATTATATAATTGGCGGCAGACCATTGTGAAAACGAGCAATGATATCAGAAGCCAAAAACTTGTGGTTTGAATATATGACCCCGGATCGGGGTGAGCAACAATCAGCCAGATAAGACGAATCAGTATCACCAATTCTATAACAGAAAGAACAAGGGATTTCTTTTTCCTTATTATTACTGCAAACACAAATCCTGTTATAAGCAGCCCGGTTCCGGTAACAAACAACATCTGTTTGAGAGCATTAAACGACCGGTATGCCCAGGGATCAACGGCGATCACAATCAATGCGGTCAAAATAATACAACCACCTGCAAGTAACTTTAAAGTGTTTGTATTCATAAAATTAAGAGTTTATACACTATTCATCGGATGCCCCATTTCCAACCTCCGGGTGTGCGAACAAAGTGAGCTCCCCGAAGCGTTGGAAGGATGTAGCTTAAATTCATCGGATGACTTGTTCTTGCTCAATATAGGGTACATATTCTTTTTCAGTCATCCGATGAATGATTGGTTAACAGTTTATATAAGGATTCTTCGGGATCTTCCTTGTAGTTCCAGTGTGTGGCACCTTCCTGCTCGTAAAAATGAACATCCATCCCGGCATTTCTCATTGCTTCGACCCACCGGCGCGGGATGTAGACAGGTACATCGATATCATCCAGCCCATGCCAGATATGCCAGGTAATCTGAGGGTTGGTTTCTGCCAGTTTTTGAATGATCTGAATGCGATCGATGACATTGTCGTTTAGCCACGGACTCACAAGCGCGGCCGTATGAACCGGACGTTTTTCCTTTTCAAGCCACTGAAACAAGGTTAATACACTTTTACTCCAGGCAATGACAGCCTGTTGATTGTCCCCGCATTGTCCCCTTATGAGATCAGAAACATGATTCATATTTTCCATGAAATTGGATACTTCTCCTGCCTGTTTCAGGTATGGAACAGCGATGCAAAGCCCATACCTGGCCGCCAAAGAATTCCAGTGCACCATTCTTGCATGACTCCGGCCGGCGTAGGTTTGGGAATAGCTGTTCACCGATTCGGAGAACTCGGTGTGCATGGCAATCACTCCTCTTTTTGTGTGTGCCGGAGGAAGGTAGAACCGGAAAACATTTTTTTCTTGTGAGCGGCCTGCCTCACGATTTGCAGCATGAACTTTCATTCTCGGTCCGCTGGTGAGATTTAACTCCTTCATCAGGTCAGCGGCCCACTCGGCTTTCATCCGTGTGGAATATGAATTGGAGTTTGAAATTTTCAAAAATGCTTCTGCTGATGAATCCCTTTTGGGTTGCTCTTTTATTTTGCGAACTGCCGTTTCAAAACTCTTTTCGGTAAATATGGGAATGGTTTCAGAATAGACCGATTCTCCGTTTTCCCGGGTTACCTCGTATTGGAACAGGAAAACGTCCCGGTTTAATGCCGGTAATGGAATGGTATCCGGCAGATTGTATCCATCGAATAAAAGTGTATCCTGAAGCGATGTCCCATCTTCTCGTTTCCATTGCAGATGCATCGTATGCAGTGAATCGAACCGGTGTCGAGGATCAGGTTTTAACGGCAGTACCTGTGAATGGTTTTCGATAATGGCTGCCGCCGGCAGGTCGCGGTAAACGATATGTGGACGATTCTTGAGGATGGTTTTTACCCGTTCAGATGATGCAAATTCATACCACAACCCCCAGCCTTCTTCCCGCTGCTCAACTTTAAACAACAGCTGGTTGAGACCCTTTTTGAGATCAACAGGCAGCCAGTCGCTGTCGGGCTCCACAGCCCTTCCGATATACCGGCCGCCTGTAAACCGGCCGTTTACCCAAAGGGCAAATCCGTCATCCGAGCCGACAGATAAAACGGCCTTCTGATCCTCTTCAGATATGATTTCATCGATCACGTAAATGGAATGCCAGGTGTTTTGGCCCGATTCTGTGTGCTGCAAAAAGTCAATTTCTTTATTTTTTGGGATTTGTTGCCATTGCAGGTCGCTCACCTGTCCAAGATTCTCCGGATTTAATGGGGATGGGATCTCTTCCGGGTTAAAATCTGACGTAAAAAAAATCTCTTCGCGACCGGTACTGTCGGCAGGAAAAGGCAGTGGTTCCGAAAGGTATAAAACCGGCTGCTCCCGGTCGCAACCCAGGTAAAGACACAGGAAGGTGATCAAGAATATGGGTTTTATATTCATTTTTTTTGATTTGTCAGTCTTTCCCTGGCGCGAGGAGATTCTTCACTCCGATCACTACCGTTCACTTCGTTCAGAATGACAGCATTCTTAAAGAAAGTGTGCGGCATATCAGGTCAATCAATAGTACCGGTTTATGTCTTATGCCGCACAAATGAAAAATGTCCCATTCATCGGACCGTGTCCGGCCTTTGAAGGATGACTTGACCATGCAAAGCATTTGGTGTAATCACGTCCTCAGTCATCCGATGAATTTTGTCGATTTCTACTTAATCAGTGTTACCCGCTGGGTGAACACTTCACCGGCGGCGTTTCCGCGGATCAGGTAAACGCCGCTGGCCAGCCGCCCGGCATCAAACGTAAGCTGGTGGCGGCCGGCGTCGAATGTCTGGTTGGCCAGCACCGATACCAGTCGCCCGGTAATATCGTATACCCGGATGCGAACCTCCCCTCGTTCGGGCAGGGCAAACACAAGCTGCGTACTCGGATTGAACGGATTCGGATAGGCCGGTTTTATTTCAAATGACTCCGGCAGCCCGGAGCCGGCATTATCAACGGCCTGGCCGGTCGCTTCCACCACGGGTGCAGCCAGCTCTTTGGCTTCCTCAGGAGACCGGCCCTCCTCTTCGAGGCGTTCGGATAGCATCTGTTCCAGTTCGGTGAAATCCAGGGCGGCTCCCTCCGGGTCAATGCCTTCGCGGGCCAGCTCGCGCAGTGGGTCCAGCAGCGCCAGGGCTTGTCCGTATTGGCCAAGCTCTTCATGGGCTGCCACGGCCAGCAGCAGCCGTTCCCGGCGGTGATCCAGGTTTTGCAGGTACGGGCGGTACTGTTCATCTAAAAAAAGCGCCTGCCTGGGTTCATCTTCTTCCAGGTGGCGGTTCATTTCTGCCAGCATGGCCGCCTCGCCGGTAAGCCGGGCCGATTTTGCCGCTTTCGGATCCTGTCCGGCCAGCAGGTCCATGCGGGGTTCGTTCATCAGCAGCTCCAGGCTTTGGCTCACATATCCTGGGATATCCTCATGAGCCTGTCGGCGTCCGGGAGGAAGTTCCTGCCACAGGCTCACCATCCCGTTCAGCCAGCGGGCACGCCATTCATCACGCTCGCCATTGAGCCATAACTCTTTCAACTCACCCAGCCGCTGTTCCACCCATAGCAGCCGTTCTTTTTCCGGCAGGCTCTCTGCTTCGACTGTCACCGCCTGTGCCATGGCAGCCGACATTGCCGGCTGGAGCGTCATCTGCTGTTCGCCATCATCTTCGATGGACGATGGAGGTGGGGTCGTGGGGCCGCCCTGCTGGTAAGTTGGGGTGCTTAGCCATGGCGAATAATCCACCGAACCGAAAAAATCCGTGGACGAGGGGCCCGAGGATGATCCCCACCAGTTGTTCTCCACCGGCACCGTCCACGAGACTAGCTCCTCCCCGCTGGTGGTCTGCGCCAGATTGTAGATGTATTTGTAGGAGTCGCTGGAGTGGATATTGCTGTGGGCCCCGCCGGTGCTGGTCCACAACCGCGTGGTGGAGCTGCTCAGGAAGATTTCGTGTTTGTCGTTGCCGTAGATCAAATTACCGCCGCGTACCGAGCCGAACCCGTCGTACACAATTGCGCTTACATCAAGCCGCAGCCCGTGAGAGCGGTTGTTGGTAATTTCGTTGCGGCGGAAATAGCCCCCGCTCGAGCCCGGGTTGCCCAGCGTAGAGGCGTACACATAGATCCCGCCGCCGTTCCACACCTCGTTGGTAAAGCGGCTGTGTTCGATGGAGGCGTCGGCATGACGCGCGCGCAGTGCCAGCGAAGTATGGCTGTCAAAGGCAGATTCCAATACCCGGAACTGGCTTCTCGTACCTGAGGGTTGTTTCCATGAGTCAATGCCATGTTTGTTATTCCGGAACGTGGAATGGGTGATCAGGTTGTTCCTGCTGCGCACATCCAGCGGGCTGACCCCGTACTCGAAGATCACATACTCGAAGCGGTTGCCGTCGCCTTTCAATTGTATCCGGTCCCACGCCGCATCGGGAAACTCCTGAGGGTATTTGTAGGTGAAGGTTATCGGATTGGATGCTGTTCCCAAGGCTTTCATCCGGGCGCCGTCTTCGATGGTGATCCGCTTGTTAAATCCAATCACCACTTCGGTGCCTTCGATCAGTTCAATCACATTGCCGTTGTTATTGCCGCTGCCTTTGGCTGTGATATTTCCATCAACAATAACCTTCGAATCTTCACTCCAGGTCATGATAAATGCGCCATTTTCAAGGGTAACATCTTTGTGGAAATGAGTTACGCTGCCGGTCATAGGGATGATACAGGACTCAGGCTGGTTAAGGGCTACGAAACCTTCAAAGTTTGAAGTTCCTTCATTAATGAACTCAGCTCCTGTTCGATAATCTACCTCAGATGCGTTATCCACATGAAAAGTGCCAGAAAATTTAAACCGGCTGTGTTCACCCTGAACAAAAAGACCGCCATTAACGAGATTAATGGTTCCAGAATTTCTGAACCATGTTCGGTTATTTTCTGTCCCGTCCTGAAGTTCAAGCGTTCCTCCGCTATCCACATACAGGGTTTGGCCGGAATTGAGCTGCGGGCTGTTGGTTTCCGAGGAGTTCTGGTTCAGGATAAGAACGTTTCCACCATCCCGGATGTGATAATTACTGACTGTAGTAGATGATGGAAATATGGTGTTGGCCATCCACTCCTGCTGCCACTGCACGGCGATGTCGTCACTGTCGAAGGTAAACTGGTCGGGACCGTGCCCCGCCAGGTCTACGCTGGTTAATTCTGCAGTCACATTATAGAGGCCGCCAACCAGAATTTCTCTTAACACCCGGTTGTCCAGCTTGAAACTGATTTTGTAGGAGTGATCATTGGGTTGATATCCGCTGCCGCTGAAATTATTTAATTCTGCTGGTTCGATTTTCACACCATTAAACGTATTATTCTCTGAATTAATGTCCAGTCCGATTCTCTCATGAAAATCGACAACACCGATCTCTTGTTCAAATCCTTCAACAAAGCCTTGCTGGCTTTCAATAATTGGATCAAAGTACGAACCGGATTCATCATTATGAGTATGCGGAAATCCGTTCTTATCAAACCCGTTAAAACTAACCTCAATTCGGGTTAAATCCAGACGCTTGGAAGGGATAAAAGCCGTAAACGAAAACCAGGTATCCTGCCCGTCCATCTCTAATTGTGGATCAGATGCAGAATAAGGAACTGTATTATTAAGATCATCCTTGTATTCATACGGAAGTAATTGAATTGGATTTTCTGAATCGGTTCGGGGATTTTGATTAATCTTATCATCAGGAAAATAAGTTAAATGTAAATGTGCGGCAGCGCCTGCGGGCAGGCCGGTATTTCCCACAAAAGCACCGGGGATAGGATTTCCTTTATTTATTATGTCATTTTCCTGCAAGTTATACGGAAATGAACGGGGATCCTGCTCTAAATGCAAAAATTGAATTCTTGAAAAATCTTCTATAAAACTGTCGAAAAATCGAGCTTCGATATAATATCCACGGGTGCTGCTGAAATTAATTCTTTCAATAGATAGATTTGCTGGTGCATAAATCTGGTCTCCCTTTCCGCCACCAGACCGGTTCAGATCCATGCCATAATGTATATCAAAATTTGTTCCAGATGAATTGAGAATTCTGGGGCCAAAGGCACTGGTGACTACATCGTTATTATTCTCATGAGTTTCGTCCGGAACCGATGGCTCCGTAAGAGGCCAGCTAAGTTGTTGCGAAAAGGCATACTGTGAGAAAAAAATCGTTCCGAATAGAAAAAGTGCTATTTGCTTTTTCATTGTTCTTCCCTCTCTGTTTTTGTGAATTTATAGGTGTTCTGTATATCTCTGATATATCCGGTTTCCGGCGAAGCAAACCAGCCATATAATTCGGATTGGAGATTACCATCTGTATCAAATAAAACGAGTGTATCAAAGTCATGGGAAAGACCTCCCAATAATAAAATAATTTGCTGATTCTGATTTACTTTAAACGAAATAAAGGATACTTTTTGCAGGTAATGGTATTGATTTATGGTTTCTTCAGTTGCGATATTGATGAGTGAATATATGTTCGATTTACTACGGTGTAGTAAATATTGATTATCTTCTGATACATAATACCAGCCACTTCCATCCATTTTTAAAACTTCTTTTTGGTTTGGCAAATGATATCCATAAAATCCCCCAACCGGCCCTAATGTTAAGAAGTAGATATAATCTCCTCTGATTTGTATAGTATTAAATGGAACGCCAATGGTTTTTCTTGCTGTTCGTGCAGGATTTTGTATTTTTCTATCATAGTTGAATAACACGTTCTCTTTTTCAAGAGAAATAACATCTAATGTGGCACGAACCAAATTGTCTTTATCGCCATCCTCCATTTCATAAAGTGAAACAATGGCCATGTCATTCTCGAGAATATGAAAGCCAAGTGTATAGTTATAGGACGTTCTGTCAATAGATAACAACTGCTCAAAAGGAAAATCTATATTCATTCCAGTTGATGAGAATAACTCAAAACGTTGAATCGCATAACCCGAACTTGTGGCGTATAAATAATTCCCAGAAGGAGATACTTTTATCTCTTTGTTAACAACTCTATCTGTATCCAATGTAATCTTATTGCCGTTCTGATTATATATGGCAGAGAGCTTCCATCTGACACCATCCGCTTCCAGTAACGTTATGATTTCTCCGCCTTTACTGGCTTCATCAAGTTGAGTTTGTTTGTTACCGGACAATGAACGCTCCCATTCGATTTCCCCGTCCGGGCTATACCTTACTACCCGGTTAGCACCCGACAGAAGCGTACGACTCCCGTCGGGATTTCTGGTGGTACGATTGGCCGGGGCAAGCAGCGTAAAACTTCCATCGTTGTGCACAATCACATCTTCATAATCATCAAACGGATTGCCCTGAATCGGTTCGGCCTTGAAGGCCGTCTCGTAAAGCTTGTTGGCCATGACCTGCTCGTTCGCCTGCATCTGCTGCGGAGTGAGCCCCTTTCTGTCCTGTGCGGCGGTCGTTTCCGTAGCCCACAGCATGCATATTGTCAAAAGCCACGGCCAAACCGCTGCTCTCGTCAACTCTTTTTTCCTTCTTCGGTTTGTATCTGTTTTCATTATTGTACCTCTCGTTGTGTTGTTGTGAGTTTTCAGATGTTGATGGTTTTATTCATCGGATGACTTAGCCATACATCGCCCCTGGCGAAATCCAGCCCTCAGTCATCCGATGAATCAACCGTGGCAAAATCCGATTCCAGGTTGTCAATCACCGCACCTTCAGGCGGAACGCGAACTTTTTCAAACCGGGTCAGTTCTTCCTCCAGGTTTTTCACCACCCTCCAGGAGACTTCCCTGGCTTCAAGCGGGATCTCCACCGAGGTCTCCCACCATCCCTCGCGGGTTTTAACCAATGCCGGGGTGCGGCGGACGGTGCCGTCCAGGTTCAGTTCCACTTGCAGCAGATCACCCTGTCCGGGCCTGAAGGTTTCATTATCCAGCCACCGGCCGGTATCCACCACAAAGCGGGCAATTCGTACCTGGTCGCCGAACCAGGCGAAGCCGGCATCAAAGGCCCCGCCGGGGTTTATGGCAGGCAGGCTCAGTTCACGGTCAGGACGCTGTTCCCACCCGCCGTTGGGCAGTAGCACGTCCGGCTGCCCGGGCAGAATGCGGAACTTATAGCGTACCGGCTCATCCGGCCGGTAGGTGACCGGCAGCCTGAGGCTGTATACTCCGCCGGTGTCGGCACGCAGAGGAATACCCTGGGGATCCCAGCCGGTAAACGTGCCGGTGACCACCACACGGTCGCCCCGTCCGGGATCAAAGAATCCGAGTACCTGCTGTCCGGCCATTCCTGCCCGGAAAGTGACCGGGGTTTCTTGCTCCGGTCCCCACGGTTCGTTGTATGTCATTACCGGACGGTGGCGGGCCAGGTCGGCAACGGCCACACGGCGGTTGGGCAGTGTTTCCCACCCACTGTTGGGAACAGAACGTCCCGGTCCCGGGAGAATTACAAACTTGAACTCCAGGGAGTCCGTGTCAGGCGAAGTCAGTGAAGTGAGCGGGATACCGTAATACCAGTCATTTTCATCATCACGTAGCTGCTCTGCATCCGGCTGCCAGTTGTTGAAGGGGCCTGCAATGGCCGTCCGGTCTCCGGCATTTGGGTTAAAGCGCCCGGCATCGTGTTCGGCTGCCATATCCACCCGGATCATTACCTGACCCGGCTCCGAACGGCCGCAGGCAAAGAAAAGAACACTTCCCGCTATCAAAACAACTGCTCTTGAAGTCATTAGTTGACCCCGATTTTATTGAATGTTTAAAAGAAAGTGATGGAATAAATTCAGAATAGCAAGTTTGTTACAGTAATGTGATAATTTTTCGGGCTTTATTCATCGGATGACTTGTTCGTGCACGGCCCGTGGTTTGATTTTAGCCTTCAGTCATCCGATGACAATACTGGATCAGCGGTCACTTTTCCAGCCCTCTCATCGTAAACATGTTTGCCATCATTTGGCTGAACGGCTTCTTAACCATCAGGCGAATCAAAAGATTTCGAATCTGCGGGTAGTTTCTTTTCCTGCCCAGCCACATATTCAGCTCGGCACGGCGGGCCGTCTGACGAGCTATTTTTTTTCTTCGTTTCGAATATTCATTCAATTTCAAAAGCTCATTTTCTTTTGAAGTTTCCCCTGTTCGCGGTAATAACCCGGCCAGGGTGTCTGCCAGATCTCTTGCATCCAGCCAGCCGAGGTTCATTCCCTGTCCGCCGATAGGGCTTACCACGTGCGCCGCATCCCCGGCAAGCAGAACTCTGCCCTTGTGAAAGGTTCCGGCAAGATAGTGCTGCACCCCGAAACTGCTCAGCATATAGTTATCGGCCTTGCTGAGATCGTGACCAAGCCGTGCGAAAACGGCAGACTCAATAAGTTCCCTGTTAACGGTTTTTAAAAAAGCATCTGTTTTTATAACCCAGCGCCGTCTCGCATCCGGAAGCGGAAAACACTCTACCAGGCCGTCGTGATGAAGGTAAACGGCTGCGTCACTGCCAAAATCTGTTGTATCGGTGAAATCTCCCATGATGTATGTATCCGGATAGGGTGAGCCGTGAAAGGGGATCCCCGCTTGTTCTCTGACCGAGCTATTTTTACCATCACAGCCAACCAGGAATGTTGATCGGATCACTTCCTGTTTATCACCGGCCGTAAAAGTTGTTTCAATCGAATCATCAATCTGCCGGAAAGAGTTAAAATCAGCACTTCGGATTGGGATATCGGGGTCAAGCTGATTCAGCCAGCTTTCAAGAATTTGCTCCGTTTGATTCTGTGGAAGGGAGAGGATATAGTTAAAGGGCTGGGGGCACTCATCGAAAGAGATAACTCCTGCCTTTTCGGTATCAAGAAAAGCATGACCCCGTTTTATCCTGAGTCCCTGATCCAGGAACGGGCCGATGATTCCGGCCTCCTGAAAAAGTTCGAGCGAAACGGGATGAATACCAAGAGATTTGGAATGCGGATCAATATCCGGCCTCTTTTCCAGAATCCGGCAGGAAATTCCACTTTGATGTAAGAAACCAGCCAGGTAGAGACCGACCGGACCGCCTCCGATAATAACGACCTGCGTTTCTCTCATAACTCTACTCCTGAATCTTTAGATCGATAAGATGCAATCAGGCGATACGGAAAGATGCGCTGTACGTTCCACCCGTGCGGGAGTAGCTGACTCAGTTCATGTTTGGTGAAGCTTCTGCGGATAGAGAGAGGGCCGTCGGTCGGGATAAAGGTATTTCGGAAAAGGAGTGGGGCCGCAAGTGAAAAAAAGGCATATCCCAGGTCACCCCGTTCAATGTCGTTAAAGAGTACACAGTGCCGGCACAGTTTTTCCGCATCGCGGCAAAGGCTCAGGATCTCACTCTCTTCCAGGTGGTGAACCACGTGATTAGAAATCACAAAATCGAACTGCTTATCTTCTTTAACAAGTTGATTCGAGCGGGCAGATAAAAAGTCGATATTGGCAGGGCTGTTTGCTGATTTTGCAAACTCAATGGCCCGTTCATCGGGATCGATTGCTGTGATATCCAGTGAATACCCATCTTTTACAGCCAGTTCGGAAAGGTGCCGGGGAACATCTCCGCCGCCGGTGCCTATGTCTAATAGTGTAATTTGTGATGATGAGGCTTCCAATACCGGGCGGATCTCTTTTTTATAAATGGATGTCCACCCGGAAAGAAGGCGGTTCATGCGATCAAATGTCTTATACGTACGAAACAATCCCTCACGGTCACAATCCGGATCATCCATGATTTCCGTAAGAGCTGTGTTTCTTCTGGATAAAAATAGGGGCATAAATAATGAGCCGGAGCTCTGTTATATCCTGGTTAAATGAGCACTTTCAATCGTCAGACCGGGACCAAACGCCATGGCAATAACTTCTTCCGCTTCCTTATCCTGATTAACCGGATTTTTCATGATCTGATCGAGTACAAAAAGGATGGTGGCGCTGCTCATATTCCCAAATTTTGAGAGTACATTCCGGGATGCTTCAAGTGACATTTCCGGCAGTTTTAAATATGATTGAACCTTGTCAAGTATGGCCCGTCCGCCCGGATGAACTGCCCAGCGGCTTACCTCCTCAGCCCGAAGTCCGTATCTGTTCAGAACAGGCTCCAGGAAATCATCAAGACCTCCGGTAAGCAGGTCGGGAATGTAGGCAGACAGAATCATATCAAACCCATTGTCACCGATCGACCAGGCCATATCTTCCGACCCTTTTTTTGTGATTGTGGATGCAAAGCTGTTGAGCTGATAACCACCGTTTTCGGGTTTCTGTGCCCGGACAATTGCGCCTGCGGAACCATCTCCGAAAACAGAAGCGGAAATCAGATGGTCTGTTTTATTTCCGGCCTGAAAATGGAGGGTACACAATTCTGCAGATATCACCATAACGCTGGCTCCCGGATCATTTTCAGTAATTTTGGCCGCAAGTTTCAATGCAGGCAGAGCTGCGTAGCATCCCATAAAACCGAGATGATATCGTTCAGTTGCGGTATTCATTCCAAGAGATTGTATAATGTCGTAATCAGGTCCGGGTGCATAAAAACCTGTGCAGGAAACGGTAATGAGATGCGTAATATCGGCGGGATTTGTTTCACTGTTTTCACAAAGTTTTCGGGCAGTTTCAACAAAGAGTTTCCGGCCCTCACGGATGTAAACATCATTACGATGCCCTGTGGCGGGTGAATCTCCGTGGCCATTAAAAAACAGGGATTTTTGGGACGGTGCTGATTGCCTGAAATCCTGCAGAATTGAATATCTTGTCTCAATACCCGACCGGCTGTAGATCTGATGGATGATTCTTCGGTTAACATCGCTGTCTGCAACCAGTTCCTTCATCTGTTCACGCAGTTCTTCCTGCTGATATTTAAACCGGGGTAGTGAAGTCTCAATTTTGTGAATATATGCAGGCATCTTGTTCTTTTACTACTGTATGTATGGTAACAGGTATTTACGGATAAATCATCTCATTTTCTTAAAGAAATGCATTATCTGCTCAAAATCGTTCGAATCCAATAGGTTATCTTATGATTAAAATTCCGTTTCGACCGGCTTATTACTGACGCTATAATCTGGTCTGATGCCAGAACCTGGCATTATGGAGTACGGCCGCAACCGTTAATCCGATGATCAGTCCGATCCAGAGTCCCGGCGGACCATAATCAAGTGTAAAACCAAGAAGCCAGGCGACCGGCAAACCGACAATCCAGTAGGCAAACAGATTTACCAACATCGGGATTTTGGTATCTTTAAGCCCCCGAAGAGCTCCAAAGCCACTAACCTGCAGTCCGTCGGAAATCTGGAAAATGGCAGCCATATAAATCAGCTGAATGGCAAGGTTTTTTACATCCTGGTCATCTGTGTAAATGGAAACGATCAAATCCGGAAAGAGAAACATCAGAAGAGCCGTTAATGTCATAAATGAGGTACAGATGGCAACGCCCACCAACCCCCTGAACCGTGCCGATGCAAGATTGTTCTTGCCGGCTGCATTTCCAACCCGTGCTGTAATTGCAATCGACAACCCGAATGGTACCATGAATGTCATGGCCGCAAAATTGATGGCAACCTGGTGTCCGGCAACTGCAATGGTACCAATGGAACTCATTAATAAACTCACCAAAGCAAAAAGAGTTACTTCCATAGTAGAACTGATACCGATCGGTATTCCGATTTGCATCATCTCTTTGAAATATTTCAATTCAGGCCACCGGAACTTTTTAAATATCTCAAATCGCCGGTAGGTGGGGTACCGGTAAGTAAAAGTCAGCATACCGGTAAACATCACAACAAATACGATGGAAGAGGCGTAACCGGTTCCAACAGCTCCCAGTTGCGGAAAACCGAGCTTCCCATACATCAGAATGTAATTTGCCGGTATATTCACAAGCACTCCGGCCAGTGCAACATACATGGCAGGGCGGGTAACAGACATTCCTTCATTAAAATATCGCATCGCTCCATATGCGTAAATGGGAAATATTCCCCAGGAGATTGCCTTCAGATAGCCGTCAGCTACCGGAATGATCTCACTGCTCACATCGAGTAAAATCATTAGGAAGTCAAGATTTCTGAGAATAAAAAAAGTGGGTATTGCAAGAATCTGGCTCAGCCAGATCACCTGTCTTGCATTTTTTCCTACGAGGTGAAAATCCCGCGCACCTATATTGTGAGCCACAATCGGACTTACGGCCATCATACAGCCGAGACACAGTACCACAATGGGCAGAAGGATACTGGAACCGACGGCTACAGCGGCAAGATCGGTTGGGGAAAGGCGCCCGGCCATTACGGTATCCACAAAACTCATACTCATTTGCAGTATCTGTGCAATGATAACAGGGATGCCGACTTTTAAAAGTGTGCCGGCTTCATCCCAAAAATGAATTCTGTATGTACGTGACGTATTGAGCATTTGTGTAGAGTGCTGTGATGGTACGAAAAATTACACTCAGAGTTTAAAGGCAAAATTATTTTTTCGTTTTTTTAAAATGAAATCGAACAGAACAGGAAATGAGGCGGACAAATTAAATGAAATAGGTGGGAGTACTCTCAAGGTAGAATCAGAAGCCATTTGTTCCTGAGCTGTCCACAGGAAACTATGGAAGCAGTGGCAGAGGGAGTCTAAAAGGTTTTAAGGAATAGCGGCTGACTAACTCTCAATTTGTATCTCTAATAATTATATTATCGCCAAGTGGCAATTTCACTATCATACGGCTTTCCTTTCCGACGGCTGAGTGGACCTCGAAACTTCCGCCGAGCAGGTTCAGCCGCTCGCGAATGCTGAAGAGTCCAAATCCTTTCCTGGCTTCTGCTTGCTTGATATCAAAGCCACCACCCTGATCAATAACACGAATGATCAACTGGTTTTGTTTCGAATTCTCGATTTCAATAAGAGCTTCATCCGTATCTGAATGCTTAACAATGTTAAAAAGCAATTCACGTACAATTTTCAAAATCAAAATACGCAAATCTCTGCCTGGAATAAGGAAGTTTGATTCAGCTTCTACTGTTGTTTCCAGGTTATACATCTCTTCAAATCTTTTTGCCAGCCAGTTCACTATAATAGTAAGCTCTTCAGATTTCAGGACAGGCGGATTAAGATCATGGCTTAGCTGTCGTGTTATTTCAAGAGCTTGAACTGTCATTTCCGTAACCTCAGTAATTTTCTCTTCTACATATTTGGTTATACCCTCTTCATTAATCCGCCGTTGAATTAGGTTCATAGTCAGACGAATAGCAAACAGAACCTGTTGAAGATCACCGTGTAGTAGTTCTGATATACGCTGCCGCTCATTTTGTTCACTAACTGTGAGCTGTGAAGCAAGTTTCCGGACCTGCCGGGTGCGTTCCCTTACTCGTTCTTCGAGTTTATCTTTCGCCTCCTCTGCCTCTCGTTTCGCTTCTATACGATCTGTGGCATCTTCAAATGCCAGCAGAATAAGCCGGACATCATCAATTTGCCGGGCGTTGAGCAGTAGTATGCGATGGCCGATGCCGGGAAACTTATGCTCAACCTGGAAATCATCTATTGTCTTTTTTTCAGGAAGTATTTCTTCCAGAAGTTTTCTCAACTTAGGTATATCAAATTGTCTGTTAATTAGTGCGTAGAGAGATATTCCTTTTAACTTCTTCTCTTCTATCTTAAAAAGATTGCAAAAAGCCGTATTGGCCATTTCTACTCGCAGATCAGTATTCAGAACCAGGAACCCCTCTCTTAATGTATCAAAAAGCTCATCTGTGAACTTTCCTTCCATGCTTTCAAAATCGAATTTACCCTCCGCTTCTGCCATATTGTTCTTTTTAAAAATTATTACCCGAGTTCACCACTCAGTTGTAAATAATATATATTTTAAAACTACGAAATTTGACTATCAGAGACAGGCAATGTAACGGTAAAGGAAGTGCCCTTTCCTTTTTCGGATGTGAAGCTGATAGTACCGTTATGAGCTTCAATAATCTGTTTTGAGATGGCCAGGCCCAGCCCAGTGCCGCTCGATTTGGTTGAAAAGTTGGGAACAAATATTTTTTCCTTGTTTTCAGAACGGATTCCCTCGCCGTTATCAGCAATCGTTACTGTTGTTTTGTTGCCTGAGCGTTTCATCTTTAAAGTCAGCGTTCCGGAATTGTTCATTGCCTCAATTCCGTTTTTTGCCAGATTGATGAAGACTCTCCGAAGCTCATCCGCAACACCGACAACAAAAACCGGTTTTTCAGGTATCTGTACTTGTAAATCTAACTCTTCATCATTTGAATAGAGATCAGCTACAGATGTAATCAATTCATTCAATTCTATGATTTTGAAAGGCTCCCGGACAGGTTTTGCAAATTTTGAAAAATCTGAAGCAATTTTATTGAGTGAATCGATCTGCTCAATGATGTTGCGAGTCAGTTTTTCAACCTGCGGACGAAGGTCTTCCGAATTACCGGGATCTTGCTGCAATCTTCTTTGCAGATGCTGCAGATTCAATTTCATCGGGGTTAGCGGATTTTTTATTTCATGCGCTACCTGCTGGGCCATCTCTTTCCAGGCCGCTTCCCGTTCTGCTTTTGCTAACTCATACTGCAGCTCTTTTAACCTTTGAGCCATTGTGTTGTAGGCTTCTGAGAGGGAACCGATTTCATCACGACTGGTGACTGGTAATTTTGTATCAAGATTTCCGCGTGAAATTTTATCAAGGCCGGCTCTTATTTTCTCAATCGGTTTTGTAAGCTGACGTGAGAAAACAGCAGTTCCGGCAATAAAAAATCCGAATATGATAAAGTAGAGCACAAGCAGGTAACTTGTGGTTTCAAGGATCTGCTCCGTATAGACCGGGGATGTTAAAAATGTTGGTATTGCCAGTGCGGCAACAGTTTCGCCGCTGCTGTTCTGAAGAGCTTTGTAACCAACCAGTAGTTTTTCATTTCCAATTTGTTCAGTAGACAGAAAATTTTTTCTCTGCCTGTTATATAGAATGTCAAAAACCTGATAGGGCATCTGACGGGGTATTAAATGCTGCTGAAAAATTTGGGGAGTTGTCGACTCCTGAACTGTGCCCTGCCTGTAAAAGATTGCGTCCACATCAAAAACAGTTGTTGAAGAGAGGGAACTAATCTCAAAGGAATTATTGCTGTTTTCAATGCTTTCGGAATCTAAAGTCTCACTGATATCGTCCAATTTGGTAATCAGGTCTCTCTCCAGGCGATCTTCAACCTGGTTTGTCATCGTAAACTGGGTGGTAATTATTAACGCTACAAGAAAAATCAAAACTGCTATTGCCAGTCCGTCGAGTAATCTGCTCTGGAATCTGACACTCTGATTATAGAGGGAAAATTGTCGTAATCCTAAAAAACTGAGAAGGGGAAAGAGGAAAACTCCTAAAAAAATAAGGGAGACATTGTAGCGGAAATATGAAAAAAGATGGACATTGAAGCCCGCAACAGGTGTACTTGCTTTTACTATTTTATCTTTGTTATGTTTTAAAATTACTTCCCTGAACTGGCCACGTGCGGTGAAATTGGAGATATAGGCAATGGAATCGCTGAGGGCTATCTCTTGTTCCCGTTCAGGCAGGCGATTGTATTCAGGCTGGCCTTCATAAAACCCTTTTTGAACATTTCTTGACATAACTCCATTTGTAAATTCAGCAATGTAATAGCTTTTTTTCCACTCATCACCCGATGAGGCCGCAAGAACAGCACGGATTGGCTTATTGAAGTCGGGACGTTCCTGGTAAACAGCTGCAAATACCCAGGCGATAATCTCATCCGGTTGTAAATCATCATATATAGGGATCCAGCCCCGGTGCAGGGTAGAGAACTGATCACTTAATCCCGCCGGCTTGCCGCGAATCACCGGCCGGTTGGTTTCTCTGCGAATTTGTTCACCTCTGTAGGAGACATCCATCAAATCGACGTCAAAATAAGCGGTCCAGGCAGGTGAATCCAGGGTAGTGGAATAATCTGAAATCAGGTTGCCATCAGGTTCTAACAGCTGGATATCAAAGGAATACTGGCGCCATTCCGGCTGAATACTGGCTTGTAAAACGCGCTGAAACTGAGATTGCACAATGCCTGGCCGGTTGATAATATCTTCTCCTGACAGAAATAAAAACCGACTTTCAATGGAAGCAAGAACTTGCCGTGTAATTTCACGGGTTATATTTGTATCTTCATTAGCAAATTCATCAGCAATTTGCAGCAGGTTCTGATCCCGTTCTTTTACAGCCATGGCATTAATAATAGAATAGCCCGAAACAGATATAATAAGTGAGAAAAACAGTAATTTACGAATCCCCGATACCTGGAGATAACGAACCGGAAATTTGAAAATGTAAAGACTGCAGAACAGAACTGTCAGAAACAATCCGATTGCCAGAAAGAATTTCCATGTCAGGAAAATTTGTTCTTCGAGAATAAAACCAGTTATAAATAAACCGAAAAGGAAAGTGATGAAGCTTAACAGTGCAATAATTGTAGATTTGTCGGTTTCATAAATAAAAAGCATCCATCCGGATGAAATCAGGAGTATCAGAATACTGCTTAAAAACAGACCGCTGATTATGTAAAAAAGGAAAGCACTGTATGTAGGGTATATCGTTAATTCCGCTAATCCAAACCTGCCACTTGACATCAATGATGAGGTGCTGTCGATAAAAAAGAGGATAAGTACCAGGTTTAATATCCCGAAAAGAGCTGATAAGATAAACGACACATAGTGATTGTTGTTACTTGAAATTGATCTCTGTTTTTGAACAAAAAGTGTTATCGCTGCGGCTATTGAAATAACATAAATAGTATGGACCGTGTAACTGATAAAACCAAAGGCAGCTCCAAGATTTTCATCTTTTATATTGGGCATCAGGCCATTGATTAAAAGAGATACAAAATCAGTGAACTGCAAGTATATCCAAAAACCTGTAAGACCGGAGATAATGAAAAGCAGGGCCTGTTTATTTCTATTGTTCGAAAACCAGACAAGTAAAATGAGAATACCGGTAATGACGATTCCGATTATCAGCGAATATTGAATCCGGTTTCGGTTTTTATTGGTTGAAGATAAGTATTCATTACGATCATCTGCCTCTGCATACACAACTCCAACCGAATCCTGGTCTGCAATGCTAAGCTTTTTGTGAATAGCAGGAGCAGAAACCAATGGTGAAAAAAAAGAAAAATGAACCGGGTACATATTCCGGAGCTTTGAATGATTGGAAAGATCCGTTTCCTGTCCTGCAGCAATTGGCAGTGAATTTTTTTGATCCAGCTGCCTGGCAGTCACTATTTCAAAGAGCTGTCCGTTATCACTATTTTCTGTTTTTTGGTAACCATAGAGAAGAATTACGTTGTTTTTCTTGATAACTGACGTGTAAAGGGAATCTTCCTGAATTTCAGGCGCTTCCGGGGGTGACTGAAAGGAAAAACCGTTCCATGCAATGAGTGCACCCTCCCGGTAAACGGCTATATTCCAGAATTCGTAGTCGCGGATTGCCTGGTAGAATGTTGTTCCGGATGAATTGTTCTGAATATGAGGTAAGAGACTGTTTTTCAGGTTTAACGAACGGGCCCTGAAGTCTGTGTATATGTTTTCAAATAGTTCAGCCCCGCTGTTAATACTCTGCTCCATAAGAGGGTGTAAATCTCCGGTATCAGGATCAGAATTGCGTTCAAGATATGAAAATCCCAAAAGAGCAGCCACACCTGTAACAAACAGAGCTGTGAGAATATATAGAATAAGATTCTGTCTGAATTTCAAAACGTATAAATTCGTTTTACTGAAGTGAAAATCTACGAAACTAAACGATAAGATTCGGAATTTCTGATTTATCCCTGTTTTGCAACACGCCGATAATGGCATTGGCTGCCAGTTCTGCCATCTTTTTTCTGGCGTAAAATGTTGCACTTCCGATGTGGGGAAGTAAAATGCAATTTGGTGCCTCAAGTAGACCAGGATGAACAGACGGTTCATTTTCATAGACATCAAGTCCGGCACCGGCAATCTTCTTACTCACAAGTGCATCAGCCAGGGCTTTCTCTTCAATGACTGCCCCGCGCGCTGTGTTTACAATTATAGCATGCTTTTGCATTAATGCCAGGCGTTTTCGATTTAAAAGATGGTGAGTTTCGTCGGTTAAGGGACAGTGCAGGCTCAGGATGTCGGCCCTGGCGAGAAGTTTCTCCAAATCGGGTTCGTAAACTGCGTTTAGTTTTTCTTCAGTCTTGCGTGATACTCTGTTGCGGTTGTGATAGATAATCCTGGTGCCGAAAGATCCGGCTCTTTTGGCAAATGCCTGCCCTATACGGCCCATGCCGATTATCCCTGTTACAGACTGCGATAATTCTGTTCCCCTGAAACCAAGCGGCTCCCATCCTGTGAACTGTCCATCGCGCAGGTAAGATTCTGCCGCCGGAAATTTTCGGGCAGCAGCGATCATCAGTCCAATGGCAAGGTCGGCTGTTGCATCTGTAAGCACATCGGGGGTGTTGGCAACTCTTATTCCAAGTTCTGCAGCTGCAGATGTATCAATATTATTATAACCTACAGCGTAGTTTGCTACGATTTTTAACTGCTTTGATTTTGTTAAAACAGACCTGGTAACCCTGTTCGACAACATAGACAAGAAAGCATCTTTATCGTGCAGAGCATTTATCAGCTTTTCTTCCGTATTTAAATTACCACGGCCCGCAACTGTAACCTCTCCTCTCTCCTGAAGTTTATTAATCGCGATCTCCGGAACTGGTTCAGCTATGAGTATTTTAGGTCTGTTCGGAGTATTTGCCATAACAATAAACTGCGCTCTGGTTGAATGAAATATGAGTCAGGAATCTGGGTTATCTTTGGAGGCTGTCCAAAAATATTAATTATCCCGGATTTCGGTCTTTTCAGCATCGTTCCACATCCGTTCAATGCCATAAAACTCTCGTTTTTCTTCATTGAAAATGTGAACAACAACGTTTACATAATCCAGAATGATCCAGCGCCTTGAATCCAATCCCTCTTTTTTCCATGCCTTTTCGCCAAGCGATTTATTGGTCTGTTCGGCTACATTGTCAGCCAGTGCTTTGATCTGTGTTTCGGATGTACCATGGCATACAACAAAATAGTCTGTAAGTGTAGTCAACTTAGTTACATCAAGGAGGACAATATCTTTTGCTTTCTTTTCAAGAAGTGCGTCTGTAATCGTCTTAATCAGGGCTGATGAATCTGTTTTTTTCCCATCTGAAGTGGTGCTGAATTGGGTCTCTAATGTATCGGGTTGTTTACTCATAAGCATTTATAGGTTTAAAGATGTGTAATCAGATCCAAGGACAAGGGTAACGTCAAGGTAAAAATCGGCAGATTCTTCTCTGATAATTTGTTCTTCCGGAACGCCCAGAGCCTGTGCAACACGTCTTGCATTTTCCATGTTACCGGTTCTGCTGATAACTAAAGTATTTTCCAGATCAAAATTGTCAAAATTACCGGTTTCTACCACGTCAAATCCGTATCGTCGTAAAGATGACGTATACTTTGTAGCCAGGCCCGGAATGCCGCATCCGTTCAACACCTCAAGCTGAATTATGGAACTGATTAGTGCAGGATCTTCTTCTGCTCTCTCATTCAGGATACGCGGATACACGAAACGAGTTAAAAGCGCAAGAATCAGAATAAATAATAAAACAGAAAGGAAACCGATTGCCGAGTTTAATGCAAAACTTTTTTGCTCCTGATTATTTTGTCTCATTCTTGAAATTTAATAGCCAAATCTGTTGCGTCCAAAAGGTGAATGGTACAGTGAGTTTCCAAACTGTGATCCAAAAGGTGAATAGTAGGGCCGCTGAGAAAAGGAAACGGATAAACTCGTATTCGGAGATATTTCATAATTGAGCATTGCCCGGTCAATCACGATACTGGCGCCCAAAGCATTGTCATTATTCATAAAGCTGTTACCAAACGGCGAGTGCAATACAGATACATCAACATATGCATCTACCTTGTCACTTATATCAAATGCCATAGAGTTTGTATAGGCATTGATGTTTTGTGTTTGTCCGCCAAAACTGCTGAATGACATGCTGTAGGAGTGAGACATGGTCATATTGAGCATGTTCATAAAATTACCGGGGCCCGACTCAGGACTGTGGGTATGCTTAATTGTACCGGAAAAATTATCACTGTTATACCTCAGATCTTCCCGTAACTGGGCTTCTGCGAGAGTTGACAGGCTCAGCAAGAAGGTTATTACTAGTATTGAATATTTCATGGAAAAACGATTTTGGTTATACAACAAAACGAAACAGTCTGGATTAAATTATAAGCAAACTATGTGAACTTGTAAACTCTTTTGCTGTTATTGGAAAAGATTTAATGAAAGTGTAATACAACTTTACCTGGTGTTAATAATAGTGTTAATTTTTAAAAAATAAGTTTGGTACAATACCTGCAGTCTGGCTTGGGTTTTTAATTGAAATATTTCGGTTGGGTATAAGTTTTATACAGAAGGAAAAGTTAAAATTATATGATCACCAAAAATAAAAAATCTGAAAATAAGGATAAAAAATATACGGGCATCCGGCGGCACTTAATTGAGTGGGGTGTAATTTTGACGGTGATGCTTTTGCTTTATATAACCGGTTATCATACAACGGTGATCGGCACAATGCAGAGAGTACTACTGGCCACCGGATTAATTACACCTACTGTTCCGGCTCAGATTGACGAATTTCCGAAGGCATCCGGAGATTTTCACTTTACGGATGAGAATAATCAGATGAAATCAATCACTGATTTCCAGGGAGATGTTGTCTTTTTAAATGTCTGGGCAACCTGGTGTCCTCCCTGTATAGCAGAGATGCCTTCAATAGAGTCACTTTACGAAAATATTTCTGATGTAAATAATATTTCATTCGTCATGGTTTCAACGGATGAAGATTTTGAAAAGGCTAAAGAATTTATGGAAGAGAGAGATTACGGATTGCCTGTTTACCATTACCGAAGCCGGTCACTGGATGCTTATAGCAGTACGGTTGTTCCCACCACATATGTGATTACACCGGATGGCAGGCTTGCGCTTGAAAAACAGGGCTTTGCAAAATACGATACACCTGATTTTGAATATTTTTTACGCCGGCTGGCTGAAACTGCAGAAACACAACCGGTTAATGAGTAGATGAGCGGGATTTAACCGGGAACGATTTTAATGGGCGGTGGGGGTATTTTACTTGCGGAGGCGGAGAGATTCCCCCACGTGATCATTTTTAAAAATACATTTGATCCCTGTTTTGTCGGGACAGGCTTCTTATCCCTTCGCATTCAAATAGTTCCAATCGTTGCAAAGATTCTGGTTTAACTCCTGTTAATAAATGCGGAGGCGAAGGGATTCCCCGATGTGATTATTTTCAAAAATACATTTGATCCCTGTTTTGTCGGGACAGGCTTCTCATCCCTTTGCATTCAAATAGTTCCAATCGTTGCAAAGATTCTGGTTTAACTCCTGTTAATAAATGCGGAGGCGAAGGGATTCCCCGACGTGATTATTTTCAAAAATACATTTAGTCTCTGTTTTGTCGGGACAGGCTTCTCATCCCTTCGCATTCAAATAGTTTCCAATCGTTGCAAAGATTCTGGTTTAACTCCTGTTAATAAATGCGGAGGCGAAGGGATTCGAACCCCCGGGCCGTAAGATGATGGAGTGTGATTTTTGAGAACGCCTCATTCGACCACCCTGGCACAACTCCCTGCAATAATTCACCCTTGTTGAAGTTTATAAAATGAAATATATTACAAAGCTTATTGCTTTTTCAAAAAAAACTATTATTAAAAAGAAAATTAACGAATGAAACTGACCGATTTCAAATTTGAAGTAGATGATCTAAACGTACCAGAAGAGCCGGTAGAACCGAGAGATGCGGCCAAGCTGATGGTACTGAACAGAGAAGATGAATCCATAAAACACGAAACGTTTGCCGACCTTCACAAATATGTAAATGAGGGTGATGTAATTATCTATAACAATACAAAAGTGTTTCCGGCTCGCTTGCGTGGTAAAAAAGAAAAAACGGAAGCAGATATCGAAGTCTTTCTGCTTAGAGAACTGCAGCCTGAAAATATGCTTTGGGATGTTTTGGTTGAGCCGGCAAGAAAAATCAGGATTGGAAATAAACTCTACTTTGGGGAAGATCTGATGGCTGAAGTTGTTGACAATACGACCTCACGCGGACGCACCATCCGGTTTTTGTATGAAGGACCGAATCATGAATTATATGACAAACTGGATAAAATCGGCCAGATGCCGCTGCCTCCGTATATAGAAAGAGAGCCCAGGGAAAGTGATAAGGAGAAATACCAGACGATTTTTGCAAAGGAACGCGGCGCTGTTGCTGCACCCACAGCAGCTATGCATTTTACCGAAGAACTGGTAGAGAAGATAAAAAATAAAGGTGCGGAATTCCTTCCTGTTACACTCCATATCGGGTGGGGCACGTTCAGACCGGTAGAAGTGGAAGATCTTACCAAGCACAGAATGGACTCGGAAAATTATACGATTTCCAAAGAAACTTCAGATAAAATAAATGCAGCATTAAAAGATAAAAAAAGCAGAGTTATTGCATGTGGTACTTCTGCAACCAGGGTAATTGAGACCAGCGTGATGGCCAGTGGAATGTCTAAACCAAGCACAGGCTGGACTGATAAGTTTATATATCCTCCATACGATTTCAAAATTACGGAAGCGTTGATTACCAATTTTCACAGGCCTGAATCAACAAAACTAATGCTGGGTGCTGCTTTTGCAGGGTATGATTTTATTATGAAAGCATTCGAAGAAGCAAAAGAAAAAGACTACAGGTTTTTTGCTTTCGGAGACGCAATATTGATTATCTAACTCATTTGTTTATTTGTGTCACATTTAGCACTAATCATTCCGGCAGCAGGTTCAGGTAAAAGAATGAAAAGCCGGCTGCCAAAACCATACATGAAAATTGCCGGTGATCCGGTTTTAAAGCATACTCTTTTATGTTTTCAAAATTTACCGGATCTAAAGCAGGTTGTTATCTCTACAGCAGCAGAATATACTTCAGAAGCACTGAAAATCGCTAAAAGGGTTTTTCCGAACCTGGCAGTTAGTTGCGTAACCGGTGGCAGTAAAAGACAGGATTCTATTCAAAAGGCACTCAGCAGTATTGAAAGCAGTGTTGAATATGTAATTGTTCACGATGCGGTGAGGCCGTTTGTTGAGCATTTATCAATTGAAAAATGCCTGGAGACGGCAAAAATATCGGGCGCTGCAATTTTATCAATTCCCGCGAGAGATACAATCAAGGTGGCAGATAAAAAAAGGATCGTACAATCAACACCGGACAGAAGAACAGTTTGGCAGGCACAAACTCCTCAAATTTTCAAAAAAGAGATCCTGGATCGCGCATATGCTTATGCAAAATCCACCGGTTACATCGGAACCGATGATGCATCACTGGTTGAACATCTCGGTGAAAACGTCACTCTTGTTGAGGGGAGCTACAAGAACTTTAAAATCACATATCCGGCGGATATGAAATATGCAGAACTGCTGATAACCGGAGAAAATTAATGGGTTATCGAATTGGGTTTGGTTATGATTTGCATCAGCTGTCGGAGAAAAGGCCGCTGATAATCGGAGGAGTTCAAATTCCGTTCGATAAAGGCCTGAAAGGCCATTCAGATGCAGATGTGCTCTTGCATGCAATTGCAGATGCTATCCTGGGTGCTATGGCGGCCGGAGATATCGGAACCCATTTCCCCGATACTTCCGATAAACATAAGGATATGGACAGCCGGATTATTCTGTCTCAGGTCGCAGAGATGATGGATAAGAAAAATTATCAGATTGAAAATGTCGACTCAACAATTATAGCAGAAGCACCAAAATTTATCACCTTTATTCCCGGTATAAGGAAAAGCATCGCAGAAATTTTAGAAATCGACAAATCACAGGCTTCTGTAAAGGCAACTACAAATGAAAAAATGGGCTATTTAGGCGAAGGTAAAGCAATTGCAGTTCATGCCGTAGTTTTGCTTAGCAGTATTATTTAAAATGACAGGATAATTTTTCACTAATGGAATCATTTCTTGAACAGCTAATACAATGGATTCAAACGCTGTCTCCGATAAGCATTTATACTGTTTTTCTCGTGATAGCTTATGTGGAAAATATTCTTCCTCCTATTCCGGGTGATCTGCTTGTTGCTTTTGGCGGCTACCTGGCTGCCCTGCAAATTGTAAGTTTTACAGCGATTCTGCTGATCACGACCGTAGCATCAGTAATAGGATTTATGACAATGTACTGCATTGGAAGCTACTGGGGTAAAATAATAGAAGAGAAGAAACATCGCTTTTGGCTGATGCGGTTTATTGATTTCAAATATTATTCCAGGGCAAAGAGATGGATGCAGAACTGGGGACAGGGAGTGGTTTTGGCTAACAGGTTTTTAGCAGGCACACGATCAGTCATTTCTCTTTCGGCAGGTATTACCAAGACAAAAGTTATTCCTACAATAATCAGCTCAACCGTGAGTTCTCTTTTATGGAATTCCATATTACTGGGGGCTGGCTGGATTGTACATGAAAATTGGCAGGTGATCGGCGACTATCTCAATATATATGGCAGAGTTATTCTTGCCGCTATTTTGGTTGCAATTTTAGCCCGTTGGATATACCTGAGAAGGCGGAAAAAAAGATTACTTGAACTGTTGGATAGAGAAGAGTAAAAAAACAATTGTTTCAGATGTTGACAATAGATTAAGTTGTACTTATTTTGAAAGTCTTTCGCTGATGTATTATAATTTTTTATAACAGTTGATTTATTGAAAACATTGGGGGGATACCAAAGTGGCCAACTGGGGCAGACTGTAAATCTGTTGGCGTAAGCCTTCGCAGGTTCGAATCCTGCTCCCCCCACTTTGGAATGCATAAGGTAAGTCTTTTGAGAAGTATTTAAATCAAAACTTACCTTATGTCCAGACTTATTGTTTGCGGGCGTAACTCAATTGGCAGAGTGTCACCCTTCCAAGGTGAATGTTGCCGGTTCGACTCCGGTCGCCCGCTCACTGAACTACGCCGATATAGCTCAGCGGTAGAGCACTTCCATGGTAAGGAAGGGGTCGTCGGTTCAAGTCCGACTATCGGCTCTTCAGGTTAACTGTAAGATGAATTAAGTGAAGGTTTTTAAAAAAGATTTTAGATAACAAATAATTAAGTAACAGTACTACAATGGCAAAAGAGACATTTCAACGCAACAAACCACATGTGAACGTAGGAACGATTGGTCACGTGGATCACGGCAAGACGACACTGACGGCGGCGATTACGACAGTAATGGCCAAGCACTACGGTGGTG
>Ga0209942_1000156_pt1 | contig 42715 bp, 37 predicted proteins | sample SalPonR1_A_D2_MG_FD_185695 | JGI IMG/M metagenome (GOLD analysis project Ga0209942, IMG submission 185695) | Salt pond soil microbial communities from South San Francisco under conditions of wetland restoration - Salt Pond MetaG R1_A_D2_MG... ...
CGACGAACTTATCGCCGGCCTGAACGACCTCCAGTTTAAAGAGCCCACCCCAGTACAAGAACAAGCAATTCCAATCGTAGCAGAAGGCAAAGATCTGATTGCTGCAGCACAGACCGGTACAGGAAAAACAGGAGCCTTTGTTATTCCTATTATGGAAAGGGTCCTTCAAAGTGACAGAAAGGGGATAAAAGCATTGATCCTGAGCCCAACCCGCGAACTCGCTACCCAAATAGACGAACAGATTTTTGCGATCGGGTATCATGCAGGTATTACATCCTCAACTGTGATTGGCGGAAGTGATTATTCGCAGCAGGCCAAAGCGCTAAAAGCAGGCGTTGATATTATCGTTGCCACTCCGGGTCGTCTTATCGACCAGAATAAAGTGCTCGATATTGATTTTTCTACACTTGAGTATTTTGTGCTTGATGAAGCTGACCGTATGCTCGATATGGGATTTCTTCCCGATATGAAAAAGATCATATCCTGGATTCCCAAGGAACGTCAAACTCTTCTTTTCTCTGCTACAATGCCAAATGAGATCAAAAAATTGGCGAGCTCAATTATGAAAAATCCTGAAGTTGTTGAGATCGAACGGTCCAAACCAAGCCAGTCTGTTGAACAGCGGGCCTACAGGCTTAAGAGTAAGCAGAAAGTAAGCCTGGTTAAAAAGATATTTGATAGTATTAAATGGGACTCCTGTATCATTTTCACATCGACGAAAAAAGGTACTGATGAACTTCAGCGGCTTCTAAAGAGTGAAGGTATCAAAGCTGCCAGTATTCATGGCGACCGCTCTCAGGATGAGCGAAATAAAGCACTTCAAGCATTTAAAAATGGTCAGGTACCTGTTATCGTGGCTACCGATGTGCTCTCCCGTGGGATTGATATTAAAGGAGTATCGATGATCATTAACTACGATGTGCCAAACAATACAGATGATTACGTACACCGGATTGGCCGAACAGGTCGCTACGATAAATCCGGCATTGCAGTAACATTTGTGAGCAAAAGAGATAGCCGTACTTTTTCGCAAATAGAGAAAATTAAAGGCAACAAAATCAAAACTATTAGCCTTCCGCAAAACTTCAATGAATCTGCTGAATTTTCATGGGAGAGCGACTTTACGAATACGAACCAGGGGCAAAGCAAACGTCAGAGCCAGAGTAAGGACAAATCTGATAGCCGGCAAAAAAAGAACAGCAAAAGAACTCAGAGTAAATCTGAACCAGATACGTCGGCTGATAAAAGTAACCGGCAAAAGCCTAACGGCCAGCAAAAGCAGGCCCAGACTGCAAAAGAAAATTCAGGAAAGTCAACCACAAAAGCTTCCTCTGGATCGAGCCGCAGCTCAAAATCATCCAGAACTTCTGCTACGAAAACCAGTAAAAAAAACGGTAATAAAAAAACTACGGCTCCTGGTAATAATGAGCTTGAAGAGCGTAAAAAAGAAGAGCAGATTCAAAAAGAGAAAATTGCTGAGCTTGAAAAGGTTGCAATTCCGCCGTCTCTATCAAAAGCTTCCGAGCGGAATAAAAATAGTCTGAAGCCTGCAAAAGGTGTGTGGGGAATCATCAAAAGCTTTATACCGAAATTCTAATCAGCTATGCGACAAAAACTATTTTCCGTGCTGATATGGGCGGGAATTGTGCTTTTAGTCATCCTATGGCTTCCGGCAATGGCAGTTATTCGCTTGTTCGACAGAGATCCTGTGCGTTATTCGACAGGCCGGTTTTTCAGGCGACTGGGCTCAGCTATTTCACGTGTAAATCCAAACTGGAAAATTACGATAGAAGGGGAGGAAGACATTGATGGACGTCACCCCTATATCGTTGTTTGCAATCATCTCTCAAATGCGGACATTCCATTGATTTCCAATTTACCCTGGGAAATGAAGTGGGTCGCAAAAAAAGAACTTTTCGAGTTGCCTTTTTTAGGATGGATGATGAAAATGGCCAAGGATATCTCAGTCGACCGATCGTCCAGCAATAAGCGAATAGGTGTCTTTAAATCGTGTTCATTCTACTTGAATAATAACTGTTCAGTCATGTTTTTTCCAGAAGGCACACGATCGCGTGACGGACGCATGAAACGGTTTTCTCTCGGTGCTTTTGATCTTGCGATACAAAAAAATATTCCTATTCTACCGCTTGTCATAGATGGAACCCAGGATTGCCTTCCAAAAAAAGACTGGGTTTTTACTACTGACGCTTACGTTACATTAAAAGTACTGGAACCAATCAAAACAGATCATCTTAATGAAGATGACAGTATCGAGCTTATGGAAAAAGTAAGGGGAGAAATGCTGGCACAGCTCTCGGCTTGGCGAGAACAACCGTTGTCAGCAATAGATGCTACAATTCCTGGTTAATGTTCGGCGAGTGATGTTTTTTATTCGCAGCACCCGGATCTGCCGATGGTTCTGTATGCTCGGTCACTGTAGATTTATTCTTTCTGAGGAAGAATCTCCATACAAGCACAATTGACAGAAGTGAAAACACAAGTGCTACAATTGGCAGCAACAGTTCCCGATCCATTGCGAGATGAATTTGACCATAACGCACAGCCATTAGCCAAACGCCGAATAGGATGAGATTAAGCTTTTTCTTCTGATTAGTATAGGTAACCGCAAATGCACCTCCTAAAAAGCTGGTAACCAGGGTTGAAGCACAAAGAAAAAGACTCCAGGTTATTCCGGGATATAAGTTGTAAAGATATGGCGAGAGTTCACTTTCAAGACTTATGGATAGTATGACCCGGATGATTGTGTCTGCAGCAACAACAATTGCAATTCCAATAAGGCTACCAATAATACTCTTTTTCATAATGTAAGGATGGGATTAGTCTGGTTTAAAAATGCAAATAATCAGAAACCTGTCTCACCGAAATGAAAGCTAAATCTTAGTTAATTCCTCTTCACGTAAATATATGAAATTTCAATGGTGAAGTAAGGATATAAAATCCGTGAAATAAGTATTGATATTTTTAATGATGAGCTCAACTTTGTTATCTTTGTAGCACATCATTTTATAAAAATTGAATTTAAAAAAAGAATGCCAGAAAACGACTATCTGAAACCTGAAGGCGAAATAAAATTAACAGACAAGCAGCTTATGGAATCTCCTGAAATGGAGAAAATCGCTGCGGAAGTCATTAAAGATAACAAGATTGAAATGGGTCCTGCTGAAGTAGGGTACCTGTTGGTGTATCCCAACATTTCAAAACAGAGAGCAGCCAAATGTATGAAGGCTACAAGGGAGGTGAAACACTATTCCGGCAACGATTATCTCGTGGAAATTTCGGGCGAGCTATGGGATATGCTGGATACAGATACCAAAAAAATGTTGCTTTACCATCAGCTTCTGCACATTGATCCGGTCTTTAAAGCGAAAAATGAAGAATGGAAGATGAAGATACGTAAACCCGATTTTTCTGACTTTTACGAGATCAATGACAACTTCGGAAACAACTGGTATAAAACAATACAGGCGACGGTTTCTTCTCTTTATGATCTGGATCCACGTCAGGAAAGTAAAGTGACGATGTAGTTAAGAAACCAAAAAATCAGGATACAGCTTGGCGGCTGCTTGAAAACGAGCTTCCGTTAAGCGTTATCTGCTTTAGCTTACCCAGAAATGTTGAAGGATACTCAAACGTAATCAGCGCCTGGGCATGCCGCCGCATAAAGTTTGTTACTGCATGACGATCTTCCAGTGAAATAAAATATACTTTCTCTGTGGACGTGATTTTCCTTAGAAGATATTTTTCTTGAGGAGTGGCATATCGTCTTACAGAAGAGGAAAATCCTGTGTAAACGCCATCCAGCTCATCACCGTGATTAAGCCAGACATATTTCTTATCTGCCAGAAAGGAGATCATTTCATCAATCTTTTCATAGCTATCCTCTTCAATATCACTGATAACAGTTCGCAAATCCACGACTTCCAGCTCATCTCCAAACGTCTGTTTTACTTTTTTGAAAAAAGCATCTTTTGCAGAATTATTTGCACCTGCAAGCAATGTAAGGTAGTAGCTTGAATCTACATTCATTTCCTTCACATCTTTTAAAAATGTGTCAGTTTCTTTGTCAGAGTGTTTGAATGTTTGAAACGATTCTTTCGAAGCCATGACAGTTGTTAGATTATAGATTTAAACTAATTGACAAAGTTACACAGAGCTGATCAATTTAAACAATTCTTTTTGATCAGCATCATCAGTTTTTGCGTGGAATATATATTGCCTGAGCATTATATCTACAGCCAAGGAACTATTAATGTTTGACAGTGAAATGCCGATAAAACAGAAACATTTAGATCTCATTTCTATAATTAACCGACGTATCATGGCCAAATTTCGTTTAAAAGCTACTTCCAAGGCTGGAAAATCCATCAAGACTGAGTTTGAGGCTGGAACCAAGAAAGATGCCAAAGCAAAAGTAGACAGACTTGTTCAGAAGAACGGAATTAGCGTACAGTCTCTCGAAAAGAAAGAGCTTTACGAATACAAGGTACAGAAACCGGGTAAAAAGAAAATTTCCGGCGAAAAAGAAGCTTATAATAAAGAGGAGCTAGAGCGTGCCCTTACAAAACTTGGCTACAAAGTTCTCCGCATCAATAAAAAGCTTTTTGATTTTAAAGGTGGAGTTCCTACCAACGAAATTGTAACATTTGTTAGTTTGTCGGCCGACCTACTGCGCCAGCAGCTTTCATACGATGAGATTCTTGATCTTCTGTATGAGGATACTGAAAACAAGAAGATGAAAGATGTCATTAAAGAGATCCAGAAAGATCTGAAAGATGGTAAAGAGGGAAGCGAGGTCTATGGAAAGCATGAAGATGTTTTCGGCAAATTTGCTGCCTATATGCTTAGTGTGGCATCCACATCGGGTAACATGGCACTGGTATTTGAAAGTACAGCAAAATTTTTGGAGAGAGATGCGGAATTCAAGAAAAACCTGCGCCGTTCTTTATTGATGCCTACTGTAACAGTTCTTGCTGTAGTAGCCACAGTACTTTTCTATGTGGGTTATATTTTCCCGGCCACTGCGGAGCTATTTCTTGAATTCGATATTGCACTCCCACCTATGACCGCAGCAACGCTTGAGATAAGCTATTGGCTGCAAGATAACTGGATTATGCTGACGCTGGCACACATCGTTCCTATCTCGGTTTTTATATGGTACGTAAAAACTCCCAAAGGGAAACTTATGCTGGACCAGTATATCATAAAAATACCGGTAATTGGTGATCTGCTGCATAAAACGAGTATTGAGATTTTTTCACGTGTATTTTACACCCTCTATAGTGGTTCAGGTCAGAATATTGATGTGATAAGGGTTGCATCAGAGGCTTGTAGAAATACATATATGGAGAAACGTATCAAGGAAGTGGCTATCAAGATGATGCTGAAAGATGGTGCCGGGCTCGTTGAGTCGATGGAAGCCACAGGTGTTTTCTCCAACACGGCTATCAGCCGTTTCAGACTCGGTGCTGAATCAGGTGCATTACGTGAAAATGCAAAACAGCTGGCTGAATATTACGAGATTCAAACCACGTATAAGATGGAGTCAGTAATTGATACGATCAACTTGTTCATCAACCTGTTCATTATGATAGCCTTGATTGCTATTACAGTAGTCTCCTCTGAGGCCGCAATTATTCAGCCAAACTAAGATTACGCACAAATAAATGAATTCTTTAAACCGTTTGCATTTTATTCACACCAAATGCGAACGGCTTACTGTGTAAATGTATATACCCGATTTGGCGAAAAACGGTGAAGCTGCTTGAATGATTAAGTGCTTAAATCAGTTCATTTAGTATCATGAACTATGCGATTTTTGAACTTGTAGCTGTCGTCTTAGCTGTGCCATTTAGTTACCTGATGGCCCGCTTGGTTAAATACTATTCACGCCCGAACTATCGCAACGTAGTAGATACCGATTTTCAAAAAGAGTGGAATGGTAAACCGGAAGACGAATATGAAGCGTGGATACGCCTGAGGAGCAAATATTTGAGGCAGGATATTCCTCAAAAGTATTTAAAACACATCGAAATGCGCTTGTCTTCGGTAAATAAGAGAGATCACTTGTCAAACATGTCAGTTGGTGAAGACGGTCAATTGTACACGGGCGGCAAAAAAAGTTCTACTAAAAGCTCTGAAAGCGATTCAAATTGAAGTCAGAATTGATCTTAGCATCGTCAAGGATGTAGCCGGCGAGTTGCTTAGCCAGATATCTTCCCTGAATCATACCTTTTGATCCCATACCGGTTAGCAAATAAGATCTTCTTCTTAGAGGATGCTCCCCAATTACAGGATTGTGATCTTTAGTACTGATCCTCTCACCACTCCACATACTTGCAGAGTGAGGTAAATTTTTAAAGCCCGGCAGCGTACGTTCCAGTTTATTAAAAAGAGTTTCTCTTCCTTTCTCGTCGGGCTTCAGATTTTCATATGAATGTTCATATGTACTGCCAACCACAAGTCTGTTTGGCTCAGAAGTCATGAATGCGAAATACCCCATACTGGAAATGGATGCGTGAAGTGGCAGCGGGGCTTGAAAAGTTAAATCCAGTAGCTGTCCCTTGGTAGTTTTGAAAGGCAGAAAATCCCAAACGGGATTATTGATCACTGATGACCCTGTGGCATAGATGATGTGATCGGACTTTGCAGAACGTCCGTCCGGAAAAGAGATATTATATCTGAAGTCCGGGTCATGTTCGACAGTCACATTTGTGTTAAATTGGCTTGTTAAGCCACGTGAAATAAGATATTCTTTCAAATATTGGATATAAAGACTTGTATTTACAGTGTAACCATGTTTGACTTCCAACCCTCCGCAGTGCCTGCCGAAATAGCTGTATTTCGATGAAAACTCATCTTTATCCAGCCAGTTTACCCATGATTTATCCGGCCAATCGTATTTATTGGGAGACCGCTTGAAGTCTTTGGCGAGATCTTTATCAAGAGCGGGTCTTAGTACTCCATTGTGTTCAAATATCTTGGTTTCTCCAGCATAATTTTGAACTCTCATCAATAGATCGACCACAGTGTCGACGCTTTGCTTTGCGTCATGAACCATTTTAGCCCGTCTTCCAGTTGCCGGGTTGATGAGCACGAGAGGGGCGCCGGATGATCCGCTGCCAGGTTCAGCTTCATCAATCAGGCACACAGAATGTCCGCGCTGTAATAGTTCATCAGTCATTGAAAGGCCAGCGAAGCCGGCGCCTAAAATTGTGAAATCAAAGCTATCAGGAAAAGATTTTTTCACGCTAAAATGGATTCCGAGTGAACCACATGAACGCCTTCGCTTTTCATTTCATCCCAGGCAGACTCAACAGATCCGTCAATATCAATACCTTTAACAGCATCCTTCACGATATGCATGTTGAAGCCTTCTTTCAATCCATCAAGCACCGACCATTTCACGCAAAAATCTGTAGCCAATCCAACTGCATACAGATCTGTAATTCCGCGCGTTTTTAAATACCCGGTAAGCCCTGTTTTGGTCTTCTGGTCATTTTCATAGAATGCAGAGTATGAATCAATCTGAGGTCGAAACCCTTTTCTTATTACAACCTGGCTTTTATTCGTATTTAAGTCGGGGTGAAATTCTGCACCTTTTGACCCCTGAACACAGTGGTCAGGCCATAAAACCTGGGACCCATAATCCATTTCAATTGTGTCATTTGGTTTTTTTCCTTTATGGGAAGAAGCAAAAGATGCGTGATCTTCCGGATGCCAGTCTTGGGTCTGTATGATTACGTCAAATGAATTGATGAGTTGATTGACAACTGGCACAATTGTACTTCCATCGGGAACTTCCAGTGCTCCGCCTTCACAAAAATCATTTTGAAGATCTACAATTAACAGTGCTTTCATAAGAGGTTGATTTAAGATTTATTTTCTTCTAGCAGTTTATCGCGCAACTCTAAGAGATTCGGTGTGATACCGACTTTAAAAATGTGAGGATTTTCAAAACGTTTGTACTCACCCGAGAGTTTATTCAGGCTTTCCCTGCAGTACTTTGAACTGTCCGGAATTGAGATGTCAGATAGTGTTTGCTCACCTTTATGAATCACTTCCTGAATGAGGGGATAGGAGTCCCTGGATGATAGATCTGTTTGTTTAGAGGGGAAAGTAGGCTGATGAATTTTCTGAATGTCATTTTCATCAGCCAGACTGATAGCATCACAATAATAACTTCCGTCTTCATCCAGAAATCTATGAACTGTTTTACTTCCGGGGAGGGTAATTTTTTCTACATTTTCTGACACTTTTATTTTGGGCTTATCACCCACTGAACTCAGCTTATAAACACCATCCAGAGCAGGTGAGTCATGTCCGGTAACAAGTCTCGTACCCACTCCAAAAATATCAATGGGTGCTTGTTGATTTATAAGACTTCCGATTACATGCTCATCAAGCTGGTTTGATGCTGCAATTTTCACATCCCGAAACCCTGCTTCATCCAGCATTCGTCTGGATTCTTTCGCAAGATAGGCCAGGTCTCCGCTGTCAAGCCGTATACCTTTCAAGTTATGCCCCTCGTCTTTCAGTTCCCTGGCTACTTTGATTGCGTTTGGCAGACCGGATTTGAGCGTATCGTAGGTGTCTACAAGTAGAATAGTAGAATCGGGATAGTGACGGGCGTATGAACGAAATGACTCAAGCTCGCTATCAAATGACTGAACCCAGGAATGAGCCATGGTTCCTCCCGCGGGGATACCAAATCGCTGGGCCGAATAGACGTTCGAAGTTCCGTCGAACCCACCTATTATTGCGGCTCTTGAAGCGTGAATTCCCCCCAGCCCCTGAGATCGCCTCAGACCGAAATCAAGCAGTTGATATTCATCGCCGGCTGCCGTTCGCATGCGAGCCGCCTTAGTAGCTATCAGGCTCTGAAAATTCAGAATATTTAAAACGAGTGTTTCAAGAATCTGTGCTTCAATGATATTGCCTTCCGCTTTCAGAACCGGGACGTTTGGAAAAACTACCTCGCCTTCGCGTGTTGCGTAAATGGACCCAGAAAATTTAAAGTCAGCCAAATAATCCAGAAATTCAGAGTGAAAGCCTTCGTTTTTCAGATACTCTAGTTCAGAATCTTTAAACTCAAAATTCTTAAGTGTAGATATGAGTTCGTTTAACCCGGCAAAAATAACATAGCCGCCCTCAAAAGGATTTTTTCTGAAAAAATAGTCAAATGTTGCTTGTTGATCAGCCTTTCCCTCGAGAAAATAACCCTGAGCCATAGTCAGTTCATAGTAGTCGGTATAGGTAGTAGGCTTATCTATATACATGGCATGAATATTATTGAATGAATTAGAATCTGCTTCAAATAACCTGCTCCATAATACCTAATATTTAATGATCACGAATAGAGCTTATATGTTAACAAAAATCAAGAGAAGATCGATTAATTTGATTATCAACATTTGTATCTTGTGAGCAAACCAGAGTGTGAAGTTCAGCAACTCAATGAAATTAGATCAAAAATATTTTATTCCATTCTTATTGGTCAGCGCGCTTTTAACAGGAATTGTTATTGTTGTAAGTTCATTGAATTATGCATCCAACCAGCGCGAAACGTTTAGAGAAGAAATTGAAGAAACTGACCTGAGTGAATGGAAACTCTATCACTATTCCAGTGGCGATTCAATATCTATTTCTCAGTTTAACGGATCACCGGTTATCATTCATTTTTGGTCGACCTGGTCAGATTTATCTATGGAACTTAATGATGTAATGTCTGAATTGAAAAGAGACTATCCTGAACTGATTGTAGTAGCAGCAGCGTCACGAGACGCATCTGAACTTGTGAGAGAACATATGGCAGGAACGGATTATGATTTCTTCTATCTGGATGGGACGTCACTTTACCAGGAGTTAATGGTGCCTGGACTCCCATCACAGCTTTTCATAAATCGTGATGGCAATATTGTAGATCAAAATGTGGGAAAAGATGTAGTTGCTATCCGGGAAAAAACGCATGAACTATTGAACCGCTGACTTTAGAATGAAAGTTTTTTTAAACGGTTCAATCATAAATGACAGTCAAGCATCTGTAAAAGCAGAGACGGATGGACTCTTCTACGGAGCGGGTTGTTTTGAAACGTTGACAAGCTACAGAGGTAAATTTATACACCTTGAGCGGCACATTAAGCGACTAAATGATGGGGCTGTTTACCTTACAGGTTTAGAAGAAGAATTTTTCCATGTTGAGGTCATCAGAAATAATATTTTAGAACTTCTTGAAGCAAATACTCTCACCAATACGAGGTCCAGAGTTCGTATACAGTACTCAATCACTGAGAGATTGGGATACACGCAATCCGTTTCAAAACCAATATCTTCAATCTTAATAACTGTGGGATCTGTTCCTGAAACACCCGCCGACTCTTATCATCTATCCACGGTTGATACCACCGTTGTACCAGCTACAAGCAGGCCGGTGAATCTTAAGCTCAGTAACATGCTGCACTATCGTGAAGCAGCCATAAAAGCAAAAAAAACGGGAGCCGACGATGCTTTGATGCTTACGATTAACGGTCATATAGCAGAGACTGCTATTGCAAATATATTTTGGGAAAAGGACGGCACTGTTTTTACACCTTCTGATGAATGTGATATCTTACCGGGTATTACCCGTACAATTGTAATGGAAATAATTCGTCGCAGCGGAGGCCAGGTTAAATCAGGCAGGTTCTATCCAGATGAATTGAATGAAGCTTCTCAGGTTTGGCTTTGTAACAGCGTTAAAGAGATTGCGAGCGTTACTCAAATTGATAACAACATGTATCCGGCTAATTCAGAATTTATAAACAGCCTGATTCAAGACTTCGAAAATTATAAAAAGAACAACCTCACGTGACCAGCCAGTTCAAATCTCCTGATGATGTTTATGCGTTTTTGAACAACATTCCGATGTTTAGTGACAAGGGACAGTCTGCAGCAAATTTTTCGCTGGATGGAATCAGGGAATTATGCAAGCAACTCGGGAATCCTCAAGATGAATTTACATCAATCCATGTAGCCGGAACCAATGGAAAGGGCACTACCTGTAGAATGCTCGCATCTGTTTATCAGTCAGCCGGGTACAGAACAGGTCTTTTTACCTCTCCTCATCTGATTGACTACAGGGAGCGGATGACAGTGAACAGTGAATGGATTAAAGAGAAAGATCTTTTGAGATTTTTTCAGGGTAACGAAGAGATTATCCGGGAAATGAAACCAACCTATTTTGAGCTCGCTACAGCGATAGGGTTCTGGTATTTCAGGGAGGAGAGGGTAGATGTAGCCATTATAGAAACAGGTTTGGGGGGCAGGCTGGATGCAACGAATATCATTCAACCTGTTGCATCAGTCATTACATCAGTTGGATTGGATCATACCGAGATTCTTGGGGATACGATTGAAGAGATATCTCGTGAGAAGGCAGGTATTATACAACCGAAGACTCCGGTTGTTACAGGGAACCTGAATTTAGCTGCACTCGCTGAAGTTGAGCACATTGCAGATCAGTTAGATGCCCCACTTATAAAATCGTCGGAAATATCGTTGGAGACAGATCTGGAAAAACAGCCGTTGGTTGCGAAAATCAACGGGCGAATTGTTGAGGCAGTCGTGCAGGTACTGTCTGATAAACTGCCTGTCTCTTCTCAGGATTTGACTGACGGTTTAAAAAAATGGATGGGCCGCTTTCCCACCGGCACATCGTTTCGAAGGGTGCATTCCGATTATCCCTGGTATTTTGATGGTGCTCATAACACAGACGCGTTGAAACTTCTAAAACAGCAAATGAAGGAGATAGCTCCGCTATCATCATGGAGTTTCGTGTTTGCAATGATGAAGGATAAACTCACATCAGAAGTAGTTTCTGAACTATCAGAAATAGGTGCCTTATACTATCATCCGCTTAAGTTGAAACGAGCTGCAACCGAAAACGAAGTAAGAACTCTGTTGCCAAATGCTATAATATTACAGGCTGATAATTCTTTGCCAAAGAGCTGGGTGCAAAAGAATAAATCAGAATTAGTAATTTTTGGAGGAAGTTTTTACTTTTATACAACTTTGATGCAATGGATTAATAACATTGTTGATTGCTAAGAGGTTAAACCCTTTTCTAGACCATTCAGAATAGTTCTTATCTCAAGCGTACTACTACATTAAGTTGAGCGCTTTTCTACATGAACATATTTCAAGAACAAAACAAACCTTATGTCGGAGAATCAAACCGATACACCATCATCTGCTGATTTGGAATCATTACAAAAAAAATCCGTTAAAGAGCTAAAAGAGATTGCGAAATCAATAGGTCTTAAGGGCGTATCTGCGCTGCGAAAGGAAAGCCTGATTGAGCGCATATCGAATCACAGAGGCAGTGGCCCCCGTGATACAGGCGTTCCCAATATTGAGTATGGCCAAGAATCTCATATTCAAACGTACGATTCCAAGAAAGAACGTGGCAGCGACAATCGTCAGAAAGATCGCGGCAAGAAACGCGGCCAATACAAAAAAAATAAGAAGCACGTCAGTAATGTACTGCCGGAATCTGACGCGCCCACACTGAGTGAGCGGCTTGAAGAGATTATACCAAAGCTTGGGAAGTTCTTAATCAACGAAGGCACGCTTGAAATTTTACCTGACGGGTATGGATTTCTTCGGTCGGTGAACTACAACTACAAAGCCAGCCCGGATGATATTTATGTATCACCATCACAAATTAAGCGTTTCAGGCTGCGCCAGGGTGATTGCGTCATTGGGATCATTCGCCCTCCGAAAGTTGGCGAGCGTTATTTTGCATTACTTCGTGTTGAAGGCGTAAATGGGCAGATTCCTACAGACATGGATAACAGAGGCGATTTTGAAGACCTGATGCCTGTTTATCCAGAGACGCGATTCAATCTCGAAAATAAATTCTCAGAATACACCACTCGCCTGATTGATCTCTTTGCACCTATTGGCAAGGGTCAGCGGGGCCTGATTGTGGCACAGCCAAAAACGGGTAAAACCACGATTATCCGGAATATCGCGAACGCGGTGAATAAGAATAATCCGGAGACTAAAGTAATTATTCTATTGGTTGATGAACGACCTGAAGAGGTTACTGAGATGCAGCGTTCTGTTACAGATGCTGAAGTGGTCGCATCAACATTCGATGAAAAACCTGAAAACCATATCGGGCTTTCAGAAATTGTCTTTGAAAAAGCCAAACGCCTGGTTGAAAGCGGACACGATGTGCTTTTGCTGATGGATTCTATTACACGCCTCGGCCGAGCCTATAATGTTGCAGGTAGCAACTCGGGACGAACGATGAGTGGTGGTATAGACTCTGAAGCATTAAAAGAACCACGCCAGCTGTTTAGTTCAGCCAGGAATATCGAAGATGGCGGAAGTCTTACTATCATAGCTACAGCCCTGGTTGATACAGGGTCTAGAATGGATGATGTGATTTTTGAAGAGTTTAAAGGAACAGGTAACATGGAGCTGGTACTTGACCGGCGCCTTGCTGAACGGAGAATTTTCCCGGCTATTGATGTATTTAAAAGCGGAACCCGGCGCGAAGAACTTATTGTACCCGATGACGAGCGTGAAAAGGTAGTGCTGCTTCGCCGCTATCTCAATCAGCATAATGCATTTGAAGCGATGGAATTCCTGCTGGAGAAAATGAAGGGTACGCGTTCGAACGAAGAGTTCCTTATCTCGATGAATAAGTAATTCATATATATAATTAATGAGCCATGCCGCACTCTGATGCGGCATCTCCAAATCTCGTTAAAACTGTATTTTACAGTCGTAGCTCACCTTCATACACTGCAATGGCATGAGATCGCGAATCACTTTCCGCGATGACGTTAAGAAACTATTATTGTCAGTATTTCGCTGGTGTTTCGCCGTCTGTTAATGAATTTCTGATAAACTCTCTGATATGCTCATTGCTTGTCTCCAGGTCTTCTTGTCTGAGATACATCATGTGGCCGCTTTCGTATCCTTCAAAGCGAAGTCTGTCAGCCACTTTCCCACTGCGGTCCATATTCCACATTACATATTTTGCAGAGAAATAGTCGGTTGCTCCATCATAGAAACCTGATTGCACCATCACGTGCAGAAAGGGATTTTCGCCCATGGCCCGTCTCAGATCTTCAGCTGTCGAGTTTTCACTGCGGTCCCAAGGGCTGACAGGACCAAAAATATTATATTTCAGATCTGTTTCAACACTTAGGTCATCCCGCAAGTAAGTGTTTATAGCTGGGGTAAAAGCGTGATTCCAGGCTGTAAGCGCAGGGTCGTGGTCGTAGCGGTCACCTGCATCCGTGCGGTCAATTCCCCGGTATCGCGAATCAAGACGGCCAACCGTGAGTCCCCGGTCACGCAGAAGTTCCTTCCAGAAAAAGGAGGTGCCAAACGTCAGGTTGTGGTTAAGAACGTGCTGCTTGTCTATACCTGAATATTCTGCAACTTGTGTGGCGATGTCATCACGTTCTGAATCACTCAGTGTGTATCCTTTTGCTACAGCCGGGAGGTAGGTATCGATTGTGTACTCTTCAACTTCCGAAAGAAGATCGTTCAGCTCCATCTGTTGCAGGTTACTGCTTAATGCATCATGATACCAGGCGGTGGCAGCATAATAGGGGAGTTTGAGAATTTCTGATCGTGGTGTCATTGCCGGTGGTTCAAGCCCCATTCCGGTTGGCGAAACGAGAATCACACCATTTAAAAAGACCCAGTTTCTATTTTGCAGGCTGCGAGCCAGCCCTGCAACACGGGTTGTTCCATAACTCTCACCGATCAGATATTTTGGAGACGCCCAGCGCTCTGTCCTGGAAATAAATGTATTGATCCAGTCAGATAAATACGCGATATCCTCATTTACACCAAAGAAGTCTGAACGATCAGCTTCCTCGTTGAGAATGCGCGAAAATCCGGTGTTGACGGGATCCACATAGACAATATCAGCAACATCAATAATCGATTCGCTATTTTCTGTGACTCCATATGGTTGAACAGGATATCCTTCGTCATCAATATTGAGGAATCTCGGCCCCGTGTACCCAATGTGCATCCACACTGAAGCTGATCCCGGCCCCCCGTTAAATGAAAATACCAGCGGACGTGTCGACTTGTCATCCACATCACTTCTTTCATAATAAACATAGAAAAGGGATGCATCTACGTCACCGTCTTCGTTCCAGACAGGTTGTGTTCCGGCTGTGGCAGTATAGGGTATGGTTTCTCCGTTGACGGTTACAGTTGCTTCTGAAGTGAATGCTGTGTCAGCCGGCAGATCCATTTGCTGGGCAAATAATGGAGAGGTATTAATAAAAGCCAGTAAAGCAATAAAAGAGAGGATTCCTGAAATAATTTGAGTCATTTTTTGTATATCCATGGCCTGCTTTCCGATGGGTGAGAATGAATGGTTTAGATTGAACGCTAATAACAACTTAATATACTTTCACTGAAACGTGTGGGCAACTTCAGTGGTGTAAAAAATTGATTTGAATCGGACGGTAGTTCGTGCTTCAACTATCATCAAACTTTATCATTCAAGAATCAGGATAGATCCGCCTTCATTGATGTCGTGTTGAAGCGTGTAACCAGCATTTACTTCAACAACATATTTTGCCGGCGCTTCTGAAGCGATACTTTCTTGCGAATAGGGCGATGCATTTCGGTGTATACGCACAATTTTGAAGTCTTCGTTGGCAAAGATTAAATCTAAGGAAAGTGGAGTGCTTGCCATCCAAAAACTTCTGGGCTGGTTTTCATCAAATATAAAGATCATTCCGGCATCTCTGGGCATGGATGATACGTTCATCAGGCCCTGAGTTCTTGACTCTTGATCATCAGCTACGGCTGCATCGATGACAGAAAGTGTATCGCCTGAAGCTGACACGAAGGCAACCCGGGTTTCGTATGTTAGATTGTTTTGCCCGTTTTCTGGTTCAGGTTGAACCTGACTGTCTGATCCATTACAGCCTGGCAATAAGATGGAGATAACACCGGCTAAAAGAATTGAAATAGCAAAATGAAAAGGTGTAGTCTGAATCATAGTCATAGAACCCGTTTAAAGAATTTTAGCTTGTTGGTACGATTGATAATATAACAAATCAAATTTAAGATGGTATTTGACTGGAATACTATAACATTAACATCGCGATCACATTTGATTTTTTGAGGCTTATCAATTTCCTGATGTCCGGCAACCATTAAGCTTCATGCCCTGCATGGATACAGGAAATAGGATAGCGTTATTGGTTGGTTTTTAACGGATATTAGCATATTTTACTATTCTCAAGTGAGTTCCGGGGAGGATCTCACTTTTTTTTGTAGTAATAGCCAAAGTTTTAATGATTAATGACCCTTTGAAACGTATTGAAGAACTTGCGTTACCGCTAGTTGAGCAGGAAAATATGTTTCTTGTAGATATCGAACTTAAACAGCAGGATATGAATGTTGTTTGGGTGTATGTTGATTCAGAAAAGGGCGGAGTTAATTTGGATATATGCTCAAAAATTAGCCGTGAGCTGTCGTTCCAGGTAGAAAACGAAGAGATTTTTCCAAAATCATATCGTTTAAATGTATCATCACCCGGCTTGAGTCGTCCATTAAGTGACAAACGTCAGTATGGCAAGAATGTGGGACGAACAATAAAAGTGAAGTATAAGCAGGAAGGCGAGTACGAAAAAATCGAAGGCATTTTAAAAGAAGTGACGGATAAAAACGTTACGATTGAAGATGAAAGCGGCCAAACGGTGACCACTGATTTTGATAATTTGGTTGAGACTAAAGTTGTCCCAAAAATATAGCCGGTACCGAACACTATAAACCATCACTACCGATGCAAAACGACGTTTCAAAATTAATTATTCAGTCATTCGCAGAGATTGCCAAAGATAAAGGGATCGATAAAGATCTTCTTTTGTCAATTCTGGAGGATGTGTTCCGATCCATGATTCGTAAAAAATACGACTCTGACGAAGCATTTGAAGTGATTTTAAATGCTGACAGGGGAGAAATACAAATTCTTCATATCCGTGAAGTTGTCCCGGAAGAAGAGATGACAGATGAAGTAACTGAAATTTCATTGAAAGATGCCCAGAAACATGATCCGGATCTGGAGCTTTATGACGAATATGCTCAGGAAATATCAATAACTGATTTTGGGCGACGCGCTGTAACTATGGCACGTCAGCAGCTTGCACAGCGTATTCGCGAGATTGAAAAAGATAATATTTTTGAAGATTACTCTGACCGGATCGGGGATATTGTACTTGGTGATGTTTACCAGGTACGCAACAACAAAGATATTCTGGTCAATCACAACGGTGTTGAGCTTCTCATGCCCAGAAGTGAGCAGATTTATAAAGATCGATACAGAAAAGGAGATACGATTCGCGCCGTAGTAGTAGAGGTAAAACGAATTGGTGGTAATCCTACTGTTATTATTTCACGGACGTCACCGATGTTTCTGGAACGTCTCTTTGAAAATGAAATTCCTGAAGTATTTGATGGAATTATTGAGCTTATGCGAATTGCACGTGAACCCGGTGATCGCTCCAAAGTTGCTGTAATGTCGCACGATGAGCGCGTTGATCCTGTGGGTGCCTGTGTTGGAATGAAAGGAATTAGGATTCACGCAGTAGTGCGTGAATTGCAAAATGAGAATATTGATGTAATCAACTGGACTCCGGATAAGTTTGAGTTTATCAAACGAGCGCTGCAGCCGGCACGTGTGCTTAAAGTTGAACTTCTGGATGATGGCAAACACGCTAATGTTCTGGTTCCGGCAGACGAGGTCTCTAAAGCTATTGGAAAAGGCGGTGTGAACATACGGCTTGCTTCCAAACTGACAGATTGTGAGATTGATGTTTTCCGGGAAGTTGAAGAGGAAGACGATATTGATATCGATGAATTCGAAATTGATTTCGGGCCTGAAACAATTGCCATCTTACATGATATTGGCTGCGATACAGCACGAGCTGTTTTAAAGCTGGATGAGGAAGAACTGATCCGAAGAACGGAAGGGAAAATTGATAAAGAAGAAGCAGAGCGCATCATCGATATCATAGCTTACGAATTTGAGGACGAACAAGAATGATCGTAACTTCTGGTATGTTTAATACCTGAGTACGATCATCTGACACATTTCACTAAACATTTTTATGACGGACAAAAAGCCTAAAAAATTATTTAAAGTTGCTTCAGAATTTAATGTGGCAACCCAAACTATCGTTGATTCACTGGGAGAGCATGATTTTGACGTCGCTAATCGTCCGAACACAAAAATCACCCCAGAAATGTACGAGGTTCTGTCGTCGATTTATGGGGATGATAAGGCAAAACGACAAGAACATGCTGAAGCGCGTGAAGAGTACGAAAACCGCAGAAGCCAAATCAGATCCAACCGTAATGAAAGCGTCACTTTAGATAGCTTTCTTGAGCCGATTGATGATCTGGAGCCTGAAGAAGACAAAACTGAATCAGACGGTGCGGAAGAAGCCGAGAAGAAATCTGTCGAGTCACCCGAGTTAAGCCTTGAGCCTCAGGAAACCCCTCCGCCAGTAAAAGAAGAGACCAAAGAAGTCTCTGATGAAGACGCTGTTGAGGAGAAAGAAACAACAGAAGAAACTAAACCAGAAGAAAAGGCTGCCGTTGAAGAAGAGGAAGTTACTGAGGTAATCGAAGAGGAATCCGACGTCACATCGAAAGATGATGTCGCTGATCTGGAAACGGAAGATGAAGCTGACACTGACACCGACATTGAGGAGTCTGAAGAGGTCGAGCCTGAAAAGACTGCTGCAAAAACCGAAGAAGAAATTGTAGATGAGCCTTCAGATGCAGATGAAGATGAAGAATCTGATGATGAAGACGAGGAAGATGAAGATGAGTCTGATGAAGATGAAGAAGATGAAGATGAGTCTGATGAAGTAGCAGAAGCGGATGAAAGTGACGGAGAAGATGAAGAAATTATCCGCGGTTCCGCGGGAAGGCTTAAAGGTACAAAGGTTGTAGGTAAGGTTTCTTTTACCTCTGATAAACCTAAAAAAGTTAAAAAGCGAAAACGCCGGAAAGATCGCAAAGATGATGATGACAAAAAATCATCCAGAAGCAGTTCATCAGATAAAGCATCTAAGAAAACTAAAAAATCCAAAAAACGATCGAAATCATCTAAAGTTGATGAAGAGGATGTAGATAAGAAGATGCGCGAAACAATGCAGCGCATGAAGCAGTCTGACACTGTTGGTAGCAAGCGGTCAAAACGGCGAAAAGAACGTCGTGAAGAGCGTGAGGAAGAGCAGCAGCTTCAGGATGAGATGTCCGAACTTGAAAACGAAGTGTTGGATGTTACAGAATTCATTACTGTAAGTGATCTTGCCGACCTTCTTGATGTGAAGCCAACCGACGTTATTACGACCTGTATGAATCTTGGTATGATGGTTTCCATCAACCAGCGCCTGGATGCATCAACAATTGAGCTCGTAGCTGAAGAATTTGACTATGAGGTCAACTTTGTAGACGCCGATGAAGTCGTTGAAGAAATTATGGTTGAAGAGGAGGATGATCCTGAAGATCTTGAACCTCGCTCACCTATCATTACCGTAATGGGTCACGTTGACCACGGTAAAACATCACTTCTTGACTATATCAGGAAGGCAAAAGTAGCAGCTGGTGAAGCTGGTGGTATTACGCAGCACGTTGGTGCATACGAAGTGAAAACGGAAGACGACAAGAAAATAACATTCCTTGACACACCCGGTCACGAGGCCTTTACCGCTATGCGTAGCCGTGGTGCCCAGGCAACAGATATTGTTATTTTGGTTGTTGCTGCTGATGATGCTGTGATGCCGCAGACAATTGAGGCGATTAATCACTCCAAAGCTGCCGGCGTATCTATTGTTGTAGCGATTAACAAGATGGATAAGCCCGGTGCCAACCCTGATAAAATCAAGCAACAGCTTTCCGAACACCAGGTCATAGTTGAAGAATATGGAGGTACCACGCAGGTAGCGGAGGTATCAGCACATTCCGGAGAAGGAATTGATGATTTACTTGAGAAAGTGCTCATTGAAGCTGAATTGCTTGAATTGAAAGCCAATCCAAATCGACTTGCCCAGGGAATAGTTCTGGAATCACGGATTGATAAGGGTAAGGGTACTGTAGCAAATATCCTGGTTCAAAACGGAACACTTAAAGTAGGTGATCCATTTGTAGCCGGACCTTGTTTTGGCCGGGTAAGAGCTATGGAAAACGAACATGGTACCCGTTTGAAAGAAGCAGGGCCATCCACACCCGTTCAGCTAACAGGATTTGATACGGTTCCTCAGGCGGGTGATCGTCTTGTTGTTCCTTCTGATGAGAAGACAGCTAAGGATGTTGCCAATCAAAGGCAGCAGATCAGACGTGAGCAATCACTTAGAAGAACCAAACATCTTACTCTTGATGATCTTTCGCGCCGAATGGCACTTGGAGAGGTATCGGAGCTTAACATTATTATTAAAGCCGATGTGGACGGTTCAATCGAAGCACTTTCCGGTGCTCTGCAGAAACTGAGTACGGAAGAGGTGTCGGTGAACATTATTCACACCGGGTCTGGTGCGATCACAGAATCTGATGTTCTGCTGGCTTCAGCATCCGATGCAATTATTATCGGATTCCAGGTAAGGCCGAGTGCAACTGCACGGAAACTTGCCGAAGCTGAAAGTATAGATATTCGACTATTCAGTGTTATCTATGATGCGGTTGATGAAGTACACGACGCGCTGGAAGGTATGCTGAGCCCTGAAATATCTGAAGAACTTAAAGGAATGGTTGAAGTCCGCGAGGTCTTTAAAGTCTCCAAAGTGGGAACTATTGCAGGCTGCTATGTTACAGAGGGCAAAGTTCACAGAAACGATCCGATCCGAATTATTCGAGATGGTGTAGTAATCTGGGACGGTGAAATTGACTCTCTCAAGCGCTTTAAAGATGATGTAAAAGAAGTGCAATCTGGCTACGAGTGTGGTATCAGTATTGTCAACTTCAATGATATTAAGGTTGGCGATGAGTTTGAAAGCTACACAATTAAAGAAGAGAAGCGTAAATTAGAAGACGCGCAGTAGGAGTTTATGAGCATTCGAACTAAAAGGCTCGCATCTGTTATACAGAAAGACCTTGGCAGTATTTTACAACAAAATTACCAGCCTTCAGGTACCTTCATTACGGTGACGCAAGTACGGATCACTTCCGACTTGTCGATTGCCAAGGTGTATCTGAGCGTATTTTCGCAAGATCGTGACCCACAAACGATTTATCAGTTCATTGATGATAACCAGGATCAAATCCGTTACGAGCTTGCAAGTAAGATTAAAAACCAGGTTCGCCGGATTCCTGAACTTCTATTCTTTGAAGATGACACGGCTGAATACGTAAACAAAATGGAACAGCTTTTCGCGAAAGTTCGAAAGCAGCGCGGTGATAGCGAAGGCGATAATACTGAGTCTTAAATGGTATGGCAAAACAGGTCATACCGTTAAAAGACCTGCCGATCGTTTCAAAGCACACGATAATCGATTTTCCACAGGATCAATTTATCCGCGGTGCGGCTGTGCTTGTTGATAAACCTATTGATTGGTCGAGTTTTGATGTGGTTCACTTTGTTAGAAATCGCATCCCGCCTAAAAAAGTTGGGCATGCCGGAACTCTTGACCCGCTCGCAACAGGCCTTCTTATTCTCTGTACTGGAAAGGCAACACGTACAGTCTCACAAATTCAGGATGGTGAGAAAGAATATATTACAACCGTAAAATTCGGTGAATCCACACCCAGTTATGATGCAGCTTTACCTGCTGACAATACGGCCGAATGGAAACACATTACAACGTCGCATATTGAAGATCTTATAAAAGAGCAATTTATCGGCACAATCACCCAGCTGCCTCCAATCTATTCTGCAATTCGTGTAGAAGGTGAAAGATTATATAAAAAAGCACGCCGCGGAGAAGAAAATGTTTTGCTTCCGCCCCGTCAGGTTACTGTAAAAAGCATAGAAATTCTTGATGAACGTTTTCCGGAACTTGATTTGAAAATAGTTTGTGGAAAAGGAACTTATATACGCTCGATCGCACATGATTTAGGTCATGCCGCCGGAAGCCTGGCCCATGTTACCTCACTCAGAAGAACGCGGATAGGTGATTTTAATGTTGACGATGCAGTGACAACCGAAGAATTCGATCAATATATTAAAAGCTGATACGCTATGTCTAAACTGGTCATGCTTGATAATGCTACCCGAAATTTAAACACAGTATTAACTGTGGGGACGTTTGACGGTGTACATGAAGGCCATAAAGTATTGATCAAGTCTGTTGTGGAACGAGCAAATGAGCTCTCTTCACGAAGTGTCATTGTAACCTTTGATCCTCATCCCCGTGATATCATAAACCCTGGCTTAGACGGCATCAAACTTTTGAGTACGCTTTCAGAAAGGTGTGAATTACTTGCAGATCTGGGTATTGATGAAATGATTGTTATTCCATTTGATCGGGATTTCTCACTTTTAAGTTCTGAAGAATTCATCCGAGATATCATCTATGAAAAGATCGGGGTGCGTGAGTTTATCATCGGATATGATCACCAGTTTGGTAAAGACCGTGAAGGAACTATTGAAACCGTTCGATCTCTTGGAAAAGAACTAGGCTTTCGGGCCAATGTAATAACCCGCCAGGAAGTTGAAAATCAAACCGTAAGCAGTACGTCCATTCGTAAGGCACTTCAGGATGAAGGTAATGTAGAAAAAGCTACGAAATTTCTGGGACGTCATTATATATTACATGGTACTGTTGTACACGGAGATAAGAGGGGCGGCAAGATTGGATTTCCAACCGCAAATATTCATGTTGATCAAACAAAAAAGGTTGTTCCGAAGAAAGGTGTTTATGCCGTCTGGATTCGCGTTGATGGTGAGTACTATCCTGCTATGATGAATATTGGCAAGCGGCCCACATTTGAAGGTGAAGACCTTACCGTGGAAGTTCACATTTTTGAATTTGGCCAGGATATTTATGGAAAGGAGGTTCAAACACAGTTTGTTAAACGGCTGCGTGACGAGAAAAAGTTCAGCGGTATCGATGAGCTAAAAAAACAGTTGGAAAGAGATAAATCAAAAGCGGAAAAGATCCTGAAATCGAAGCGTCCAAATATTGCAAAACAAGATAATTAAGCTTATTTTCATAAGCTGTTAATTAATAGAACATTTTATATTTCCCAAATGAGCATAAGTAAAGAAAAAGTACAAGAAGTAATAACCGAGTATGGCGGATCTGAAGAAAATTCAGGATCTACTGAAGCACAGATTGCGCTACTGACCGCGCGTATTAATCACCTGACGGAACATCTGAAAGAAAACAAACTTGATCATGCATCGCGACGTGGCCTGCTCAAACTTGTAGGTAAGCGTAAAAGACAGCTTACTTATCTGAAAAACACTGATATTGAAGGATACCGTGAGCTTATTCAAAAGCTCGGTATTAGAAAATAACCAATCAAGCACGCAGTAAAAGGCGTGCTTTTTTTTTAGAACGAAGTTTGACTATTCTCTTCGCTCCGTATGACCTTTCCGCTGAATAGTTGTAAACCGAGAAAAGAACAGAAAAACAGTTTATGAATCCTATTAAGAAAAGTATCGAATTCGCACCCGGCAAAACGTTAAGCGTTGAAACCGGAAAGCTTGCTAAACTTGCTGACGGAGCCGTAATGGTAACTATGGGTGAGACCATGGTACTGTGTACCGTTGTAAGCGCAAAAGAACCAAAACCAGGGCAGGGATTTTTCCCAATGGTTGTTGATTTAAGAGAAAGTTTCACAGCAGGCGGTAAATTTCCCGGCGGCTTTATGAAAAGAGAAGGGCGGCCGTCAGACGGTGAAACCCTTGCAAGTCGATTAATTGACCGAAGTCTTCGGCCGCTTTATCCCAACGGATATCTGAATGAAACACAATATATCTGTCAGGTATTCTCATCAGATGGCCAGAACCAACCAGACGTAATCGGTGCTTTCGGTGCATCTGCGGCTACTCACATCTCAAGTATTCCCTTTGACGGGCCAATGTCTCAGGTTCGTGTGGGACGCGTTGATGGTGAATTTATCATCAACCCTACTCTCGATGAACTGGAAAACAGTGACATGGACATTATCGTTGCCGGTACAGCAGACAGTGTTCTGATGATTGAAGGTGAGATGAAGGAAATCACCGAAGAGGAAATGCTCGAAGCAATTAAAGAAGGGCATAAGTCTATTGCAAAACTTTGCCAGTTCCAGGAAGAACTTCGCGAAGAGATTGGCGCTGAAAAACGAGAATTCGTTGCAGAGCCTGTTGATGAAGACTTGAAAGCGAAAGTTGAGGAACACGCCGGCGACAAGCTTAAAGAAATTATCGCGACCGGTCTCGGAAAAGAAGAGTACAATGATCAGCTCAGAGATCTAAAGAATGAAGTCATTGAGCAGATTACTTCAGAAGAAGAGTACAAAGACGCTTCAGGTGATATCTCAGATTTCTTTGGTGATATGGAGAAGCGTGAACTAAGAAATATGATCCTTGAGAAAAAACGCCGGATCGACGGACGTTCTCCCCAGGATATTCGTGAAATCTGGACTGAAGTCGGATATTTGCCAAGAGCACACGGCTCTTCAATTTTTACACGCGGCGAGACACAAGCCCTCGTTTCTATTGCACTGGGTACAAAGCGTGATGCACAAAGTGTGGATACACTCTTCTTTGAAGAGGAGAAAACATTCATGCTCCACTATAATTTCCCGCCATATTGTGTAGGAGAAGCTGGATTTTTAAGAGGTCCCGGGCGACGTGAAATTGGTCACGGTCATCTTGCAGAACGTGCGCTGAAAATGCTTATGCCTGAATGGGAAGAGTTTGGGTACGTAGTACGTGTACGCTCCGATATTACAGAATCCAACGGATCATCATCCATGGCTACCGTTTGCGGTGGATCAATGGCGATGATGGATGCCGGTGTTCCACTTAAGAAGCCTGTAGCAGGTATTGCAATGGGAATGATTGTAGGTGAAAACAACACGGTAGTTCTGTCCGATATTCGTGGTGAAGAGGATTTCATGGGCGACATGGACTTTAAAACTGCCGGTACAGCCGACGGTATTACTGCTACTCAAATGGATATGAAAGTGAAAGGAATTTCTTTTGAAATTCTTGAAGAAGCACTTAAGCAGGCACATGATGGTCGGCTCCATATTCTTGGCGAAATGGCGAAGACAATCTCTGAAAAAAGAGACTCAATTTCTGAGCATGCACCACAGTTTATTAATATGACAATCGACGGCGACAGTATCGGTGCTGTGATTGGGCCTGGTGGTAAAGTGATTCAAACACTCCAGAAAGAAACCGATACGGAAATCTGGATTGAGGAAGATGATGAAGGTAAAGGTCAGATTACCATTACTGCTGATTCTCTCGAGAAAGCTGAAGCTGCCAAGAAACGTATACAGGCCGTTGCCGGTCAGTTGGACGAAGGCGCAACCTACAAAGGTACCGTCAAAGCCATTAAAGAGTACGGCGCGTTTGTTGAAATCGTGCCTGGCAAAGAAGGGCTGCTTCATATTTCTGAACTTAATCACAGCCATGTGAAAAACGTGGACGATATTTTATCTGTAGGCGACGAAATAGAAGTAAAACTCTTGAAAGTTGAGCATGGCGGAAAGCTACGCCTCTCCAGAAAAGCTCTGCTTCCGAAGCCAGAAGAAGAGTAACAATTAAACGATTGTTATGAGTTGAAATAGCGCCTTTGAACAGAAGGCGCTATTTTTGTTTCAATTAAAGAACACATTCTCTTTCATACGCCTCTTATAACTAATTGTGTAAACAAAGGCGGATAAATCAACTATTTATGGAAAAAGTCAGCGAACTTGAGTCTATTTCGAAAACTGTTTTGCCAAATGGTATGCAGATTGTATCAGAAAAAATTGAAAGTGTTAAAAGTGTAACCGTCGGTATCTGGGCTAAAACAGGCAGCCGCAATGAATCTGAAAAACAGGCAGGTATCACACATTTCCTTGAGCATATGCTTTTTAAAGGAACGAATAACAGGTCTTCGTACGATATTGCATTGAGTATGGAGTCTGTCGGCGGGTACCTTAATGCATTTACCTCAACTGAATATACTTGCTATTATTCCCGATGCCTTGATACAAAACTCCCTGTTGCACTGGATGTTCTGACAGATATGATTAAGAATTCTACATTTCCTGAAGAGGAAATGGAAAAAGAGAAGAAAGTAGTCATAGAAGAGATGAAAATGTATCGAGATAGTCCTGAGGATACTCTTTTTGAGGAGTTTAGTAAGCAGTCTTTCGACAGGCATCCAATTGGTCGTCCAGTGATTGGTTTCGAAGACACGGTGTCAGCATTCACCCGGCAAGATCTTTTCGACTATATGGAGGAGCGATACAAACCTTCGAACTTGCTTGTATCTGTAGCGGGTAATATCGATCACGAAGAGGTCGTAAATCTCGTATCAAACGTGATGGATGTGAAAAACAGCGGCGAACCTGCTCCGATGAATCAGCCATTAACGGAGTACACGCCTTTTAAAAAAACGATTACCAAGCCAATTGAGCAAACCCATATGATAACAGGGCGGCGAGGTCTCTACTATGATCATCCTGATAAGTACCTTTTGCTACTTGCCAACACTATTCTCGGTGGTGGAATGAGTTCAAGGCTTCATCAAAATATTCGTGAAAAATATGGCTATTGTTATTCTATTGGCACTTTCAATCAGTCCTATACGGACTCTGGTTTGTTTGGCGTTTATATTGGAACCGATAAAGAGTATGTAGATCATGTTCGCGAACTTATTACACGCGAATTTGAAAAGATACGTGAAGAAAAAATACCCGAACAAGAGCTTGAAGAAGCCAAAGCACAACTCAAAGGCAAGCTGCTTCTTTCTCAGGAAAGCACAAGCAACAGAATGACTCGTCTGGCAAAAAGTGAAATTTACTTTGGACGGTTTGTTACACTTGATGAACTTGTTTCAAACATTAACTCTGTTACAACAGATGATCTTTTGAAATTCAGTGAATCGTTTTTTGATCCGACACTGTTTTCTGAAACTGTTTTACTTCCTGAAGTAAAATAAGTGTTTAATGCCAGGTTTCGCCAGAATCTGATTTCTTGAATCAAATTATTTATTCCAGTAAATAAAATCTTTATGACGACTATAAATCAACTTTCAAACCACGAAGATGAGATTGTGACGCTTAACGGCTGGATCTATAACAGCCGAAGCAGCAAAGGGTTGCACTTTCTTGAACTAAGGGATGGTACCGGACTTTGCCAGTGCATCGTTTCAGAACAGGAGGTATCCGATGATGTTTTTGAAGCTGCAGGCACTTTGAAGCAGGAAAGTTCACTCTCAATTACCGGAAAAGTCATAAAAGATGACCGAAGTGTGGGAGGCTATGAGCTGCATGCAACTGACTTAAAAGTATACCAGGTTGCAGAAAATTACCCGATTACCCCAAAAGAACACGGAGTGGAATTTTTAATGGAAAACCGCCATCTATGGCTGAGAAGTCAGCGCCAGTGGGCGGCCATGCAAGTCAGGAATACAATAATATTTTCGATTCATCAATTTTTCCAGCAGGAAGGATTTATCCAGATGGATGCCCCGGTCTTTACCGGAAACGCAGCGGAAGGAACTACAACGCTTTTTGAGACAGACTATTTTGATGAGAAAGCGTATCTCACACAGTCCGGACAGCTCTATGCGGAAGCGATGGCAATGGCTCACGGTAAAGTGTATACATTTGGTCCTACATTTAGGGCTGAGAAAAGCAAAACGCGTCGCCATTTAACCGAATTCTGGATGATAGAGCCGGAGATGGCATTTTATGATCTGAAGATGAATATGGAGCTTGCTGAAAAAATGCTCAAGTTCATCATTCGCTCTGTACTTGAAAAACACGAATCCGAACTTAAAATTCTTGAGCGGGATACGTCATTTCTTGAAAGAGCAGTATCTGACCCCTTTAAACAGATCTCCTATACCGAGGCGGTTGATCAGCTAAAGAGTAAAGAAACGGCTGAAATGCTTGATCAGATGAAGAAGGACCGTGAGTCTGAGAAGAAAGAGATAAATCAGGAACTGAAGGATATAAAAAAGGAACATGGATCAGCTAAGAAATGGCGAAAAGCTCAGATTGATGAACGGGTGAAAGAGATCCATTCAAGGATTGATCAAATTGAGGAAGATCTTAGAAATATCCCGGTATGGAAAGAATCGGCCGCCAATTTTGAGTGGGGTAACGATTTCGGCGGGAGTGATGAAACTATTCTGACAATGCAATACGATACACCGGTAATGGTCCACAGATATCCTGCCGCGGTTAAAGCATTCTATATGAAACGTGATCCAGAAGACGATAAACTGGCACTGGCCCTCGATGTGCTTGCACCGGAAGGATATGGGGAGATAATTGGTGGGAGTGAACGTGAGGATAATCTCGATGTGTTGCTTGAGAGAATTAAAGCGCACGATTTACCGGAAGAAGCTTTTGACTGGTATCTTGATCTCCGTAAGTATGGATCGGTACCGCATAGCGGATACGGGCTTGGCCTCGAGCGTACAGTTTCCTGGATCTGCGGTTTAACCCACGTTCGTGAGACAATACCGTTTCCAAGAATGCTCGGTCGTCTGCGTCCATAATGTTGGATTTCCAGCAATGAAATCTGATTTGCTTCCGTAAATTAGTTATTTTTATAGGCTATTCGGGTAACGCTTGAAGGAAATGCTTTATCAACATTGTTTTAGACTACCTGAACAGATTATAGATTTTATAGCAGATAAGTTTATTTATGCCAACCTGGATTTTAAATACCGAATTTAAGTTTGATGCCGCCCATTTTATAGAAGGGTACAACGGAAAGTGCGGCCGAATGCATGGCCATACCTATAAAGTTCACATTAAAGCAAAATCTCATAAACTGAATCCTTCACAGTTTTTGGATTCGCCTGATATGGTATGTGATTTTAAGGAATTAAAATGGGCAGCAGCAGATTCTAAAAAAGGGGGGCTGGATCACTCGGTTTTAAATGAAGAACTACCTGTGGCAACAACTGCAGAACGAATTGCTGAATATATCCATAAAGAAACCAAACAAAGAATACCTGAAGAAATTTCTCTGGTCGTAACGGTTTGGGAAACTGAGACAAGCTGGGTAGAATATACAGACGAAGATGTATAAAATAGAACAAAAAGCTAAACAAACTGATAGTGAGATTAAACGTCTGAATGATGTTGAATATCCGCTTGTAGAGGATTTTTATACGATACAGGGTGAAGGTGCTCACACCGGGCGTCCTGCATACTTTATAAGAACTGCCGGTTGCGATGTAAATTGCTGGTGGTGTGATGTGAAAGAGAGCTGGGACGAAGAGAAACATCCTAATACACGAACGGGTGATATTGTAAAGCGTGCCGCAGACAGCGGTGCGGAGTTCGCTGTGATAACAGGTGGTGAACCCTTGCTCCACAATCTGGAGGCTCTCTCGGTGCGACTGAAGCAAGAAGGGCTCGACGTCCATATCGAAACCAGCGGTTCATCTCCACTATCTGGCCAGCTCGACTGGGTCACGCTATCACCGAAACGATTTAAAAAACCACTCAAAGAAAATTTTCCATATGTAGACGAGCTTAAAGTTGTTGTGCTGAAAAATAAAGACATTCAGTGGGCCGAAGAAAATGCAAAGAAATGCCCGCCATCAACTCGGTTACTTTTACAGCCTGAATGGGAAACGCCATCATCTATAAAATTGATTGTAGACTATGTAAAACAAAACCCCGAGTGGGGAATTAGTCTCCAGACTCATAAATTTATAGATGTACCCTGATGATTTACAAACATTCATCTGTTCTGATAACCGGTGCAAGCCAGGGAATCGGACGAAGTATTGCCATAACATTCGCAGCTACTACGAGCCGCCCAATTCTCTTACTTGCGCGAAGTGAGGACAAACTCAAAGAAACAAAAGATCTTTGCACGAAAGCTGGTGCAACGAACGTAGCCTGTCTGACCTGTGATGCTACCAGTGAAGAGCAGCTCTCCGGGCTTGAATTGCCTGACGATATGCCAGCTCCCGGTATTATTATAAATAACGCCGGAAGCTACCTCTACAAAAAAGTGACTGAAACATCTGCCGATGAATTTCAGCGTCAGGTTGATCTAAATCTTTTTACGGCAGTTAATGTCATTAACCGTTTCCTTACTACTTTAAGAGAGTTTGACAGAAGCCTTATTATAAATGTTTGCTCGATCGGTGCACTTCAGGGGCTCGGTGAAAGTGGCGCATATTCCTCTGCAAAACACGCACTTCTCGGATATACCCGATCACTTCGTGACGAATTAAAAAGCACAGATATTGGCGTGACAGCCATTAACCTTGGTCAAACACACTCACCATCCTGGGATGAATCGACTATGAGTCCTGAAAAGCTTATCAATCCATCAGATGTATCTGCTCTGATTGTGCAAATGACCAAGCTTTCAGCACGGACACTTGTCGAAGAAATTACCATACAGCCACAACACGGTCGCGTAGCCCCCATGTAGCTCTGCTAAATTTTAATTGCTGTGCATTTCATTTACCGTATTAGTTGAGAGATTTGGCTCCATACTGAAGTATGAGACGATTTTGTAAAAATATAAAAACTGCTTCAGCAAGCTCTATCCATTTAAATTTCATTTCATAAACCTATCTAAACATCATAAAATGATTAAACTACGATCATTTTACAGTCAATGTTATAGACGAGGATTCTGACATTCGGCAGAAAAAGTTTAATGCTGAAATAGCATTTCTAAAATCAAGAGAGTGTTTAGTCAGAATTTAATTGTCACTCATCTTTAAAAACAAGAATAGTAGACGTTTTTAAACAAATATCGATTCCAAGCTAAAGGATTTCATATATCCTGACGATAAGAAAGTAAGTTCAATATAAAGTCATCTCTTCGTTTGGAAATTATTGAATTACAGCATTTTTAATGCTAAAAGCGAAGGATGGTTTACAAAAGAATAGGATGGGATGATTTTTTTCAATCACCTTATCCAAACAGACAGTTAGATTTTAGAAACAGTATTGAAAGAATATCCGATTGATGGATCGGATAACTGCACTTGAGAAAGTGCATTTGAGAACACAGTAAAATCCCTTCCTTGACCGGAAGGGGTTTTTTATTTAAACAAATTTGATAGACAAAAAAAATGCACCGAATGATGGTTCGGCGCATTTTATAAAAAAGTGTATTTGAGAACACAGTAAAATCCTTCCTTTGATCAGGCGGGATTTTTTATTTGTAGCTGTCGAAAATGTCCGATAAATCATCGTCAAAGTCAACTGTACTTACAGGATTAAACGATTGTCCTGTAAGAACTTCATAAAGCTCTTTGTAGCGTTCATAAACACTCCATCGAAACGAATCTGGCAGCGAAGGGGGGCTTTGATTTTCTTCTCCTTTAAACCCTTTCTCCATCAACCACTCTCTTAGAAATTCCTTTGACAGCTGCTTCTGGGGTTCACCGGCTTTCTGTCTCTGTTTATATCCCTCTTTGTAAAAATAGCGGGAGGAATCTGTTGTGTGCACTTCATCTATCAGGGTGAGTTCACCGTCAGCAATGCCAAATTCATATTTTGTATCCACAAGCAAAAGGCCTTGTTTCTCGGCTATAGCAGAACCTCTTTTAAAAAGAGCAAAAGCTTTTGATTCAATGTCTCTCCAAAGGGTTTCTGACACAATATTTTTTTCAAGTATTTCCTGGGGAGAAATATCTTCATCGTGTCCTTCCTGAGCTTTGGTTGCAGGGGTGATGATTGGTTCAGGAAATGCATCGTGCTCCCTCAAACCAGTCGGAAGTGAAGCGCCGCATAAAGTTCGTTTACCAGCTTTATATTCTCGCCATGCATGGCCCGTTAAATATCCCCTGATGACCACTTCAATTGGAACCGGAGCACATTTTTTCGCAATCAATACGTTTTGGTGCGGAACATCAATTACATGGGTTGGAAGGATGTCGGAGACTGCATCAAACTGAAACTTAGAAAGCAAATTCAGTATCTGACCCTTGAAGGGAATAGCCTCCGTCATTACATGATCAAATGCACTAATCCTGTCAGTAACGACGATGCCCAGCGTGGTGCTGTTGAGAGTATAAACATCTCTGACTTTTCCGTGATACGGGCTGCCAAAACCACTACAATTTGTTGTTTTTATACAGTTCTGAAGGTGGTGCTGCTTCTCTTTGTCTGAAATCATTTATTACGCTTGGTTGATCCCCGTGCAATTAAAACAGGATCAATCGTTTTTTGGATTTTATTGTTATCATCATTTCTGATGATCTGCGCCAGGCGTTTGGTCGCTTCTACACCAACACTATACATCTTTTGGTCGATAGTAGTGAGATCAAGGTATTTTGTAAATTTGATATTATCGTATCCCATCAGGGCGATATCTTCCGGAATGCTCATTCCGAGTTTACTAATGGCGTGAAAAGCGCCAATTGCGAGAGTATCGTTCGCACAGAAAATGACTTCCGGGAACTCACCCATCTTATCAAAGTGATAGATTGCTTCAAAGCCCGCTTCCTCAGTAAATCCAGCATGTTTGGTGCTTTCTCCACGAATGAAAAACTTTTCTTCTACGGGCATTTTAAATTCCCTGAGAGCATCAATAAACCCCTGATGCCGATACGATGAAGCTTTTGTTTTTACTGCCGGAAGAATCATTCCCATCGACTTAAACCCCTGTTTTACAACGTGTTCTCCTGCGAGGAATCCTCCTTTTTTGTTGTTGAGCTCAAAATAATTGTATTCAGGGTGGGAGCTTCCTATCAGCACTATCGGTATTTCAGATGACTGAAGCTGCTGGTGTATTTTATCTGTAATATCAATACTGATCGTAATAATTGTATCAGCAGTTCCACGGTTGAAAAAGTTTTCAACACCTTCTTCGGGATTTTTAGAACCTGTATTGTAAATTACTATATCCAGGTCAAGGTCACCGATTTCATCTTTTACTCCTTTCAACACTTCTGTATAATAAGGTGTTGTGAATGAAGGAACCGCAATTGCCAGCATTTGTGGTTTACGGCTAGCCAGATTTCGGGCACTGACCTGAGGCCGGAAATTCAGATCTTTAATCGCCTCATTAACTTTATCTTTTGTAGATTGAGAAACGTTTGGTGAGTTGTTAAGAACCCTGGAAACTGTGGATATCGCGACACCGGCTCTTTGTGCTACCTGATAGATTGTTATTTTTTTCTGACGTGACATGTGAAGAAAGTGGCTTAAGAGGGACTGGTTACGTAAAACTAGTAGTTGGTTATTATAGTTAGCGAAAATAATGAATTTATATCAACATAAATACTTTAATTCTTAATTCAGGAACGAAACTCTTATTGCTTAACATTAGTTAAATAAGCTTTATCAGAAAAAAACGAAATTGTAAGTTCGACACGACACCTCAATGAACAGTCTTTTACGTCTTCCAATATCATTATTCAGGCCCATATATGAAAAAACTCATTTTCATAAAGGTGTCATATCTGAATTGGATGATCAAAGCCTTCAGTCGGCCTATTCACACTGCAGGTCCATCACTAAAAAGCACGCAAAGACGTTCTATATGGCTACCAGGTTTTTACCTAACCATAAACAGCGAAGTATTTTTGCTATTTATGGCTTATGCAGGTATCTGGATGACCTGGTAGATGAAGCTGAAGACTTAATTGAACATCACGAAATTAGTCACCTTGAGATTTATGAACGACTGGATATTTTCAAGAATAATCTTGTAGATAGCTACAAAGGCATTAATCAGAATGACCCAATTTTAATTGCTTTTTCTGATACGTTAAAAAGGTATGAGATATCACTGGAATTGCCGCTTTTACTGTTGGAAGGTGTCAAGATGGATCTTCAAAAATCACGCTACAATACTTTTGACGAACTTTATGATTATTCGTACAAGGTAGCTTCAGTAGTGGGTCTGATGACAAGCGAGGTTTTTGGCTACACAAATAAAAAAGCCCTTGATTATGCAGTAGATCTCGGAATTGCCATGCAACTGACAAATATTCTCCGTGATGTTGGGGAGGATTTGGCAAGAGACCGAATTTACCTACCTGCTGATGAGCTTGAAGAGTTTGGAATTCGCAGAGACTCGTTACTGAGTAAGGAGAAAACTCCTGAATTTTGTGAGTTTATGAGTTTCCAGATTGAAAGAGCCCGACGCTACTACATTGAAGCAGATAAAGGTATTTTGATGCTGGATCAAGATAGCAGGCTTCCTGTACTTCTTGCCAGGGAAAATTACAGCCGCATACTGGATAAGATTGAAGAAAATAATTACAACGTATTTGAAGAACGTGCCTACCTGAATTCTGCGGAAAAATTATCGATTATTCCTAAAGTGATGTACAATCTGAAAAAGCAGAACTGATTTCCAATCTAAACTCCTGTTTTCTTCAGGGTCAGTACTTCGCCGAATAAATATATCAATTACTGTCTGATAGTGTTTTTTCGGCATACATTTTCTCAACAATAAGCATATGAGGTAATGTCAGTACACTGATGAGAATAAACATGAGAGATAAGAATTGATTCTCCAGATTGATCTGCACGTTTATCATTAAAAGAAGTGCAAGACCTGCAATGGAAACCAGCGTAAACGGCAGTGCTTTTTTGTAGAATTGTGCAACTGAAAGGGATTTGCCTCTGCTTTCAAAAAATTCTCTCATTTCATTGATATGTCCTGCAGAATGCCACAGTGCAAAATATATTGCAAACCCTATAAGAGGGCCTGTGATGAGCAAGAAAATGGTCAAGAGAATGCTGTCGGCCAGATATTTTATTTTATTATCGATCCAGCCGGTAAATACTCCTAAAAGTGCTGTAACATAATATATCGATATCACGGCCCAAAGAGATGGATTTGCCGCTGGCATAAATTCAGAAAACACCATGGTATCAATCCTCATCGCATCTGCCATGATGGGATAAGTTGTCAGCGGGTCAGAAAATACTATCAGCCCGATGATCAGGAGGCCGCGTGAGAGATAAAACAGGCGGTTTACCGGATGATGTTTTTTTATAAAATCTTCCATATCAGCCTGTCCAAAGTGGTAAATGGAAATAATTAGAAAAAGGGCCATTCCGGCTTCCGGCAGTATGATCCAGAGGGCGCCAATAATGACCATGACAATTAAATAGCTTGCGTAAAACAGGAGATGGTCTTTCAGTGTTTGATTAAGGCTATAAAGTTCCGCTGCCATAATATGGTCAATTGCACCATGAGGGATGCCAATAACCAGTACTGATAAAACAACAAGCCAGATTGATGCAGTTTCAAGAGCTGAGGGAAAGAAAAGTGCTCCTAAAATAAATGCCAGTGCAGAAACGGCAGTAATCAGATTGAGTCGCTTGTCTGAATGTCGCATGTATCTAAGCTCCGGTGAGGATCCGGTGTTTCATTTTATAGATAGCTTTAAAAAACGGGATATAGGGCAGTGAAGAAAAAATAGATATTTCCTGAAACAGGTGTGTGTCTTCTTCGAGAAATTGTAAAATTCTGTCGAAACTGTTTCGGTCAAAAAGATCGTGAAATATTTTTTTACAGACTTCAGGTTCAGCTTCCAACAGCCAAAGCAACATCATGTCGTAGACCCGAAAGCGATAAGGAGATTTATTATAAATGGGTGGTTGTTCGTTATTCTCCAGAGCTCTGACAATTTTCTTGCAGTGCTTTTGAATACGGGTAAACGTGTATCCTGTCGATGGTTTTGTTAGACCACCAATGGTCCCGATATTCATCACTCTTGAATTATACCAGGCTGGGTACCGGCGATCTTCCATTGGTATGGCACCCGTCTCTGTTCTTGTAATCTTATAATCTTTGGATTTTAGAGAATACCGCTCTGAAAGATGTGCTTCAATACCGCGAAGATACTCCTTTTCATCCAGCAGATGTTCAGTAAAAAAAGTGTATTCCACGAGTGCCTTTGTCTCTGAGTAGGGCAGGACATAAAAGAATGTTAGACCGTGCTTTTGTGATGTATCGAAATCCATCAGCATCACTTTATCCGGATCAAATATGGGTTCAGATGTCTCAATTTCTGCCCCGAGAAAATGCTGTTTCAAACTTACATCCACCGTTTGCTTATAAAAACTTTTTGGACGCAATGCACTTTGGAAAATCCAGTCAGAAGAAAAATCGCCTTTATCAGTATGAACAACACCACGGTTTTCATCTTCAGAGAAATCATTTATAGATGCTTCCAGTAAGGTAACATTCGGATGATTTTCAGCTTGCTCAAGAATGGAGGAGGTATAGTCATGACTGCGCAAACAGTGATAATCATATTTTTGTAACTTTTCACTGTAGAGTTCTCCAAACGCCCTTACTTCGAGCGTTTTCCAGGAATGACTGATAAGCCCTGGATCCGGCAGGTGAGAATCGTCCCAGAAGCACCATGTTTTGTCATCAGTGGGGGATAGAGACAAATCAAGGAGAAGTACATTTTTTTGGCTCAGATCTTTGGAATTCATAAGGTTCCGTATAAGACTCAGCCCTGATGCACCTGCACCCGCAATAATCAAGTCATAAGAAGCATTGATCGACATAATGAAACCCAAAGTAGTTATTGGTAGAGCTGAGCACCTAACAGAATCATGAGACTATAAAATTCCATTTAGAAAAAATAGAGGGAATTGAAATTGAAATAAATGTTAACTCAAGAAATCATCATCAAGTTCTGAAAATCGTTTTTTCCCTTTTAGAAATACTTCATTTATAATCAGTTTATGATAGACAGGTGCTTCGGAAATCGCAGTATATGTATCTTTAGATATCAACTCAGATCGTTTTCGGTTAGCTGATGGCAGTCGCCTGTAGAATCCAAAATGAGCTTTGATAATGGCAAGTGTCTCCAAAGGTTTTAATTGAAACAACGATCGTATGCCGGCCACGCCATCCAGACACAATCTTAAAAAGAGTTTAGGGAGACGATGCTCTTGTAAGTTGATGGCAAGCATCAGTAAACTGTTTCTATAGTTGTAATACACTTTGCGGGGAGAGCCCATTGGCATGGAGCCGCCACCTAAATGGTAAACGACACTTTCCGGCTGATACTGAACTTGATAGCCACAGTGCCACACTCTCCAGCAGAGATCGATCTCTTCCATGTGAAATTCAAACTCTTCATTAAAGCCGCCAAGATTTTTGAAAAGTTTCTTTCGAATTGCCAGTGCCGCCCCACTCGCCCAAAAAACTGGTGTTTCGTCGTTATACTGACCAGTATCTTTTTCTGTATGTTCAAACAAACGTCCGCGGCAAAATGGGTATCCGAGCCAGTCAATGAAACCGCCTGCAGCTCCCGCATATTCAAAATGTGATGGTTGAAGATGATTTAATAACTTGGGCTGAACGACGCCGGTTTTTGAATCTTCAAAAGAGTGATCAAGCTGTTGCAGCCAGTCTGGTTTAACACGCACATCATTATTTAAAAATAGTAAAATATCTCCCTTAGCGTCAGCGGTTGCCCTGTTATTTCCACCACAGTAGCCATGGTTTTTATCAAATGTAATAATCTTGCACTCCGGGGCATGTTTCCGGATCCATTCTCTAGTTCCATCGGTTGAAGCATTATCAGCAATAATAACTTCGAATTTCTGGTAATCAGTATCTAAAACAGACGGTAAAAATGTCTTAAGGTGGTCAAGCCCGTTCCAGGTCACAATAATAATGCTAAAAAAATGCTGCATTAACAGAAGTATTAAGTCTCAATAATTAATGGTAATTGTGATTGCACCCCTCTGAAGGGTTTCATATTATCAAAATAAAGAAGATTCTACCATATGAAGATAGGGTTATTATCGGATACTCATAATTATCTGGATCCTGATATTTCGGAATATTTTAGTGATTGTGATGAAATCTGGCACGCCGGGGACTTCGGATCGATTAAGATTGCCGAGGAATTAGAAAAGATAGCACCCGTGATAGGTGTTTATGGGAATATTGATGGCGAAGATATTCGAAAAGAGTATCCGCTCCATCAGCGGTTCGTCAGAGAAGGAGTTGATGTATGGATGACTCATATAGGTGGTGTGCCCGGCCGATATTGTATACCTATCCGTGAAGAGATTGAAAATAACCCTCCAAAAATGTTTATTTGCGGACACTCCCATATTTTGAAAGTCGGGAGGGATAAATCCAACGGTAACATGTTATTTGTAAACCCGGGTGCAGCAGGAAAGCATGGGTTTCACGTATACAGAACCGCAGTACGGTTTGAAGTTTCAGCAGGAGAGATTAAAAATATGGAAGTCATTAATATGGGTAAAGTAAAAGAAACAGCTTAGTCATCGATAGGTCTAAGATATAGACAAAATCTTCAGTATATTTGGCCTGATATTTCATTCCAAAATGCCTGATTTGAATCACCTACGCCCCGTTTTATCTCTTAGTGTGCTTTTTTGCTTATTGCTCGGAAGTTGTGCCACACCGGTTGGTCCATCGGGCGGCCCACCCGATCGCACACCCCCTGAAATTGTAAATACGGTACCTGAGGTGGGTACCACCAACTTTAAGGGTGATGAAGTGCGGTTTGAATTTTCTGAATTTCCCGACAGAAATTCCGTCCGGCAAAATGTAACCATCGAGCCCAATATTGGTATTCTGTATGAGGTGGATTTCAAGCGGAAAACTGCGATCGTCAAGTTTAATAATGAACTGCCTGAAAACACGACTATACTGGTTAAATTAGGCTCAGATGTCGCTGATACGCGTCGAAATTCCATTGGGTCATCTTTTGATCTCGCTTTTTCTACAGGACCGGTGATTGACGAAGGGCGAATTATAGCACGTCTCAGAGATGCCGACAAAGGTTCAGTTGACGCCGGTGAGCGGGTTTTTCTGTTCAGGGAACCTATTGATTTTACGGCACAGGCTAATTATGTCGCTCAATCTGATACAAGCGGCGAAATTGATTTCTCATATCTTCGAGAAGGAACCTATAGTGCTATCTGGGTGAAAGATTTAAACCGCGACAGACGATGGAATCCCGAAAGGGAGAGAGCTCAGCCATTTCATAGTGAAACAGTTGAAGTTATACAGGGGGCTGAACGAAATCTGGGTAATATTTATATTTCAACACCCGATACTGTTTCTCCAAGGCTGGATGGAGTTGGACTCCTGACTGATATCAGGCTCAGACTCAGGATCTCCGAAGAGGTTTTTTGGGGTGATGATGCGGTACTCACTGTATTGGATTCGCTAGGCAACGATTATACTGTAGCGCACCCGTTATATAAAGACGAGTCAGATCCGAATATCGTATTTTCTCAGGCTGAAACACCTATTGAGGAATCCCAGTTTTTCACTATTCAACAATCAGGTTTTGCTGATGACGCTGATAACCCGATGAGCAGTGATATAGATCCCTTTCCCGGATCGGCTGTCTCTGATACAACCCGATTGCGGATCATAACTGACAATGCTGATGTCGGCTTGTTTCCTGATGAACCGTTTGAAGTTATTTATTCAAAATTTATTGATGAACCAGCTATTTTGGATTCCCTAATTGTTTTTGAGGGTGAAAATGCGATTCCAAATTATGATTTTGTGGAGATAGAGAAAAACCGATTGCGCATACTTCCTCCATCAGGGGATTGGCAGACAGGAGTGAGGTATCAGTTTGGGGTTTGGGACCCTGAATTTGCAGAGCGAAGAACGCTTCAGCCCGAAATTTGGCAGCGTAACCAGCTTGGAAGTATCGATTTTATTCCCGCAGATGATGATACAACCACCAAAACTCACTTAATGCTGTTTGATGAAAACAACAAGGTAAACGTCGACACTGTATTTACCGGGTCTGTTGAAATCACGAATCTGCCGCCCATATCCTATACGGCAAAAATCTATAGAAATACATACGGGGGAGCTGACTGGAATCCCGGAACTATAATTCCTTTTCAGGCACCCGAACCCTATTTCATGCGCAGTGAAATACCTGTGAGGGAAGGTTTTACATCTGAAGTGAATGTTGTTTTTTCAGGTGTACCAGACAACCCGCTGCAAAGTGTGCCCCAGGATAGTGTATCCACAATCGAATAATATTTTTAATTTTTCAACTTATTTAAATTTTAAGAGATGTCTGATTTTTTAACACAGCTATATGATGAGGCAAACCTGACTATTACAGTGACAGTTATTCTGTTGCTTATGTTTTTGGCTCAGTTCTTATTGAGGCGTGCTTTCAAACGGTTTGAAAAATCGAGGGTTCATACGGAACTTGAAGACACCACCAACTACCGCTTCATGTACTACGCATTGCTGGCGGTTATTTATCTGACAGGGATTGGGTTTGCAATCTGGAATATTCCAACGCTTAAACATGTAGCACAATCGATGTTGGCCAGCGCAGGCATTTTGGCGGTTGTGGTCGGTTTTGCAGCACAGCAGGCGCTCGGAAATATTGTGAGCGGTATTTTTATCGTGATGTTTAAGCCGTATAGAATCAATGACCGGATCACCGTAAAAGATACACTGCGGGGTATTGTGGAAGATATCAACCTGCGGCATACTATTATCCGGAATTTTGAAAATCAGCGGATTATTATTCCCAACTCCGTCATCAGCAATGAAATTCTGGTGAACTCAAACTACACGGATGACAAGCTTTGTAAGTTTATCAATGTTGGGATTAGTTACGGTTCAGATATTGATAAAGCTAAAAAGATAATGGCTGAAGAAGTTGAAAATCATCCTCTGAATATCGATGTCAGGTCTGAAGAAGATATTGAAAGCGGGGTTCCAAGAGTGATGGTCAGGGTTGTGATGCTGGGTGAATCTTCAATAAACCTCCGGGCCTGGGCCTGGGCTTCAGATCCTGCGAATGCTTTCGTTCAGGAGTGTGAACTGCTGGAATCAATCAAAAAACGATTTGATAAGGAAGGAGTTGTTATTCCATTCCCTCAGCGGACGATAAGTTATTTGAATGGGGAGAGTGAGGCAGATGTGAAAAGTGAGAAGTGAGAAACCCGACAGCGCCCGAAACCGCAATATTGCAGTGTAGGTCCTGTAAGTGTTTCGGTTCAAAATGAGATTCCATCTCATATCATTTGTCCGAAATTCTTCAAACGCTGACAGAATTTTTCTAAATTCTCTCTGAAATACTTTCGCTTTTCAGTTTTCCACACTGTCTGGTAGTTGTGACTAGATTGAGGGACGCTGTCAGATCCAGTAGGTGCTGACAAGTCTTAAACTTTTCACTTTTCACTTCCCCATTACGTCTTGCCCTTATAATGCTTATATTGTGAAATCGCTTCCAAAGGAACTATAAAAGAATAAATTTCTATGTCTGACGCAGCAACAAAAGACAAACCAACAACGAAAGCCGAAACGAACGGACAGGCTCCGCAGCAAAAATATCAGCCCACCAACAGCGTACGCTTTGTCACAGCCGCCAGCTTGTTTGACGGACACGACGCCAGTATAAACATCATGAGGCGGATTCTGCAGGCAACCGGGGCTGAGGTGATTCACCTAGGGCATAACCGATCAGTTAACGAGATAGTGCGGTGTGCCATACAGGAAGATGCCCAGGGAATTGCGATCAGTTCGTACCAGGGCGGACATGTGGAGTATTTCAAATATATGGTTGATCTGCTAAAGGAGTATGGTGGCGAACATATCAAGATTTTTGGTGGTGGTGGCGGTGTGATTGTGCCGAATGAGATTGAAGAGCTGCATGATTATGGAGTAACCCGAATTTTTTCTGTGGAAGACGGAAGTAAAATGGGCCTCCAGGGGATGATCAACTTTATGATGGAGGAGTGCGACTATGATACCAACGAGATCCGCAAAGCTGATCCATCGAAGATATCAAAGAAAAACCACGTAGAAATTGCAAGGTCAATCTCCGCTTTAGAGAATGGCAACAAAGATATACTGACCTTTGACGATGACATCCTGAAATCGGGTGATGACACTTTCTTCGACAACACAAAAATGAGTGCCATTCCGCTGATTGGAATTACCGGAACGGGCGGTGCAGGGAAGAGTTCTCTGACCGACGAGCTGATCCGCCGGTATCTAACCGAATTTGATGATTTAACAATCGGCGTGATTTCTATCGACCCGTCGAAAGTTCGAACCGGAGGCGCCCTTTTGGGCGATCGAATCCGGATGAACAGCATCGATACGGAGCGGGTGTTTATGCGGAGCATGGCAACCCGAGCCTCCAATAAATCGATCAGCGATGCGATTAAAGGCGCGATTGCTGTGTACAAAGCGGCAGGATTCGATTTGATCCTCGTCGAGACGAGCGGAATCGGTCAGAGCGGTACGGAGATCACCGAAATCACCGACATACCGGTTTATGTGATGACCCACGAGTACGGGGCGGCCACGCAGCTCGAGAAGATCAATATGCTGGACCTGGCCGAGATTGTGGTGCTCAATAAATTTGAGAAAAAAGGATCGCTTGATGCACTCCGTGATATCCGTAAGCAGATGCAGCGGAACCGGGGCGACTGGCACATTGATCCAAAAAAGATGCCGGTGTATCCAAGCATTGCCGCACAGTTTAATGACGAGGGCGTGCATCGCCTGTTCAAGGCACTGGTAGACCGAATCAACGATCATTATTCTAAG
>Ga0209942_1000158_pt1 | contig 42626 bp, 40 predicted proteins | sample SalPonR1_A_D2_MG_FD_185695 | JGI IMG/M metagenome (GOLD analysis project Ga0209942, IMG submission 185695) | Salt pond soil microbial communities from South San Francisco under conditions of wetland restoration - Salt Pond MetaG R1_A_D2_MG... ...
GAAGGTGTAGATACCCGAGCAATTACTCAGTTAATACGAAACAAAAGTGCTATGAATGGAAAAATTATTAAGGCTTCTCATAATTTAGAGGAAGCATTAAAAGCTATTAATAAATATTCAAATAATGAACCAGTTTATCAAGTGACTACAAAAGAGAACTATGTGGTACAGGGTCTAAAAAGAAATGGCATTAAAGTAGCAGTTATTGATTTTGGGATAAAAGAGAATATTTTAAAAAATATAAAATTGAGAGTACAGGAATTAAAAGTTTTCAGTGCTGATTTTAAGCCTGAAGAGATTATTGAATATAATCCTACTGGACTTTTTTTATCCAATGGTCCTGGTGATCCGGATACATTAACGGATATAATAAACAATTTAAAAGGTGTCATCGAAAAATATCCAACCTTCGGTATTTGCTTAGGTCATCAACTTATTGCATTGATTTATGGCTTAGAAACGAAGAAAATGACTTTTGGCCATCGAGGAGCGAATCATCCAGTAATTAATAAGCAAACGAATAAAGTGTTTATATCTTCTCAAAACCATGGGTATGAAGTTATTGGAGAAAGTGACGCTGTTGAAGTAATTTATGAAAACGTAAATGACAAGACAATAGAAGGATTAACTGTGAAAGGAAAGAATATTTTCTCAGTTCAATTTCATCCAGAAGCATCTCCTGGACCTCATGATACACTTTTCTTATTTGATGAATTTATAAAAATGATGGAGGTGAAGTAAATGAAAAAAGTATTGGTTTTAGGCTCCGGAGCAATCATTATTGGTCAAGGTGCTGAGTTTGATTATTCAGGTACTCAGGCATGTATGGCTTTAAAAGAAGAAGGTTACGAAGTTATTTTAATTAATAATAATCCTGCAACGATTATGACAGATGAAGAAATTGTAGATAAAGTTTACTTTGAACCTTTAGAATATAGATTTGTGGAAAAAATAGTTAAAAAAGAGAAACCTGATATGTTGTTACCAACTCTTGGAGGACAAACAGGACTTAATCTTGCACATAAATTATCTGAAGAGGGCATAATTGATCGTTATAATATTGAAATTATTGGCACGAGTATTGAAACAATTATGCTAGCAGAAGATCGAGAAAAATTTAAGAAATTCCTTGAAAAAATTGGAGAACCAGTAATTGAGAGTAAAATGGTTACTACAGTTGAAGAGGGTTTAAAGTTTATAAAGACGATTGGTTACCCTGTCGTTGTTCGACCGGCCTATACCCTAGGTGGCACTGGTGGTGGGCATGTATTCAATGAAGAACAACTCATTGAGAAGATAAGAAGTGGGACGAACTTAAGTATTGTTAACCAAGTTTTAATAGAAAAATCAGTGACGGGTTATAAGGAAATAGAATACGAAGTTATGCGAGATGCCAATGGAACCTGTATTTCAGTGTGTAACATGGAAAACATTGATCCAGTAGGTGTACATACAGGTGACAGTATTGTTGTTGCACCTTCACAAACCCTAAATGATAAAACCTATCAGATGCTTAGAAAAGCGAGCTTGAAAATTGCTGATAAACTTAAAATTGAAGGCGGATGTAATGTTCAAATTGCATTAGATCCTCATAGTGATCAATACTTCATTATTGAAGTAAATCCTAGAGTATCGCGTTCATCTGCATTGGCTTCAAAGGCAACAGGTTATCCTATTGCAAAAGTGGCGACAAAAATAGCTTTAGGTTATCCACTACATGAGATTAAAAATGATATTACAGAAAAAACTTTTGCTAGTTTTGAACCGGCGCTTGATTATTGTGTTATTAAAATACCAAGATGGCCCTTTGATAAATTTACAGATGCGAACAATGCCATTGGTACAACAATGAAAGCAACTGGTGAAGTGATGGCTATTGGTAATAATTTTGAAGCAGCCTTTTTAAAAGCCGTAAGAGCTTTAGAGATGAATCAGTATGATCTACGTCTTGACACTGCCAAAGCTTTAACTTTAGATGAGTTAATGGACCGCATTACAAAACCTTGTACTGAACGATTATTTTTTATTAGCGAACTCATTAGAAGAGAAGTCAGTATAAAAATGATTCACCAATTGACTAAAATAGAATTATATTTCTTAAAGAAGTTAAAAAACATTGTTGATATGGAAAAGTCGATTAAGGATGTTGAGTTTGAAAGAATCAGTATTGAAGCATTCAAAAATCTAAAAAAATATGGATTATCAGATACAACTATTGCTTCTTTGGTTTTAGATAAAACCACAGAGGATATTATTGATTTCCGTTTAAAGAATAACATATTTCCTTCTTATAAAATGGTTGATACATGTGCTGGAGAATTTGAAGCAGTATCACCATACTACTATTCAACTTATGGGGATCATAACGAAGTTGAGATCAGTAATAAAGAAAAAGTAATCGTTATTGGATCGGGTCCTATCCGTATAGGGCAAGGTGTGGAATTTGATTATTCAACAGTAAAGTGTTTGCTAGAAATTAAAGCCCTAGGGTATGAATCAATTGTCATTAATAATAATCCAGAGACAGTATCAACGGATTTTGATATGTCAGATAAATTGTATTTTGAGCCGATTACTAAGGAAGATATTTTCAATATTATTGAAAAAGAAAAACCCCTTGGTGTTATTTTACAATTTGGTGGTCAAACAGCCATTAAGCTGGCATCATTTTTAAATGAAAGAGGCATTAATATTCTAGGGACAAGTTATGATGGTATTCATGCTGTAGAAGATAGAGATGAGTTTATAAAAATATTAGAGGAAAACCAAATTAAATACCCAAAAGGTAGAGGCGCTTTTTCAGTAATTGATGGCATGCTAAAAGCCGAACAGTTAAATTATCCTTTATTGGTTCGACCAAGTTATGTTCTTGGCGGACAGGGAATGAAAACTGTTGAAGATAAAGTAGCTTTAAAAACCCATTTAGAAAAAGTATTTGTTAATAACCAAGGCAATGTATTAATTGATGAATATTTACCCGGGTTAGAATTAGAAATTGATGCGGTGAGTGATGGTGAAGATGTCTTGATTCCAGGGATAATGGAACATCTTGAACGGGCAGGGGTCCATTCAGGAGATTCTATTGCAATTTACCCATCAACGAGTATAAGTAATCAAATCAAAGAAGAAATATATAGTATTGCCAAGAAAGTAGCAAAGGGAATGCAGGCTATTGGATTAATCAATATTCAATTGATTTATTATAAAAATGAACTATATGTATTAGAAGTTAACCCAAGAGGTTCAAGAACAGTTCCCTTTATTAGTAAAGTAACAAAAACACCTTTAGTAAAAATAGCAACACAAGTAATGCTAGGTGAGAAACTTAAAACGAAGGGTATTGTTAAAGAAAAAGATCTGTATGCAGTTAAAGGACCAGTTTTCTCAATGGAGAAAATTAATCAAGGTGAGATAGCATTAGGACCTGAAATGAAATCTACTGGTGAGATATTAAGTCTTGATAACTCTTTAGATGTTGCATTATTTAAGACGTTTTTTTCTCAATACAAAGACATTTATAATGGTAAGAAGAAAAATGTTTTGTTGAGTATTTCAGATCATCATAAAGAGGAGTTTATGAAACTCATTGAACATTTAGACCAAATGGGGTTCAATATTGTAGGCACACAAGGAACTGTTGAATACTATAAAGATTCATGTGCTATTGAGTTATACGATGGAGATATTGAATCATTAGTTTTTATAGCAAATATGCCCTTTAGCGGACATGACCAATCAACGAAAGGTTTTGGGTTGAGAAGAAAAGCCATGGCATACAATGTACCAATTTTTACAACAATTAATACTGTTGAAGCCTTCTTAGAAACCTTTCATTGTTATCAAACTTTTGAAACAATCGAAGTCTATAGTCAAATTTAAGAAAACTCTAGCCATTGCATTCACATGTAATGGCTATTTTATTTAAAGGTTGTTTAAGTACATCATTGAATATGGTATAATCTACTTAGGTGATAGAATGAAAAAATATAAAGTAACAAATAAAGGTAAAGCACTGTTAATATTATATCTTATTGGATTACTGGGGAGTTATTTTTTAAACCCCTTAGTTTTTTATGGCCTAAGTGGTCTATTAGTAATACTAATAGGGATAGAGATGCTCAACTATCTTTTGGGGGCTATAAATAATAATAAGAGTAAAAATAAAGAAAAATCTTATGAGGATCAAGAGCCGTTAGCCTCAGAAGGCTTTCAAAGGAATGATGAAAGATTAGATGTAAGTGACGATAAATGCTTACAAGAAGAAACCATAGAAGACGTTGATGAGAAAGAAAGAATTGAAGAGGTCTTCGATAGTAATAAAGATTATGAAAAATTAGTGAATGATTTTGAGAGTATGAATAAAGATATCCAATCAATGGAAAATGATTTAGAAGCTATTGGGAAGAAAGCAACGGCTCTTCAAAAGGATTCTATTGAAAGTTACTATGTAGGCAAGCGGGCAAAAATTGATAGTGATATTGCTAAAAAACAGGATGAGTCAATAAATAAAGAGCTACAGAATTTTGAAGAAATAAGTTTAATTGACAGTATTATAGAGCGTTTAAAGGAAATATTTAGTTTTAAAAGGTATAAAAAAGGAAGTTTAGTATTACATAACCATTTTGGCATTGGTAAAATAATTGATGAAGAAGATTCATTGAAAGTATCTTTTATTAATGATCAGATAGAAGAAATAATCGAATTTGAATATGATAAAAATAATAAAATACCAGAATTAAATCTTTTCAAAGCCCCTAAGGGGGAAGATGAACGTCAATACTACTATAACTATAGAAGAGATGTTTCTGATGAATTATTAAATACTATTGAAAAAATTGATTTAAATTTACCAGATATTAAATACCAATGGAATATTTTCTTGAAATCTGGCGATGCATTTGAGAAGTTAGACTTCATTGCCATTAGTGACCAAGTACACCTTTTTAGTAGAGAAACCAAGGATAAAGTAAAAACAGAATTACTAGAAGAACTTATAGATGATTTCGAACTGGAGATAAAGATACATGAAATATCTGAGTATAATTCAATTAATAGTATCCTATTAAAATCCAAGATTAAAGGTATTATGCCTCTTGAAATAATGGGTGCAGTTCATGAGAGAATTGAAGAAAATAATATTAAAGATTTTAATGAGCGTATGCAATATTCTAGTGGCTTTATTAATCAATAGTAAATTAGCAAATATATTGTTAATTATATAATTAAAAGGGTATATCCTTAGTAATGAGAGTAGGTGAGTACTATGGATAAAAATAAAAAAAGAAAAATATTATTTGTTGACGATGAAGAACAAATATTAAAATCGTTAAGAAGGATTTTTTTTAAAAGCGAATACAACTGTTTCTTTGCTTCCAGCGGGAAGGAGGCTTTAGTTTATCTTAAGGAATATAATATGGATCTCATTATATCTGATATTAGAATGCCGGTGATGAACGGTTTTGAGTTATTAGAAAAAGTAAAAAAACACTATCCGAATGTTATTCGAATGGCTTTAAGTGGTTATTCAGATCGTAGTGATGTGATTACTGCTATTGAGAAGAACTTAGCTAAAGTCTATTTATACAAACCATGGGATAATAAGGAATTAAGATATATCATATCAAGTATCTTTGAGTTAGAAGATAACTTACAAGATAAGGGTTTATTTGAGCTGTTTAATAATTTAGAATCTTTACCAACTGTCCCTAAATTATATAAGAAAATTAATGAGATGCTTGAAAATAATGAGAGTATAGAGAGTATTAGAATAGAAATAGAAAAAGATCAATCCTTAGCATCAAGAATATTGAAAGTTGCTAATTCTGCATTTTATGCAGCAAAAACTGGATCGATTAAGCAGGCTATTTTGTACATTGGCTTGATAAATGTTAAAAACATAGTTGTGAGTAATACAATCTTTAGCAATATGGATATTCAGGGTATCGAAAAATTATGGAAACATGCTGCTCTAACGAACAAAATGGCAGGGTTCATTTACTCAAAGGTACTTTTAAAAAAATTGCCTGCAGAATATTCAGCTGCTGGGTTGCTCCATGATATTGGTCGTGTGGTTATTATGAATTACTTTGAAGAACAACATGAAAAAATAGATGTTCTTAATAATGGAAACATCGTAGATGTTGATCGTCGATTAAACTATGAAAAAAAATTATTAGGATTTAATCATGAGATTATTGGTGGCTACTTACTTAATTGGTGGGATATTCCATTACCAATAGTTGAGACGGCTTTATACCATCATGAACCTTTAAGCAATAGAATTATTAATAAAGAAATCGTTCGAGTAATTTATTTAGCTAATATTTTATCTTGGAAGATAATTGAGCCTGACAAGGACAATAATAGAATTGATAAAAAAGTTATTGAATCATTGGATTTAACACCAGAAAAGTTTTATGAGAAGATTGAAGACTTTATGACAAAAGAAGCAGTGATTTATAAATCTAAGCAGTAGGCTAGGAGGCTTCAAAATGAATAGTGAGAAACTATCCAATTATAACGTTTTATTTGTTGATGATGAAATACAAGTACTTAAAGCAATTAAAAGGGGTTTACATATTGAAAAGTATAATAAGTTTTTTGCAACCTCTGGAGATGAGGCCCTTGAAATTATTGAAAAAGAAGAAATTGCTATGATTGTCACTGATATGAAAATGCCAAAGATGGATGGTTTAGCATTATTAAAAAAGGTCAATGAAATTAATCCAAATATAGTAAAAGTTATTCTCTCGGGTTATACTAACTTAGCTCAAATTATTGCAACCATTAATGCCATTAATATTTATAAGTTTATTTTAAAGCCTTGGGACTTAAAAACAGAGTTAAAACCTATTATTATTGAAGGTTTAGAAAAGTATGAGGAAAATATTGCATACATAAATGATATAGAATCCACAGATGAGAAAAATGAATTGTTCAAAAAACTAGTTAATACAAATCAACAAAATTATAATGAAATAGAAAATGATTTTAGAAGTATTAGACAGTTGAATAAAATAATTTTCAACTACACTTATTTTTTATCATTACAATTAAAAGAAGACAAAGTCAGTAAGCTTCGTTTGAAAGAAGAGTTGAGCTTCATTGAAAAAATAACGAATGGTTTTGTTGAAAAGTTGCCTAGGTTAAAAAGAGTTATAACAATAAATGATTTGCAACCTAAAATTATAAGTATTATTAAAGGAATAGTAGAAGTTGATGTGAGTGGAAAAGTTAATTTTACAACTGAACCGATGGAAGATAAACAGTTGCCCATTAATTTTATTCATCTTCTATGGTTTATAAAAATCATTTTAAAGGATGTTATTAGTCTTTCGAAAGAGTCATCTGTAGGAATAAAGATTTTAGATCAAGAAGAAGATGGTACAAAGAGAATGGTTTTTATAATAGAAGTTGACCAATTACCAAATGTCTATGATGCCATAAGAAAAAACACACTATTCATTTTAAGTTCAGCTTTTGCCCATATTTTAAAAGGGAGTTTTAGAATAGAAGGGGATAAGAAAAGTACTATAACATTAAAGGTTAATTATAATTAAGGCAGGTGTATACTTTTGAAAATTGTAATGGTAGATGATTCCAAGATTATGTTAAATGTAGCTATGGATATTATTGAAGAAAGTGAAATATCCTGTTCACTTAGAACATTTCTTGATCCAGTTGAAGCCTTAGAGTACATAAAAAAAAATGCTGTTGACTTAGTAATTACAGACTTGGTCATGCCTAAATTGACAGGGTTAGAGTTTATTGAAGCAGTTAAAAGTCATGAACAATTGATGCATATAAAAATGCTTATTGTTACATCAATAGATGATTCTACAAAATTATCTCAAGCCTTTGATTTAGGTGCATCGGATTATATTACAAAACCGTATAATGATTATGAGTTTCTAGCTAGAATAAAAAACGCTATTCGTGAGATAAAGTTGACGAAGGAGTTAGCAATTCAACTCAAACGTACGAAAGAAGAACACAAGAAATTATATATTGCTAATGAACGACTAAGAGTGACACAGGCCCAGTTAATTCAAAAAGAAAAAATGGCGGGAATTGGACAGTTAGCTGCTGGTGTTGCCCATGAGATTAATAATCCTTTAGGATTTATATTGAGCAATTTTGAAACATTAAAAGAGTACATCTCTTTTATAAGAGAGTTAATGAAAAAATACGATGATTTAGGGATTACAGATGACTCGATTAATCAATTTAAGCAGTCCCATGATTATGAGTTTATAGTTAATGATATCTATGAAATCATAGAAGATACGAATGCGGGTTTAGACAGAGTAAAAGAGATTATAAAAAGTTTAAGAAGTTTTTCTAGGATAGATGCCTTTAAAGAGTTTGTGAAATATAACTTAAATGAAGGTATTGAAGAGACCTTAATCATTGCAAAAAACGAATATAAGTATGTTGCTGCCATAGAAAAAAATCTTGGAGAGATACCAGATGTTGAAGCATATGCTGGTGAAATCAATCAAGTAATTTTAAACATTATAATTAATGCTGTTCATGCAATTAAAGAAAATAAAGGTAAAATCGATCATGGTTTAATAAAGATTAAAACTGAGTTAATTAATGATGAGTCTGTCCATTTGAGTATTACTGATAATGGTTGTGGTATGGATGAAAGTACAAAATCTAAGATATTTGATCCTTTCTTCACAACGAAAGATGTAGGGGTTGGTACAGGTTTAGGCTTAAGTATAACCTATGATATTATAACAAATAAACACAGTGGAAGCATTGAAGTTGAATCATATAAAGATATAGGGACTACCATAAATATTAGTTTACCATTAAAGCAATCATAGATTTTACTAGACAAGTATTTTAATCTTTGTTATGATTGTAGTGATGATTTTTAGACGAAGATAAGAGGAGATTGATAATGAGCGAAAAAGTATTGGCCAAAGTTAATGGCAACGTAATAACAGAAGCAGATAAAAATAATTTACTTAGATCTTTAGGACAACAAAGAGCAGCGCAATTTCAAGGGCCACAAGGTGAAGCGCTTTTAGTAAAAGAATTAATTAATCAAGAATTATTTTACTTTGATGCAATTGATTCAGATTTACATGAATCAGAAGCTTTTAAAGCTGAATTAGAAAAAGCAAAAGCAAACATCTTAAAGCAATTAAATATCCACAACACTTTAAAAGATATTAAAGTAACTGAAGATGAAATGAAGGCTCATTTTGTAGACAATAAAGAAAAATATGGCAAGGCTGAAAGTGTTGGTGCCAAGCATATTTTAGTAAAAGATGAAGAGAAAATTAAAGAAATTGCTGAAGAGTTAAAAGGTGATTTAACATTTGAAGAGGCAGCAAAAAAATATTCAACTTGTCCTTCAAAGGATAGAGGCGGAGACTTAGGAACATTTGAAAAAGGAAAAATGGTACCTGCATTTGAATCTGTTGCTTTCAATTTAGAAGTTGGTGAAGTAAGTGAACCAGTAAAAACTCAATTCGGTTATCACTTAATTAAAACTACTGAGAAGAATGAAGGAAGCGAAAGTTCATTTGAAGAAGTAAAGGATCAAGTTGCTCAGGAGTTAACTATTAAAAAGCAAAATGAAGTTTATTTGAATAAAGTTGAGAACTTAAAAGATAAATATGATGTAGAAATTTTAGATTAATGATGACCCCTTTTTAGGGGTTTTCTTTTTAAGGAGATAATTATGGATCAAAAAGAAATTAAATCATTTGAAGTAAGAGACAATATTGTTGGATTTTATTTAGTCAGCGCATTTAATGTAAAAACTTCTAGCAATAACAAATTGTATCTAGATATGAATCTACAAGACAAAACAGGTGATATTAACGCAAAATTATGGAACATCGAAAAGAACGAGCACGAGACGCTTAAAGCTGGCGATGTTGTGAAAGTTAAAGGGACGGTTACTTCATGGAATGATAGTCCTCAGTTTAAAATTACAAAAATTCGTTTGGCCAAGACAGACGAGTATGATATTGATGCATTAGTTATGGCAGCACCAATTGATACGGAAGAAACTTATCAAGAAATTCTGAGTTTGGTTAAGAATTTTTCGAATGAAACTATTCGAATTATTACAGAAACAATCTTAGAACGGTATCATGAAAAATTATTGACTTATCCAGCAGCAAAATCTAATCATCACTCCATTCGTGGTGGGTTACTTTATCATATTAAAAGGATGCTTAAGGTAGGAGAATCATTAGCTAAAATTTACGAAGCTGTTGATCAAGATTTATTATATTCTGGTATAATATTACATGATATTGAAAAGATAAATGAGATGGATGCAGACCATTTAGGTGTTGTTTCCGATTATACAGATGAAGGAAAATTATTAGGGCATCTGATCATGGGGATAAAAACAATTGATAAGATTGCTGAAGAAAAGGGACTTGATGAAGAAATATCTATGATGATGCAACACATGATATTATCGCATCATTATCAACCAGAATTTGGAAGTCCTAAAAAGCCAATGTTCTTAGAAGCAGAGCTATTGCACCACATTGATATCATTGATGCAAGGGTATATGATTTTGAAGAGGAAACAGGGAAACTAGAAGCCGGCGGGTTTTCTGATCCAATTTGGACATTAGATCGTCGAAGACTCTATCGATCAAAATATTCTGAGAAAAAATAATTAAATTTTAGGTATTAAAAAACGGGATGCTTTGATTAACCTTCAAATCATCCCGTTTATTTTTAATGTTCTAATCAATTAGATAAAAGAAATTAACTAAAAATGGTACTGAAAAGGACAAGATTGCCCCATGTAAAAATGCAATTACTGAGTGGTTCTCATCTGTTGCATTGGAAATAATTGGTAAAGTAGTATCCATTGAAGTTGCACCGCCAGGCGCTAAGGCTGTAAAGAAATTAACGTACTTTGCTAAGATAGGTACAAGGATAATAGCAAAAACCTCTCTAAAGATATTTGTTAAAAAAGCGATTGCAGCGATTTCGGAATTCGCAATTTTGTTTAGGATTACTGGCGCTAAGGAGTACCAACCAAAACCCGCTGAAATAGCTAGTGAGGCATTTGGTCGAATATCTGTAAGTAAGCCGGCGACGAAACCGCCTAAAAAAGTTCCGCCCATTACAGCAATTGTAAGAAATAGTAACATCTTACCTTTTGATTTAATGTCTTTAAATGTTTCTTTACTACTACCAAGATCAATGCCAACTGAAAATAGTAGAGCAATTAAAAGATAGGAAGAGACAGTATTGATTGATCCTAGACTGTCCACTGAAATAAATAGATGACCAGTAAATATTCCTAATATTACTGCAAGTACAATTATAATTGTTAATAACATATTATCGCCCAAACCTTAATATTTTTCCGAAAATAAATACAAAAATTATACTAAAACCAACAATTAAAACTGAGAAAATAATTGAAACAAAACCTATGTTGCTCAAGTTTGTAACAATATCTGGGTTTATGCCTAAAGAAACCCCCATGGAAAAGAGTAGTAAAAAAAGTACTAATAACTGAAATTTACCGTTCATTTCTAAAAGTGGTTTCTTGATTTTGAATATTAGCCCAATGAGTAGACCAATAATTAAACTAAAAATTAGTTCCATAATGCCATCCTTTCTTTTGTCTTATAATATTGTATGAATTTAACACTTTAAAGTCAAGCAAGAAAAAACAATTAAAAACTAGAGGTTTTTTGTCGATAAATATAGTAGCAGCTCAAGGGAAGATATGATATAATGCACACACAAGAGGTGATTAGATGAATATTACAAGCTTACAAGTACAAAATATTCAAAGTATAAAATCAGCAATTAATATTGCGAATTTAAGTAAAGTAATGAATCAAGATGCAAAAAGTGTGGATCAATTAATGAAATCTATGGAACATTCTGTAACACCTCATAAGGGAAGTAGTATAGATATTAAATTGTAATGGAGATTGGTATGAATGAATTAATAGATCTGTCAAGAAAAAAACTTGAGCTGTTAAAAAATAATGGTGAAGCAAGAATGATATTAGAACTTGATATAGCTTTTAATAATGCATATAAGGCTTTTTTGCTTGAAAATAATTTAAAATCTTTGGCTGAAATTGACAAAACAAAGTACATGGAGCAATTAAAACATTTAAAAACGATAGTTTCTGAAATTTATACCATAGAAAGTAATGAATCAAAAGTTCAAGTGCAATCAAATAAAAAAAATCACAATAAGAAGATAACGAATTTGTATAAAAAGAATATGAAATAATACCTTTAAATAGGTATTTTTTTTAAATCAAAAAATTAATTTAGGAAATTAATTAACCTATGATAGATTTTGTATTATAATAAGAATATAGACTGACTTGAGGGGGACGCTTATGATAGTAAATTTTGAGAAAATGACAGAAGAATATGCGAATTTAATTGTTAGTAAAGATTTTAGTGGCAATACAGAATGCTTTAATCTAGAACACGAACCAGAAGATATTGATGATTTATTAGATAAAGATGGTTATGAATTCATTGTAAGTTTTATAGATGATGAAATAATAGGTTTTATTGAATGTTATTTTGAAGATGAGATTTTGGAAATAAGTCTTGCTTTATTACCTGAATACATGACCCAAGGAATTGGTACAGATTTTGTTTCACAAGGTGTAGAGTTTTTGATGGAATACTATGGTTATTCCCAAGATGTGATTCGCTCATTTATTAATAAACATGATAAAAAAACAATCGAAATAATGGAAAGAGTAGGCTTTAAAGTTGTTGATGTGGCAGAAGAATGGGCTGAATTGGAAATTGAAGTATAATTGAAAGGGTTTTATGAGAATAAATAAGTATTTAAGCAAAGCTGGCTATTGTTCAAGACGAGAAGCAGATAAATTAATTGCTGGCGGATTAGTACAAGTCAACGGAAAAGTAGCGGATATTGGAGACGATATCGGCGACCTAGATATTGTTATGATTAAAGGTCGTATGATTGAAATAACAGAAAATAATGAATATGTTTTACTAAACAAACCTAAAGGAATCACTGTAACAACTGCAAGTCATGATGATAGTAATGTAATTGATTTTATCAATTATCCAGAAAGAATCTTTCCTGTTGGACGATTAGATAAAGATTCAGAAGGGTTATTATTATTAACAAATGATGGTGATATTGTAAACAAGATACTTAAATCTAAAAATGATCAAGAGAAGGAATATATTGTAACAGTAGACCAGAAGATAACAAAGGATTTTCTTAACAAAATGTCTGGTGAAGTTAACTTAGAAGTCGGAAAAACGAAAATATCAGTGGTAGAATATATTGATGATTACACCTTTAGTATCATTATAACCCAAGGATTAAATAGACAAATTCGAAGAATGTGTGAGCATTTTGGTTATAGAGTTGTAAATCTAAAACGTATTCGAATTATAAATTTAGAATTAGGTAATCTACAAACAGGTAAATGGAGAAAACTATCCAATAAAGAGTTAAAAAAGTTATTTGAAATAATTGATTATGATAAGACTGTTAAGTCGATGAAATAGAGAGGTGTTAGAAAGGAAAAAATTATGGATATAATAATTGCTTTTATTACAACAGCTTTTATTTTTCTAGCTTATAATATTGTGAAAATAACAATTGGTTTTTACTTTTATGAAAAGGTAAAAAAAATTATAATCTATACAATCTATGGTTATTTTCAAGATATAAATGCTGAATACGTTAATCTAGAAATCTTGAAGCAATTGATTGAAAGAAAGATGGAAGATACGCAACTGAAAAAGAAAATTGAATTTATAAGAATAAAATGGATGACTAAAGAAACGTTTAAGTTAGAGTTTAAATTAAACATTAAAAAGAACTTTCCTGTGCACAGTTATTCATTTAATATAAATAAGATCAAAAGAGTATTTAATCTAGAAGGAAAAAGGGGTGTTGATTTTGAATAGAAAATATACAAAATATATTGCTATAGCAATCGTAGGCATACTTGTGTTTTCAATGTTAGCTTCATCGATAACATATATGTTATATTAAGCAAAAAATTTAAACTGAAGGAGGAATAGTGTGAGAAAATTACTTTCATTTGTTGTATTTGCAGCGATTGTTGCGAGTTATTATTTTTTCATATACGATCCAAATGATTCGAAAGTAATACTCGACTATACTGATGAATTTGAAACCTTTAATAGAGAGTTTTGGTACTTAGGCCAATGGAAGTCTGAAAAATCAATGTTAAATGAAATTGATATTGAAGATGGCGTTTTATTATTAAAAATAGAAGAGACTGATAAAGGCCCTTATTTGTTATCAAAACCTTTAAAAATTGAAGAGGATTATGTAATAAAGTTTAAACGGAGGGTAAAAATAAGCTATGTTAATGATCGGTTTACTGGTGGCTTAACAATGTTTCAAACAGATTCCGATTTTATTGCCCCTGATTATAATAAAGAGTGGGGAAAGTCATTTGGTGATGCGGCAGTCTTAGTTGAATATGTACATGATTATAATGACGATTCCACAAGACCAGGGCGTCATATTTTCAGAGTATTACCCCCAACTTGGGAGGCAACTGATAGTGCTCGGTTAATAAAGCCTATTTTTGATGAATGGTTTGAAGAAGAGTTAATCTATGATACCCGAATGAACCGTATCACTTATATTATCAATGGGAAAGAATATCATACGGGTGGTTTAGAATTAGATAAAGAATATGTTCGATTTTTCACTCACGGGTATGGTTGGGGTACTGGGCATGAAATGGCTATTGATTGGATTAACATTAAAATAATTGATGAGAGTCTAGAAAAAAGAGGTCAGGATGTTGAATAAAATAACCAAGATAGAAACTCAAAAAAAAGATAAAAATAGAGTTTCTATTTTTATTGATGAGAAATATTCCTTTGGAATTTATTATCAGACATTAATAAAATACGATTTATCTGTTGGAATGCCTATAGATGAATCTTTAAAGAATGATATTATTATTTCAGATGAGTATAACAGAGGGCTAAATGATGCATTACATTATTTGTCTTATCGTAACCGAACAAAATATGAAGTAAGAGAAAAACTAAACGAAAAAGAATATTCAACTATAACTATCAATGAAGTTATTGATGAACTAATCAAGTTGAATTATGTTGATGATGAGTCCTTTGCTAAAGAGTATATTGGGTTTAAAATTAAAAAGATGGGGAAAAGAAAGATAAAGTATAAATTAGAATCAATGGGAATTGATTCTATGATTATTGATCATGCATTAATGGAATATTCAAATGATGATGAATATTCAGCAGCCTATGCCATTGCTAGCAAAAAAAATGACTCATATAATAATATATCTTATAAAAAAAGATATACCCGTTTAAGTGGTTTACTTAACCGAAGAGGATTTTCTTATAGCGTAGCAAAGGATGTTTTATTTGAAATTTTAGAAGATTATAAAGAAGAAAACCAATATTAATGGCTTTCTTCTTTTGTTTTTGTCAATAAATTTTTCCTAATGCACAGATCTTTTGATAGAACTTTTAAGGATTGATCAAAAGCAATGCTAACATTTCTATTAGTAATATCAAGTATTTTTCCAACGCCAAATTTTTTATGATGAACAATTTCTCCTTTTTCCAAAGTGAATTTTTCTTTTGCTTTATAAATCTTATATTTTACATGATTATTTTTTTTCAACTCATCAATAAATTGTATTTTATTATTGTACTTTCCAGATATAAATTTCGCATGTAATATGTTTAGATCACTTTTGGCTCGACTTAATGCGACATAAAGCAACCGCCGATCTTCTTCAAGGCTTTGCTCAGATTGGGGCAGAATTGAATCTTTAACATCAATAATAAAAACCCTTTCAAATTCTAGTCCTTTAGCAGAATGCATCGTTGATAAAATAATATTGTTTTCTATATTGTTTTTATGTGATTTAACAATAGTTTCTAGATGATTCAAGCGATCAAGGAATTCAAAAGCTGATGCTTCTTTTGAGGCAATTGCTTCTAGGATCTGAAGCTTTTCTTTTAGATTTTCATAATGATTATTTGATCTTGCTGCATACTCATCTAAATGGTTTAAATAGTTCAGTTCATATTTAATTGTATTGATGATTTCGATAGGCGTTTGTTCCTTTGCTTTGAGAAAAATTTCTTTTAAACTTCTAAAAGTATCAGATTGATATCTTTTAAGGCTAGGATTTTGGATTAAACAATCGAAAACACTTTGGCCCCGAGCATTAAGTTTAAGATAATTGATCATATTTTTTGAAATATAACTGTTAAGTTTATAGTAAATGCGTTCAAAGGATTCTATGTCTTGATTGATTAAAATCACATTAAAAAAAGCTTTGATATCATCTATTAACCAATGATTAAATAAATTTGTGTTTTTTCCCCGAATATTAAAAGGAATATTTTCTTTTTCTAATAAGTTGATTAATGGTAAACCAGAAATATTATTTCGATATAAAATAGCTGTTTCAGTTCTTTCATCAGCCACAATTGAATTTAATAGAAATTGGTTGCGTTCTATATTATTTGAAAATTCAATGATTTTTATAGGTTTTGATTTAGAATTTTTATTAACAATTTTTTTGTTGTATCTGTTTTTATTGTGATTAATAAACTCTTGACAAGCATCAATAATTTCAAAACTAGATCTGTAATTATGTTGTAGGTAAAATAGTTTCCCAGATTTATAATGGGATTTAAAATCTAATAGATACTTAGGATAAGCACCTCTAAAGCCATAGATACTTTGATCATCATCAGCAACCATAAAAACATTATTATGATTTTTGCTTAATAACTTAATTAGTTTATGCTGAACGATTGATGTGTCTTGGGCTTCGTCTAATTGAATATATTTATACTTAGAAGTGTAAAACTCTAATATGTTTTCATGTTTTTCCAATACACGTAAAGCAATGATCAACATATCATCAAAATCTATCATTTTATTTTTCTTTTTTTCTGTTTTATAAGCATTATAAATTTCTTCAAATTTTTTGATATTTTTAGGAAAATTTTCTTTTAACATCATATTTGAGGTATAACTAATATCATTGATTAAATTTTCTAAATCTTCGTTGCTAATGTGTTTCTGATTGATTTGTTTATAAATACCTTTTAACAAGTTTATTTTTTTATAAGCATATTTACCTTCAATTAATTGAAAATCCACTTTTCTATATTTATAATATTGTCGAACAATTTTATAAGAGAATTTGTGGATGGTTGAAAACTTAAGTTTCAAAGGGTGTTTTCCAAATAGTGCTTCATATCTTTTTTTCAAATCTGTAGCAGAAGCCTTGGAAAAGGTTAGTGTTAATATATTTTCATAAGGGATCTTGTGGATTTGGTCTAAGTAAAAAATACGACATAATAGCAAAGTTGTTTTTCCACTGCCAGGAATCGCTAAGGTTAAAGCAGGTCCATCTTTATGAATAAGCGCTTTTTTTTGATTAGTATTTAATTGAATTGAATAGTCTTCTTTCAATAGGTTAAAAATTTCCATATAATCTCCTCAATTTCTAAAATTATTAGTGCTTTATGTATTATATCAAACTAATGTTTAGAAGTGAAGGAGATAATGTTAATAAGTGGCCTAAAATGTGGATTATTTAAAAAAAGATGTTTACAAGTAAAATATAATGATATAATATATGTAAGTGATAGGTTAAATTTTGATTAAAATCAAATGTATATATATTAATATAATGAAGTGGTCAGTTATAGGAGGATAATAATGAAGTTTGAGTTAAAAAGCAATGAAAACAATTTAGTAAAATTTGAAGCGGTAATCGAGAATGATAAATTTCAAGAAGCTGTAACACAGTCTTTTAAGAAAAATCAAGGGCGATTTGACTTACCAGGTTTTAGAAAAGGTAAAGCACCTCGAAAAATGATTGAAATGCAATATGGTCAAGAGATATTTTTTGAAGATGCTGTCAATATAGTGTTACCTGAAGCATACGAAAAAGGATTAGACGAGTTAGCTTTAGAGCCGATTGATCGTCCAGAAGTTGATATAGTAGATATGGGTGCTGACAAAGATCTAACGGTTTCATTTGAAGTGGCTGTTAAACCAGAACCTAAATTAGGTCAATACAAGGGTGTTGAAGTTGAAAGCATCGATACTGTAGTAACTGAAGAAGATGTAGAAGAAGAGTTGCAGCAAAAAAGAGAAGAAAATGCAAGATTAGTAAATATAGAAGACCGTCCTGTACAAGAAGGCGACAAAGTAATGATTGATTTTGTTGGTAGAATTGATGGTGAAGCTTTTGAAGGTGGGTCTGCTGAAGGTCATGAGTTAGAAATTGGTTCTGGTTCTTTTATTCCAGGTTTTGAAGAGCAATTAGTTGGTGCAGAAATTGGAAGCGAAGTAGAAGTAGATGTAACTTTTCCAGAAGATTACCAATCTGAGGACTTAGCTGGTAAAGATGTAGTGTTTACTGTTAATATTTTAGGAATTAAAGCTAAAGAATTACCAGAATTAGACGATGAATTTGCTATAGATACTTCTGAATTTGATACCTTAGAAGAATATAAAGCAGATTTAAAAGAAAAAATGCAAAAGTCTGCTGATGAAAGTGCAGAACGTGCCATTAGAGACAAAGTTATTGAAAAATGTGTAGAAAATATGGAAGTTGACATACCAGAAGTAATGATTGAACAAGAAATAGAAGGTATGGTAAGAAATTTTGAACAGCAATTAAGTCAACAAGGTTTAAATCTTGAACAATATGCTCAGTTTACAGGGGGAAGCGTTGACGATTTAAAAGAGAGTATGCGAGAGGATGCAATAACTCGAGTACAAACGGGTTTATTATTTGATGCAGTGAAAGAAGCTGAATCAATAGAAGCTACTGAAGAAGATATCCAAGAGGAATACGAGAAGTTTGCTGAAGCTCAAGACAAAACTGTTGATGAAATTAAAGAATTACTTGGTGGAAATGATGATTATCTTAAAGATTCTATTGTTTCTAGAAAAACAGTTGATTTCTTAGTAGATAATGCTAATATTAAGTAGTTATTAATAAACAAAAATTTGGAGGGATACAATGAGCAATTTAGTGCCTATGGTAGTAGAACAAACGAATCGTGGAGAAAGATCATATGATATTTTTTCCAGATTACTTAAAGATAGAATTGTCATGTTAAATGGTCAAGTAACTGATGCACAGGCCAGTTTAGTAACAGCACAATTATTATTTTTAGAATCAGATGATCCTGATAAAGATATAAGTTTATATATAAATTCACCTGGCGGTTCAATTACTGCAGGAATGGCAATTTTCGATACAATGAACTATATTAAATCTGATGTATCTACAATTTGTATTGGTATGGCTGCAAGTATGGGAGCTTTCTTATTAGCTGCTGGTGCAAAGGGTAAAAGATATGTATTACCTAATTCAGAAGTAATGATTCATCAGCCCTTAGGTGGCGCTCAAGGACAGGCATCAGATGTAAAAATAAGAGCAGAAAGATTATTAAAAACTAGAGAAAGATTAAATGAGTTATTAAGTGACTTAACTGGTCAAGAATTAGAAAAGATAGAAAAAGACACTGAACGAGATAATTTTATGACTGCTGAAGAAGCCGTGAATTATGGACTGGTTGATGAGGTAATAACGTCAAGAAAATAGGAGTGGATTATATGTCACATGAAAAAGATAAACATTTAACGTGTTCTTTTTGTGGTAAGTCTCAGGACCAGGTCCGAAGATTAGTTGCAGGACCCAATGTTTATATTTGTGATGAGTGTATTGAGTTATGTAATGAAATTTTGGTAGAAGAGGTGGGTTCTGATTTAGATTTCAATGACTTACCCTTACCAAAGGAAATAAAAGATACACTAGATGAATATGTTATTGGTCAAGAAAACGCAAAGAAAACATTAGCAGTTGCTGTTTATAACCATTATAAACGCGTTAGAACAGCGGGAGATATTAAAGATATTGAATTGCAAAAAAGTAATATTTTACTGATTGGACCCACAGGGTCAGGTAAAACACTTTTAGCCAGTACTTTAGCGAGAACTTTAAATGTTCCTTTTGCTATTGCTGATGCAACTACTTTAACAGAAGCTGGTTATGTTGGTGAAGATGTTGAGAATATTTTATTAAAGTTGATTCAAGCAGCAGATTACGATATTGAAAAAGCAGAAAAAGGGATCATTTATATAGATGAGTTAGACAAGATTTCGAGAAGAAGTGAAAATACATCTATTACTCGTGATGTAAGTGGTGAAGGTGTACAGCAAGCATTATTAAAAATGATAGAAGGTACAGAAGCTTCAGTACCACCTCAAGGTGGACGAAAGCATCCTCATCAAGAATTTTTAAAAATTGATACGACAAACATTTTGTTTATTTGCGGTGGTGCTTTTGACGGTTTAGATAAAATTATTGCAAAACGTATTGGTAAAAAAGCTATGGGCTTTGGCGCTGAGATTAGAAGTAATAAAGACTACGGTATTGGAGAATTGTTTGAAAAGGTTGAAACACATGACTTATTAAAGTTTGGTTTAATTCCAGAACTAATCGGTCGAATACCTGTTGTAAGTTCTTTAACGGAGTTAGATGAAGAAGCACTTGAACGTATTTTAACGGAACCAAAGGATTCTTTAGTTAAGCAATATCATAAGTTGCTAGAAATTGATGGTGTTGATTTAGAGTTCACTGATGAAGCAATCCATGAAGTTGCAAGATTAGCAGTTAAAAAGGAAACTGGTGCTAGAGGTTTAAAAGGAATTTTAGAAAAAATTATGTTAGATATAATGTATGAAATTCCATCATTAGACGATGTTAAAAAATGTATTGTTACAAAAGAAGCTGTTCTTTTAGAGAGTCAACCAGAATTGGTTTACAAAGATGTTGATTCAAAGAAAAGTAGTTAATTAATAATGATGCGAGTCTACTGACTCGCATTTTTAAATAAGATGAAAGGGGTAATTATGACTGAATTAAGCAATAAAAATAATGTTCCATTAATTCCGCTAAGAGGTCTTTCAATTTTGCCTTATGAGGTAATTCATTTTGATGTTGGAAGAGAAAAGTCTATTAGAGCTTTAGAAGAAGCGATGATGAATGATCAATTAATATTTTTAGTTTCTCAAAAAGATGTAAGAGTTGAGAAGCCTAAATCAGAAGATTTATACGAGTATGGTGTGGTTTGTCGTGTAAAGCAGATGTTAAAATTGCCTGGAGATGCTATTCGTGTATTAGTAGAAGGAAAGCATCGTGGGAAAATAGAAGAATTTGTAAGTGATGAACCCTATTTTGAGGTTGATATAGAAGAATATTTTAATGATTTTGTAGAAAAAAATAATGAACTTGAAGCACTCATGCGTTCAATACTAGATACCTTTGAAGACTATGTATCAGTAAATTCTAGAATTACGCCGGAGATATTGATATCAGTATCATCTATTGAGAACCCTGAACGTTTTGCAGATATTGTTGCTTCTAATATAAATTTAAAATTAGATAAGAAACAAGAGTTAATTGAAGCCGTTGATATTAAAAGACGGTTAGAGATTATTTTAGATCTAATTGCCAAAGAAAAAGAAATACTTGAAGTTGAAAATAAGATTAACTCAAGGGTTAAAGGAAACATTAATAAGCGCCAAAAGGATTATTATTTAAAAGAAAAAATAAAGGTCATTCAAGAGGAGTTAGGTGAAGATTTTTCTTCTGAGAAAGAAACTGAAGAAATGCTTAAAAGGCTTGAAGCCCTTGAACTAGATGAGAAAATTACTAAAAAGATCGAAAATGAAATCAAAAGATTATCAATGATCAATCCTTCAAGTGGTGAGGGAAATGTTATTAGAACTTATATAAACTGGGTTCTAGACTTGCCATGGAATGAGGAAACTGAAGACAATTTAGATTTGAAAGAAGCAAGAGGAATTTTAGAAAAAGATCATTATGGTTTAAAGGATGTTAAAGAACGAGTGCTTGAATATTTAGCTATTCGCAAATTGAAGAATTCAATGAAAGGTCCTATTATTTGTTTAGTAGGTCCACCAGGCGTTGGAAAAACTTCTATCGCTAAATCTATCGCAAGAGCACTTGGACGTAAGTTCCATCGTATGTCCCTTGGTGGCGTAAAAGATGAAGCTGAAATCAGAGGCCATAGACGAACTTATATTGGTGCGATTCCAGGTAGAATTATTAATGGTATTAAAGAAACCGGTACTAAGAATCCTGTTTTCTTATTTGATGAAATTGATAAAGTGAGTAACAGCTATAAAGGCGATCCTGCTTCAGCATTATTAGAAGTTTTAGATCCTGAACAGAATAAAGAGTTTACTGATCACTATTTAGAAGTCCCTTTTGATTTGTCGAAAGTTTTGTTTTTAACAACAGCGAATGATTTAAGTACAATTCCGAGACCTTTAAGAGACCGTATGGAAATAATTAGAATTCCTGGTTATACTGAAGAAGAAAAGTTAAAAATTGCTGAGAAATACTTAGTCAGTAAGCAGCAAAAAGAACATGGTATTTCAGAGGATAACTTAAAACTTTCTGAAAAAACTCTACGGGCGATTATTAATAACTACACAAAAGAAGCGGGTGTACGTGAGTTAGAACGAAAGATTGGTAAGCTTTGTAGAAAAGCTGCCGCTAGAATTGTTAGTGAAGACCAAGAACGTGTAAGAATAGATATGAGAAATTTAAAAAATTACCTTGGTATACCAAAATATAGTTATGACTCTATTGAAGAAGAAAACCAAGTTGGGGTTGTTAGAGGTTTAGCTTGGACATCTGTTGGTGGTGACACTTTATCAATTGAAGTAGCAACCATGAGTGGTAAAGGGAAATTAGTTTTAACTGGAAAATTAGGGGATGTAATGAAAGAATCTGCTAAAACAGCTCAAAGTTATATACGATCTATTGCAGATGAGTATAATATTCCAGCAGATTTTTATAAAGATCTTGATATTCATATTCATATACCTGAAGGTGCCGTACCTAAAGATGGTCCATCAGCGGGAATAACAATGGCTACAGCAATGATTTCTGCTTTAACAGGTATTAAGGTAGATAAGACCATTGCAATGACTGGAGAAATCACTCTAAGGGGTCGTGTGCTTCCAATTGGCGGGTTAAAAGAGAAATCTCTAGCAGCTAAAAGAGCTGGAATAAAAACTATTCTAATGCCTTATAAGAATATTAAGAATTTAGAAGATGTACCAGATGTTGTAAAGAAGTCAATTGAGTTTATACCTGTAAAAACAATGGAAGAAGTATTAGAGCACGCTTTGATTAAGGAAGATAAAGATGAAAATAAGTAATACAGATATAATAATTTCGGCAGCTTGGAAAGATCAGTGGCCTGAAGATAAAACACCAGAGTTCGCTTTTGCCGGACGTTCTAATGTAGGAAAGTCATCACTCATTAATATGTTGACAAATCGTACGAAATTGGCAAGAACAGCTTCAAGACCTGGGAAAACAAGAATTATAAATTTCTATGATATTGATGGAAAAATTAAGTTTGTGGACTTGCCAGGTTATGGATTTGCAAGGGTATCTAAAGCTGAAAAGAACAAATGGAGTAAAATGATTGAAACATATTTATCAGAACGAGAGATTTTATTACAAGTTTTATTATTGGTTGATTTAAGGCACCAACCAACTAGTGATGATATCATGATGTTTGATTGGATTAAGGAAATGGGTTTCAATGGTATTGTTATTGCAACTAAGGCAGACAAAGTCAAAAAATCCGTTTTACCTAAGAATATCAATCGGATTAAAAAGACACTTAATATGACAGAAGATGATTTTCTATTACCAATTTCTTCTACTAAGAAAATAGGAAAGTACAAGTTCTGGGATATGATCAATCAACTTTTAGAAGTTAATGGTTTTGAACAAAGATTCGAAAGACAGTAAACAATTTTAAGAGAAGCCTTATGGCTTCTTTTTTCTTTGAGTAAAAATCTTATTGCATTAAAAAAGGACCTATTTTAAATAGATCCTTTATAATATACTAATTATTTACTTACTTGAGTCAACACTTTTAAATACATTTTTAATCTTATGGTCAACTGTTTCTTCAACAGCATCTCTTGCAGGTCCTAAGTACTTTCTAGGGTCAAAATTACTTGGCTTTTCAGCAAAAGCTTCTCTTATTGAACCTGTAACTGCAATTCTTAAGTCTGTATCAACGTTAATTTTACAAACGTTGTAATCAGTACAAGCTCTGCTTAGCATATCATCAGGTACACCGCTTGTATTTTTTAAGTCTCCACCATACTTATTACATTTTTCTACAGCTTCTGTGTATACAGAAGAAGAACCATGTAATACTAATGGGAATTTTTCTGGTAAAAGATCCATAATTTCTTGTAATCTGTCATAAGCTAATTCTGGTTCGCCTTCAAATTTATTAGCGCCGTGTGAAGTACCAATAGCAATCGCTAGTGAATCGCATCCTGTTTCTTCAACAAATTTTTTGGCATCTTGTGGATCCGTATAAGTTGCATCTTCTTTACTTACATTTACATCATCTTCAACACCAGCAAGTTGTCCTAATTCTGCTTCAACTACAACACCTTTAGAGTGTGCATATTCAACAACTTCTTTAGTAATTTTAATGTTTTCTTCTAAGGGGTGGTGTGATGCATCAATCATAACAGAAGTAAAACCTAAATCAACACACATTTTACAAACTTCAAAGTTTGCACCATGGTCTAAGTGAAGCGCAATATCAATCGTTGAATCTTCAACAGCAGCATCTACCATCTTTTTGATATAAGTTGGTCTTGCATACTTGATTGCACCTTCTGAACACTGAATGATTACTGAAGATTTATTCTTTTCAGCTGCATCAATAATGCCTTGAAGAACTTCCATGTTATTGATGTTAAAGGCACCAATAGCATAACCATTTTCATTTGCTTTTCTGAACATTTCTTTAGTTGTTACTAAACCCATATTTTCCTCCTAAATCTTATCCATTAATATCTTCTACATGTAATCACTGGGGTACTATTACACTACTCTATTATTTTATATTACCTCAGAGTAAATTTCAATCAAATTCTTATGAAATTAACGTTGACCAGCCAGTGTGTAAATCATATCATCTAGTGTTTGAGATGTATTTAATACAAATGTTCCAGATTGCAAGCTAGCACCGAGTTCAAGATCTTCTACTCGGCTAATAAATACACTAGTATCTTCGATTAATTCATTATCTCTTAATTTTTTTGCGATGGCATAACCTGTTGATCCACTTTCTATAACAATGGTTACTTCTTTGTTTGATTCTACAGAAGTGTTCTCCGTTGCATTATTATTTTGATTTGAGTCATTGCTTTCATTTGCTTCACTTTCTTGATTATTATCAGATTCATTAAATTCAGGTTTTATAATGATTTCCTCAACATCGTCACCTTCATTAATTGGTTCTTCTGGTTCATCAACTACAGCTGTTTCAGTAGTCTCTTGATCATTAAAAAAGCTGAATAGATTAACAGACATGGCATCGGTTATTTTTATTGAAATAACAGTCGTCATAATTACAATAATTAGTATGACTAAAGCAAAATCTGTTAAGTCATAAAGTACATCTTTAATTTTTTCTAGCATCGTAACCTCCAATTCCAATACCTATTCTTAGAATACCATAATTTTAGTTAAAAAACAATTGAATAAAGGCTATTTTAAAGGAATAGAGTAAGAATAACAAATGGTATATTTAGGACTAAAAATTTAGTTAATCTATAAATAGCTTTTAAAACAAACGTGTATTTGATATAATTAAAGTTAATAGCAAGAGTAAAAAATAATAAGTATTAATAGATCTTAGTATAGGGGATTATTGAAGAAAGAAGGCGACATCTGTGGGACAATTTATTCGATTAAAACCAGAGCATAAAACCATTTATAATCAATATATCGAAAACAATTTTTACGAAAATCTTTATTTGAATTTAGATTTTAATAAAGATTTTAAATACAGCCCATATGACAAAAAAAATGGTCACTTCTATGGTTATTTTGAAAAAGATTTACTTTTAGGTGTTTTTGTCTTTTCAAATAATAGTATTCTTCATTTATCTTATGTTGATGATTCCGTTTTGAAAAAATTAGATTTATTGAGAGCCATTAAGAAATATAAACCTAAAATTATTAAGGGCAAAAAAGAATCAATTGAAAAAGTAGTTAAAGTATTCGAGAACAGTATAATCAACTATAAAGTTAATGATTACGATATAATGCAGCATTCTGGAATCGAGGAGTTTTCTAGTGGGAAAAGTTGTCATGTGACACCTCAATTACTAAATAAATCATTTGATTTTTTAGTAAATGTTGAACGTTCTTTTGAAAGAAATCCTAAATTATTAAATGATATAAAAACAAAATTAATTAAGAAATATGAAAATAATGAGTATTTTGCTTTTCAAGAAAATGAACGGATAATTTCACAAGGTATTCTAGAAAATAAAGGAAAAAATTTTATTGTAATTGGTAGTATCTATACTGACGAAAAAAAACGTAAAAGAGGCTATGGGAAAAGAATAGTACAGTTATTGATTAATGAAGTAATTAATCGGGGTAAGATACCATTATTACTTGTAAAAAAAGAAAATTCAGTTGCAATAAATTTATATAAGCAGCTAGGCTTTCAGAAAAAAGCTGATTTTCAAATAGTAGAATTAAAGATTATATAGAGATAGACAGATCGGAGAAAAATTATGGATGTATCAAAAAATGTTTTGGAACGATTAATATCCAGATATGACTATGGTGGCGTTTACGAAGCACTAGAAGAATATGAGTTAAAAGATACAGATTTAGCTATATTAGCAAATTCAACACGCTATGCGGTTAATTTTGATTTTAAGACTTCCAGTAGAATTCTTTATGACCTTTCAGATGAACTTGAAGAAAACTACTTAGTTAAAGATCTAAAGAACAATTTGCAAGATCTTATTGATGGACAACCAGACGAGTTGTTTTCTGAGTTATTAGATAATATACGTTTCCAAATAAAAAATGAAGAATATATTGATTTTTTAGGTAGAGTCTATCGATTTAGAGAAGCAATATTTAAGTATATTTTTGTTAGAAAATCAATTAATCGAAAGTCTTTTTCTCTACATAATCGGGCCATGGAAAAGAGAAATATTTTAAGAATTTTAAGAAAAAAATATCATATTAATAATGGCAATCTAGTTTATGCCATAGTTGATTATATTAAAAAACATTGTAAGGATGACTATAAAATTAATGAAGTAAGTAAAACACTAACAAATGAGAAGTTGAATAACCTAATTGAGTTACGAAATTCTTCAATTGTTGGCCATGGCTTTATAGGGGCAAGTATTGACGATGTCTATAGTGTCTATGGTAATCCTGAAAACGTACTTGAGGACTTTGTTGAATGTTTAAACCAACTAGGTTTTGTAACATCAAATGATAAGTATCGTAAATTAAATCACCTCATGTGTGAACTTCTAAAGGAATTGTAGAATGAATAGAGAACTTAAGTCTTATTTTGCAATTGTTTTCTCTGCATTCGTGATAACAGTAGGTATTCTAAATTTTTTTTCTTTCTATTTAGTATCTGGAAGCTCAATGGCTCCAACATTAAAAAATAATAATTATCTTATTGTTAAGAAAGCATTCTTGAGCAAAGGAAAATATGAACGTGGGGATATAATTGTTTTTAATGCAGCAGTTAAGAATAGTCTGCAAAATGAAAAAGAATTAGTTAAAAGGGTTATTGCAATACCAGGCGATACTCTAAAAATAGAGAATAATAAAGTTTATGTGAACAACCAAGTCATTAGGGAAGACTATTTAGAAGAAGAAAAAACCTTAGGAGAGATAGAATTAACAGTTGAAGGGGACAGTTATTTCGTACTTGGAGATAATAGAATGATTAGTCTTGATAGTCGGGAAGGTTCTATTGGATTAGTAAAAGAGAAGGAAATAATGGGAGAGGTTATTATTAAAATGTTTCCATTTGAGCGGATAGGAGATGAAATATATGAAAATTGATATTCTAGGTATTGGTAAAGTTAAAGTAAAAGAAGAAAGTACACTGGAGGATATTCTAATTCTTTATAGAAAAAAGGAATGGCCTATAGTTGTTGCTGCATTAGTAAACAATAAACTAAAAGAGTTAACATTCAAACCAAAAGCTGGCGATCAGATAAGATTTGTTAATCTGTCTGATACTGATGGTGGAAGAATTTATCAAAGGGGGTTATCTTTTTTACTCATTAGAAGCGCAAAAGAGGTTTTTGAAAATATTGAAATACACATCAGTCATTCTTTGTCAAAAGGCTATTACTTTGATGTAAAGTATGATCGGATATTACGTGAAGAAGATATTGAAAAGATATACAATAAAATGAAGTTAATTGTTGAGAGAAATGAACCATTTAAAAAATTGACTGTATCAAAGACTGAAGCAAAAGAAATATTTACTCGTTTTAATATGGATTCGAAAAAAGATCTCATGGATTATCGTGAATATGATTATATTAATATCTATCAAAGTGATTGGATGAAAGAATATTTCTTTGGTTACATGGTGCCTTCAGCTGGTTATTTGAAAATATTTGATTTAATGTTATATGATAATGGAATCATCTTAAGAGTACCGACAAAATTCTCGCCTTTTGAGATTCCAGAATTTGTTGAATCACCTAATATTTCACAAGTATTTAAGGAGTACAAAGAATGGGCTTCTATTATGGAATGTACATATGTATCCCATCTAAATAATATAATTAAAACGAATGGTTATAAAGAATTAATCCAAATTTCAGAAGTATTTCAAGAGAAAAGAATTGCTGAAATAGCAGATATAATTACAAAACGTAATAAGAGAGTTGTATTAATAGCAGGGCCTTCATCTTCTGGTAAAACGACATTTGCTAATCGTTTAAAAATTCAATTGAGAGTAAATGGTTTAAAGCCAGTGACTTTATCAACGGATGATTATTTTGTTGAAAGGGAGCAAACACCGATAGATGAAAACGGAGAGTATGATTTTGAAACAATAGACGCAGTAGATTTGGATTTATTTAATCACAAATTAAAATCTTTGCTACAAGGGGAAACGGTAGAATTACCTGAGTTTAATTTTAAAACTGGAAAAAAAGAATACAATGGTAAATTTATGGCGATTGATTGGGATCAACCGATTATTATTGAAGGGATTCACGGCTTAAACCCTAGACTAACATATGATATTTTTGAGAAGGATAAGTTCAAAATATATATTAGTGCACTAACGCAATTAAATATTGATAAACATAATAGAATTCCAACAACAGATGCTCGGTTGATTAGAAGAATTGTTAGAGATAATAATTATCGTGGTCGTAGTGCTAGTGAAACCTTAAATCAATGGAATTCTGTTCGAAGAGGAGAAGAAATTCATATTTTTCCTTATCAAGAAGATGCAGATCTTATGTTCAATTCAGCTATAATATATGAGTTAGCAATAATGAAAAAACATGTTGTACCATTATTAGAGGCAATTGATATAAAAGATCCTATGTATATGGAGTCTATTCGATTATTAAAATTTTTACAGTATTTTGAATCCATTGAAGATGATACTTTAGTACCATCCAATTCAATTTTAAAAGAGTTTATAGGCGGAAGTATCTTTAGGTAAAGTTGAGGTGAAGGGATATGGCTATCAAGAATAGAAGGATTATTTTAGGGATTGAGTTGAGTCTTTTTACTTTAAGTATAGTTTTTACATGGATACTGTTCAATTCACCAATCTTAAATGATTTAGAAAACATTCTTAGGTTCTCATATTCTATAAGAATTCTTGAATTATTAAATCTAATATTATTAACTGGAATTGCTTATAGTTTATATGAATGTATGATGCGTGAAAGCACTTTTTACAAATCTATAGTTTTTATTTTGCTTCTACCAATGTTGTCTCTTGAGGCCTTAAATATTTTTAATCGCCAACACAATATTTTATTATATGAGTTGGTTTTAATCTTGTTGTTTAGTGTGTTAATCATTAGAAGTTTATCAGATGCTGATTTGAAAAAGAAAAACTATAAATTAACTATTTTTATCAAATCAATTTTTATAGTACTAGTTGCAATGTTCTATGGCAAGAAAATATTAGATATTTATCAGATACTCTTTCTAAGTATTATCTTCATTTTTTTAGGGTTAAGTATATTTAAAATGAAGTACCACAAAGAAAATATGAGTCTTTTAATTGGGCTAGTCATATTAGTGAATAGTTTAGTAATATTGCTATCCAATAATATTATCGTAGAATCTGTTGAGATTTTCACTTTTGATATGATTCGATTCGTTGGCTTAATACTTGTATTTTCAAGATTATTTATAATTAATCAACACCGTACCCATGAATTCATAAGTAGTAGAGAAAAACAAATCAAATTATATGCAGATAAAATTAATCGAGTAATCGAAAAGAGAACGAGAGAGATAGAGAAAATGAATGAAAAATTAGATGAAGATTTAGAGTATGCTAGAAGTATTCAACAATCTTTATTACCTGAAAAGGAAGAATCCTTTAGTGATGTATCCTTTATATCAAATTATTTTCCATGTGAAAAACTCAGTGGGGATTTTTATGATATTTTCAGAATAGATAATAAACATATAGGGATGTATTTATTAGATGTTTCTGGTCATGGTGTATCAGCAGCTATGTTGACTATGTTTTGTAAAAATTCAATCATATCAGGGGAACGATTAATCAGGCGATACAGAGGCTTGAAACCACACAAAAACTTAGAGCATTTCTACAATTTATTTAATCGTGCAAGCTTTCCGCCTGAGACACATATGGTTATGTTTTTTGCAGCTTATAATACAGATACAAAAGTTTTAAAATATTCATCAGGGGGATTGAACTGTTACCCAGTGCTTAGAAAAAGTAATGGTGAAATTTATGAGCTATCTGATAATAAGGGCTTTCCCATTTCTAAATTAGGAGAACTGTATACACCTGAATATACAAGTAGCTCGATTATTTTAGAGGATCAGGATCTAGTATTTTTTTACACAGATGGGTTAATAGATTATATTAAAAACCAAGTCATTGATTATGATTCCCTAATTGAAATGATTAAAAACAATAATGATGCAAGAACAATAGACAAAATTCTACAAGAAAAGATAGATAATAATAAAAATCATCTAAGTGATGATATAACATATTTTATAATGGAGGTTTAAGATAATATGAATATAGGACCGCATATATCAGCAGCAAAGGGATATTTAAAAGCTGTTGAAGAGGCAATTGCAATGAAAGCAGATACATTTCAATTTTTTACTAGAAATCCAAGAGGAGGCAATGCAAAGGCTTTAGACTTTGAAGACATTGAACATGCTATAAAGTTAATGGAAGAGAATAAAATGGTACCACCATTAGCCCATGCACCTTATACTTTGAACTTGTGTTCCGCTAAAAAGCGGGTTAGAGAATTTTCAAATGAAATGTTTGCAGATGATCTTAAGCGTATGGAATCATTGCCTTCAAATTTATATAATTTTCATCCAGGCAGTCATACTGGTAATGGTGTGGATAAAGGAATTGATTTAATTATTAAAGGTTTAAATGAGAATATGTTTGAAGAGATGACAACAACTGTATTATTAGAGACAATGTCTGGTAAAGGTACAGAAATTGGTAGAAACTTTGAGGAGATTAAAAGAATAATCGATGGTGTTGAGTTAAGTGATAAAATCGGTGTTTGTTTAGATACATGTCATATTTTTAGCGCAGGGTATGATATTGTTACTGAATTAGAAGATGTTATTGAAACATTTGATGAAGTGATAGGTTTAGATCGATTAAAAGCGATTCATCTAAATGATTCATTAAAACCTTTAAGTGCTAATAAAGACCGACATGCAAGAATTGGTGAAGGGCTTATTGGAAAAAATGCTATTATCAATATCATAAATCATCCAAAGCTAAAACATTTACCTTTTTATTTAGAAACGCCTAATGAGTTTGAAGGTTATAAAACAGAAATTCATATGTTGAAAAAAAATTATAATGACTAAAATAAGAAAAGACTTAATCAAAAAGATTGAGTCTTTTTTTGTGATTTAATTTTCAAAATATGCAATATATTAGTTGAAATTTTGTAGTTTTTAAGGTATTATTTAATTGAAGTCGGGTGTGTCCGCGACTCGCAAACACTAGGAGGACCTTATAATGACTACTGAAGAAATAAAAATATTTGCAAAAACTATCGGTGTCGATTTAATTGGTTTTACAGATGCTAGTCCTTTAAAAGGAATAGAAGAAAAATTTCTTAAAAGAAAACTAAACAATCAAATATCAGAGTTAGGGCCTAATAGTCTAGAGGAAAAAACTAGTCCAATTAGAATGCTAGATAGTTGTAAAAGTATTATTACTATCGGGATACCTTATGAACTTACTGACTATCAAAAAGCTAATAAATATGGTCACATGTCATCTGGTGGCATTGGTACTGATTATCATAAAATCTTATGGTCATCCTTAGAGAAAATAGTTGAATATATTGAAAAAAATAGCAAAGAAAAAATTAATTATAAAATATGTGTTGATACTTGTCCTTTATCAGACCGTGCAATTGCTTTTAGCAGTGGTATAGGTTACTATGGCAAGAATAATTTTATCATTAGTAAGAAATATGGATCAGCAATCAATATCGGTTACATATTAATTGATAAAGTCTTTTTAAAAGCAAAGGATATAATGAAAAATCAATGTGGTACATGCACATTATGCATTGACTCTTGCCCAGGGCAAGCTATTGTAGCTGATGGTTTCGAAATTAATCAATGCATCTCACAGCTAACTCAGACAAAAAAAGAACTAAGCTATTTTCAAAGAGAGTTAATGGATAAAAACATATACGGTTGTGATATTTGTCAAAGGGTCTGTCCAAAGAATGCGGACGTTTCAACTCATAATACTGAACAGTCACAAATAGATTTAATTGATTTAATACACTTAAGTAATAGTGATTTCAAAAATAAGTTTAAGGATAGAGGCTTTAGTTGGCGTGGCAATAGTGTGATTAAACGTAACGCGATTATTGCACTTGGCAATGAACAGGTAAAAGAAAATTATGATGAATTGTTGTTTTTACTAGACCATCCATCGGTAACATTGAAAAAGTATACCTTATGGGCACTTTATAAAAGTGATAAAAAAAGATTTAATAGAATTGATATAACTAATAAGGATTTAGCCATAGAGAAAGAGAGAATATTGGAGTATTATAAAAAAAAGTTAATGGGGGGAAAACATGAAAGTAATTGAAAAGTTTGAAAGAAAACCTGGTGCCAGACTATCAGAAAGAGAGATGCCTGAAGTTGGGCCAGGAGAAATTTTAGTGAAAGTTTTGGCGTCATCTATTTGTGGAACGGATTATCATATTTATAGTTGGGACCAATGGTCTCAAAACAGAATCAGTCCACCACTTGTAGCTGGTCATGAGTTTGCTGGAGAAGTTGTTGAAGTCGCAGAGGATGTTTCACGTGTCGCCGTAGGGGATCATGTCTCTGCTGAAACACATATTGTTTGTGGTGTTTGTGAATTTTGTAGAACAGGTAAAGGACATATCTGCCAAGACACAAAAATTTTAGGGGTAGATATGGATGGTGCTTTTGCTGAATATGTAAAAATTCCAGCAGAAAACGCTTTAATCAATGATAAAAATGTATCTGCTGAGTACTTAAGTATTCAAGAGCCTTTAGGCAATGCCATGCATACTGTATTATCAGGGGAAATCATTGGTAAAAGTATAGCCATTGTTGGTTGTGGACCTATTGGTCTAATGGCTGTTAATGTAGCAAAAGCTGTTGGTGCACGAAAAATTATTGCCGTAGAAGTGAATGAATATCGATTGAATTTGGCTAAAGAATTAGGAGCCGATCTTGTAATTAATCCTTTAGAAGAAGATGTTGTTGAGCGTATTATGAGTGAGACAGATGGCTTAGGTGTAGATGTAGTGGCTGAAATGTCAGGTAATGCAAAAGCAATTCAACAGGCATTTAAATACATTAAGCTTGGTGGAAGAATGGCAATGCTTGGCATTCCTAATAATGAAGTTAGTCTAAACATAGCAGATGATATTGTTTTTAAAGGTATCACAATTCACGGGATTGTTGGAAGAAAAATGTATGAAACATGGCATCAAGTTCAAGGGTTAATTGAATCTGGTCGTCTTGATCTTGATAAAATCATTACCCATAGAATTAAGTTTAGTGATTTTGAGGAAGGTATGGAGTTGATGAAATCAGGTAATTGTGGAAAAGTAGTTTTATTGCCAGATAATTAAAAAGGGGGATTTTAAAATGTCAAATGTTCATAATTTAAAATATTTACAAGAAAAAATTCAAGAGTTAAAAGATTCAGGCACTTATAGAAAGTTAGATACACTGCAAGGGGCAAATGAACCTGTAATCATGTTAGATGGTAAGGAAGTTATAAATATGTCCTCTAATAATTACCTAGGACTTGCAACGAATGAAGCGATGAAAAAAGCAGCAAAAGATGCCATTGATGCTTATGGTGTTGGTTCTGGTGCTGTTCGTACAATTATTGGAAACATGGATATACATGAAAAGTTAGAAAGAAAGCTTGCTGAGTTTAAAAGAGAAGAAGCCGTAATGGTTTTTCAATCAGGCTTTAATTGTAATGCTGGCGCTATTCAAGCCATAACTGAGCGAGGTGATTTAATTGTTTCGGATGAGTTAAATCACGCCAGTATTATTGATGGTGTTAGACTTTCAAGAGCGGATAAAGTAGTATTTAAACATAGTGATATGTCTGACCTTAAACGCGTTTTAGAAGAGAAAAGAGAAGAATATAATAATTGCTTAATTATTACTGATGGTGTTTTCAGTATGGATGGCGATTTAGCTAAGCTACCTGAAATTGTTGAACTTGCTGAAGCTTATGACTGTATGACATATGTAGATGATGCACATGGTTCAGGTGTATTAGGAGAAAATGGTAGAGGGACAGTTGATCATTTTGATTTACATGGACGCATTGATTTTACGATTGGCACATTATCAAAGGCTATAGGCGTTATTGGAGGATATGTTGCTGGTAGTCAGGTGATGAAAGATTGGTTAATTAATAGAGGTCGACCTATTTTATTTAGTACCTCATTACCACCAGCAGTTGTAGCAGCGGCAACGAAATCTGTAGAATTATTAATGGACTCTTCAGAATATACAGATAAGCTTTGGAGTAATGCTAGGTTCTTTAAAGAAAAACTAGGTAAACTAGGATTCAATACCGGTAAAAGTGAAACACCTATTACACCGGTGATTATTGGTGATGAAGCCAAAAGTTTAGAATTTTCTAAAAAATTATTTGAGAAAGGTGTATTTGTTTCACCAATCATATTTCCCACAGTGGCTAAAGGTACCGGACGTGTTAGATGTATGATTTCTGCAGCCCATTCAGAAGCAGATTTAGAAAAAGCAGTAAAAGTGTTTAAAAAAGTTGGAAAAGAGATGAATTTAATATAAAATAGAGAGTAGAAATGAAAGTTTCTACTCTTTTTTTATAAAAAGAGTTATTTTATATTTGATTTGGGTATAGTTAATGTATAATATAACTATAAAGATTTACTAGCCATGAGACAATAATACAACAGGAGGCGTCATATGATGGAAAAATCAGAAATATTATTAGAGAGTGGAACCGGTGAAGTTGAAGTATTACATTTTAGAGTGCAAGGAGAAAACTATGCAATCAATGTTGTAAAAGTTAAAGAAATTTTGCATATTAACAATATATCAAAAGTACCAAATTCTCATCCTGCTATTGCTGGTGTTAGTTTGATTCGTGGTGAAGTCATTAGTGTCATTGATATGGAGTATATTATTAAAGGTACATCAATGAAGAACATTGAATCAAGTATGAATCTTGTATGTGAATTTAATCAATTAAAAGTTGCTTTTGCAATAGATGAAGTTTTAGGAATTACGCGGGTTTCCTGGAGTGATATTACTAAGCCAGATGATGTTACTGCAAATTCATTAGTTATTGGAAACATAAATTATAATGACATGATTTTAATGTTATTAGATTTTGAAAAAATAGTTATGGATATTTCTCCGAAAACAGGTATCAATGAAAGTAGAATAGAGAATATTATTAAGAAGGATAGAAGTCCTTTTAAAATAGTATTAGCAGATGATTCACCTCTTATCAGAAATGTTCTTAAAAAAGTATTATCGTTAGCAGGATTTGAGCATATGATTTTCTTTGACAATGGTGCCGAAGCACTCACCTATCTTAAATCTAAATCTAAAGAGTATGGTGAAGATTTCACAAAAGAAATTAACTTGTTAATCACTGATATTGAAATGCCAAAACTAGATGGACATGCATTAACTAGACGATTAAAAGAAGATAGAGCGACAAGAGAGTTACCTATTATTATATTTTCATCATTAATTACTGATAGTCTTTACCATAAAGGAGAAAATGTTGGAGCAGATGCTCAAATGAGTAAACCAGAAATTGATGGTCTAATTGATGAGATTGATCGTTTATTAGGAATTTAAATAAGGCTTATGCCTTATTTTTTTTAGAAAAAAACTCATTATTTTTATAAAAATATTATATACTAAGAGTAAGAGAGGTGTATTAATGAAAAAAAATATATTAATTTTAGTATTATTCATAATGATGCTTTTTTTATCAGCGTGTACTTCAGATATTTTAGATACGAAATCATTATTACAAGCACCAAAGCTTTCAAATAAATATGTAGAAATTCAAAAAACTTTAGATAATTTACTAAGTGATTATTCTTTAGTAACACCGCAAAAAGGTCTAAATAAAGAGGCTGTTTATCTACTTGATCTTTATGATGATGCAGAAGAAGAAGCTATCATTTTTGTTAGGGATAACGAAAGCTATGAAATTAAAGTCATAGTTTTACAACGAGAAGAAAATGAAAGTTGGGTAGAAAGAAATACTTTTTCAGGTATTGGATTGAACATTAATCGAGTGGATTTTAGAGATTTGGATGGCGATGAAAACAATGAGCTTATTATTGGATGGGAAGGGTCAACATTAATTGACCGTGGTATTTCTGTATATTCTATTAAGTCTAATGAATTAGTTGAAGTTTTTAATAAAAATTATACAGCTTATACAATAGAAGATTTAGATATTGACGGGAATGACGAGTTATTAATTATTAACCTAGATAAATCAAAGGGGATTTCTAATGCAGTATTATATGATTTAGATATAGATACAAAGTCTATGTACTATGTTGATCAGGTAAAAATGGATGGCTATGTTAATGGTTACTACAATATTACTAGTGGTTATGTCAGTCCAGAAAAAAAAGGTGTTCTAATTGATGTAAATATTGGAGCCCATGCATCATATACCGATTTAATTTTTTTTCAAAATGGACAATTAAGAAACATTTTTTATAATACAAAATGGGAATATACAGACATAACTTTTAGGCCTTATTCTATAAAGTCAAGGGATATAGACGATGATGGTATTATTGAAATACCACTTTTGAGAATTCCTAAAGGCTATGAAGAAACACCTTCAATTGAAGTGCCTTACATTACTGCTTGGATGGAGTGGAATGGTTTGTATGGTCTTAAGTTTGATCAAGAATCGTATATGAATTCAAGTAATAATTTTATTGTTTTTTTTCCAGAAGAATGGCGATATAATATCACATTAACAAGTGAAAAAGATCGCTATATATTTGATTATTACTCATTTGTGAATAAGAAAAGTTATTTTATTTTTGAAATTATTGTTCTAGATAAAGAAGAATATTATGGTAATCCTAGCCAGTATAATAAATATAGAATTATCGATACATTAATTAATCGAATGTATCTGGTAAAAATTGATGATAACATTCCAGAAAATGTTGAAAGTATAGATTTTGAATATATACTTAAGAATTTTAAACATTTAAATTAGTGACGGATTAGGAGAGGTTTTATGGCAAATATTTTAGTTTTAGAAGATCAAGTAGAAATAAGAGAATTTATTGTAATTAATATTAAAAGGCAGAACCATCAAGTTTTTGTAGCCGGAACGGGTGAGGAAGCCCTAGAAATTGTTCATAATGAGAACATAGATTTAGCAGTATTAGACATTATGTTGCCTGGCATCGATGGTCTAGTAGTATGTAAAGAAATTAGAAGAAATAATAAATATATGGGAATTATTATGTTAACAGCTAAAGGTTTAGATTCTGATAAAGAAGAAGGTTTTTTAAGTGGTGCAGATGATTATATTATAAAACCTTTTAGTCCTAAAGAGTTAATTCTTAGAATCGATGCTATTTTAAGACGTGTAGACATGCTAAAGAGCGATACCGATAGTCGGTATTCTAAAGGGCCCTTTGTAATAGATTATGATTCTAGAATGTTAACTAAAGATGGGGAAGAAGTTGAGCTAACGCAAATCGAATTTTCTATTATTAGTTTTTTAACTAAAAATGAAGATAAATCTATCTCTCGAGAAGAAATGTTAGATGAAGTCTGGGGGGAGAATTTCTATGGTAGTTTTAAGATCGTTGATGTAAATATTCGTAGAATAAGAAAAAAAATTGAAGATGATCCTTCTGAGCCGAAGTATATTAAGACCATCTGGGGTTATGGTTATCGGTGGTCTGTAGATGAATGATATTAGTGGTATTAAAAAGAGATGGTTTATTAATTATACATTGATAATCCTAGTCGTATTTATTATTATTGAAGGTTTTTTTCTTGTTGGATTAAATAATTTTTATCATAAAAATGCTTATAATCTTCTTGTTGATCGAGCAAATGTTACTGTTGAATTTTATAAGAAATATTATGATACAGACTTATATAATATTGAAGAAATTTCACAATTATTGATTAATAATTATACAGATCAAGAGATAGCTGAAATACAGATATTAGATTTAGATGGAAATGTATTAAAGAGCAGTAATGAGTTTTTAATTGATGAAAAGTCTAGTTATCCTGAAGGCGTAGAAGATGGAATTGTTGATGAAAAATATATGATGCCTGGTACTGGTGAAAAAGTAATTTCTGTCTATGTACCTTTAAAAAACAGTGCGGGAACGGTTATTGGTATACTAAAGTATACATCATCATTAACATTAATTGATGCTTCAATTAACCGATTGTTTACTTACTCTTTAGGGCTTCTAGCTTTGCTTATTTTGATCTTATCTGTTCTAAGTTTCTTTTTTACTAGGACCTTAATTAATCCTATTGAATCAATAATTTCAGCAACTGAGAAATTAGCCAAAGGTGATTATAATACCCGAGTAGCTGAAGATTTTAAAGACGAAATGCAAACATTGGCAATATCAGTTAACCAAATGGCTGAAAAAATACAAGAAAGTGAAAAATCTAAAAATGAGTTTATTTCATCAATTACCCATGAAATTAGAACGCCTTTAACTTCAATTAAAGGCTGGAGTGAAACCATTATAACTGGTGATATGAATGATAAAGAAGAGATTGAAGTAGGTTTAGGTATTATTATTCGGGAAACAGAACGGTTGTCTTTTATGGTGGAAGAACTGTTAGAATTTTCTAAACTAGAAGCTGGAAACTTAAAAATTTTCAAAGAGAAAGTGGAAATTGTAATGATGTGTGAAGATATAATATCTCTTTACAAAGGCAAATTTAATAAGAAAAACATAGAAGGGAAAATAGTTTGTGATCAAGGGTCAGTCTATCTAAAGGTTGATAGTAATCGGATAAGACAAGTAATTATCAACATTTTAGAGAATGCTTATAAATTTAGTGATTATGACTCAGAAATCATTATTAATATTTGTGAGTTAAAGGATCAAGTGATTATTAAAATAGTAGATTTCGGCATTGGAATTTCTGATAAGAATCTTAAAAAGGTGTTGAATAAGTTTTTTAAAAGTGATTCTAAACATGCTGGTAGTGGGTTAGGTCTTTCAATATCTAATGAAATAGTAAAACTACATGGCGGTTATATAGATATTAAAAGTCAATTACATGAAGGTACTGAAGTCAGTATTATTCTTCCAAAATAATTAGTGAAAAAGAAAGGTGATTTGATGATTTTAAAAGGAAAAGAAGTAGCAAAGAAGATTCAAGAGTCAATAGCGGAAGTCACTCAAAAGGAAAAGATTGCTCTAGCAATATTGGCCATTGGTGAGAATAAATCAGCAGATGCTTATATAAAAGGCGTCCTAAGAACAAGTGAAAAATTAGGTGTTGAAGTTAAGTTAATGAGATTACCAATGGATATTTCAACTGAGCGTGTGATTAATCATATTGAAAAAATTAATAATGATGACAGTATAAATGGTTTGATGATTCAGATGCCATTACCTAAAAGTTTAGATCAAGAAAAAGTTATTAACGCCATTGATTATAGAAAAGATATTGATTCAATGACAGATAAAAACCTAGGAATGGTTTTAAAAGGTAAGTCAAATGGTTTGATGCCTTGTACGCCTGTAGCAGTCCTTGAAACATTAGATTATTATGATATAGATGTTACTGGATTAGATGTAACTGTTATTGGGAGAAGCAACATTGTAGGTAAACCTGTGGCAGCATTATTAACGAATAGAGGTGCGACGGTAACGATCTGTCATTCTAGAACAAAAAAATTAAAAGAAAAAACAAAAAGTGCGGATTTAGTAATTGTTGCTGTTGGGAAAAAAGATTTTTTGTCAAAAGATATGGTTAGTGAAAAATCAGTCGTTATCGACGTGGGCATAAATGTAGAAAATGGTAAACTTTATGGAGATGCTGATTATGATGCCTTAAAGAATTATGTAAAGGATATTACGCCTGTACCAGGTGGTGTTGGTTCAATTACAAATACGTTACTCATTCGTAACACTGTTAAAGCTTTTCGTTTAAGTAGGAGGTAATTGCTTTATGGTATTAATACTTGGTGTAGTAGTATTAGCAGGATTGATTGTATCCTTATCATTTATAACAAAGGATAGTGAAGAAAGTCATGTACAAAAAATTGTTAAACAATATGATTTACTTAGAAAGAGTATAATAAAAACATTTAAAAAAGAAGGTGAACTGCCTTCAAATTTATCAGGAGTGAATAATATAAAGGAACTAGGTCTAACCTATCCTTTTAAAATGGATAAGAACGGGAAATTTATACTCTTAAAGATTGAAAAAGAGTCCTTGGCAAAAAGTATTTTACAGCAAGTATCAGATTTATCATATTATGAAAAACCTATGCTATATTTTAGTATTTACGGCAAAAGTAATATTGTTGAACCCAGTGTTGAGATTAAAGTAAGCCCAGATAATATTACTACTACAAGTCATATTAAATATGATTATAAAGAAGTGAGTAAAGCGAATCATAATATTGTAGAAGAAGTATGGCATGGCAATAAAAATTGTTTTCCTTCGGCTGGTGAGTACGAAGTAACTTTGAGAGTAAGAAATAATCAAAATGTCTGGTCAGAGAAAGCTAAAAAAATCATTACTGTAACGGAAGAACCCGGGATAAAAAAGATTACAAGTTCAAATAAAATTCTATTTATAATATACAACAATGGGCAAGTTAAGTATCAAGCATTTTCATCAAATAAATTAAAACTGCCAGTCTCTGAAAAAATCTCAGTTTATGATGCTGTAGAAGGGGTTTTAAATATTTCAATGAATTATGACCATGCTTTGGTTTTAAGAAATGATCGCACAGTAAATGCTGCTGGTAGTAATGGTTATGGACAATTGGCTTTAAATACAAAGATTGATAAATTCAGTTTTAATAAAATCTGGGGATTAGAAAATGTTAAGAGTGTTCAGACGGGTGATAAAATTTCTGCTGCCATGACTAAAAGTGGCTTATATCTATGGGGTAAAAATGACGATAAGCAAATTGCTTTTACGACACAAGTGTACTATGATATGCCGCAAAAATTCAACCAAGTAAAAGGAATTGAAGAATATTCAGTTGGTAAAGATCATATTTTATTTAAAACGAAATCCGGTAAGGTCTATTCACAGGGATGTAATGATTATGGACAACTAGGTAATGGGTACTCTGATAATGTTTTAGAAATTCAAGAAGTCTTACTACTTAATACCAAACTTATTCATGCAGGAGATGAGTTTTCATTTGCAGTGAGTGAAGATGGAAAACTTTTTGGTTGGGGTAAGAATAATTATTATCAGATGGGAATGCAAGGGGCAAGGGTAAAAACACCGATCGTAATTAATGATTTAAAGGATGTTATATATATTACCTCAAGTGAAAAGATAATAGTTGCTGTGACGGATAGAGGTGAAATTTTTACATGGGGAACTTATATTAATGGAACAGAAGCCACTGAGTTTATTAAACCTCAGAAGTTAGAAGGCGCTGATTCCGTAAAAGGCATTACTATTTGTGACAATAGAGTATATGTTTTAACAATTGATGAAGAACTCTATGTTGCTGACCATGGGTTAAAACTTCAGAAAATAGAGATACGGTAAGTACAATAAGGAGGCATCAGTGAATATTTTAATTTGCCCGGATTCATTTAAAGATTCATTAGAAGCCATTGAAGTTTCAAAAGCTATCGAAAGAGGAATCAGAAGCGTAAATAAAGAATATACAAT
>Ga0209942_1000161_pt1 | contig 42472 bp, 38 predicted proteins | sample SalPonR1_A_D2_MG_FD_185695 | JGI IMG/M metagenome (GOLD analysis project Ga0209942, IMG submission 185695) | Salt pond soil microbial communities from South San Francisco under conditions of wetland restoration - Salt Pond MetaG R1_A_D2_MG... ...
TTCCACCAACTGGAGGCGGTAAATCTCTTATTTATCAACTTTCAGCTTTAGCTCTAGAAGGAGTTACTATAGTTATTTCCCCCTTAATTTCTTTAATGAAAGATCAGGTAGACTCTTTAAATGAGTTAAAAATACCGGCTACTTATATTAATTCATCTCTTTCTTTAATGGAAAGTGAAAAAAGATTAGAGGGCATAAAAAATAATGAATATAAATTAATATATATTGCTCCAGAAAGGTTCTATAACCAAAATTTCATCACTGCTTTGCAAAATATTAAGGTCTCTTTATTTGCTATAGATGAAGCTCATTGTATTAGTCAGTGGGGTCATGATTTTAGACCTAGTTATATGAGGCTAAAACAAGTAGTAAAAAATATTGGTAATCCTGTTATAGCGGCCCTTACAGCCACAGCCACCCCAGAAGTAAGAAAAGATATTGCTAAGCAACTTGATTTAGGAGATGATTATAATCTAGTTATTAGTGGTTTTGCTAGAGAAAATTTACATTTTGGTGCAGTTGAAGCTAGTGATTGGCAAAAAAATAGTTTAATTATTGATGCAGTTAAAGGTGTTGAGGGAGGCTCAGGTATAGTATATGTTGGTACTAGATCTAAAGCAGAAGAATTAATGGAAAGTTTAATAGCAGAAGGTATTCAGGCTGCCACCTATCACGCTGGCATGGACGCTAGTAGTCGTGAATGGGTGCAAGATAATTTTTTAAATAATAATATTCAAGTAGTGGTAGCTACCAATGCTTTTGGTTTAGGAATTAACAAAAAAGATGTCCGGTTTGTAATTCATCATGATATACCAGGAACTTTGGAAGCATATTATCAAGAAGCTGGTAGAGCAGGAAGAGATGGAAAAACAAGTTTCTGTTTACTCTTTTTCTCACCCAAAGACAGATACTTGCGAGAATTCTTTATTAAAGGTGATAATCCTTCTCCTCAAACTATTGCTGAAATTCATGAAATATTACTTGACTTCTCTTGTGAGAAAGAAACTAAAATAATTATGTTTACCTACGCAGACTTAGTTAGCAGGTTGTCTGAGTCAATTTCAGAAATGGCAGTGGGAACAAGTATTAAAATACTAGAAAAAGAGGGTTTTATTCAAAGAAATAAGGAAAAAAATGGCGCTGCTTATCTTAAGGCTCTAGCTAAAGATAATGAGTTAAAAGATGCAGTTAGTTCTAGAGCTAAAAAGCAACACGAGATATTAGATAAGCTCTTAGATAATTATTATGATGAATTTAAAGAAGGTTGGAGTTTTAGTATTGAAGATTTAGCCACTAATTTAAATGTAAAAAAAGATTCAGTTTCTAGATTAATTAAGAACTTACAAGAACAAGATTTAGTAGAATATAAGCCACCGTTTAAAGGTACAGAATTAGAAATAATTAATGACACTAGCAATGTATCTGATAAGATAGACTTTAGGGTTTTAGAAGAAAAACTACAAAAGAGTTATGAAAAATTAGATAAGATGGAAAACTATGTCTACAATGTTTTTTGTAGACAAAAATATATACTTGAATATTTTGGTGATCCTGAAATAAAAGATTGTGGTAAATGTGATAACTGCATGAAGGCTAATAGAAGCATGAAAAAAGGCGATATTGATTATAGAGAAAAAGAATATTTAATATGAGACAAAAAAAGCAAAAAGAAATACTTGAGATAGTAAATAATAATTATCAAGTTATAGCTAAACACTTCTCTCAGACTAGGGAGCAAAGAATGTGGCCTGAGATTATTGATATTGCAAAAAGAATACCAGCAAATAGTAAAATTTTGGATGGTGGATGTGGTAATGGTAGACTAGCCAATGAATTAAAGGAGGGCGTAGATTATTTAGGAGTAGATAATAGTAATAATTTAATTAGTATTGCTAAGAACAAGAATAAAGATAATGAAAATAACAAGTTTCAAGTTTTAGATATATTTGAATTAGATAAATTGGCAGATAAATATGATTATATTTTCTTAGTAGCTGTGCTACAGCACATCCCTTCTAAAGAATTAAGAAATAAAGCTTTAAATAAAATAAAAGACACTTTAAAAGAGGATGGTGAAATAATAATTAGCGTTTGGAATTTAGTTGACAACAAGAAATATAAAAAACAACTTCAAAAAAGTAAATATTTAAACTTTTTTAAAGGTTTAGACCCTAGAGACCTTTTATTTTATTGGAAAAATTCTCAAGGAGAAAAATTATCTTTAAGATACTATCATGCTTTTACAACTAAAGAGTTAAAAAAACTCTTTATCAAATGTGGTCTTAAAGTAAAAAGCTTTCAGAAAACAAAAGATAATTTTTATATTGTTTTAAGGAAGTGATATGTAAAAAAACAATAATTTAGTAAATATACAAATAAATATATTTAAAAATAAAAAGGTGTTGACACCTTTTTTGTGTATGTTAATATAAATATACCTACACCCCCTGTGGGTATAATATAAAACAATGGCTAAAAAAAATATAGAAAATAGAATAAATAATATTATTGGTCAGTTGAATGCTATTAAAAGAATGACGGATGAAAAAAATTCTGATTGTACTCAAATAATAGTTCAGTTAAAGGCTATAAAAGCGGCTACTTCTAGTTTGTATGAAAATTATTTAAGTACTAATTTAAATAATTGTTTACATGGCAATGGCAAAAAAAACAAAGCATTGTTAAATAGTCTAATTAAAGAAATTAGTAAGAATTAATAATATAGATTAAATTAATAATAAAATTAATAAATTAATTATAATAATCTTTGTTTTAACGGGCTTAAGTAGCGCGTTGAAGCAAGAATAAATTATATGTCAAAAGCATTAGATTTAACTAAAGACACTTTCGAAAGCGAGGTGCTTAACTCAGATGTACCAGTATTGGTAGATTTTTGGGCTCCATGGTGTATGCCATGTAAGATGATGGCCCCTGTTTTAGACGAGCTAGCTGGAGAAATGGAGGGCAAGGCAAAAATTGCTAAATTAAACACAGAAGAGCCAGAGAATCAAGAGTTAGCTGCTAAGTATCAAATTCAAAGTATTCCAAATATGAAGCTTTTTAAAGGTGGTGAAGTAATTGCCGATTTTGTTGGCCTTAGACCAAAAGAAGCCTTGAAAGAAGAAATTGAGAAGGAGCTAGAAAAATAATAACTAAGTAAAAATATGACTAAATTATCTGCGGATAATGTCAAAAGAATAGACCATTTAAAAGATCTACTTAATTTGTCCGCTAAGGAAGTTAAACTTCTAAAGAGTGCTAACCAAATAAAGAAGGCCACTATTAATCTAAAAGGAAAAAAGTATCAAGCTTTTAGAGTTGTATACAACAGAGCTTTGGGCCCTGGTAAGGGAGGTATTCGTTTCCACCAGGGAGTAAACGAAGAAGAGGTTACTTCTTTGTCATTTTGGATGACAATTAAGAATGCGCTAGCTGGTATACCATATGGTGGTGGAAAAGGAGGAATAAGGATTAACCCTAAAAACTTAAGTGAAAAGGAAAAAGAAACACTTAGTAGGGAATATATTAGAAAGTTTTATAAGTTTCTTGGGCAAGATAAAGATATTCCTGCTCCTGATGTCTATACGAATAGTCAAGTTATGTCTTGGATGTTAGATGAGTTTGAAAAGAAAACACAAAAGCATGAACCAGGCATGATAACTGGTAAGCCGGTAGAGTTAGGAGGACTACTTATGAGACAAGATGCTACTGCTAAAGGTGCTTATATTGTAGTTAAAGAAGTAATTAAGAAAAACTTTAAAACTCAAAAGCCAAGTTTTGTTATTCAAGGATTTGGTAATGCTGGTTCTTATTTAGCTCAAATGTTAAGTAAAGATGGATATAAGATATTAGCTGTGTCAGATAGTAAGGGTGGAATATATAATAAAAAAGGTTTGAAGGTTGAAGAACTAGTTAATCTAAAAAGTGAAGGTAAATCTGTAGTTGATTATAAGGATGGAGAGAAAATAAGCGGTAAAGAGCTTTTAGAATTAGACACAGACATCTTAGCTTTAGCAGCTCTTGGTGATCAAATTACTAAAAAGAATGCTGACAATGTTAAAGCTAAATATATATTAGAATTAGCCAATGGACCAGTTTCAGAAGAAGCGGATAAAATCTTGTTTAATAAAAACACTATGATTATACCTGATATTTTAGCTAATTCAGGTGGTGTGATTGCTAGTTATTTTGAATGGGCTCAAAATAGAGCAGGTAATATATTAGATAATGATTATTTGCAAAAATTATTAGAGAGCAAGATGAAAACTAATTGGCAAAAAGTGTATCAGCAGTATTTAGATAAAGATAAAACAATAAATCTAAGAACATCTGCTTATATAATAGCAGTAAAGAAAATACTTATTGCTGAAAAGCTTAGAGGAAATCTTTAATAACTAGCTACGATTAGAATAAACAAAAACAGCTCATTTAAGAGCTGTTTTTGTTTATGTAAGACTATGTAAAATATATTATATTAATTACAAGTTGCAGCAGCAGTATCACTACCAGCTGTGTTGTAACCAAATCCAGGACTAGGAGCTGAGTTTGATAGCTCTGTATCGCACTCACTTGGAGCTTCACCTTCAAAGGCTTCACACACTGTAGCTAGAAGTGTAGCTGAGTCTCTACCACTTGAAACTTTTGATCCGTTAATCACTAAAGTAGGAGAACCGCCAACACCATACTCTTCATTTTCTGCTTTATGAATAGCAAATCCAGGATATGAACCATTGTAATTAGCTTTATTCTCAAAGTCTTCAGTAATCTTATATTCTTTATCTACGCTATTAACACATGAATTCATAGAGTTAGTATTAATACCTGTTTCATTTAAACAAGTACTACCATTACCTTCTTCAAGAAAGCAACTTAAGTAGTTATTAAATTTGTCTGGCTCTTCTTGCATAATACAGTATTGATTCATTTGCTCATTTAATTCTTTTTCTCCGTGCATGGCGTAATCAACAAATTTGATTTCAAAGTCAATTTTGTCATCAAGTAAATTAACTACAGGCAAAATACCTTTTTCCATTTGAGTTCCATAAGGACAGTGGCTCATGGTAAAAAGTTCTACTTTTGGTGTTTCAGATTTTACTATATTCTTTGGCACTACTGGTTCACTATTATTAGCATTAGCACTATCATTAGAAGCTGTTTCTTCTCCTGGCACATTTAAACCTTGAGGAAAGAAAGTGCTACCATCTAAACTTAAATATGAAGTTACCTCTTCACCTTGGCCAATATCTATAGCCATCTTATATAGTCCATTTTCTTCAACAATACTATTAATATTAACAGTTTGTCCCTCTACCATTAGATTTTTATTAATAAATGTTTCAGTTTGAGTTTTAGCTTCTTCAATACCAATAGCTTGTGTGCTACCAGTTGAGGCAGTAAATGCCCAAATTACAGAGGCCACTAGTAAAACTGCTAGCACTCCTGTTGTGATAAAAAGTTTATTTTGTTTCATAAAATTATAGTAACTCCAAAAAGGAGTGTTAATTAGGTTTTTAAAGTGTTATTAGTATATCAAAAAGAATCTTAACGGTCAAAGAAATATTTAAGCAATAATATATAGTGTAAAACTTAATTTTTTTTCTTGTATTTTAAAGTAATAACACCTGCACTAATTATAGAAAGAAAGCTTAAATATTTTTTATAATTATTATTAGTCTCACCTTTATTATAATTGTTTTTATTGTAATAATTTTTATTTAAGCTTAAATATTTTTGGTTTTGAGGATAGTGAGGTAGTAATTTTAAATATAACTCATTAGAGTTATCTTCTAGTAAACCAATAAATTCAAGTTTTTGTCCTTCAACGTAGCTGTGCTCTATTTCTTCATTGTTTAATAAAGAAAGATCAATTTTAATTTTTTTATTATTATATACTACTGTTAAGCTATTTTTATTCACTGTATAAACTTCAGCCTTTAGGCTGTATACTTTACCTAAGCTAAGATTGTCTAAGTTAAAGTTTAGAGCTGGGCTTAGGAATGAGGATTTAAGTATTCCAATGTCTTCAGCAGTGTTAGTTTTAATGCGATAAAAATTATCTACATTACTAAACCTCCCGGTAACGCTAATGATATCACCAGGGCTAATATCAATAAATTCACTATAGTGATTATATACTTGAATAACTTGTGACTGTTCAGTGTCTTTAGTAAGTAAAAAGTAGCGATTACTTATATCACTTGGAGCTACCAGCACAGAACCTGTTAATTTAAATTCAGCTTCTGCTTTTGCATTACTAAGTCCATCCCAGTTTAAATAATTATTATTTTCTATATTTTTATTATCTGTATTACTATCTTTATTTTTTTCATTATTTAAAGAGTTAGGACAAGAGTCAGTTCTGCGTTCACTTATATGTTTCCAAGTAAAGCCTTGGTCTTCAAAGTTGTAAATATAATCTTCAGGTGCATTTTTGTAATAAACAGAGTCAGCTACTTCGTCTTCATTTGTATATAAGTATAGTTTTTCTTGGAAGTTATTTAAGGTGATATTAGTTTTTGATCTTGGTAGAATAAGGTAGTCATCATCCTCTAGCCACAAATCTTCACTAAATAAATAACCCTTTCCTAGTCCATAGCTGTCAATTAAAAACCAACCGTTTAAATTGATTTCAGTGTTAGCGCTGTTATATAATCTTATCCATTCTTTATCTTTATCCTTACCGCAAGGATTAGGAAATATCTCTTGAATGATAATCCCTTGCCAGCCTTTAGCTTGAGTTTGCCTTTCTTTTTCGCTTACACTCTCTTTAGTTTCACTAAGAGCCCTGCTTTCATAGGGGAAAAGAAGCAGAAAAAAAAGAAATAATAAAATTAGCGATTTAAAAACGTTATTCATATATATATAAATATAAATAACGCTTGCTTAAATACTTTTAAATTTAAAATAGAGTATTATTGAAGTAAGTCTAACTTTTCTTGTAGTTCTTTTGGTATATCAATACTGAAGCTCTTTTTCTTTTTTCTTTGATTATAGAATGACAGCTTGTTAGCGACTAGAAATATTCTATCTAGGTTTAGTTTTTTGCTGACTTTAAGGCTGTTTTTAGTAGAGTATAGTCTGTCTCCAGCTAAAGGAGCGTTTAAAGCTAGACAGTGAACACGTATTTGGTGAGTTCTGCCAGTTTCAATTTGTAAGTTGATCAGTGAAAAGTTAGTATATTCTTTTTCCGTCTTGTAATGGGTAATAGCTTCTCTTAACTTTTCTCCATCTCTAACTTCATTATTATTTTCATATGTTTTGGGTACCGCTGCCATCTTATACCCCTTATTTGATCTTTTAATAGGAAAGGAAATAGTGCCAAAGCTTTCTGGCATATGTCCACAAGCTAAACCTATATAATGTTTTTCTATCTTTCTATTTTGAAACTGCTCTTTTAAATGTAAATAAGCTTTTTGTTTTAAAGCTATAACCATTAAACCACTAACTTCTCTATCTAAGCGATGCACTATACCGTAGCGATTACTATCTTCCCCTACTTTCTTTATTTGTGGATATTTCTCTAGCATGTAGTCGCTTAAAGTTTTTTCATTACTACTTGGACTAGCATGAACTAACAAACCGGCTGGTTTATTAATAACTACATAATTTCTAGTTTTCTTTATTATCTCTATATTCATATATAATAATTATATTTTCATTCTTTAAGATTGTTTTAGGATAAACTATTTTAAAATATCTTGCAATCTTTTAAACTCTTTATCTAAATTAAAAGTATTAGTACTTAGATAGTATGAGTTGGATTCTAACTCTTTACGCTTTATTGGATCCCTGTATAAAGAAATAATAGCAGATATTAAATCATCTACTTCAGTTTTAGATTCCAGAGAGCACTCTTTTTCTTGTAGTAGATAGGAAATGTTTTGCTCTTTTAAGGTAATAATAGGTAGAGATTTATTTAGAGCTAGAAGAAGATAATAGTATTTAGATAAAGATAATGTCTTATTACTTAAGATGAATAAATTGGCAGTATTTAACCATTCATTAATGTGATCCTTTTCATTTAAAAACCAAACACTTTTTTCAACACCCAGTTTTTTTGCTAGCCATTTGAGACTTTCATGATCTTTGTTTAGACCAATAATTAGAAGTTGGGCAGAAGGAATAGCTTTAAGTAATTCTGGTAGACCTTTAATAATAGCTTCAGTGTAGTTTTTGCTTTTTAAATCAGCTAAAACCACTATACTAAAGTAGCGATGAAAAAAGTTTAAGCTTTTTGATTTACTTAGATTGTCAAAAATACTTTCTTGGTGAGACTTCCTTTTAGAGCTAGTTAGAAGAGGAAAGTGAATTACTTTTTTATCATAACTTTCTTTTAATTTTTCTTGTTCTCGTTTATGAAAAGCAATAATTTTAATATCTTTACTATACTTTTCTAATAATTTTTTAATTTTTTTATTATAGCCAGTGCTTCTAATTTCAGCTTCAGGTAAGAACCACCATTGTACTTTTAAGATATTATTCTTTAATTCTTCATTGCCTTCACCCTCTTCTTTTTGCTTGCCTTTATATTTTTTTCTACTTTTTTTCCCATATAGTTTAAGCAAAGAAGAAAAGATAATTCTCTCAGGCCAAGTAGCGCAAATAATTGTGATAGAATCTTTTTTTAAGAGTTTTTTTATTTCTTTCTTGGCTTTAAAGATTAAAAAAGGTAAAAGCAGAAAAAATAAATATTTATTACTCCTCTTAATTTTTTTCTTATATAAACAAGGACCAGAAATAAAGTGATAGTTTTTACTTTCTAAATCACTAAACAATGAATTTAAATATTCATTGTCTAGACTTTTGTAATTAGCAAGATAAAAGGTCATTAGATTATTCTTTAGTTTATTTGATTTAAAAATTCTACATCTTTTTTACTCCAACCTTTTAATAGGTAAAAGGTTAAGAAATATATACCTATGGCTACAAAAATAGTAGTAATTAGTCCATACCAAGTGTATTTAAAAGCGCTGGGAAGGATTAATATAAAAGCTAACATTACTATTGAAGCTAAAAGACTCTTGAAAAACACTTTATGCTTAGGCAAAAAGTTTACAAACTTATATACATAATATATAGCCATAATAGCTATTAATGCTTCGCTATATACTGTCATCCAAGCAGCACCCATGTATGAATATTTAGGGATAAAGAGGATGTAGCCAATAACTGAAGTGACGCTGGTAAAGATATATATGGGGATTAACTTTTTTTGTTTATCAATTGAAATAATAACATGAGAAAATAGTGTACCTACAAATATCAAGGCTCCAGCTAGAATAAGTATTTTAAGCACCTCTATTGATTCTTTAAAATCAGAACCACCAATTAAATGAATTATTTCTGGAGCTAGAAATTGAGTAGCAATTAAAACTGGTAGAGCTAAAAGTATCATAAAGTCATACCCTTTTTGAATTAATTTTTTAAACAGAAAATCTTTTTTTAAAGCCCATGTTTTGGTAAAAAAAGGCAATACTAACCCGGCAAACATAAAAGGAATAGTAACTAGTACATCAATCACCTTATAGGCCGCACCATATATACCTACATGAGCTTGCGGCTTTACCAACGACAATATTAAAATGTCAGCTTTTAAATATATAAGATTAAAAACAATAATAATTGCTAGTGGCCAAGACTTAATAGCTATTTCTTTCCAGATATTTAAATCAAAGCGCAAGCTGATTTTAATAAATCTTCTAGAAAAAATAAAGTGCAGTAGAAAGTTTATTAAGTTGGCAATAACAGTAGTCCAAAGTATTCCAGTAAGGCCTAAATTATATCTAACCGCTAACCACACACCCAAAACTAAAAACAGTCTTCCACCTACTTCTGAGATAGCCGCTTTATCCATCCTCAGTCTTTTTTGAAAAAGACCAATCAGTATTTGATTTAAAGCAATGAACAGGAACGATAAAGAAAGTATCAGCACTCCTATTTTAATACTATAGTCATAAGGAAAGAGCCAAACCAGAGCTGGGCCTAAACTTAAGAAAAGTATGGCTGAAAGTAGTCTTAAAGCAAAAAGGTTATCTAGTATTTTCTTCTCCGATACTCCTGGCAAACTTATCATCTGTACCGTTACCAGTGTTAATCCTAAATCAGCAATAATAGCAAAGATAGAAATGAAGGTCATGATGGTGGTGTATTGACCAAAGCCATTAGTTCCTAGGTAACGAGTCATTAAAGCTGTAGCTATTAAAGCTATAGCGGTGGAGATTATTTTGCTAAGTATTTGTATGCCGGTGTTGTAGGCTATCTTTTTTTGTAGTACTGGAGTCTTGGTTGTCATATAGACGCTATTTTTGCTATAATATTAATTAATAAGCAAAATATATAATATTTAAACACTTAATAAATCAATTGAATAATCATTTAAATACTCAATTGAAGATTTTCAATTAAATTATAACACAAAGGCTATGAAAAATGCTAAGAAAAAATTTATTTCTCTTTTTGTTCTCTTTTTTTTACTGCTTCTTCCTATTGTTAATTATACAATGAATTCTGCTTCTGCAGCTGATAGTCTTTGGGATGCTCAGGTTGGTATTGAAGATGTAGGACAAAAAGCATATGGTGAAACAGGTGCGCCTCAAGATATAAGGGTAACTGTAATGGAAATAATTAATGTTGTTTTGCAATTATTAGCTGTTATATTTGTGGTGTTAATCATAATTTCCGGTTATCAGTGGATGACTGCTGGTGGTAATGAGGAACAAGTTAAAAAAGCTAAAAAGAATTTATCCAATGCTACAATAGGTTTAGCAATTATTTTAGCCTCTTGGTCTATCTCTTATTTTATACTAAAAAGCTTAGTGGCTGTTTCTGAAAATGACCCAATGTATCTTAAAGTATATAATTAATTTAAATATTTAGATTAAAATTATAATGATGTTAATATAGCTAAATGTTTATAATTAATATTAATACAGTAGTTATTAGTATATTTAAGTAACATATATACATAAAGTAATATACAAATAAAACAATAAATGATAAGTAAGAAATATTTTCTAAAGAAGTATAAACAGATAAACAAGTTTTTACAGAAAAAAACCAAGGTTTTTAATCATAAGAAAGTACTCAGAAAAAGACACCAAAGAATAGGCCTTATTGTTGTAGCAGTGCTTATAGTTTTAAGCACAGCTCTTTTTAGTTTTGATGTTTTCTCTCAAGAAGCAAACACAGCAGTCTTAGATATGAGTTTATCTGCAGACAACTATGATTCTGCCACTAAAACCTTCACAGACAGAAGTGGTAGTAATAATGATGGTGTCTCTAATAATAGCGCTGTCTTTGAGAGCGGTAGGTATGGAAGTGTGGACGGGGCTATGAGCTTTAATGGGGTTAGTGATTATGTTGAGGTGCCTGATGATAGTTCTCTTAACCCAAGTGATGGAAGTTTTACTATTTCATTTTGGATAAAGGTTCCTGATTGGGATGGAAGTATCCAAAATGTTATTATAAAAAGTTCCGGAACTGGTGCAAATTATCAATTTAATCTACATTCTGGCTGGGACGGGAATTGTATATTTTGGTTTCAGGATGATCGAGTATATGGAAATCAATATGTTTATGCTGGATTTGATGCTACTGATGGAGATTGGCACCATATAGTAGGTTTAATAGATAGAGAAGCAGAGGAATTTAGGTCATATTCTGACGGCGATTATTATAATAGAAGACCTTTTTCTAATTTTGATGGTTATTTAAACAATATAACTAATAGTGCACCATTAAATTTTGGAAACGCTGAGTTTGAAGGTCTCATAGAAGATGTTCGTATCTATAACTATGCTCTAACAGACCAAGAAGTTCAAGATATGTATGAGAGTGAAAAAGTAAATTACAGCGCCTCTTCACTGCAAAAGGGCTTAGTAGGATATTGGAGTATGGATAAGGATGAGTATATTGAGGGTACTGAAAACTTAGCTCCTTATACAGATTATTCAGACAGAAATTATAATCAAGTTTATAATCCAACTTGCTGGGGTGGTGATGGTGCAACAATTGAATATTTTGATTCTGGCGGTTATAACGATATGCCATATAAAAAATTAATTAAAACAGATGCTGGTACAGGAGGATGTTATCATAATAATAATCAGTATTTTGATATAGAAAATAACACAACTTATATTATAAGTGCTTATATTAAAGCAAACAGAAATCAAAGTTTTAATGGACATTTATTAAATATTAATAGGCCTAGCGATAATCGTTATAAAACATCAAGTGGTTTTGATGTTACAACAGAGTGGCAAAGATATTATTGGGTATATAATTCTTCTTCTGATGATGCTGGAACTTATCATACTAGACATATTATTTATATAGATGATAACCTTCCTTTAGAGGTTTATTGGTCAGGATTTCAAATAGAAAAAAAGTCAGATATTACACCTTATGTTAATGGTATTAGAGTTGGTAGGTTAACAGAAAAAACACCATATTCAAATCATGGTTATACAGGTATGGAACAATCTTTTACTTTTAGTGAAGATAGATTTGGTAATAGCGGTGGAGCAATGAGTTTTGATGGAGATGCTGATAGAATTAATGCTGGTAATAAAAGTAGTTTAGATATTACAGAAGAAATTACTTTAGAAGCTTGGGTTAAACCAACTTCTTATAATATACATTTCCCTATATTTATTAGAAAAGGAGATAATTATCGTATTGGTCTTCAAGGAGTGGATGATGGTCAGGTTTATTTTAGACTAATTTTAAATGGAGTTAAACAAAGCATTGGTTCAAATGCAGAAGTTCCTATTGGTGAATGGACACATGTCGTTGGAACTTATGATGGCACATATATGACTATTTATATTAATGGAGAGATAGATGGTGGTCCTATTGCTAAATCAGGTTTAATAGATTTAACAACAGAGCCTTTAATTATTGGTGCTTATAATATTGGAGGCTCATATTGTTTTGATGGTCAAATAGATGATGTTCGTGTATACAACCGCGCTCTCTCTGAGTTAGAAATACAATCTTTATATGACTCACATGAGCCTAAAATAAGTGCAGGGAGTTTGAATAAGGGCTTGATTGGGCAATGGAGTATGGACGAAGAAGATTATAATTCAAGTACAAACAGGTTAACAGATAAAACTCCTTATAGTAATCATGGAACAAATAATGGAGCAACTTTAACTACAGGAAAAGATGGACAAGCTAATACAGCGATGAGTTTTAATGGTGTGGATAATTATGTAGATATTGGAGATTTAGGAAGTGTATCTAATTGGACAATGTCTTATTGGATGTATTCCAATATAGTGGAAGACTATAGAAATCCTTTACACACTCACTTTACTGGTTCAAGCAACAATCAAGGGGTTAGATTTGAACAATACACAGGAGGGCTTTTTAAAGTTGGTGTTTCAGCTGATAATACTTGGAGAAGCGCAGGAATTGTTTCGAATCTTACCTCAGGAAAATGGTATCACGTAACTGCAGTTGGTGATAAGACTAATAATAATTTAAAAGTTTACCTTAATGGAGTCAAAGAGTTAGATAAAAGCCATACTTCTTGGCCAACAAATTTTCCTAGCATTAATATAGGAAGAGGTTTTTCAACATCAAGTTATAGGTGGTTTAATGGTTTAATAGACAATGTCCGCATATATAACCGCACTCTTTCAGAAATAGAAGTTGAATCTTTATATGACCAAGGTGCTAATGCTGCTAATATGACTGTCCATCCAGAATAAATAGTTATTTAATTAAAGCCTTTAGTCTATATTCTCTTTTTTTGTTTTAGTTTGTTTGTTTCTAATCCTCTTTTTTGACAAAAATTGTTACAATTGATATTATATAATCAATATAAAGCTAGTTGTTAATATAACAATTAGCTTTTTTAAATAGCTACATCTTTTTAGGTGTAGTTGGTAATATAATTAATTAATATCTTAGATAATAAGTAAAAAATATGTCAGATCTATCAAGTGCCATACAACAGGTTTGTGATGAGAAAAACCTAGAATATGATATGGTGGTCTCAGCTATTGAGATGTCTTTAGCTGCTGCGTATCGTAAAGATTATGGTGAAAAAAATCAAAACATCAAAGTAGAGTTTGACCCTAAAACAGGAAACTCTAAAATATTTGATGTAAAAACAGTAGTAGAAGATGTTCCTGAAGAAGTTTTAGAAGAAATGAGACAAAGAGAAGAAGAAGCTAAGGAAAGAAAAGAAAGAAGAGCTCAGGGTAAGCCTGAAGAAAAGAAAGAGGAGAAGAAAGATGATAAGGAAAGCGCTGAAAAGAAGGATGATAAAGCTGAAACTAAAGAAGGTGAAGCAGAAGAAGAGCCAAGAAGATTTAACCCTAGAACAGAGATTCAAATTAGTGAAGCTCAAATTCTAAAATCAGGAGCTAAAATAGATGATGAAATAGTTACCGAGCTCCCTATCCCTGAAGAATATGGACGTATGGCTGCACAAACTGCTAAGCAAGTGATTGTGCAAAAGCTTAGAGAAATAGAAAGAGATATGATCTTTAATGAGTTTAAAGGTAAAGAAGGTGAAGTGGTTAGTGGCGTTGTTCAACGTAGAGAACCTAGGTTTGTATTAGTGGATTTAGGTAAAGCCGCTGGCTATCTTGCTCATGATGAGCAAATTCCTCATGAACAATATAATTCAGGTGAAAGAATTAAAGTATATATTAAAGAGGTAAAGCTAGGACCTAAGGGTGCTGAGATAATTCTGTCTAGAAAATCAGAGGAAATACTAAAGAAAGTATTTTACTTAGAAATCCCTGAAATTTCTAATGGCTTAATTGAAATTAAAGGTGTATCAAGAGAAGCAGGTTCTAGATCTAAAGTGGCTATATATACTGAAGCAGATAATGTTGATCCAGTTGGTTCATGCGTAGGTCAACGTGGAGCTAGAATACAAACCATTATTAATGAGTTAGGTGGAGAAAAGGTAGACATTATTGAATATGATGAAGATCCTAAAAAGTTCATTTCTAATTCTCTTTCACCCGCTCAAACCTTAAGTATTGAATTAAATGAAGAAGAAAAGAAAGCGGTGGTAAAGGTTGCAGAAGATAAACTATCATTAGCTATTGGAAAAAATGGTCAAAATGTTCGTTTAGCTGCACACTTAACTGGTTGGAAAATAGATATTCTTGCTGAAGGGGCTGAAAAAACTGAGGAAGCTGTAGAGGCTTCAGCTACACCTGAAGATGTAAAGGAAGACTCAGAAACTACTGTAGCCGAAGAAGAAACAACTACTAAAGAAGATAAAGAATCTAAAAAGGAGAAAAAAGAAACTAAAAAAGAGCAAAAAAGAAAAGTTGAACAAGACAAACGGACCGCTGAAGGTAATGAAGAACAAGAGAAAGAAAAAATAGAAAATAAATAATCTAAATAACTTAGTTTTTTAAAGAAGTTAAACTAGATATTAAATAATAAATTAATTAATAAGAAAAAGTATGGAAAGCACTTATTTTATTATCGGTAGCGCAATTTTGGCCTTAATATATGGAGGTTTTGCTATCAAATCAATTCTGAAATTACCTAGTGGTAATGAAAAAATGGTCAGTATTGCCAAAGCTATTCAAGAAGGAGCTAGAGCTTTTTTATCTAGACAATATAAGACAGTAGCTGTGGTAGCAGTGGCATTATTTTTAATCATTGGTTTTGTACCATCTCTAGGTTGGTTAACTGCTTGGGCTTTCTTGGCTGGTGCAGTTTTCTCAGGCCTAGCAGGTTATATTGGTATGCATGTTAGTGTTAGAGCTAATGTTAGAACTGCTGAGGCTTCAAAAACTGGTTTAAAAGAAGGTTTAGCGGTAGCAGTGAAAGGTGGAAGTATTACTGGAATGTTAGTGGTAGGTTTAGCACTACTTGGTACGGCTGGTTTTTACTTTTTAACTGGAAATTTAGCGGCCTTAATTGGTTTTAGTTTTGGCGGTTCTCTTATTTCTATCTTTGCCAGACTTGGTGGAGGAATATATACTAAAGCAGCCGATGTTGGAGCAGATTTAGTAGGAAAGATTGAGGCTGATATTCCTGAAGACGATCCTAGAAATCCAGCTGTGATTGCTGATAATGTAGGTGATAATGTAGGTGATTGTGCTGGTATGGCAGCTGATCTTTTTGAAACATATGCCGTAACCTCTATTGCCGCTATGATACTTGGTTCACTTACTTTTGCAAATAATGAAAATGTAATATTATTTCCATTAGCTATAGGGGCAGTATCAATTATTGCCTCAATTGTTGGTATTTTCTTTATCAAACTAGGAAAGAAACAAAATATAATGAAGGCTTTGTATAAAGGTTTAATTGCAACCGGATTATTATCAGCTATTGGTTTTTATCCTTTAACACAATACTTCTTTGGTGATAATGCAGTTTACTCAGTAATGAATGTTTATCTAGCAGCTCTGATTGGTTTAGTTGTTACAGCTCTGTTGGTGGTTATCACAGAATACTACACCTCAACTAAATACAACCCAGTTAAAAGTATTGCTAAGGCCTCTGAAACTGGTCATGGTACTAACGTTATTGCTGGTCTAGCTGTGTCACTTCAATCTACACTATGGCCTATTCTTGTGATTGTAGCAGCTATTCTTGGTTCTTATTCACTTTTAGGATTATATGGAGTAGCAGTATCTGCTATTTCAATGCTTTCTCTAACTGGAATTATTGTAGCTCTAGATTCATATGGACCAATTACTGATAATGCTGGTGGTATTGCGGAGATGGCTGAGATGGGTGAAGATGTTCGTGAAAAGACTGATGCTTTAGACGCTGTTGGTAATACTACTAAAGCTGTGACTAAAGGTTATGCTATTGGTAGTGCAGCTTTAGCAGCCCTAGTATTATTTGCAGATTATACTCATAAAATAAGTGATGTTGTTGGTGATAAGTTTGAATTTTTAATTAATAATCCTTATGTGCTTTCAGGACTCTTTATTGGTGGATTATTACCATTTTATTTCGCTGCTCTAACTATGAAATCTGTAGGTAAGACAGCTGGGTCTGTGGTTTCTGATGTAAGAAAACAATTCAATGAAAGACCTGGTATTATGCAAGGAGTTGAAAAGCCTAATTATGGTAGAACGGTTGACATTGTAACTAAAGCTGCTATCAAGGAGATGGTTATACCAGCTTTAATTCCAGTGCTTGCACCAATACTTGTAGGAGTATTTTTAGGCGTTGAAGCTCTAGGGGGACTCTTGGTTGGTTCAATTGTTACCGGTATATTTGTAGCAATTTCTATGACTTCAGGTGGTGGTGCTTGGGACAATGCTAAGAAGTATATTGAAGATGGTCATTATGGTGGTAAAGGCTCAGAAGCTCATAAAGCTGCTATAACTGGTGATACAGTTGGTGATCCATATAAGGACACTGCTGGTCCAGCTATTAACCCAATGATTAAGATATTAAACATTGTAGCCCTACTGATTGTAGGTTTGCTACTGTAATAATAACTATTTTTTATGGAAATTAATCAACAAAAATTAGAAAAATCACAAGTTAAGATAACAGTTACTCTTCCTTGGGGTGACGTTGAGAAATATCAAGAACAAGGAGCTCAAGAATTAGCTAAGAAGGTAAAGATTGAAGGCTTTAGACCTGGAAAAGTTCCTATGGATGTTTTAAAGCAGAAAGTAGGAGAGATGGCTATTTTAGAAGAAGCTGCTTATATTGCTATTAACAAAACCATGGTAGAAGCTATTGAAAAAGCTCTACCTGAAGATCAAGCTATTGGTCAACCAAAAGTTAATATTAATAAATTAGCTAGTGGTAGTGATTTAGAATATCAAATTGAAATAGCACTACTTCCAAAAACAGAAGTTGGGAAGTATAAGGATTTAGGTGTAGAAAGAGAAAAAGTAGAAATAGATGATAAAGAAATGGACAGAACTTTAGAGCAATTAGCTAACATGAGAACTCAAGAAAAAATTGTTGAACGTGAAGTAAAAGACGGTGATAAAGTTTTAACTGATATTGAAATGTTTCAAGACAATGTTCCTGTTGAAGGTGGCCAAAGCCAAGATGCTCCTATTATTATGGGTCAAGATGCTTTTATTCCTGGACTCGATGACAAATTAAAGGGTGCTAAGAAAAATGACATAAAAGAGTTTACTCTACCTTTTCCACCTAATCATCATCAAAAAAATCTTGCTGGGCAGCAAGTTGATTTTAAGGTAAAAGTTAAAGATGTCTATGAAAGACAGGTGCCTGAAATTAATGATGAGTTTGCTCAAGGTTTTCAGTTTAAAGATTTAAAAGATTTAAAAGATAATTTAGGACAAAATATTAAGGCTGAAAAAGAGCAGAAAAATGAGCAGAAAACAGAAATTAAGATTTTAGAAGAAATTATTAAAGAAACTAAGTTTGATGAAATACCTGATGTTTTAATTGCAAACGAAACTAATAATATGATGGCTGAGATTAAGCAATCTGTTGAAAAGCAAGGTGGAAAGTTTGAAGATTATTTGCAGAGTCTTGGTAAAAATGAAGAACAAATTAAAACAGACTTATTACCTGAAGCTACTAAAAGAGTAAAGATTGCTTTAATTATTAAAGAGATCTCTAAGAAAGAAGATATTGAGGCTACCGATAAAGAAGTGGCAGATAAGGTTGATGAAATTAAAAAGCAACATGCAGATAATAAAGAAGTACAAGAAATGGTAAAGAGTGAAGAATATGCTAATTATGTTAAAAACCTTTTAACTAATCAGAAGGTAGTAGCTAAGTTAAAAGAGTGGAATATTAAAAAATAAACATATGGGCACTTTGGCCTTTAATAGACAAGCAAGAAGAGAGTATGAAATCCTAAAAACCTATGAAGCCGGTATGGTTTTAAAGGGTTATGAAGTGAAGTCTGTTAAAGGTGGTCAAATTAACTTAAAAGGCAGCTATATTGTTATTAAAAGAATTGAAGGTAAAAAAACTAAATCTCTAGCTCCTTTCTTAGTTAAGGCTCACATACCGATATACAAGCCTGCTGGGCAAAAAGATGAATATGATCCTTATAGAGATAGGCAGTTATTATTAAACAGAGTTGAGATCAGTCAGTTAATTGGTAAGTCACAGGAGGCGGGCTTGACACTTATTCCCATAAAAGTCTATACTAAGCATAACCTTTTGAAATTAGAGATAGGTGTAGGTAGAGGTAAGAAGAAGGTTGATAAAAGAGATGACATTAAGAAAAGAGATTTGGATAAAAGAATTAATGCTCTTAAAAAAAGAAGATTTTAATATTTGGGGATGACTGGCATCGATATCAAGAGTCCCTTAAATATTCAGAGCGTGTCTGAGTGTACACGTAAATACCACTTAAATTATAATTGCAAACAAACTTGCAAGCAAAGCTACTTTCGCATGGAAAGTTCCTAGCTTTGTACCTGTTGCTGCTTAAACAGTATGCAACCATCTGTCCAGCTAGCTCCGAGTTGGATCACAGGTGTCATTAGGAGCTCGATTCTAGGTTTGGTTTTTAGGCTTAGGGTTTAAACAAATAAAAACTAGAAGTGCTTGGTTTCGTTTAGCTTAGACAAGTACTTTGAAACCTTCAAGCTAAAATATCTCTGTAAAGTTATTTAAGAAGCCTTGTTAGACGCGGGTTCAATTCCCGCCATCTCCACATTCTTAAAATCTAATTAGTTAAAATATTATATTATTTTTAATAATATAATTTTTATATATAGCTGCGGTGGCGGAACAGGTAGACGCGTTGGACTTAAAATCCAATGGTAGCGATACCGTGGGAGTTCAAGTCTCCCCCGCAGCACAAAAAAAACTGTGTATATCACAGTTTTTTTGTTTACTTGACTAAAAAAAGGAGATTATATACAATTAATTTACTTTGAAAGAAGTTTTTTTATTTGCGGGTATCGTATAATGGTTATTATATTACCTTGCCAAGGTAGAGATACGGGTTCGATTCCCGTTACCCGCTCACATTATTTTTGCGAAAAGCAGAAGTTCTAAGCTTCTGTTTTTTGCTTTATATACGGGCTAAAATGACTTTGCCCGTCTTTATATGAACTTGGTAAATTGAGAAGAAAATCAGAGGCGTTGCCCACCTGTTGCCCAAAACTTAAAACATCTACTGCTTGTCTAAGTTCTCTTGGACTCAAATGAGCATAGCGCATAGTGGTTTTAATATCACTATGGCCTAATAATTCTTGAATTGCTTTTAGAGATATTCCTTTTTGTGCTAAGTGTGATGCAAAGGTATGACGAAGTACATGCCAGCCAATTCTTCTAAACTTTAAATCTCTGCATAGCTTATGCAATCTTTTTACATATCTTGCTTGAACAAGAAAACTGTTATCTTCAAAGAATATTAAATCATTGTCTTTAATATTCTTACCATTACTTTTTATTCTTCTCTGTTTTATCATCTCAATAACAGAATCGGTTAAAGGAATATATCTGTTCTTGTTGCTTTTGGTAGATCCTAAAGCTCCTTTAGCAATAGCTTTGTTTATAGTTAGTAGTCTTTTCTCAAAGTCTACATCTTTCCAAGTTAAAGCTATTAGTTCACCAAAGCGAAGTCCGGTGTTTAGAGCTAGAAGAATCATATCGTGTAAATTACCAGAGCTATTATTTAGCAGTAATTTATATTCGGACTCATTTAGATAGTCAAATTTAGATGGAGGAGTTTTTAGGAGCTTAACTCTAGGTGTATTATCCAGTATTTGCCATTCTAAGGCAGTATCTAGGCATTTTCTAAGCACAGTTAAGTGATTGTTTATGCTTTTATTACAAAGTCTTGTTTTCTGCTTTTCTCGTTTATACTTCTCTACTAACTGATTGCTAATACAATCTAGTTTAGTTTTACCAAAGAAAGGCACTAAATGAACTCTAAGTATCCCCTCTTTATTTAGTATTTCAGAATGCTTGTTATTGGTTTTAGCATAAGTTTCAAACCAATACCAAGCAAACTCTGAAAACAGTTGTTTCTTTTCTGTTCTTTCTTCTTCTATGCTCTCACCTCTAGCTAATTTCTGTCTAATTAAGGCTTCAAAATCTTTGGCGCCTTGTTTAGAGTTAACAGGACTCTTTTTTCTATATCTAGTATTGTTAAACCTAAAGTCTATCCACCAAGAAACTCTTATTTTTCTTACACTCATATATTTATCTAGACTGGTTCAATACGAATACTATCTAGATAATTTTTTATATCTTCTCCTGAAAACCTAATACATCCTTTTATTCTGTAACAGGGTATTTTCTTAGATTCTACTAATCTGTATATAGTTATTTTAGAAACTCCAAGGAGTTTGGATATATCATTTATATTATATAGTTTTTCTATGTTTGTATTTAAACCAGTCATATTAATTGTTAAAGAGCAATACAGTGTCTTTCAAATGAAAGTCTGAAACAACATATTGTATTACTCTATCATTATTTTTTAGCTTAAAGCAAACTTTTTCAGATTTTATCTGTATTTTCATATAGATTGTAACCATTTACATAATTTGGCTAGCTTTAGCTATCGGGCAAATAGTTTTCGTTAGATGTGTGGTTATAATCAAGTTAAGAGATAAAGATCTTGTTTGCTTTTTTATCCTTTTAAAATATTAGTTTGGCAAGTAATCTTTTTTCGGCCGGCTGGGCAGTCCGTCCGAAAAAAGATTATCCTTACAACAAACTAAAATATTTGAATTAAAAGGAATAAATACACCATAGCAAAACAGAGTTCACAAAAGTTACGGGTAATGTTTTGGGTAACTTTTTATTGTGGCTAATATAAGCTAAAAATTTTTGTGAATTTGGGGTAATTTTTGATAAAAATAAGCCAATTTTTCTAAATTTTTAAATTGACTTTGGCTTGTTTTAGCGATATGATTAATTTATAGGAAATTTATAAAAATTTTATTTTAAATATAGGATAAATAACTTTTCAAAACTTAAAAATATGGCAATAAAAGAAAAAATAGGAAATTTTGAAGCACAGCTTTTTAAAGCAGCAGATAAGCTTCGTAAAAACATAGACGCGGCAGAGTATAAAAATGTAGCTTTGGGGCTTATTTTTCTAAAATATATTTCTGAAAGCTTTCAAGAATTACATGACAAGCTTTCTCGAGACGAATTTTCTGATCCAGAAGATAGAGACGAGTACACAGCAGAAAATGTTTTTTTTGTGCCTGAAAAAGCAAGATGGAAAAATATCCAAGCTAAAGCAAAGCTACCAACTATTGGACAAAAGCTTGACGATGCAATGGAGTCAATAGAAAAAGAAAACTCAGAACTTCGCAATGTGTTGCCAAAAGTGTTTGGCAAGCCTAATTTAGATAAGACTTCGCTCGGAGAATTAATTGACTTAATTTCAAATACAGAGCTGAAGGCCACAAGTGAGAACTCAAAAGATCTTTTTGGACGTGTTTATGAATATTTTTTAGGAGAATTTGCTAGCGCTGAAGGAAAAAAGGGAGGTCAATTTTATACTCCAAAATCAATAGTTAAATTAATGGTAGAAATGATAGAGCCATATAAGGGTAGGGTTTATGATCCCGCCTGTGGTTCTGGTGGAATGTTTGTAATGAGTGAAAAATTTGTTCTTCAACATAATGGAAAAATAAAGGATATTCATGTCTATGGGCAAGAATCAAATCAAACTACTTGGAAGCTTTCTAAAATGAATTTAGCTATTCGTAATTTAAACTCAGAAGAAGTTAAATGGAATACAGAAGGAAGTTTTTTAAATGATGCTCATCCAGATCTAAAAGCTGATTATATTTTAGCTAATCCACCTTTTAATCAATCAGATTGGGGGCAAGAAATATTACAAGATGATGCTAGATGGAAGGGGTATAGACTACCTCCCGCTGGAAATGCAAATTATGCTTGGATATTACATATGCTTTATCACCTGAGACCAGACGGTGTAATGGCAACCGTTTTGGCAAATGGAAGTCTTAGCTCTAATACTTCTGGAGAGGGAGAAATTAGAAAAAAATTAATAGAAAATGATTTAGTAGAGTGCATTGTTGCTTTGCCAAAACAACTTTTCTATAACACGGGAATTCCTGCCTGTATTTGGTTTTTAAGGAGAGAAAAAGACACAAAAAAGAAAGAGATTCTTTTTATAGATGCTTCAGAAATGGGATTTATGAAAGATAGAGTACATAGAGAATTTACTGATGAAGATATAGATAAAATAGCTGAAACATATCATAAATGGAGAAAAGATCCTGATATATATGAAGATATCAAAGGCTTTTCTAAATCAGCTCAAATGGAAGAAGTAGAAAAACATGGTTTTGTATTGACTCCTGGAAGATATGCGGGGATAAAAGATGCAGAAGATGACGGCATTCCTTTTGAAGAAAAAATGGAAAAATTAACCACCATCCTAAAAGAGCAGTTTGCTAAAGAGGAAGAAATGAACGAGGAAATAAAAAAACAGTTAAAAAATATAGGTTTTAGTATTTAATAAAATATATGACTGATAAAAATTTAAATACTAAAGACAATATAAACATCTCACCAAGTGATTGGGTGAAGACGACTTTAGGGGAGGTTTGTGAGATAAAAAGCGGAAGCACACCTTCTACTAAAGAAGAATCTTTTTGGAATGGAGAAATTTCTTGGATAACTCCAAAAGATCTTTCAAATTATAATTATGTTTATATTTCAAAGGGTGAAAAAAGTATTACACAAAAAGGATTAAAAAGTTCATCAGTTCAATTATTACCTAGAAATACAATTTTGTTTTCTTCCCGTGCACCCATTGGTTATGTTGCAATAGCTCAAAATGAATTAACTACCAATCAAGGTTTCAAAAATTTAGTTTGTGATGAAAAAAGGTCGCATTTTAGATTTTTTTACTATTTACTAAAAGAAAAATCAGATCATATTGAAAAACTTTCATCAGGCTCTACATTTAGCGAAGCATCAGCAAGTGTAATGAGAAGCATTCAAATCTCTCTCCCTTCTCTTCTAGAGCAGCAAGTCATCGCCTCAGTGCTTTCGGCTTTTGATGATAAGATTGAGCTTTTGAGAGAAGAAAATAAAACCTTAGAAGAAATCGGAAAGACTATTTTTAAAGAATGGTTTGGGAAATATTCAGTTGATAAACCAGAAGAATTGCCTGAGGGATGGAGAGTTGGGAAGTTAGGGGAAGAGTTAACAATAAAACAAGGAAAATATGTTAAAGCAGAAAATTTATCAGAAGATAAAACAGAAGTTAAAAAATATCCAATTTATGGAGCAAATGGAATTCGTGGTTATATAGATAATTATATGTATGAAGAACCAAAAGTTGTCTTTGGATGCAGAGGTCTTTGTGGAAATCCAAGAATTTCTGAAAAACAATCTTCTATAACAAATACTTGCATGGTACTTGAAAATGAAAAAAGTTTTTTAAGTTCAGAATTTATTTATTTTTTATCAAAGAAAATTGATTTCGAAAGTGTAACTTCTGGTTCTGCTCAGCCTCAGATTACAATTACAAACTTGTATAGTTTAGAGATAATTATCCCAGATCAAGAAACATTAAAACAATTTGACGAAGCAATTCAGCCAATTTTTAGAAAAATAAGAGATAATTCAGAACAAATCCAATCCCTCTCTCACAGTCGTGATGAGTTGTTGCCGAAACTTATGTCTGGAGTAGTTAGAGTAAATGATTTTAATAAGAATTAGAAAGTTATATGGAGAAACTAAAGAAGGCAATAGAGGGGAAAGAAAGATGGAAGGGATTGGGATCCCATATTTCTTTAGTTGAACAAAATAAAGAAACAGATCCAAATGTTGCGCTTGATGGTGCCAAAAGTCTTGTTGAAAATATTTCAAAAACAATTTTAGCTGATAAAGGAATGGTTTGTGATAAAAGCTGGAGTGTTCAAAAAATCGTAAAGACTGCCTTTGAGTCATTACCTGTTTTTAAAAAAATAACCGAAGAAGAATTAGAAAGCGCAAAATCTGTTGTGGGTTCATTTGAAAATATTATTCGTGTTTTAGGTCAATTTAGAAATGCGCATGGATTTTTTGCGCATGGCAGAGATATACAAGCAGAGAAATTTGATGGATATCTTATTGAATTAGTAATTTCATCTTCTGATCTTATTTCTAGTTTTCTTGTTATTTGTCATGCCGAAGATTTGGAAGATAGAAGTAGATTTTATTATGAAGAAAATGATGAGTTTAATAGATATATAGATGAAAGCAGTGAAGAAAATATTGTTGTTTGTGGTATTCAGTTAAGTCCAAGCAAGGCTTTGTATAGCGATATTGAAGCATACAAGGAAGAGTTGCTTTCATTTATAAATAAGAAAAATAGTTTAATTGAAAAATTAGAAAAATCTGAAAATTTTGTTTCTACAAGGTCAATTTGTTCGGATTTAATTCCATTAGAAGATTATTTTACTGAAATAGAATTAAAACGAATTATACGTGCCGGTATTGATAATTCGCAAATTTATAGAATATTGGGTCATGGGCATACTCGTAATCTGTTTACATGGATTTTTAAGGAGAAGAATGACGTTTTAACTCCTGATGAGATTTCAAAGTTACAAGAAGCATTTACTAAAAAATTATTTTAAATTTATGAATAAACTAAACGAATCAAATATAGAACAAAGCTTAATAGACTTATTAATAGCCCAAGGCTACGAGTATTTTTATGGTCCAGATATTGCCCCATATTCTAAAAATCCTCAAAGAGAGGGTTTTGATAGTGTTGTTTTAGAAAATCATCTTAAAGAGTCTTTAAAGAGACTTAATCTAGATTTACCAGAATCAGCTAGAAATGAAGCTTATCAACACATTATCAATCTTGGTTCTCAGGATCTGATGGCAAATAATGAAAAGTTTCATAATTTTTTAACAGACGGAATTACAGTAGAATATTTTAAAGATGGAAAAAGCAAAGGGGTTAATGTAAAACTTATTGATTTAGAAAATATAGAAAATAATAGTTTTTGGGTTGTTAATCAATTTGTGGTTAAAGAGAATGATAATGAAAAAAGACTTGATGTTGTCATTTTTGTAAATGGCTTGCCTTTGGTTGTGGCAGAGCTAAAAAGTGCAACTGATGAAAAAGCGACACTAGAAAAAGCATTTACTCAAATTCAAAATTACAAACAAGCTATTCCTAGTATTTTTTATTATAATTCTCTTTGTGTTATTTCTGATGGTTTGGATGCAAGGGTTTCTAGTGTTTCAGCTCCATTTGGTCGTTATTTAGCTTGGAAAAGTCCGGATAAAAAAGAAAATGAAGTACTTCCAGAAATGCAAATTATGGCAGAGAGAATGCTTGATAAAAAAGTGTTGTTAAATCTTATTAGATATAATACTGTTTTTGAAAATGAAGAACAAAAAAATGAGGAAACAGGTTTGTTGTCTGTGGTAAAAGTCAAAAAAGTTGCAGCATATCACCAGTATTATGCAGTGGAAAAAGCAATAAAAGAAACCCTAAGAGCTACTAATAATCAAAATGGAGATAGAAAAATTGGTGTAGTTTGGCATACTCAAGGTTCGGGAAAATCTCTTTCTATGGTGTTTTATGCTGGTCAAATAGTGGTTGAGCCTGAAATGAAAAATCCAACTGTTGTAATCTTGACTGACAGAAATGATCTTGATGATCAGCTTTTTACAACTTTTGGAAATTGTAAGCAATTATTAAGACAGACTCCTGTACAAGCAGATAGTAGAGAAAATTTAAAAGAGCTTCTCAAAGTTTCAGGTGGTGGAATTGTTTTTACAACAATTCAAAAATTTGCACCTAATGAAGGTAATGTTTATGAAACATTATCAGAAAGATCAAATATTGTGGTAGTGGCAGATGAGGCTCATCGTAGTCAATATGGATTTAAAGGCAGAGAGGTAGAAACAGAAGATGGCTCAGAGATTAGATATGGTAATGCAAAATATTTACGAGATGCCTTGCCTAATGCTTCTTTCATAGGATTTACTGGAACTCCTATTGAAAAAGAAGATAGATCAACTAGAAATGTTTTTGGTGATGAAATAGATATTTATGACATTAAACAATCTGTAGATGATGGAGCAACAGTTCCAATTAGCTATGAGTCAAGATTGGTAAAAATTAAAATGAATAAAAAAATTGTTGATAAAATTGATTATGCTGTAGATGAAATAAAAGATGCAACAGATGAGCAAAAAGAAAAAGCAAAAAAGAAAAATGCGCAAATAAATTCTATTGTGGGGCATCCAGATAGAGTAAAGGATATTGCGCAAGATATTGTAAGTCATTTTGAAGCCAGGCAAAAAACATTTGAAGGAAAGTCTATGGTTGTTTGCATGACCAGACAGATTGCAGTTGACCTTTATCAAAAAATTATTAATCTTCGCCCAGATTGGCATAATGATGATTTAATGAAAGGAGCTTTAAAAGTTGTTATGACATCAAGCAGTGATGATCCTGAAAGTTTTCAACCTCATCATACAAGCAAAGAAGATAGAAAAAAATTAGCTCTTAGATTAAAAGATGTTAATGATTCTTTGCAAATGGTTATTGTGCAGTCAATGTGGCTTACTGGTTTTGATGTACCATGTTTACATACCATGTATATTGATAAAAAAATGCAAGGCGCAAATTTAATGCAGGCAATTGCTCGTGTTAATCGGGTATACAAAGATAAGCCAGGCGGACTTATAGTTGATTATATCGGCATTGGACAAGATTTGAGAAATGCTATAGGAGTCTATATACAAAGCGGTGGAGAAGGAGAAGCTGTGCTTGATATTAATGAAGTTATTTCAGGAATGAAGACAAAATTTGAAATTGTTGAACAAATGTTTCATGGATTTGATTATAAAAAATATTTCAAAGCTGATAATAATAAAAAATTAAAAATATTATTAGGAGCATCAAATTTTATACTACAAGACGAAAAACTTAAAAATAGATTTCTTTCTGAAGTGGTAGCTTTATCAAAACTTTTTTCTATGACTGTTCCAAGTTTTGAATCAGAAGAAATAAGAGATGAGGTTGCATTTTTTCAAGCAGTAAAAGCTCGTATTAATAAATTTACTCCTAGCGGGCAGAAATCAGACAGAGAAGTAGATACGGCAGTAAAACAAATAGTAGACGAAGCTCTTGCCAGTGATGGCGTAGTTGATATTTTTGAAACAGCAGGGATAAAAACGCCAAACCTTGATATTTTATCAGAAGAATTTCTGCTAGAAGTTAAAAACATGGAGCAAAAAAATTTAGCCTTTGAATTATTGAAAAAACTTTTAAATGAAGAAGTAAAAATTAGAAAAAGAAAAAATATAGTTCAAGGCAAAAAGTTTTCTGAAATGTTGGAAAATGTTATAAAAAAATACCACAATAATCAAATTGATACAGCTCAAATTATTCAAGAATTATCAGATATCGCTCGTGAAATGAAGCTGGAAGATAAAAAAGCCGAAGATGCTGGATTGTCTCCTGAAGAATATGCTTTTTATTCGGTGCTTTCAGAAAATAAGTCCACTAGTTTTTTAGAAGATCATAAAATGAAAGAATTGATTCATGTAATAGTTGATATTATTCGCAAAAATGCAACAGTTGACTGGGAAAAAAGAGAAGATGTAAAAGCAAAACTTCGTTTAACAGTTAAAAAGGTATTAATGAAATATGGTTATCCACCAGATTTAGCCAGAATAGAAGCAGATAGAGTTTTAGAACAAAGTGAGTTGTTAGCAAGTGAGTTAACAAAATAATAAAAAATTATATAAATAAAAAATATGATAAAAAACAATATTTCAAAAATTAAGCAAATAGATTTAAGAAAAGCGTGGAGTCATGAAGCCATTGATTTTACTAATTGGTTAGCCGAAGAAGAAAATTTAACTTTATTAAGCGATGAAATTGGAATAGATTTAAAATTAATTCAAACAGAAGCAAGTGTTGGGAAATTTAATGTTGATATTTTAGCAGAAGAAGATAACACGGGTAGAAAGATAATAATAGAAAATCAATTAGAAATGACCAATCATGATCATTTAGGTAAAATTATTACTTATGCATCAGGATATGACGCTGAAGTTATTATATGGATAGTAAAAGATGTTAGAGATGAGCATAAACAAGCAATAGATTGGCTAAATGAGCATACAGATGAAAATATTTATTTTTTTGCTATCAAAATGGAGTTGTGGCAAATAGATAATTCTCCGTATGCGCCTAAATTTCAAATTATATCTCAACCTAACGATTGGGCAAAAGCAATAAAAGCATCTTCAGTGAAAACTAATTTAACAGACACTAAAATTTCACAATTTGAATATTGGACAAAATTTAGCGAATATTTAAAAGAAAATAGCAAATTTTTAAAAGCTAGAAAACCAAGAGCTCAACATTGGTATGATTTAAGCATCGGAAGCTTTGATGCTCACATTGGTTTGACAATAAACAGTCGTGAAAATGAAATAGCTTGTGAATTATATGTAAAAGAAGATAAAGATTTGTATTATTTCCTAGAAGAAAAAAAAGAAATAATTGAAAAAGAATTAGGTTATAAATTGATTTGGATGCCATTAGAAGGGAAAAAAGCAAGTAGAATTAAAGCGGTTAGAGAAGCTGATATTTTAAATTCAGAAGATTGGAGTACTTATATTGATTGGATGAAAAATAGTGCTGAGAGTTTTTATAAGGTTTTTGGAAAATTTATTAAAAAATATAAAAAATAAAAATATGGAAAAAGAAAAATTCTTAAAAATTTTTGAAGAATATAAAAATTTATTACAAAAAACACTATGGGAAGGTGGTTCAAAAGAAAAAAATTGTAAAGTTAAAATTAATTCTACAAATATAGATGATTATCAAAAATTAGAAGAATTGCAAACAATAATTAAAGATAATATTAGCTATTTAGATAATAAGGATGATTTGATATTTATTTTTTCTAATGAAACAGATGAAGAATTAAAAAAATTAGCAGATAAAAGATTATCTGAAATATCTTAATTTTTATTTACCACCAACCACTGTATTGCCCCGCTAAAAGCGTTGACCATATGTTGCCCAGATGGTGATAAAAGTAGATATATTGAGTAGTTTTAGATAACTGTTGATTAAACAATAATTACCTAATAATAGACAATAATTAGTATATACTGGATTATTGTCTTTTTTGTTCCTCCGTTTCGATTCCCGTTACCCGCTCATAATAGAAAAGTAGCCCTTAAAGGGGCTATTTTTTTATAAAAATATAAAAATTATTATAATTTAATAAATATTTGACACATATTTTTACATATTTTATTATATCAATGTAAGTTGATATTCAATGTATATGAAGATAGAAAAATGTGAGACTAAGAAATCAAAACAAGAATTAACTGAAGCAGTTGGTTTTTTAAAGGCTATTTCAGAGGAAAATCGCTTAAAGATTTTGTGTATTTTGCAAAAAGGCGAACTTTGTGTTTGTGAAATTTGGCAATATCTTGATTTACCTCAGAATTTAGTTTCTCATCATTTAAAAGTGCTAAAGGATTTCAACTTAGTTGAGTCAAGAAGAGAAGGTACTAAAATTATATATTCACTGAACCCTAAAGTTATTAACAAGTATATTAAATTACTTTCTAATTATATTTAAATAGAATAACTCTGTTTTCAAGCAGGGATTAATTATTAATTTAAACATCAATAGTTATTGATGTTATATAAACATATGGAAATACAATCAATTCAAGTTTTAGGTTCAGGTTGTCCAACTTGTAAACAATTATTTGAACAAACAAAAAATGTAGCAGCTGAATTAAATATTAATACAGAAGTTGAGTATGTTACTGATATTAGTAAAATAGTTGAAATGGGTATAATGACTAGCCCTGCTTTAGTGATTAATAACAAGGTTGTTTTAACAGGTGGAGGCAAAAGTGATGAGGAAATTAAAAATGTTTTAGAAGACAGCATTAAATAATATGGATATATTTTACCCTATTGAGTCATTTGCTGATTGGTTTACTTATGGACTGCTTAATTTAAATAAGGTTTCTCATTTTGGATCATCAGTAAATTTCTTTGTCTATGATTCCATAAAAATAATCCTATTACTACTAGTCATTAATTATTTCATGGCAATTTTGCGTTATCACTTGCCTGTTGAAAAGTTGCGTAATTTTTTAGTTTCTAGAAAGTGGTATGGATTAGACTATTTTTTAGCAGCTATATTTGGAACTATTACCCCCTTTTGTTCTTGTTCTTCTATACCTTTATTTATTGGTTTCTTAGAAGCTGGTATACCTTTAGGTGTAACCCTTACATTTTTAATTGTATCACCTTTAGTTAATGAAGTAGCAGTGGTTCTTTTTCTTGGATTGTTTGGTATAAAAATAACAGCTTTATATGTTGGTTCAGCTATACTGCTTGGTATTATTGGTGGATTTGTTTTAAGCAAATTGAAACTAGAAAAATATGTAGCTGATTATGTTTGGAAGATTAAAAGTCAGAAAGTTGAAACAAAAGAAGAAAAAATAACTGCTAAAAAATTAGTAATTAGATTTTGGAAAGAAGCTGTTTCTTTAACTAAGAAATTAACTCCCTATGTGTTAATTGGAATAGCTGTAGGAGCAACTATTCATGGTTTTGTTCCAACTGGTTTTTTTGAAAAGTATATTAGCGCTGAAAACTTTTGGGCGGTACCAGTTTCTACTATATTAGCTGTACCGATGTATGCTAATTCTGTTGGTGTTATTCCCATTATGGAATCATTAGTAGCTAAGGGTATTCCTTTGGGTACTGCTATGGCTTTTATGATGGCTGTGGTCGGTCTTTCTTTGCCGGAAGCTCTTATTTTAAAAAAAGTCATGAAAACAAAATTACTTGTTTATTTCTTTGGAATTACAACTATTAATATAATAATTATTGGTTATTTATTTAATATGTTTATAAAATAAAAAAACTTGTAGTGTTTTGATTTAGGTTCAATATATAAATTGATTTTTAAGCTAATAAATACTATAATTAAAGCAATTAACTTAAATTAAATGGATAATAACTTTATCCATATATTTTTAATTATGTATATTGCTTTCGACATAGGCGGAACTAATACTAGAGTGGGTAGTTTTATTAATTTTAAAGATTTAAAAAAAACTACTAGCTTTAAAACCCCTAAATCATTTGAAAAGGGATTTTTTAAGATAACAGAAAGCATTGAGAATATGAAGATAGGCGAGCTTAAAGGTTTGGTTTTAGCTTTGCCAGGAGTAATAAATAACAAAAAAACTAAAATACAAAGAGCTCCTAATTTATCTGACTGGGAAAACAAAAGTTTAAAAAAGAGATTAATTGCAAAGTTTGATTGCCCAGTTTATTTAGTTAATGATGCTGATTTAGCTGGTTTAGGTGAGGCAGTTTTTGGAGCTGGTAAAAAGTATAATTTAAATGCTTATTTATCTTTAGGTACTGGAGTTGGTGGTTCTAGAATAGTTGATCAGAAAATTGATAAATTTTCTTTTGGTTTTGAACCTGGTCATCAAATTTCATTAACAGATAAAAAAGTTTCTTGGGAATTACTTGTTGGCGGAAAAGCATTTTATAAAAAATATAAAGTTTTACCAGAGAATTGTCAGGACTCAAAGATTTGGACTGATTGGAATAGAAACTTAGCTTTAGGAATGGTTAACTTAATAGTTTTTTGGTCTCCAGAGATAATTATTTTAGGAGGAGGTTTATTAAAAAATAAAATTGACATACCTTTTATAAAAAAAGAAATTAATAAAAATTTAAATATATTTAAGACACCCTTAATTAAGAAAGCACAGCTGAAAGATGAAGCGGCTTTTTATGGAGCGATGTCTTTTTTAGAAAATGAAAATGGTTAAAATTAATCAGCAAATATTAAGAAAAGTAAATACTAACAGGAAGATAAATAAAGAAGATTATTTAAAGTTTTTAAGTTCAAGTGAAAAAGATAAATTGTTAACAGAAGCTAGTCATTTAAGTGGAAAAAAAATAGTTCACATTAACGCCACTGCTAAAGGAGGTGGAGTAGCCGAGCTTTTAAGTAGCTTAATTCCTTATCTTAAATCTTTAGGAATTAAAAGTGAGTGGTATGCAATTAGTCCAGATATTGGTAATAAATTTTTTGAAATTGGTAATAAGTTTTTTCACTTGTCTCAAGGGGCTTCAATTAAAATTAGTTCACAAGAGTGGGATAGTTATAAAAAGACCAGTAAGAAAATATTAAAAGAAATTGAAAAAATTAATGGAGATATTTTAGTTGTAAATGATACTCAACCACTCTTAGCTGGCTATTTATCTAAACGTTTTGAAAAAAAGGTTTATTATAATCATACTGACACCTCTTCTATTAATAAATCTTTTTGGAATAAAATTTTTCCTTGGCTTGAAGGTTATCAGAAAATTATTTTCTCACACAAAGACTTTATTGTTGAGGATAAACGCTTAAAAGGTGTAACAAAAGTTTTTGCACCAGCAATTGACCCCTTGTCTCTTAAACAAAAAATTGTTAGTAAAAAAAAGGCCCGTTTATATTTAAAAGAAAATAGTGACATACCAGCCTCTGGGCCTTTAATTGTTCAGGTGTCACGTTTTGACCCCTGGAAAAACCCGGCTGGATTAGTTGAAGCTTTCTTAAAATTTAAAGAAAAGAATAAAAATGCTAAATTAGCTTTGGTTGGTTTTAATCAAGCAAAAGATAATCCAGCAGCTAAAGCTGTTTATGAAGACATAAAAGAGATTACTAAAAACAATAAAGATATTTATTTATTCTTTGAGCCTCAAGGAAAAAAGATAACTGAATTTACTATGATGGCTCAAAATGCCGGTGATATTCTAGTGCAAAATTCTATTCGAGAAGGTTTTGGTTTAACGGTTGCTGAAGCTATGTGGAAAGGTAAAGTGATGATTGGGGGTCCTGCTTCTGGAATTCGTCGGCAGATCAAAAACGGAAAAAATGGTTTAATTGCTAAAGATTCTGATGAATTAGCTAAAAAGATGGAGCTAATTTTGAATGATAAGTCTTTAAAAAGAGATTTAGGAAAAAAAGCTAAAAAAAGCGTTTTAAAGAACTTTTTATTTACTCGTTTAGTTTTTGATCACCTTAGACTTTATCGTCACCTTTTAAGATAAATAGTATTAGTTAATAAAAAGTAATATATTTTTGTAGTTAAAGTTTATAGATTATATTATATAAGCACATAATTATTTTTTTAAGTTATTCTATATATGAAGCAGATTAAGAAGTTTTATTTAGCTTCCTTTTTAAAGAATCAAACATACTTTGTTCCTATTATTGTTTTGTTTTTTCAAGACTTAGGTCTTGATTACGCACAAATCTTTTGGATATTCACTGCAGGCTCTGTCTTTGCTTTTATTATAGAAATACCCACAGGTATACTGGCTGACTTATATGGTAAGAGAACTAGTATTATTTGGTCAAAGTTTATAATATTTCTCTCTTTTATAGCTTTCGCAATAGCAGGAAACTTTTGGGGACTACTTTTAGCTAATTTAGTATACGAACTTGGAAAAAGTTTTCGCTCAGGAACAGAAACAGCCTTTGTATACAATTATTTACTAGAAGACAAAAATAGACTAAGCTACACGAAAGTCAAATCTAATCAAAAGTTCTATGCTAGGATCTCAGAAAGTATTGGTACAGCCTTAGGTGGTTTTTTAGCTTATCAATTTGGCTTTAGTTTTGTTTTCTTTATTGCTGCCATCCCAGCTTTTATTAACTTCTTACAAACATTAACTTGGGAAAAGATTAATGAAAATATACATAAGGGTAGGTTTAACTGGAGAAAGAATGCTTTATTTGCCAGTGACGCTGTAAAGGAAGTATTTAATTCTCCTGCTCTTAGAAAAGTAGTAGCAAACATTGCTATCTTTACAGCCGTGTTTGTAGCAGCAGATAAGTTTATTCAACCTTATATGAAAGAAGTGGGAATTGAAATACAATATTTTGGTTTAATATATTCAGCTTTTCTAATATTAACCGCTTTCTTAGTTAGATATTCATATAAGCTGGAGGATAAGTATGGAGGAGTTAGACTTATGAACTATCTCACCCTTCTTGCCTTTTTACCTTTAATATTATTAGGCACTGGCATTAGTGCTATTTGGGGAGTAGCGCTTTTCTTTTTTGTTATGATGGTAGAAAATGTTAGATCACCAATAGCTAACACCTTATTTCACCAAAATGTTAACTCTGACAATCGCTCTACCATGGGTTCAATACTGCAACTTTTTAAATCCTTAGCGCAACTAATACTCTTACCCGTAATTGGTTATAGTGCAGATATTTATAGCACCTCAACAGCCATACTTATATTAGGAATAATAATATTTCTAAATGGCACCTTGTTTTGGATTTCTAGAATGAATATAAAAGAGAAGGCTACTTAAAAAAAGAAAAAAAGAATTAATTAATGAAATTATTTTTTAATATATAAAAATTAATAATTATTTTTTACTAATATTAAAGATAAAAATTAGAGTTTGACCATGATTTTTAAATTTGCTACTATATCTATATATAGTAGTTTTAAATATTCTAATACCACTATATATAGTATTATATTAACTTTTAATTATTTATCGTATGGAAAAGAAAGCAAAAAAAAGTTCTTTTGATCTACTTAAAATGATCAGTGCTTGGGTTCTCAGTTTTGGCCTGCGCTTAGTGCCTTTTCGTCCACCAAACATTGAACCAATATTAGCTGTGCAAATGCCTTTTACTAAAAAGTTCGGTTTTATATTTGGTTTTATGTTTGCCTTTTTTAATATTGTAATCTTTGATGTAATAACTGGAAGAACTGGACTTTGGACAATTATCACCGCTTCTGTTTATGGCCTTTTAGCTCTGTTTTCCAGTTGGTATTTTAAAAACCGCAAGAACAAAGCTCGCCATTATGCTATTCACGCCATTTATGCCACTTTAATATATGACGCTTTAACTGGACTAACTATTGGTCCTTTATTTTTTAACCAAAGTTTCTACGCTACTCTAATTGGCCAAATTCCTTTCACTGCTTATCACTTACTTGGTAACGTTTCTCTGGCTCTACTTTTTTCTCCTGCAATTTATAAGTTTATAGCTACTAACCCTAAATTAAAATTTTCCTATTTAAAACAAAAATTAGCCCACGCTAAAATATAATAGTGATTATAATAATAAATTTAATAATAAATTAGAAATATGCCTAACACTAACAAAGCTAAAGTAATTAATAAAGTCAGAAAAAGAGATGGTCGTTTAGTGAACTTTAATACAGAAAGAATTGAAGAAGCTGTTAAAAAAGCTTTTATTGAAACTAAAGTTGAAAGCAACGGTTTTGCTAAAAAAATTGCTAAGCAAGTTGAAGCAGATTTAAAGAAACTACAGAAAGTATCAACTGAAAAGACTTTTGTGCCAACTGTAGAGATCATTCAAGACTTAGTAGAAGAAGAATTAATGAAAAATGATTTCACTAAAGTGGCTAAAGCTTATATTTTATATAGAGAACAAAGATCTAAACAAAGAGAGAAAAAACAAGAAGTACCTGAACATGTACGCAAATTAACTGATGAGAGTAAACAGTATTTTAGAAATCCTTTATCTGAGTTTATATTTTATCGTACTTACGCTCGTTGGATTGAAGATGAAGAAAGAAGAGAAACTTGGATTGAAACTATAGATAGATACATGCAGTATATGAAAAAGCAGTTAAAAGAGAAGATAAATGACAAAGATTATAATGATATTAGAGAGGGAATATTGAAACAAGAAATAATGCCTTCAATGAGGTTGATGCAGTTTTCAGGTAAGGCAGTAGAAAAAACTAATGTCTGTGCATATAATTGTTCTTATACTGCTCCAGAAAATTTTCAAGATATTGCTGAAATTATGTATGTATCTATGTGTGGTACTGGTGTAGGCTGGGCTGTAGAGAGTCAGAATGTGGGTAAATTTCCTCAGATTCAAATGCAAAGTGGAAACAAGAAAAAAACTCATGTAGTGGATGACAGCAAAGAAGGATGGGCAGATGCTCTGTCTCTTGGTATGAAAACTTGGGCTAACGGTGAAGATATTGAGTTTGATTATTCCAATTTAAGACCTGCGGGAGCTAGGCTTAAAACTATGGGTGGAAAAAGTTCAGGACCAGACCCTTTAAAGCAACTTATGGACTTCACTCGTGTAAAGATGTTAAACAGACAAGGTAAAAGACTTAGAAATATTGATTTACACGACATTATCTGCATGATTGGTTATTGTGTTGTCTCTGGTGGTGTTAGAAGAAGCGCTATGATTTCACTATCTGATTTAGATGATAGAGATATTAGAGATGCTAAAAAAGGACAATTTTATGTTAACGAACCGCAAAGAAGTTTAGCTAATAACAGTGCAACCTATATTAAGAAACCAAGCAGTGAAGAGTTCTTGAATGAATGGTTAGCTTTAGTGAAATCTGGTTCAGGGGAGAGAGGAATATTTAATCGTGGTTCACTGGCTAAAACTATGCCTCAAAGAAGAATTGATTTACTTAAAGAAAAGAAAGGTTATTTTGACATCACCGGTAACTTTATCATTGGACAAATGGGAACCAATCCTTGTGGAGAAATTATTTTACAATCTAAACAATTCTGTAATTTGTCTGAAGTGGTGGCTAGAAGTGATGATAATGAAGATAGTTTAATGAGGAAAGTAAGGTTAGCTGCAATATTGGGAACATATCAAGCTAGTTTAACTAATTTCCCTTATCTTTCTAAAGGCTGGAAAAAAAGCTGTGAAAGTGAAAGACTCTTAGGTGTTTCAGTTACTGGCCAATGGGATTCTAAAGCTAGTAGAGAGGAAGCTACATTGAAGAAACTAAAGGATGAGGCAGTGAAGGTAAATAAAGAATATAGTAAGCAGTTTGGTATTGAGCAATCTACTTCTGTAACCTGTGTAAAACCTTCCGGAACAGTCTCACAGTTAGTAGATTGTGCCTCTGGTATGCATGCTAGATATTCTCCATATTATATTCGCAGAGTTAGAATTTCAGCTACTGATTCTCTATTTAAAATGCTTCGTGATCAAGGGGTGCCTCATAAGGCTGAAGTTGGACAAATATATGGTGAAGCTAGCACTTATGTCTTTGAATTCCCAGTTAAGGCCCCTAAAGGCTCTATTTATAGTAATGATCTTAGCGCCCTAGAACAGCTTGAACACTGGAAAAAGGTGAAGATAGCCTATACCGAACATAATCCATCAGTAACTATATCTGTAGCAGAAAATGAATGGATAGAGGTAGCAGATTGGGTTTATGAAAATTGGGAAATAATTGGTGGACTATCATTTTTACCTAGAAGTAACCATGTCTATGAGTTAGCTCCTTATGAAGAAATAAATAAAGAAAAATATGAAGAGCTAATTAGTAAGTTTAAGCACATGGACTTTGCGCAAATTGTAAGTTATGAGAGAAGAGATGAAACTGAAGTTAAAAAAGAATTAGCTTGTGCTGGGAAAGATTCTTGTGAAGTTAATTAAATATAAAGAGTATTTATATAAATCTATGTACTACACCGGTAAAGGCGACAAAGGTACAACCAAGCTTTTCAACTCTAAAGATAGAGTTGATAAGGGAGAGCAGATATTTGAAGTGCTAGGTTCTTTAGATGAACTGAACTCTTGGCTAGGTTTAACTTTTGTTGAAGCTGAAGAAGGTTTAGAAATATTAGAGATAATAAGAAAGACGCAAAATGATCTTTTTACTTGCCAAGCGCATTTTGCTCGTTCAGAGGTGAAAATTCCTAAAGATTTTGTTAGTAGTTTGGAGGAAAAGATAGCGCAGATATCTAACAAGATTAAACCTAGAGCTAGTTTTGTCTTAAGTGGGGGCTCTAAACTGAGTGCTAGTTTAGATGTGGCTAGAACTTTAGCCAGAAGAGCAGAGAGACAAGCCTTGAAATTAAGCGATGAGGATAAGAAAGAAGTTGTTGAAACAGTCTTTATATATTTAAATCGTCTATCTAGCCTACTCTATGTTTTAGCCAGATTAGCTAATGATATATATGAAGCTAAAGAAAGTGTGCCTAAATATAATAATTAGTTACAAATTAGATATAAGTTATATTCAATTATGCAGTTCACCTTTTGATAATTTTTTATAGTCTTTAGTGTTTTTATAAGTATGATTTACAAAAAGAAGCCACAAAATTTTAATTCAAGATTTGATGTGACTAGTTGCTTCGTAGAATATAATGAAGAAATTCTTTTACTTCATAGGCAAAACCATAAGCCGGAAGGTAATACATGGGGCGTTCCAGCTGGAAAGGTTAATAAAGGAGAAACTATTTTGAAAACGATGCTTAGAGAAATGAACGAAGAAACAGGGTTTGTGTTGCCTTCTTCGCAACTTTCTTATTTTGGAAAAGTTTTTGTAAAATACACTGATTATGATTTTATTTATCATATTTATCATACAAAACTAAAGCAGAGAAATAAAGTAGTTATAAACCAGGCGGAACATAAAGATTTTAGGTGGATTTCTCCAAAAAAAGCTTTGAACACGCCTTTGATACAGGATTTAGATGCTTGTATTAAATTATTCTATGGATTATGAGTAGCCGCTTCTTAATTTTAAAGTTTTCCTTTAGGATATTTTATGGAATTTTACTCTTTAGGGCATAATAATAAATAAGAATCTACAAAACTTTACACACTTCTTTACTTAAATTGTTCTTATTAGCCACAATGTTTTATATATTAAAGTTAAATATAGGTTTCCTTGACTAATAATACAAAAACTATATACTTAAAGTAGTTAAGGAATAGATAAGCTAAGAGAGTAGACGCATTTACATCCCTTTTAGTATTAAAAAATAGATATGAGAATTAAATGGCGTAAAGCCAAACCAAAACAAGTTAAACCATATTTTACCTCCAATAATAACATTAAATCGGAGAAAGTGTTTTTAATTGATGAAAATAATGAAAGAGTGGGGGAAATTGATACATATGATGCATTGCAAAGAGCAGAAGATTCTGAGCTAGACTTAGTTTTAGTTAACCCTAAAGTTGATCCTCCAGTAGCTAAAATAGTCGATTTAGGTCAAATGAAGTATGAAAAAGAGAAAAAAGCTCATAAGCAAAAAATGCAACAAAAGAAGGTAGGGATTAAAGCTATTAGACTTTCAGTTAGAATTAGTTCTCATGATTTTGATTTTAGATTAAAGCAAGCTCAGAAGTTTATAAAACAGGGGAATAAATTAAAATTAGAGATAAATATGAGAGGGAGAGAAAAGCAGCACCCAGAGCAGGCTAAAGAGGTAATTAGAAAATTTGTTGATTTAGTGAAGGATACAGAAGGTTTAGATATAATTGAGGAGCAGGCCTTGACAAAACAAGGTGGAAGGTTTACTATTATACTAGTGAATAAAAGCTAAGACTTTTTATATCAGGTTTACGCCTGTTTTTTATTCTAAAAAAATAAATATATGCCGAAAATAAAGACACATAAAGCCACAGCTAAACGATTTAAAGTTACTGGTACTGGCAAAATAAAACAAAGAAAGGGTGGTCAAGATCACTTTAATTCTAAAGAATCAGGAAAAACTACTAGACAAAAAAGAAGAGATAAGGATGTCTATAAAGGTTTAACCAAAACTGTTAAGCAATTAACACCGTATTCATAATAAAGCCAATATTAGGCTATTTTAAACTTATGTCCAGAGTAAAAAGAGGAACAACTCATTCAAAAAGAAGAAAAAAACTTTTAAAAAGTGTTAAAGGATACAAATGGGGACGCAAGAATCAAATTAGATTAGCGTCTACTGCTCAAACAAAAGCTGGCGCTCATGCCTTTAAAGATAGACGTAGAAAGAAAAGAGATATGAGAGCTTTATGGCAGATTAAGATAAGTGCTTTTGCTAAAGAAAATTCTTTATCATATTCTCGTTTAATGGATCTTTTTCGCAAGAAAAAGGTTGGTTTGGATAGGAAAATTTTAGCTGACTTAGCTGAAAACAATAAAAAGGTTTTAAAAGGTGTTTTAGAAAAAGTAAATAAATAATATGATGTTTGCACTTAAAATTGCTCAAATTATAATCGCTGTACTACTGGTTGTAGTTATTTTACTACAAAACAGAGGCTCAGGAATGGGCAGTGCTTTTGGTGGCTCTAATGCTGTATTTACCACTAAAAGAGGCTTAGAAAAAAAACTATATAATATTACTATTGTTTTAGCAATACTCTTTTTTGCAGTATCTCTGGCTGTTGTTATTATTTAATTTTACTGCATTTAACTATTTATAAGTGAACGAAGATCAAGATAGAAAATTTGAGATAAATGATAAAACTCAATCAGTTTGGGTCAGTTTTTATTTAAATTTGAAAATAAAATTAAAAAAGTTTTTTCTTAAAAACAATATTTTTAATAAACAAAAAGCAAATAAAGAACTTGATCATAAACAAATTAACAAAAAACTTATTTATAACCTAGCTCCTTCTAAGATCCCATCTTTTAGGCAATTGAAGCATTTAAAAAAGTTTTTAAGTTCTAAAGAAAAAAGATGGATTAATATATTAACACTTTTAATAATTATTGGTGTATCTTTATTAGGTTGGGGTTTTTACCAAAATAATTTAGAAACAGTTCCTAGTTTTGGTGGTGACTACAGTGAAGGTTTAGTGGGTACTCCAAAGTATATTAACCCTTTATATGCCTTTTCTGATGTAGATAGTGATTTAAGTTTTTTAATCTATTCTAGTTTATTTAAATATAATGGTAATGGTGGTTTGGAATATGATTTGATTACAGATTATGAAATTAAAGAAAGTGGAAAGAGCTATATATTACAATTAAGGGATGATGTTTACTTTCATGATGGACAAAAATTAACCGCTAATGATGTTGTATTTACTATTAACGCTATTAAAAATCCTGATTTTAGATCTCCGCTCAGAGGTGTTTTTAGCGGTGTGGGTGTTGAAAGGCAAGGAGAGTATACTGTAAAGTTAAGTTTAACTGAAGCATATGCTGGTTTTGAAGAATTGTTAACTTTTGGTATCTTATCAGAAAGAATTTGGCTTAATATTAATCCTGAAAATGCTAATTTAGCTGAACAAAATATAATGCCTGTTGGGTCTGGTCCTTATAAATTTGATACTTTATCAAAAAACAAAGAAGGAAATATTAAAGAATATCATTTACTTGCTAATAAAGATTATTATAATAATGTTCCTCATATAGAGGAATTAAATTTTAAATTTTATCAAGATTTTAATAGTTTAAATGCTGCTTTAAGTAGTGATGAAGTGGATGGTATAAGTTATATTTCTAATACTAACAAAAAGGATGTTATAGCCCAAAATTCAATTAATTTTCATGATCTATTTATACCACAAATTACTTCTATCTTTTTTAATCAAGACAATAATGATATTTTAAAGTCTCAAAATTTTAGAAAAGCTTTAGCTTTATCAATGGATAAAAATGATATATTAGATACTGTTTTTGGTGATACCATAAGGCAGATAAACACACCAATACTTCCTGAAAGCTTTGCTTATAATAATAATGTAGAGGATTATGCATATAATATAGA
>Ga0209942_1000163_pt1 | contig 42385 bp, 34 predicted proteins | sample SalPonR1_A_D2_MG_FD_185695 | JGI IMG/M metagenome (GOLD analysis project Ga0209942, IMG submission 185695) | Salt pond soil microbial communities from South San Francisco under conditions of wetland restoration - Salt Pond MetaG R1_A_D2_MG... ...
CACTCGTTACCACGGAGGCGGCGGACGCATTCAAGCCGTGGCACAACCGAATGCCGGTGATGTTGAACCGGGAGGAATGCCGCCGCTGGCTGGATAACGATCAGGCCATTGATCCCGACGACTCCATGCTGGCACCGGTGCTGAAATACAATCTTCTGCTTAACCCAGTAAACCGCGCTGTGGGAAACTCCACAAACAAAGATCCGCAACTCTTCGATGCTGCTGGGCGACAGGTTGTTCTGGAGTCGGACCACTGACTACGCCTTTGAGGCACGCTATACCTTGGACTGTTCATGCAAGTCGGCAAAATCTGTTGAGAATCCTGAGCTTACTCGGCACACTGCCGGACAAAACCGGCTCAGACTTCGTTATGCGCTTTCGGGCTCGAACAACCGCAAATGGACTTATCTTGACAATCGTTAATAATCCGCCATTCAGTCGCCACATGCCGCCATTCTCAGAACTACCGTTAATCAATGGGTCGCTGGCGCACGCCCGGCAGGCGTGAGTAGACTTTCGATGCACAATATAGGGTTACCGCCACGTAGCCCCCTTTTTATGAACGTCGGGGAACCCCCCGCCACCGCAAGGGACTACCTCGTTGAACACACACCACGCATCACTCTCCTACCGAGTTGCCCTCGCTCTCCTGCTGGCCGTCTTCGCCGCCAACGCGAGCGCCATGCAGATCTTCGTCAAAACGCTCACGGGCAAGACAATCGCGCTCGACGTCGAAGCGAGCGACACAATCGACAATGTCAAACAAAAGATCCAGGATAAGGAAGGCATTCCGCCAGAAGCGCAACGACTGATCTTTGCCGGCACGGTACTCGAAGACGGTCGCACTCTATCTGACTACAGCATACAGAAGGAGTCGACGCTGTATCTGGTGCTGGAGCCACGGCGAGAGTTTGCCGGGCAACTGCCGGATGGCCGTGGTGGGACGATCAGTTTCACGACGGCAGACAATGTCTGCTCGTTCGTTACGGACCCCGTCTTCAGCGCGGCCGTGAATCCGCCAGGAGACGTTGATTTCCCCTACGGTGTCGTTGCGTTCACTGTAGAGCGGTGCGAGCCGGGCGCTGTGATTGAGATCAGCGTGGATTATGCAGAGACGCTGCCGGCGAACGCGGTCGGCTGGAAGACTGATCCCTGGAGGCAACTCGATGGTGCCACCGTCAGCGGGAGCGTTTTGAGCTACTCGGTGACCGATGGTGGCCCGAATGACGCCGACGGCAGCGTCAATGGGGTGATCGTCGATCCGGTGGCCGTCGGTATCCAGGCCCTGGCCCCTGACGCACCGACAATTGACAGTGTGACGGCGGGCGACGAAGCGGCAACTGTTGCGTTTACGCCCCCAGCGGATAATGGTAGTTCAGCGATCACGGGATATACCGCGACCAGTACACCTGGAGGTCTTACAGGAGCATGCAGTAGCTCACCGTGTACCGTCACGGGTCTGAACAATGGCACGGCGTACACCTTCACGGTTACAGCCACCAATGGTGAAGGCACTGGAGCAGCATCTTCACCCAGTGCCAGCGTAACTCCTGATTCTGATTCTGATGGTGACGGAACGCCAGACACTCAAGATGCATTCCCGGACGATCCCATGGAAGACGTCGACACCGATAGCGACGGCATTGGCGACAACGGCGATGCTGGCGGCACCGGCGTCGGCATACGCATCAAGGACGCCCCTAACGCGTGTCAGTTTGTGGGGGCGGTGCAGGCCGGCAAAACGCCGTTTGCGGCGACCGCTCCGGGGGATGCATTCCCAACTCAGCTGAGTTTCGTTATCAGTGGCTGCGGCGAGAGCGTTACCGTCGAGGCTCTATTCGGTGAAGCACTACCCGCAGACAGTCGCGCTTACAAGATCGCGGCGTCTGGTGACTGGGTCGAAATTCCCGGAGCCGTGATTGATGGCGACCGCATCACCTACACCGTGACCGACAATGGGCCACTGGACGATGATGATGTTGTTGGACAGATCACCGACCCCATCACCGCTGTGGTTCCGGCAATTCAAGGTGGATCGCCCACGGCGATACCCATGATGACCCTTTGGGGATTAGCCGGATTGGTCAGCATACTGGGATTACTTGGATCGTCCTATGCAGGACGGCGTTCACTTCGCCACGCATGATCGATACCTGGCACCGTCTCTGAAGCTGAATTTAGCTTTGAAGCCGGTATAAAATATTCGCGTCGATCTGTTTATTCGTACACGTTAAATTTTACGCGCCCCTTTTTTATGGGCCGTGATAGCTCTCCACAACTGCAAGGAAAGACCTCATTGAACACATGCCACGCCTCATTCCGCGTTCGTTTTGCACTCGCCCTCCTGCTCACTGTTTTCGCCGCCAACGCGAGCGCCATGCAGATCTTCATTGAGACACCGATAGACAAGACCATTACCATCGATGTCGAACCCAGCGACAGCATTGAAAACGTCAAGCAGAAAATTCAAGACAGAGAGGGTATCCCACCCGCACAACAGCGGCTGGTGTTCCTGAATAAAGAGCTCGAGGACATTCGCACTCTATCGGACTACAACATCCAGAAAGAATCCACACTGGAGCTCTTTGTAGCGCTCCGGCGCGAGTTTATCGGCCAGCTGCCGAGGGGCACTGCAGGCGCCATCAGCTTCATCACGACGGACGCCGAGTGCACCTTTTATACGGACCCCGCGTTTACAGGCGCCGTCGCCCCTCCCGGGGGCATCAATTTTCCCTACGGCGTCGTCGCTTTCACCGTAGCCCAATGCCTTGCCGGCGCCAGGATTGACGTCGCCATTGACTACGGCAAGATCATGCCCAGCAACGCCGCCGCATGGAAGACCGACCCCTGGACGCCACTCGCGAACGGCACCATCAGCGGGAGTGTGCTGAGCTACTCGGTAACCGATGGTGGGCCGAATGACGCGGACGGTACTATCAACGGGGTTATCGTGGATCCGGTGGGCGTGGGTATCCCAACGGACGGACCAGCAGATGAGTCGGATGTGCCAGCCGCCACGGCCGTACCAGCTGTGCCTGTCGCCGGTCTGCTTGGGTTGATAGGCGCACTTGTCCTCCTTGGAGCCCGACAGAGTAAAACCTGGTAGCGCACAAGCGGCAACGAGCAGAGTATGCCGGGATGGCATGAAATGCAGTGTGTTGCTCTGAGCTGCGATCGACTTTCGAATCCATCAGGGTTCACGAATTCAATACTCGTTTTACAAGCATTGGACCAAACAACTCGAAGATGACGGTGGAGGCAACCACCACTGGAAGAATCGTGTCGCGGATTTCCGGAAACTGCTCAGCTGCCAGCAAGGCCATACCGATTGCTATGCCTGCCTGTGGTGTCAGCGCCAGACCAATATGTCGGGGGAGCTTTTTCTGATCGTCCCGGATAAACAACACGGCGAGAAAGCCGCCCAATACACGACCTGCCAGGCGCAGGATGATGTAGAGAACGGTCAACCAAACCGCATCGTCCAGCTTGTACAGATCAATGCTGGCACCGGACAGCACAAAAAAGAACACCAGAAACGGCCATTCTATAAGTTCAATTTCCCGGAAAGACCGGGTGTGATGGGGTGAACAATTTGCCACGATGGTGCCAGCAACCATTGACGCTAAAAGTGAGGATACGCCCAGTAAAGAGGACAAACCGGCAAGCAGAAGGATTACCGCAATTGCTTCGACCTGGGTCGGTTCTCCTGGTTGAAGGCGACCCGTAAGCCATGCAGTCGGCAGGCCAATTAACGCGCCAATGATGATTGCTCCGCCAAGCTCCCACGAAGCGTGCAGCAACGCCTGCTGCCCATTGCTGCTCAAAATCCAGCCGAGAACCGCCATGCTGAGGCCGAATACAACAATGCCCCAGGCATCATCGATAGCGACAATGCCCAGCAACACCTTGGCTCGCAAACGGGTATCGCCGCTTTCTCTGACAGTCTCACTGACAGCGGCAGGATCGGTCGCAACTGACAGCGCTGCCAGCGGGATTGCGACGACGAGGGGGAAGCCCAGCATCAGCAAACCGGCGCCAACCATCAACCCGCCAACCACTATCACGAACAGTGAGATCACCAGAATGAGTGGCCCCGTAAAGCGCAGCCTGTCCACCGTCAACTCGCTGCCCAGCAGAAATGCCACCATTACCAGGGCTAACTTGATCAGCGGTTCGCTGAGTCCATCCAGCAGAGCTCCATTCTGGTCGTCCAGGCATACCTGTTGAACAAACGCGATAATAACCCCGACCAGCACCAGCAGGGATATCCGTGGAACGCTGGTGCGTCTGGCCTGAGCATCGGCGAAAATGCTGGCGGACAAAATAACGCCCATCAGAATAATGCTCAGCGTGGTTTGGTTAACCTCTATGGGAAGCCAGTCAGGAAGGTAATCGATCATAAGGCTACGGCGCCCTCCGCCTGATCCTCGCGGGACTCAGGCGGCAACCTGCTCATGAGCCTGACAACGGCTCAATATCAAAGGTCAGCATTTCACGACATTGCTCGATTCGCGCTTCCAGGTCGTCTCTGTTCTCGGCACCGATAAACAGTACGCCAAGCTCATAGGAATAGGAGTCCTGGTGAAAGAGCTCTGACAGGCGCATGCCCTCTCGCACATTGAGATGGAAAATCGTGCCCGGGAAGGCGTTCCGGACTTCTTCTATTTCGTCTTTCGAGGGTACACGGCGGACCACGCCATCATCGAAAACGCGCAGCATCTGCTTGGCTGCCAGCGGATACCGTCCTTTGCCGTGAGGCATGCGCGGCGTTATGCCTATGCCCAGATCAACCATTACCTGGAAATGCGGAGCACCATCCACAAGCTGGAAAATCGCCGCATGCGAACGTGACAAACGCGAGTTGATCTCCAGGAGCCAGAGCCTGTCATTGTCCTGGTCATAGTAGTATTCGATATTGAAGGGCGCGTTATCATAACCAACCCGCTTCATTATCCGGCGGGTATAGTCGACAATTCTTTGCTGGACCTCATCGGGAAGGCGGGAGGGATATTCATATCGCAACAACACCGACCGGTGTTTCACATCCCGGACACTGTCAACCATGCCGGCGACCTGTAACTCACCATCCTGCATGAACCCTTCCAGGGTGCATTGCCAGCCAGCAGAAATAATTCCTTCGGCAATGCATTGATTGCCAGTGACCGGCGCAATGTCATCGGGGAGGTCGAGGTATTTCATTACCTGATTGAGCGGTCTTCCGAACAGGCCGATACCCTTACGTATAGTGGGCAGTACGGCCTTGAGCTGTTCGGCGTTCTCAATCAGAAATCCGAGGTGTGACGAGTGCGCCTTCACGGGTTTTATCCAGAACGGATAATCGATTTCGATGGAATCGGTAGCGTTTTCATCGAAGGGGTCGACCACCTGAAATGGCGGCACGCACTCCGGTACTGCCCTGGATTGCTCCAGACGGCTCCAGTACTTATGCTCGCATTTCAACACGGCCTCAAGGGAAGGACCGGGAAGCTGCCGTTTTTCTCTCAGTACCGGCAACAAAGCACTGGTAGGGAAATCCCAGTAGCCGACGATGGCATCCACGGTGCCGGAAAAACTATCCAGCTCCCGCCTGGCATCCTCTACCAGCTGATCAAATTCATATTCAGCGGCAAATACCACCTCGTCCAACGGTAGCAGGCCATGAAAATGGTAGTCTTCCACGTTGTTCAGCTTGGGCAGTAACTCCTTGCCCAGGTCGTCATATCCCACTACGAACACGTTCCAGGTCATGTTGCCTCCATGATGCCGAAAACCTCAGACGCAATCGTTCAGACTCGATCTCACACCTTGCGTGAAAACAGACTGGGTCGACGGTTAAGGTAAAGACCTCGCCTGTCGACCAAAGCAAAAATATAACCTTCTACAATCAGTCTACACGCCGAATCACGAGAAACAAGGACGCGCTGCAGAACATCCCGGAAGTATCGGGCACCAACTCAGCTGCCGGCGCTGGCTGGCGCACGCTGTCAACTCAATGCCATCCAGGGCGATTCATCCACGCCATTCCCTGCAATAATGCAAGGCAAATACCTACCTGACGTCAAGGAGAGCAGCATGGGCATAAGCATCCACAGTCATTTCGACAGCGGCAACATTGAAGTCATTTCAGCCGCGCAGGCCGACGCGATCAGGCTCAAGATTCGACCTGATGTCGGCGAGGAACACCTGCAGTGGTTTTATTTCCAGTTGTGCAATGCCGCAGGCCAGGACTGTCGCATGACAATTGAAAACGCCGGCCAGGTCTCCTACCCGGCGGGGTTTGAACAGTACCAGGCGGTGTGCTCGACCGATCGCATCGAATGGCAGCGTGTGCCAACCCGGTTCAACGGTACACAGCTGATCATCGAACACACGCCCGATGCCGACGTGATTGAATACGCCTACTTTTCGCCCTATAGCCTGGAGCGCCATCGCCAGTTGATTGCCGATGCCCTGATTTCGCCGCTGGTGCGCGCAGAGAGCCTGTGCACAACACCGGACGGGCACCCGCATACGCTGCTGACGATCGGTCAGGCCGCGAGCGGCCGGAAAGCCTTGTGGATCACGGCTCGCCAGCATCCTGGCGAAACCATGGCCGAGTGGTGGGTTGAAGGTTTTCTGGATCGCTTGCTCGACCAGGACGATCCAGTTTCCCGAAGCCTGCTTACGCGCGCCGTAGTCTACCTGGTGCCCAATATGTGCATCGACGGCTCGGTGCGCGGCCACCTGCGCTGCAACGCGCACGGACGCAACCTCAACCGCGAGTGGCGCGAACCGTCGTCGGAGCGCTCACCCGAGGTCTTCCATGTGATCGAGAAGATGAAACAAACCGGTGTGGATTTCTCGCTGGATGTACACGGTGATGAGGAAATACCCTACAACTTCATCGCCGGTCCGGAAAGCACCCGCGGCTGGAACGCCCAGCGTCAAGGCGGACTCGATGACTTCAAGCAGCGACTCATGAGCATCAACCCGGATTTTCAGACTGAACAGGGGTATCCGGTCGGGGCGCCGGGCAGTGCTGATCTGCGCAAGTGCACCGATTGGGTGGCCGAGACCTTTGGTTGTCTGGCCATGACACTGGAAATGCCCTTCAAGGACTCCATGATCACGCCGCTGCCGGACACGGGCTGGAGCCCGGAGCGCAGCCGGCAATTGGGCCGGAGCTGCCTGGATGCCATTTGGCAGTGGATGCAGGGGCGTAGCTGAGCGCTACGCCCCTGACCTTCCTGCATCGCATAGATTAGCGCGCAGGTGGCGGCTGTGTTGGCGTCAGGCAGCCTGCTGCCGGGTCGGCGGTGCCATAAACTCAGGACCGACCGGGTCCGCGATGTGACGAGTCAGAATATGATCGATTGACTCCAGGGCCTCGTCATCCAGCGACCAGTCTTCAATATCGTCAAGCGGACTGAGCTGATCAGGCCGGCGTGCACCCCACAGCGCCGTGGTAACGCCGGGCTGATCCATCAGCCAGCGCAGAGCGAGCGTCAGCACGTCTTTCTGGTAATGCTCGCGGGCAAATGCGTCGAGCGCCGCGACCGCATCGAGATACTGGCCATATCGACCCTCTTGAAACTTCGGGTCATTCTTGCGCAGGTCATCCCCCTCAAACTCGCTGCTTTCAGTCATTTTTCCAGTGAGCAAACCACGGCACAGACCGCCGTAAGTGATCGTGGCGATGCCATGCTCACGGGCGTAGGGCAGAACGTCCTGCTCGATCTCCCGCTCCAGCAGATTATATGGCGGCTGTACGCTGTGCAGTGGCGCATGCTTGCGGAACTCATCCATCTGTTCAGGGGTGAAATTACTGACGCCGATTGCGCGTATCTTGCCGGCTTTGAACAGGTTCTCCATGGCCCGGGCGGCCTCGTCCATTGGTGCTTCAGGGTCGGGCCAGTGAATCTGGTAGATGTCTATCCGGTCTGTTTGCAGGCGGCGCAGGGAATCCTCTATTTCACGCTCAATCCGGGCCGGGGTCGCTTCCCGCCAGACCTTACTGTAGTCTGAGGACCAGTTCATGGCCACCTTGGTCGCCAGAGCGACGTCGTCGCGTCGACCGTTGGCAAGCGCTTTACCCACAAGTTCTTCGGAGCGGCCGAAGCCATAGACGGGGGCGGTATCAACCAGGCGTATTCCCTTGTCGATCGCGGCCCGGACGGTATCAATAGACTGCGCCTCATCGGTACCACCCCACATCCATCCACCGATGGCCCAGGTACCAAGACCAATGGGCGTAACCTCAATGCCAGTATTGCCAAAAGGAAGCGTTTCCATAGCACCACCTGCTTTTTGATCACGTGGAAATTCAACGTAACAACATTGCGTTGGCAGGACAACCGGCTACCCCCTCGCGCCCCTTTCTTGTGCGCGGAAAATAGATCGCGGCCTGAGACGCCGGAGAGCGGCGTTACCAGCCGGCGGCCTTCAGAGCCAGTTCAGGATCGCCTCGGCCACAGCGCCGGGCCTCTGGTGGTGCAGCCAGTGATCCGCGCCCGGGATTCCCACGCGAGTCAGGTCGGGCGCGTATGCCTCGAGCCCCTCGGTCGTTTGCGGCAACAGAGCGGTGTCGTCGCTGCCCCAGATCAACAGGTGCGGGCAGCGGATTTGCATCCGCTCGGGGTCGAACGAAAGCCCCTCTACCGCTTCGCCTGCGCCGCCGAGCCTGAGGGGCGAGGCACGGTACCAGTTGACCATGCCGCGCAGCCCCGCCGCGTCGCGCCAGGCGGTCTTGTAGTCCGCCAGGGTTTCGCCCTGCAGCCAGCTCATGTCCATATTGGCCGAAAACAGCGCGGTCAGCCGCGCAAAATCGTCCGCCGCCAGAATATCCTCCGACCCCTCGCGCCGCAGAAAATGAATATACTGCGAGGCATCGGTCTGCGCCCCGCCCCTCGCCAGTTGCCGCTGAAATGTGGCCGGGTGCGCGCCGTTCAGGATAATCAGCCGATCCACCAGGTCAGGCCGCGCAATCGCCAGCGCATAAGCCACTGACGCGCCCCAGTCATGGCCCAGCACAACCACCGGCGCATCCCCGATCAGTGCCACAAGATCAGACACCAGAAGGGCGGTCTTATATTGCGCCACCGCGGCCGGCCGCCAACTCTGGCCATAGCCGCGCTGATCCGGCGCGATGCAGTGAAAGCGCTCAGCCAGAAGCGGCGCAAGCTCTTTCCAGGCCCCGGAATATTCCGGGAACCCGTGCAACATCAGCAAGCGGGGCGCGTCTCGCTCCCCCCAGTGTTGCACGAAGAAATCTTCTCCGTGCAGGGTGAGTATTTCCTTCCAGTGTGCCGGCATCATTCTCTCGCTTATTCGACTACGCGCGGGGCTGGCCTGCCCAGGGCATTTTCTACCAGAGATACTGAACATCCGCCGTAAGGAATGTCCAGCATAACAATCGAAGCGACTTGCGCACGATGAGTGTGCGCATGGCCCTCCCGTCCATCAACTGGCCTATGGCATCTCATGTGAAGCCGCCCAGCTTCGCCATCCGCTATTGACTCTGTAAAAGTAATGTGGAGTCTGTGTGTTCCGGTGACTGAAAAACTGATGAGGACGATATCAATGTTTTTCCGACCGGTTCCAGTGCGAGTCCGTGACATGCCAGGCGCACAAGGAGAGGTTGATGACAAATCACGATAAGCCCGCACCACGGGGGGCATGACACGGCGTCATTTTCTCACGACTGCGGGCTCGGCGGCCCTTGCGGGTTCTATGCCATTGTCCTACCCGCATGGGATAGAACGCGATGGGATCACTCGCGCAGGCGAATTCAGTGAACTGAATGCCACCGCCTCCGGTGGTATTGATCTATACCTGGAACGCCGTGACGTGTTGGTCAACGGCATACGCGGCCGCGCCATCACTATCAACGGATCGGTCCCGGGCCCGGTTATCCGCATGACCGAAGGCAGGGACGCGTTGATCCGTGTCCACAACCGGCTACCTGAATCCACGTCAATACACTGGCACGGCATCCTGCTGCCGTTCACGATGGACGGCGTACCGGGCATCAGCTTCGCAGGCATTCCCGCGGGCGAAACCTTCACCTACCGCTACCCTGTTCGGCAGAACGGCACTTACTGGTATCACAGTCATACCGGCCTTCAAGAACAGCTTGGTCATTACGGTCAACTCATTGTGGAACCCGCCGAACCCGATCCGGTGGATTACGATGTGGAACACTCAGTTATCTTGTCTGACTGGACTTATGAAGATCCCCACAGTGTTCTGCGGAACCTGAAAACCATGGAGGGCTATTACAACTTTCAGCGCCCGACTCTGGCCAATATTGATGATCAGGCAAGGGCGACATGCAAGTCGCCGGCCGAGGTGATCGGCATGAGACTGCGGTGGGATCGGATGCGGATGGACCCGACAGACATAGCCGACGTTACCGGCGCTACTTACACCTATCTTATGAACGGCAAGGCGGCGCGGGAAAACCCGACATTTCTCGCCAGGCCCGGCAATCGCGTGCGCCTGCGAATAGTCAATGCCTCGACGATGACTTTTTACGATGTTCGGATTCCAGGTCTGCCCATGACGGTGGTCAATGCTGACGGTCAGAACATCAAACCGGTGGAGACCGATGAGCTGCGTATCGCGGTGGCCGAGACCTATGACGTTATCGTCACGCTGCCGGACGATCAGGCTTACACATTGTTCGCAGAGACAATGGACCGCAGCGGCTATGCCCGAGGGACACTGGCGCCACGCCAGGGTATGTCTGCTGCCGTGCCCGCTCAGCGGCGACGTCCGATGCTTACCATGGCCGACATGGGCATGACGATGGGCGCGACAATGGAGGGCATGGATAACCACGACCAGAGCGATGTGCAGCACGATCTGCCGACACACGAAGCGCATGTCATGAGTCAAAACAACCTGCATTCAGGTGGCGAACTGCCTATGGAAAACCTGCCTGAGCGTATTAATCACGGTCCAGACGGCCATGGGCCTGCCAGCATTACCATGGGCCAGGCCGCCTACCGACGACTCACTTACCCCGGCCCGGGCCTGGGTGACGATGGCTGGCGGGTCCTGACATACAGCCAGCTTCGGGCTTTGGATCGTCCGCCAGGCCGACGGCCGCCCACGCGACAATTCGACCTGCACCTGACCGGCAATATGCACAAATACATCTGGGGCTTTGATGGTAAAAAATGGTCGGAGTCAGACATGATCCGCTTCCAGTACGGTGAACGCCTGCGGATCAATATGATCAACGACACCATGATGAGCCATCCTATCCACCTGCACGGCATGTGGATGGACCTGTATGCTGGCGGCAGCAACGACGACAACCCCCGCAAACATACCGTCATCGTACAACCTTCCGAGCTGCTGAGCGTGGACATCACCGTCGACGCGCCGGGCCAATGGGCGTTTCACTGCCATTTGCTGTATCACATGGACGCGGGCATGTTCCGCACCGTGGCGGTTGTCCGCTCGCTGGAGGGGAGTGCTATCCATGCCAATGCGTAAATGCCAGCCTTCGCTAAACACCCGGTACATCCCCTCGATTCACGCGAGCATACTCGTTCTCGCGACCAGTGGAGCCGCGTTTGCTCAAGAGGCAGCGAATCCGCCCAGCACAGCGGATCGCCCGACGTATCAACAGTCGGCCCAACAGCATAACGAGCCGTCTTCCCCGGACATTGATACGCCAGCCCTCCCTGAAGACATGACTCTGGATGAAGTGCTGGAGTACTCCGCCTCCCCGCCGCCGGATCATTTTCCGGCTCCGACGATGGACGATCAGCTGTACGCCTTCACATTGTTCGAACAAATCGAATACCGAAAAGCCACGAGCAGCCAACCTGACCCTATCGGTTGGGAAGCCCAGGGCTGGATAGGTGGCGATGCCAATAGATTCTGGTGGAAAAATGAAGGTGAAGCCGTCTTTGATGGCCCGAATGAAGGGGAAACCGAAACCGACCTGCTCTACTCGCGCCTGATCACGGCATTCTGGAATATCCAGATTGGCACACAGTACGCCAATGAGTGGAGCGCTGACCAGTATGACGATCGTTGGTCCGCTGTAATTGCTTTGCAGGGCCTGGCGCCCTATCAGTTCGAGCTCGACAACTCGCTGTACATCTCCGAGGATGGCGATGTGACGTTCGAGTTTGAGGCCGAATATGACATCCGCATCACCCAGCGCCTGGTGCTGCAACCCCGAGCGACGATGGGCCTTGCCTTCCAGGATATCCCCGAACGCGGGCTTGGCAAGGGGATAACAGACGCCAACGTCGATCTGCGCCTGCGCTATGAATTCACACGCAAGATCGTCCCCTATATCGGCTTACGCTTCCGCACCCTTGTCGGAGAAACGGACAACATTGCAGAAGCTGCCGGAGCGGAGAGTGACACATCCTTTTTCCTGGCCGGATTTCGCCTGGCGTTCTAACGCTGTATGGGCGACGGCGAACAACAACGATGAACCTGGAAACGTTTAGAGGTGGATAGGCGGGCAATAGCATCTGCGTTCGTGGGCTTTAGCGTCCATGACGCGTAGACTGCGTGCACACTTAACAGGAGTTCGGGAATGATCCAGTCTGTCAACAGCAATGGTCAGTCACCGTCGGGCCCACCGGACCTGTCTGAACTGATGAAGCAATTCACTAGCGGCGGTTCCCGGGGCGGGCGCTCCCCTGGCCGCCGCTTTGGTGGCGCTGTTATCGGCATCATCGCAGTCCTCCTGCTCGCTTGGGGGACACTGACGTGTTTTTACACAGTACAGCCGGAAGAACGGGCCGTGGTGAAACGATTCGGTTCCGTCAAGGGCATTACCGATCCCGGCCTGCACTTCAGGCTTCCTTTCGGCATTGATCAGATTCAGTTGGTGGCCACAGAACGTGTGCTCAAGCAGGAATTCGGCTTTCGCACCCAGGATACCCGTCAGGGCGAGCGCTCGACCTACAGCGCCGCCCAATTCGAGGACGAGTCTTTGATGCTCACCGGCGATCTCAACATGATCGACGTGGAGTGGGTGGTGCAGTATCGCATCAATGACCCGATCAAGTTCCTGTACCAGATGCGCGAGCCTACCCGGACCCTGCGCGATATTTCCGAGTCAGTCATGCGCCGCATCGTCGGCAACATGCTGGGGTCGGAGGTATTGACCATCGGCCGCGTGGAGATCCAGCAAAAGGCCGGTGAGGAAATCCAGGAAATACTCGACCAATACGACGCCGGCATTCGCGTCAGCACCGTCGAAATGCAGGACGTGGTACCGCCCCCCGCTGTGCAGCCGGCATTCAACGAAGTCAACGAGGCACGCCAGGAGCGGGAACGCATGATCAATGAGGCACAAAAGCGCGTTAACCAGGAGATCCCCAACGCCGAGGGTGCTGCCCTGCGCACCGTGGCCGAAGCCGAGGGTTACGCCACGGAGCGGGTGAACCGGGCCGACGGTGAGAGCATACGGTTCAGCGCCGTACTGCAGGAATACCAGCAGGCGCCCACGGTCACCCGTTCGCGCCTGTATCTGGAAACCCTGAACGAGGTGTTGCCGAGGCTCGGCCAGCTACTGGTCGTGCAGGACGGGCAGGTGGGACCACTCCCTTTGCTCGATGTTAACCGTCAAGCGACACCCGCCACTGGAGGTGACCAATGAAAACCACACTGCTCGTTATCCTCCTTGCACTTGTCGTTATGCTGGGTTACGTCACCCTCTACACGGTAGACGAGGCCGAACAGGCTATCGTGGTCCAGTTTGGTGAACCCATTGGCGATGTGGTTGACCAGCCGGGCCTGAAGTTCAAGCTGCCCTGGCAGACCGTACGCCGTTTCGACAGGCGCCTGCTGGTCTGGGATGGCGACGTCACGCAGATCCCGACACTGGGCCGCGAGTTCATCCTCGTGGATACCACCGCCCGCTGGCGGATCACCGATCCTCTGCTATTCCTGACCAGCGTCCGCGATGAAGCCGGCGCGCGCACCCGGCTCGATGACATCATCGACTCGGTGGTGCGCGACATGGTCTCGTCCACCGAGCTGGAAGAGATCGTTCGTTCGAAGGACTGGCAGGTCGATGTCGATGAGCTGGAGGATCCGGCACTGGCCGAACGCAGTGACGTCAACCTGCAGCAACAGCCCAAACTGGGTCGTGAACTGCTGGAAGCCGGTATTCTGGAACGGGCCCGCAGTTCCATGCCAGACCTGGGGATTGAGCTCGATGATGTGCGTATCAAGCGTGTGAATTACATTGAATCCGTGCGCCGCCAGGTGGAAAGCCGCATGACCGCCGAACGCCAGTCCATCGCCGAGCGTTTCCGTTCCGAAGGCCGCGGCCGCAGCCAGGAAATCCTCGGCAACATGGAACGCGATCTTCGGCGCATCCGCTCCGAGGCTGCGCGTGACGCCGAGAAAATCCGGGGCGCGGCCGATGCCGAAGCGACGCGGATTTACGGTGAGGCTTTCGGTGCCGATCCGGAGTTCTATGCGTTCTTCCGTACGCTGGAAAGCTACCGGGCACTGGGACAGAACAGCACCCTCATGCTGAAGGCCGATTCAGACTTCTTCCGTTACCTGGAAAAGGCACAGGTTCAGTAGCCGTAAACACGACAGGCGCGGCGGTATGTCTGGGGTGAAGGCCCGGCATACCGCCTGTTCTCTGGCCAGTTCACCGCTGCACACCGGACGGTCTGAGCTAATCGTCGACCAGAAAGCTGTCAGCCGTCTGTCCCCTTCTCTCCATCTCTTCCGCGATGTCGCGCATCAGCGCAAACACCTTGAAGATCTCGGATTTATCCGCCTCGGTAATCGAGGTCATGTCACAGTTGAAGCCAAACTCGTGATACAGGTAAGGATCACTGGTACGTAAGGGCCCCATATCAATGCAGGCCTGAATGGCGGCGCGCAGTACGCCACTGTCCAGATTGACGGTTTCTTTCATGCTACAGAGCTCCAGATCTCGTTGCGGTGGCGTGCGCCATTGCCGCACAGACCGATAGCGAGCGCAAGTATGGCAGCGCTGAGGGCAAACAGCCCTTTATGATTGATTTACCCCACGACGCTCTGCCACACTGCTTTGATCTGTAGTAGAGACTGAACCGGCGCAACAGTCCCGGCGGCGGAACAGTCATAGCGATCTTCCCCGGAGGTAGTCCAAAATGGCAACTTACTGGATTCTCGCAGCCAATTCCGCAGCCGCCCGCCTGTTTGTCCGCGAAAAAAAATTCAGCCCCCCGATTGAGCAACGGGACTGGCTACACCCCGAATCCCGCCTGCACTCCCGTGATCTTGAACATGATCGGCAGGGCAAGACGTTTGCCTCGCACGGTCATGGCCAGGACGACAACCAAAAACACACAGAGCCGAAAACGCGTGAAGCACATGATTTCGCTCGAGAACTGGCGACCTACCTGAATAGAGCGCGCAGCAACGCCGAATTCGAGTCACTTTCAATCGTCGCGGATCCGTCTTTCCTTGGCATTCTCAGGGAACACCTGGACGAGCAAACGCGTGCGCACGTCACTCGTGAAGTCAGCAAGAACCTGACGCATGCTTCGGCGGAAAAACTTGCTGAAGCGGTCGACAGCGACTGAGAACCGACTAAACGGCTGCTCCACGCTGCGCCGGCTGTAAACGTCAGAGCGGCTGAATGGCTCTAGCACATTGTCATTATCTGGAGTAGAATACTGCCGCCATTTTCCGGTGGGCGTCACAAAGACAGCCATCGCCTCCTCAGATCAAACCTCACACCGAGATACAAGGATCCTATGCTCACAGCCAACAGACTTGAGAAAATAATGGAACTCGAGAGCGAGCTCCGCGCAGAATACCAGCAGGAACTCGATGGAAAAACCGCCGAGATCGACCGCCTCACCAAGCGTGAGGAAGAGCTCCAGGCCACGATCGACAAGCAGCTGCAAACCATCACCGAGCTGACAGGCAAGGCCACGGACACCGCGAAAGTCGAGCAACGAAACCGTGAGTTGCACAATCGCTGCGAGAAACTGCTCGCAGAGAGAGACGAGGTCAAGCAGCGTATGAAAGCCCTGCAGAAGGATCTGGCGACGGTGCGCGAAGAGAACAGGACCTTGACTCAGTTCGATCCGGCGCGAATGAAGAAGAACCTGGACGCGGGCAAGAAGAAGCTCGCTGAAAAGACCAGGATCGCGGACGACCTCCAGAAATTACTCAGTGAGACGAAGAAAGAGAACGCGGAACTGCGGCGCAAAGTCGCGGAATTGGAGGCCTCGGTGGCAGAAGTGACGCCGGATGCGGCAGAAAAGGGGGATGCCGCCGAAGAATCCGCGGCGGCGTGATAGATTAGTCGAGGCGGCGCTTCGCGATGGGGTCAACCCTCACTCGCGACGCAGACTTGTCAGACGCGAGAGGAGCGGCAGCAGGTGGTGGCGCATTGCGTAACCTGGCCCCTCGCAGAGGCCTTCACTCCAGTCCCCGCAGTAGAACATACCCTACCACCAGAATCTGCAGCACGCCGATAGCCACAGAAAGGCCATGCAGCCGATTGAAGCGCGAACGGTCACCCGCATCCGAGGCTCTGTTGATGGCGGGCATCAACAGCTGACGAGCCGGCAGGGTGCTGAGCGCCACTCCAGCAAGCAACACGGCGCTGACCATGTCCAGGCGAACATGCAGCAGCGCCGCCGCGGCAGCGACGACGATCACGCCCAGATAGAAGTGAGGGAAGGCCTGGCGCAGCAGTGCACCCGCCTGTGGCGCGGGCAGGTGCGTGAAGAGAAACGCTGCAAAGGCAAAAGAGAACAAGACCATACCGCCAAATAGAAACGCCGTTACCAACAGGGCAAGACTTGTTTCAAAAGTCATGATTAACACTCCGTCCCGGAAATGAATAACTACGCCCCAGCCTTCACGGAGATCAACCTGGACTGCGACGGGATCGCGACAAAGCCGTTAAAATAGTGGCCATGCTGATTATCTTCCTCATCCTGTTACTGCTTGCGGCCATTGCGGGACCCGGCATCTGGGTCAAACACATACTGCGCAAATACAGCGAACCTTCGGATCGCTACCGGGTTCAGGGCAGCGGCGCCGAACTGGCCCGGCATCTCCTGGATCACTTCGACCTGAAGGACGTGGGCGTTGAACTGACATCCGCAGGTGATCACTACGATCCCCAGGCAAAGGCCGTACGCCTGACGGAAGACAGGTATCAAGGGCACTCACTCACCGCGATCACCGTCGCTGCCCACGAAGTGGGCCACGCCATTCAGCATGCCCGCGGAGAGCGCCTGTTTCGTAACCGCCAGGCGTTGGCTGAGATGGCAGCGAGGGCGCAGCGATTCGGCGGCTTTGTCCTTGTCGCCGCGCCGGCGGTGATGCTGATGACGCGAGCCCCTGGCCTGGGCCTGGGATTTGTTGCCATTGCGATTGGCTCTATGTTTCTGGGAACGCTGGTGCAGCTCATTACCCTGCCTGTCGAGCTGGACGCCAGTTTCGGTAAGGCTCTGCCAGTGCTACAGGACGGAAACTACCTGCACGATGGTGACCTGCCGCACGCCCGGCGCATTCTCAAGGCCGCCGCGCTCACCTATGTCGCGGCATCGCTCTTGAGCCTGCTCAATATCGGGCGCTGGCTGGCCGTATTGCGCCGTTAACGCTATCTGTCGGCTCTGCGCCAATGATGGAGCGCGCACCAGCCGGCTGCAGCGCCTGTCCATGCGTTTTCGGGTGAAGACCACTACTATAAACAGCCCCTGCGACAGCCAGTCCGACCTGGGTTTTCGGCGATGAGCCGCTGCACGCGCATATTTCCGGGTGACCGCTGACAGAGATCACAGAAAATGAGAAAGACCGACAAAAAAACAGACAATGCGATCAGGCGGGTCCTGACGGAAGCTTGTGAAATAGCTCGAGTAAACTACCCAGGCTTCGAATGGCTCACGCACTTCGCCGACTACGGCAATGTTCAGGATTCCATCTCAGTCGTCTGCATTTATGACACGAATGCACATCTCGCCAACACGGACAGAGACGCTGTGCGTGCGCTCATCAAGGACAAGCTGGCCTCAATCGATATCAAGATAAGACATGCCCGGCGGCAGGTAAGCTTCGATACGGAGGAAAACTGTCAGATCAACAACGGCGGTCGCTGGCAGGAGCGTCTTAGTGGGACCCGCGGTACGGTCGGTGTGAGTCGAGCAGACCCGGAATAATATTATCACTCGCCTCTGCAAGAGGCTGCGCGTCGGCACATCGGTTATCGCGGCAATTCAATCATTTCGTGTAAGATCACGCGCCCAGCACGCACAGCCATAAGAGGGAGAAGACACCGTGAGCACCCCCCCGGTACGCATAGAGCCAAACGGGCATATTTGCACGATCATCCTCGACAGACCCGACAAACGAAATGCCGTGGACCGCTTCACTGCAGAGGCACTGGCTGAGGCCTTTGAGCAATTCGAAAACGATGAACAGCGCCGCGTGGCCGTTCTGTGGGGGGCAAATGGAACGTTCTGCGCCGGCGCCGACCTCAGCGCAATGGGTGACCCGGAAAGCCGCAACGCAATCGACCCTGAAGGCAGCGGGGCAGGCCCTATGGGCCCGACTCGCATGGCGTTGAGCAAGCCAGTTATCGCCGCGGTGTCGGGCTACGCCGTGGCCGGCGGACTGGAGCTCGCACTGCTGTGTGATATGCGGGTCGTTGAAGAGTCCGCTGTTTTTGGCGTGTTCTGCCGCCGCTGGGGTGTTCCCCTGATTGATGGCGGCACCGTTCGCCTGCCACGCATTGTCGGCCAATCGCGCGCCCTGGACATGATTCTTACCGGCCGTCCGGTCGATGCGCACGAAGCCCTGCAGATCGGTCTGGCCAATCGCGTCGTGGCGGACGGCTCGGCCCGCAGCGCTGCAGAAGCGCTGGCCGCGCAGATTGCCGGATTTCCGCAACAGTGCCTGAGAGCAGATCGTGCATCGACCTACCGCCAGTGGGATCTGGCGCTGGCTGACGCACTGCAGAACGAGGGCAGACAGGGTTATCCCATTGTATTTGAGGAGGCCATTGCGGGTGCCAGCCGGTTTGCCCAGGGCGCCGGTCGACACGGCCACTTCGACAGCGAGACAGGAGCGGAACAATGACGTGCACCACACTTGAACTGATCAACCGCGGCGCGAAACACTATCCAGACAGACTGGCGATAGTCTATGACGACCAGTCTTTCACGTTCAGGGAAGTGGACCATCTGAGCAGCCAGCTCGCGCACGCACTGCACGCGACAGGCGCAAAACAGAATACCCGGGTCGCCCTGCTCATGAACAACGGACCGTGGAGCGTTCCGATGGACTTCGCCTGTGTAAAGGCAGGCCTGAACCGGGTTCCACTGAACGCGCGACTGTCCGTACAGGAGCATGTGCGCATGCTGCAGGAAACCGGTGCGCGATGCCTGGTATTTGACGCCGAGCTGGCCGACCATGCCAGCGCAATCAAGCAGCTGCTACCGGATCTTCAATGTCACACCCTGGTCGACGCCGTCACGGAAGGCGATAGCCTGAGCACCCTTGCGCAGTCACAACCCACAACTGCTCCGGAGATCGTTATCCGGGAGGACGACGTCATTCTCACGCTGTTCACCTCGGGCACTACCGGCACCCTCAAGGCGGCGCAGCACACCCAGGCGTCCTATGCAGGTATCTGCAGGAATGTCCTGATGAACCTGATCAACGTGGAAAATGACGATGCCATGCTCCATGCTGCGTCGTTGATTCATGCCAGCGGAGTGTTTGTGCTTCCTTTCTGGTTACGGGGCGCGAAAACCGTCGTCATGCGAGCCTTTGATCCCGGCACCTTTCTGCAGCTCATTGCCAGAGAACGCATCACGGCCATTAACCTGGTGCCGACCATGCTGCAGATGCTGCTGGCACACCCGGATTGCCAACAGGCGGATGTCTCTTCCCTGCGCCAGATAATCTACGGCGCGTCGCCAATGCCCCGCCCTGTTATTGAGAACGCCATGGCGCTGTGGGGCCAGCACCGATTCTGGCAATACTATGGCCAGACAGAATGCCCCCTCTGCATCACGGTTCTCAGACCGGAAGACCATACGGCCGATCTGCTCGGCTCTTGCGGTAAACCCTGCGTGGACGTCGACCTGCGCCTCATCAACGCGGACGGCAACGACGTGCCGAGTGGAGAACCCGGCGAGATTGCGGTCAGGGCGCCCTCAATGATGGCCGGCTATTATAATGCGGAGTCTCTGAACGCCGAGATGTTCACGAAAGATGGCTGGCTTCGCACTCGGGATATCGCCGCCCTGGATGAGCGTGGCTTCCTGCACATCAAAGACCGCACCTCGGACATGATCATCACCGGCGGCTACAATGTTTATCCCCGGGAGGTGGAGGATGTGCTGATGGAGCATCCCGCAGTCGCTGAGTGCTCCGTTGTCGGCACCCGGGATGAGAAGTGGGTCGAAGTCGTCACGGCGGCTGTCGCCATCTCACCAGGTCAACAGGTGACGGAGGCGGAGCTGATCGGTTTCGTCAGTGAGCGACTGGCCAGCTACAAGAAACCGCGCCGGGTTGTTTTCATTAACGCTGTTCCCAAAACCCCGGTCGGCAAGCTGAATCGCAAGGCCGTGCGCGACATGCTGGCAAATCAGACCGCCACATGACCGCGTCAAACCCACCGTTTACGGCCAAGTCGATGACGCGGAAGGGGCGCGTCATCGACTGGCCGTCACTGCTGATCGGTTCTGACGACCAGCGGCCCTACCTCTCTGTCCCGCATTGCCTGGCGCAGTGAGGCGACCTCTTCGCGTTTTACCGCCGCCCAGGCCTGCTGCACCTCAAGCCATTCCTGATGCAGCTTGTCGAAGACGTCGATGTACTGATCCGCGGGCCTGAAGTCCGCAATGGCGACGGTCGATGCCAGATAGGCCAACTTTTCCAGGAGCATGCCGGGAAGGCGAATTGCATCCTGGCCCTTGCCTGTGTGCTTGAGTTGCAGCATCCGGTTCTCGATTTCAGTCACGGCTTTATCCACCGCCTTCACGTCCTCTTGCATGTCGTCGCCGACCAGCGGCATCAGGTCGCGAAGCTGCCGGCGCAGGCTTTCCGCCTCGTTGACCGCCAGAGAGATTTCCTGAAAGTCGGCCCGGATGCGATCCAGCAGCGCCTTCTGTTGCCGAATATCCTCAAGGCTGCCCTCGGTGTTGGGATCTTTCAGCAGTTCGAAGCGCTGCGTCTGCTCAACGTCATCGGTCTTCAGGGTCACCGAATACAGGCCCGGGCTTGCCATGAGTGACAGGGGCTTGACCAGCGACTCGCGCGTTCCGTCTTCCTTCATGGGATACCAGTCCGCATAAATCGGTCGGGTCTGCAGGACTATCTCCGTTGTCGGATCCTCCTTGAAGTCCCACCAGACGCGGTTCATACCCGTTTCACCCGTGTGTTCGATAGTGCGTACGGTCTCACCCTGTGCGTTGGCAATGACCAGAGAAACGCCCTCCTCCCGCTCTTCTGACTGCCAGTAATGGAGCGAGGTGCCCTTGGGCGGGTCATCGCCGAAAGAGGCCTCCTTGAAAAACTGCATCACCATCGATACCGGCTGCAGACGGTAGGCATCCTTGGGATCGAACAGGTACAGCGGGGATGAGGCGACGTCGTCGCTGAACTGCTGCAGGGGCGTCAGGTCGTCGAGAATCCAGATTCCCCGGCCATAGGTACCGACCACCAGATCGTTAAAGTGCTCCGGTATGTCCATCCAGTACATCGGACTTGAAGGCAGGTTGGTCATGAGTGACTGCCAGTTACCGCCTGCGTCCAGGGAAAAGTACAGCGCGTTTTCTGTGCCCAGGTACAGAAGCGCGGGATTGATCGGGTCTTCCTTGATCATCCGGGCATAGCTCAGCGGACTGTCCTCGATGCCCACGGTGATCTTTTGCCATGACTTGCCGTAATCCCGGGTCCTGTAAACATAGGGAGCGAAGTCGCCCATCTCGTGCGCGTCCACCGTGATGTAGGCCGTTCCCTCGTCGTGCTCCGAGGCCTCGATGTTGCGCACCGCACCGTAGGCTGGCATGTCGGGAATACCGCCTGTGACATTGCTCCAGTTGGCGCCATTATCCTGACTTACGTGGATCAGGCCGTCATTGGTGCCTGCCCACAGCAGGCCCTGTTTCAGCGGCGACTCATCCAGCGCGTAAACCACGTTGGCGTACTCGACACCGATGTTGTCGCCGGTCAGTCCGCCGGAAAACTGTTGCTTGCTGTCGTCGTCAAGACTCAGGTCAGGGCTGACAACCTCCCAGGACTGACCGCCGTTGGTCGTCCGATGCACGTACTGGCTGGCGACATAGACCGTATCGCTGTCGTGTGGGGAAATCAGCAGCGGAAAAGTCCACTGAAAGCGATACTTTACGTCCGCGGCCGGCATGCCGGTGGTCAGCTCCGGCCACACCTCGACCTGGCGGAACTGCCCGTTGCGCTCGTCATACCGCACGACCACTCCGCCCAGCGCGCCATAGCCTGAGGCGCTGGACCAGACGATATTGGGGTCTGTGGGGTCCGGCGTGGCAAAGCCGCTCTCACCGCCCCCCACATCATGCCAGAGACCCGAGCCTATGAATGCTCCAAAGAAGCTGCTCGAGCGGCTGCGGCTGGGTCCCTTCATCGATGGGCCATCCTGCCGGTTGGTCAATACGTTGTAGGGCACTGCCGTATCTGTCGTGACGTGATAAAGCTGCGCCACGGGCAGCTGTACGCGATGCCACGACTTCCCCCGATTTCGGCTGACGGCAAGTCCACCGTCACCCACAACGATCTGCCGATCGCCGTTCGTCGGATCGATCCACATTTCGTGGTGATCCCAGTTCGGCGCCTCACCCGGGGCCGCGTTGGTCGTCGTTCTGCCGCCGTCAATGCTGGTGGTGTAGGCCGCAGAGAAGAAGTAGGTCTCGTTGGCGTTGTCCGGAGAGGCCGCGAGGCGAGTGTAATAGGCCCCGCGCCCGGTCAGGTCGCGGTCCGAGTTGATCAGTTCGAAAGTGTTGCCGCGATCCTCTGAACGCCAAAGTTCACCCGTATTCGTTGGCTCGCCATCCAGCGGGATGCCATCGCCTGTCTCAATCAGGGCATAGAGCCGACCGCGCTGCGCCGGGGTCATGGCCAGCGCAATCTTTCCTACCTCGCCCTCCGGTAGTCCATTGCCTTCGAGCTTTGTCCAGGTGGCGCCGGAATCCAGCGATTTGTAGATGCCGCCCCCCGGACCACCGCTGGTTCTCGTCCAGGGTCGCAGCTCCAGCGACCACATGCCGGCGAACAGAATACGGGGGTTGAACGGATCCATGACGAGATCCGAGGCACCCGTCTCATTATCGACGTGCAGTACCTGTGTCCAGGTTTTCCCACCGTCGGTGGTTTTGTAGATGCCGCGCTCCTGCTGCGGCGTATAGCCGTGCCCCAGAGCTGCTACATAAGCCGTGTCGGGATCGTCCGGGTGCACCACAATCCGGCTTATGCGGCCCGTTTTCTCGAGCCCGACGTGCGTCCAGTGGGCGCCGCCATCCGTGGATCGCCACACGCCGTTGCCGATGGACACGTTGGAGCGGATAAATGACTCACCGGTCCCCGCGTAAACGACCTCGGGATCACTGGGCGCCAGCGCCAGCGCACCGATGGAATGTACGCGCTGTTCGTCGAACACCGGCTGCCAGTTCAACCCCCCATCGGTGGTCTTCCAGATTCCCCCGGATGCGGCGCCGACGTAATAGATCATCGGATCGCCGGCGATACCGGTCACCGCGATAAGCCGGTTCCCCACCGGGCCGATGTGGCGGAACGTCAGCTGTTCCATCTGCTCGGTGGTCAGCGGCTGAGCGCTTATGGCACCACAGAAAAACAACACGAGAACTGAGAAAATACGGGCCAGAAAATTACTGCGCATGGGTCGTCCTTGATTGGCGTTGGGCGGGGTGCCAGAAAAACATAGCACAAGATTCGCAGGTTCGCCTGCATCAAGGACGCAGCGCCACGTCCGGCCATCGGTGCGCGCACGCCCCCAGGGCGTTACGCGGATGATGTAAGCAGGCACAGGCTTTCGGGAGGCAAGCCAGCAGCGCTGGCGTTTCGTTCACTTCACTTCGATGTGAAAATAGGCAGGGTCGCGCTCGCGGATCAGCTCGATCTGACTGAAATAGGATCGCGATTCTCCCGCGTTCAGTGCGTCATCCGCCTTTTCCAGCGTGATATCGGTACTCGAAAGCCTGGCCATTCCCAGCTGAATGCCCAGAGAGTCGAACAGATAAATGACAACATCCGGCGTGATCCTGCGCTCACCATCATTCTGCAGAATCGCAAAGTACTCGAACTTTTTATCCGTCTCGGTACCTGTCTGCGTGAACCTGATGTTCTTCAGGTAACCCTCGCCGATGGGCATCGTCGCGTCGAATGTCATGGCACTGAGATCGGGAATCCGATTCTTTACCAGGCTCGCCTTTTCTTCCTGCAGGGTCAGCACATCCTGTTCCAACGCAGCAATCCGGGAACGCAGATTACCCACGCTTGCGACCTCGCGCCGATCCGGGATCTGGCGGCTGAGAAACTCTTCCCTCGTTGAAGATAGTTTGTAGGCGGTCACCATCCAGCCGGCAGCAGTCACCATCAGCAAAAAGCCAAGCACCAGTGAAACGAGCAGGTACTTCATCGCCCGCTGATGATTGCGGCTGTAGCGTCGAGGTGTGTGGTTTTCCACTACGGGCTCCTGGAGCAGCTTAATTCGATTTTTCGAGTGACGCGTCAGGCGAATCCACGGTTCGGGGTTGGGCATCAATGATTCACGTGTCACGGGCAGCGGTCAACCAAAGTCTGCTGGCGGACCTGCAGATCGACGATCACACCAACGGCGACCGCATGCCTGCACCCGCCCTGAAAGAGGATTTAATGCTGCATGCCATCGACCCTGCCGTGGAAAATATTTCCAGGAAGGACCCGAAGCTTTTCGAACCCGGGGGAGAGATCGTCGTTCTGCTGGAACGCCGCTGGTGTCGGCCGCCAACGCGTCGTTATCCGATCAGGAGTCGCGCCGGCGGGCAGTGAACGCGGTGCGCTCCGGCCCCTCGTCACTGTCCACCTCGCGCCAGATAACGCCAGACAGCACCTCGCCCTGCCGGCGTGCGGCAGCGCGCAGGGACCGTCCCTCGACGTCCTTGCCCACCCAGGAAAACTGGCGGCCGCGAAGCGCACCGACGCCACTGGCTTCAACCGCGCCGCCGCTGCGCAGCGTGACCTCGATCTCCTGAAAACGCTGCTTGATGTGCAGCACGTCACCCGACGACTCAAGCTGCCAGCGCCCCTCGATCCGGTCCGGAACGATCCACAGCAGGAGACCACCGCTGCTGCGCCCCGACACATGCGCATCGGGGGCCCACTCACCCATGGTGAAGCTGTTGGAAACAACGCGGGTGCCGGGCTCCAATTCTGACAGCAGACGAGGTCGCAGCTGCAGATTCACCTCGGGCATCAGGTACAGCGTGACAACGCTCGCTTGCGCAATCGGCGTGGTGAATACGTCATCTATCCGGAAATGCACCCGATCGCCAAGGCCCGCCCGTGCGGCATTGTCTCGTGCCATGCTCACGAGATCAGAATCGATTTCAATACCCGCGGCAAGCGCGCCCTGCTCCGCGGCGGCAATTGGAATACGGCCATCACCCGACCCCAGGTCGATGAGAAAGTCGCCCGGCCCGACAGACGCGAGAGCCAGCATGCGCTGCACATCCTCACGGGTGGTAACGACATAGGGTGCGACGGCCTCAGTCGCAACCGCCGCTTGCCTCGGCACGATCGTCAGCAGCACTGTCAGTGCGAGCAACGGCAGCCTGCACCCGGGCATTCTCATCATCGGCCATCTCCTTCTGCTGTCTGCGTTCTGTGTCTGCCGGCGACAATCACGGTGGCGTCCTCGCGGCGTGCCATCGATAACCTGTGACTGCCTTTATTCGCGGCAGCGCTGGCAGCCAGCAGCATAACGACCCTGGCGAGCGCTGTCCCGATTATCGGAACGCCGATGCCATGGATGACCAGCAACTGTCCGCGCCCGCTCAAAGTCGGTGTAAGCTAGTCGGGATCTGGCAAGGCCCTTGTGCCTTGGCTGTCGGCCAAACGAGGTAGAGCAATGGATGCAAGCGCGCAGTCCGGTGACTTTCTGCGGTCCGCAGGAGAAAGCGTGGGCAGTTTTCTCGCGGGAATTCCCCCCGCACTAGGCCATTTCTTCGGCGGTCTCGGCGCCAGTGCAGGCGTCAATGGCGTTCTGGACTGGACGACGCTGCTTTTCGGGATCGCCCTGCTATTATCCACGATCCAGGGGCTCATGCGTGGCCGCATCGTGGGCAGCGCGTTGCGTGGCGTGATGGGTGTTGCCTTGATGGGCTGGGCCATGACGTGAGACGCACGCAGACCGGCTCAATCGCGCGAGCATCCGACGGCACTTTCAATTAGCGGACATGTCCCGGACAATAGTGTTGCACATTCACACACACGTGCTTGCGCGCTATGGCAGAAAACGTCAAAAACAGGGTGCTTTTTCAGTCTCCACGTCTCAGCATCTACCTCGTCCATTACTCGCAAGGCCACCAGATAGCTCCGCATCTGGACATGGTCTCCGAAGGACGCCTCTACAAGCTCAACCTCGTGCTGGTAAAACCCAGGGCCGGCGGCGATTTTCTCTGCGAGCGCAGTATTCTCAATCTTTTCGGGCGCATTGTCCTGTTCCGGCCGGACCTGTACCGGCATGAAGTATCGAGAATCCGGTCCGGCAACCGCTGGCTACTGAGCTTTGCCCTGACTCACTATCGCTGAAGACTCACCACGGACGCGCAAAACGCGATGGGGCCAGCGGTGCCCGCCCGCACTTCAATCCATCCCGGCCTGAGCCCGCACATAGCGGGCGGCCGCCTCGTGGGTGCCGAACCAGACGCCACCTTTCGCCTTGATATGCTGTATGAGGCCTTCCAGTGCGACGATACGTGACCGATGACCAATGACATGCGGGTGCAGGGTCAGCAGAAACATCGTTCCCTCCTCCCAGGCCTTGTCGAATTCGTCGATCCACACCTGCATGACATCCCGCGGATTCATGTAGCGGTTGCCGAGGGGATTGAGAAGCGGCGCATCGTCGAGAATCCACTCCACCGGGAGCTCCACCATGCCCGTCGGCTCACCGTCCTGCAGCAGTTCATAGGGGCGATCGTCATGCATCAGGGAACTCTCGTACAGGAATCCCATTCTGCGCACAATATCGAGGGTATCGGGGCTGTGATTCCAGGACGGCGCCCGATAGCCTACAGGCCGACGGCCGCTGATCGCCTCTATCTCATCCGTCGCCTGGCGCAGCAGTCTCTCTTCTGTCTCTGCGTCCAGCGCCGTGTTCAGTTCATGAATCCAGCCGTGGACGGCAATTTCATGCTGTCCGGAGGCATTGATCAGATCCGCCTGCTCGGGCGCAATCTTCAGGCTCCAGGCCGGGAAAAAGAACGTTGCCGGAATGTCATTCTCATCCATCAGACTGACCACTCGCGGCAGCGCCACGCGGTGGCCGTACTGTCCCTGCGATAGCGCTCCGATGCTGATTTCGCCCGTACGCAACCCCATCACGGTTTCATTATCCACGTCGTAGGAAAGCAGTACCGCCACCTTCGCACCGCCTGGCCAGCTGTCCGGATTGAGGTTTCTGCCGGCGCGCACCTGATTCACCTGGCTTTTCACGTACTCGTCAGACCAGTTCCAGGGGGTTTTCGGGTTTTCGGTCTCTGCGCCAGCGGCCTGACTCTGCAGGGCAGCAGCCAGCAAGGCAGCGGAAAAACACAGTGCCGTGTTGAGGCCGCACTGGCGCAGGAAGGCGATGAAACCGTGATGTTGAGCTCGCTGCATGAGGTCATCCTTAGAGGGGCTGGAGCACGGCGCCGGCGCCGCTGGCATTGTCGCTGTGCATGAGTGGTTACTGTTCGCAACAGTAAGGATCAGGTGCAGGGCAGATGCAAGCCGTTTTCGGGGGTTGATCCCGGTCACTCGGAAAGACCACAACTAGTGACTCCGCAGCCCCTCCGTCTCCTCAAATGCCTCAATCGACAACAGTCGGCCACCTGCCCGCTCGAAGGTATTTGCATGGCAGGACAACAGCAGAATCTGAACGCGCTCTGCCGCCAGATTGAGAATATCGAACATGCGCTGCAGTCGCTGGTCATCCGCGTGCACGAGTCCGTCGTCGATGATCACCATGGCGGGCTTGCCCTGCTCAGCCATCATCTCGGCGATGGCAATACGGGTCAGAATATTGATCTGTTCCCGCGTGCCCATGCTGAGCGCAGCGAAATCGGGCGTTTCCCCCGCCCCGCGATACACCGACTCCACACCCAGTGAGTCGGCCAGCTGGATATCGGCCTCGGGGAAAAGCGCCTGCAGGTACGGCCGGACCTTTTCTGTAATCGGCCCCAGAAAGCGGTCCCTGGCTTCGCGTTCGGCGTCTGTCAGGACCGCATTCAGCGTGCCGAGAATACGTGCCTCGCGCTCTAAGCGATCGCGTTCAGCCCTCGCCAGTTCGAGTTCCCGCGCCGTCGCTGCCATCTTCTCGCCGATGCCTGCTGCACCATCGCGCATCAGCGTGGTCTTCAGGCTTATCTTCCGGCTTTTCAGGTCATTGATGCCGTGTCGATACGACTCGAGGGACTGCTGAAGCCGCACGAGGCGCGCCCGGGACAGCTGCACGCTGTTTCCCCCGGCCTTTGCCTTGAGTGCCCTGACAAGCGCCTTCTGTTGTTCGACGGCGTCGTGGGCTGCCGCCATGCGTTCCCGCAGCGCGTGCTCTGCGGGCATATTGCTCAGCGCCTCCTGCCGCGCCGCCAGCTGCGCCGCGCCGGCCGACAGCGCGGTTTCCGGAGCGCGCAGCGTATCACGATGCTCGTCGAGCGCGGCACGGCATTGTGTGGCCGCCTGTGTCGCCTGCAGGGCTTCGAGGACCGCGGCTTCGGCGGCGTTGGCCGCATCCTGTCGCGCGGCGCGCGCAGCGTCCAGCGTCGGAAGTGCAGCCAGGTCAAGACCCGCAGCCTCCAGCTGCTCAAGCTCCGCCCGGGCACGCTCCCGTCTTTCCCGCACGCCGTCCAGGCCGCCGTCATCTGCCGGAGCGATGCGCTCGAGGCTGGCCCTGGCGTCGTTGAGATCGCGTTCAGCCGTCTCGCGATTGCGCAGCAGCTGGCGGGCCGCGGAACTATCCGCGGCATCGATAGCGGCCAGGGCCGCCGAAAGCGCCTGCTCTGCACGCTGCAGGTTCGCCTGCATCACGGCTGCGTCCGCCACCTGCGGACGAACGCTGATGACGCCAATGCCTTCAATTCTGACCTCGGTAGGATCCATCAGCGCAAGCGTTTCGCCAGCCGGCGGCATGGCTCCCTGCGACAGCGTCACGCGCGTCGAGGCCGTGTCCTCCAGCGCAAAATCCACCAGCGTGGCCACGGCAGTCATGGCGGCCTGCGCGGCGCGCACCTCATCCATGAGATTATCGAGGGCCGCGACCGCCTCAGGCGTTGCCTTGATGGCATTCACCCTGGCCTCGAGCGCCGCAATGGCCGCTGCTGCCGACTCTGCGTCGGCGACCGCCCTGTACAGTGTTGCCAGCTCGCCGCGCCACTGAGCACCGGTCAGCGCATTCGTCGCCCGCCTCAGCGCAGTGTCCGCCTCAACCTTTGCGCTGTCCGCCTTGACTTGCGCCGCGCGCGCGTCCTGCCAGAGCGATTGCAGCCGCGCCTCTTCCACCCGGGCGTTGGTTACCGTCTGCTCGGCCGTTGCAACCTCCTGTGTCAGTGCGTCAATGGCCGAAGCCAGCTGCTCTTGCGCCCGTTTTGCCTGCATCGCATCGCGATACTGCTGCTCGAGGCGCTCCGCCTCGGAGTCGGCGGCACTGATTTCGGCTTCCAGCGTAAGCAGTTCCTCCACGCGATCGTTGGCGGCCTGAATGTCCCGCTGCAGCTCCGCTTCGGTGCTGGACGCCGCCTTCTCGTTAAGCGCGGCGCAGACTTCCTCATAGGCCTGCAGATCACTCTCCGTGCGTGCAAATGCCGCTGTCAGTTCCGCCAGCTCATGGTCAAGCTCAGTCACGCGTTCGATGGCTCTCCTGTAGCGATCCTTGGGCTGACCCTTGGACTCTGTGACGAGTTGCTGCAGGTCGCCCCTGATCTTGATGGGGAGTCGCCGTCCCTGCTCGCCACCCAGCAGATTGCCCACCGTGTCCTCAAGGGCGCCCATGACCGTTCGCTGCGCGCCATCCGAGGCGGAAATGGAGCGTGCACCGTCGCCCTGGTTAAGCCAGAGGAGTGACCAGAGCCCCATGCTGTCGGCGTTGCCTGCGCCACGGCCCGGGAAGGTAAACCCCAGCAGTTCCGCGATAAATGCCTCGGCGCCCTCGCCCTGAAGCTCGGCACCATCGGGTTTTATCAGCTTCGCCAGGCTGCCGCGTTTGAAGCGCTTGCGCAGCGTGTAGGGCTGTCCGTCAATGTCAAACTCGACCTCGACCGCCGGCGAGTTCGGGGCGGCGTGGTTCAGCAGGGCGTCGACATCTCTGCCGGTGGTGCTGTGCTTCGTAAACAGCGCCAGCTGCAGCGCGCCGACCAGCGTGCTTTTGCCTGCCTCATTCGGTGCCGACAGCACATTGAGTCCATCACCCAGGCCCTGGATACCGGCAGGTCGCGTGAATTTTCGCCACTGATTGACGCGGATCGCGCGAATCTTCATGCGTCGATCCCGCCCAGCGCGCGATACTCGACATAGAGACGCTGCAGTGCCAGCGCCGCCAGCTCCCGCTCGTCATTCTCCGCATCCCTGGCCATGGCCATCAGCCGGTCCGCGGCAAGACGTATGTAGCCACCGGGACCAAACTGGGCCAGGTCCTCCTCGCTGGGCATGGGGAGAATGCGGTTGTCGATGCGCAGCTGCGCGAGTGCCGCATCCACCGAGCCATGGACAAGGGAGTCGAAGTAGTGCGAATCCTCCAGAGAGAGCGTACCCGACACTCCCAGGCGCACAAGATGGTTGGACAACGGCGCGGGGAGCAGCGCACGCAGTCGCTGCGCGAGTGCATCGATGTCGCTGCGACCGCTCAGCGTGACCTCCTCACGGTGCCAGTGATAGCTGCCCGTGGCGATCTTTTCCACTGCCGGTGTGGCTTCGGGGCTATCGAGGGTGACGAGCAGCGTGTTGCCGCCGTCGATGACATCGTAAGCGTCGGTCTCGTGGGTACCGCTGTACCAGACTCGCTCATTGATCTTTTGCGTACCGTGCCAGTCACCCAGCGCGAGATAACTCAGCGCCGCGAGCTGCGGCCGTTGGGGATCGATGAAGTTGGCCGCCTGACTCTCATCGGAACCGAAGCTGCGGATGGAGCCATGCGCCAGGCCGATACGGTAGTAGCCGTCGGGAGTGGCGGCATCATTCATCCAGTCCGTGAGATCCTCGAGACTGCGGAAATGCTTAAGTGGCGCCGGCAGGATGGCGAGCCTGTCCGCCTCGTGCAGGTAGGGCTCGGCGTCGGCATGGATCACGATATTGCCGGGAAGCTCGGTGCGCGCCAGACGGTCCCAGATGCCAAAAGGCTGGTCCGGATCGTGATTGCCAGGCAGTAAATGCCATATGACGTCGTCAAACGCGCGCATCCGCTCAATGGGCTGCAGCAGCAGGCGCTGGGTGACATCCTGCGTGTCGTAGACATCGCCCGCGACCAGAACATGGCGGACACCGCGCGCCGCGGCCAGGCTGCCGATGCGGTCAATGGCGTCGAGCCGCGCTCGCTGCAGGAGCCCCAGCGTCTGCTCATCGACAAAGCCGAAAACCTTGCCTATCTGCCAGTCCGACGTATGAATGAGTGTCAATGCCATCAGGGTAATTGCCCCCATGCGGATGCGGGTGACCAGGTCATGTCGAGCGAGAATACCCACTGGTCGTCACGATTGCCGAAAAACACCGTGGGCACCTCGCCGCCGAAGGGTTCCCCCGGACCGCTGTAATCGTCGCGACGCAACTCCGCGCGCAGCCGCAGGGACGGCGCCGGCCACCAGGCGAGGTTTGCCGTCGCACCGCGGTAAATGCCCTCGGGCAGCAAGGCATGGGCGCCCTTGTCGTCGCGGAACCACTCGAGACGCAGCGCCGCCTCAAGCCGCGGACCCAGACGCCGGTGCACGCTCGCATTGACACCGTACCAGGCGCTGTCCTCCGTGATGAGAAATCCCGGCGGATTGTTGCTGTCGGCCAGCACGTCACCGCCCTCCTGGTGTCCATAGACCGCATTCACCGTCCAGCGGCGATCACCGTCCAGACGGTGGCTGAGAGTGAGCGCGTGAAAGTTGCGCAGCAGTCTGGCGCCACTGCTGCTGGCGGCATTGAAGGGGCGCGTCTGCTCCGTCACGCCGTTTTCTGACTGCTCATTGCCGATCACGTTCTCGATATCCAGCCAGGTACGGAAATCGCGGCTGCGCCAGCGCAGATCGAACAGCAGGGTCTTGTCGTCGTTGTTGTCCTCAAGATTGTTCCAGCCCTGAACGATGCCGGCGCCGGCCGACCAGAGGCCGGACGCCGGCGTCAGCGGCAGCTTTGCCGAGGCATAAACGCCAACGTGCTTTACCGGCTGATAGGCGAACGCATAGGCATGGGTGTAGAAGGCGGTAGGCGGATCCACCGGCGCGCCTATCTCGTGACCCACCGGTGTGAAGAAGCTACCGGCAATAATCGCCAAGCCCTCTCCCCAGGGCAGGTAGGCACTGGCAAACCACTGCGGCAAGAGCCAGAGCGTATCCTCGCCGTCGTTTATGGGAAGGTCATCGTCCAGTCCGAAGGTGAGGGCCGCATCGGTGCCGTAGCGCAGGTTGACCTCAAAGCCCCAGTCCGCGCTATCGGGCTTGGGCCCGGGAAATGGGCCGATACGCGGCTTCAGGTTGGCGCGCGGCATTTTTTCCAGCAGCAGTTCCGCGCGATTGAGATTGAAGCCCTCTTCAAAGGTGAGGAAGCCGCTGGGGAACACGTTTGTCGAGGCGCTGTCATTCGCAATAAGTCCGGCCTGCACCCGCGGGCGCAGGGTGACCGTTGCTTCGCTCACGGCGTGGACCATGAACAGACTGAGTCCTGCAAAGACCATCAGGAATTGCTCTGTCTTCGGTGTGGCAGCGCCACGTCCGGTCGAACTCACTGCCTTCCCCCGCTTGCCTCGTGCCGCATCTGCGGCGACGACGCGAGACTATCCGCGAAGCGATGCGCGGATGCAACCGTCAGTGCGCTGCCATTCGCGGCAATGTCGACAGCAAGCGGCAGCAGCCGGATGGCCCGGGGTTTCTGGTGACGTGGATTGGGGGATTTGGCGGGACGGGCTGCCGGATGGCAGCAGCCCGACATCATTCTTGGAACATCCGCGTGGATGCGCCCCGAGGCGCACGCACGCGGACAGCCCATTTGCCGACGGTCAGTCAGCGCTGCCCTCGACATACGGAGCGCCTGCCGCGATGAGCTCGCTGCCGAGCTTATCCAGTGATTCCAGGGCTTTTTGCAGCCGAGGCTTGACGGCACTCATTGCCTTCCTGGCGAGTTCGAGCGACTTTCTGCTCGTCTCCGTAGGACCGTACAGGGAATGGGAAATCCCCCTTTCCACCGCAAACAGCCGCTGCCCGATGGTGGTGTGGGTTTTCTCCCCCACCTCTACGCGCGCCGGATTGCCGTTTACCTCAGCGTTCAGGGCGTGTATTTCGTCCCTGAGCGTGTGCAGTTCACGATCCAGGCTGCCGGCATCCGCTCGCGATCGCGACAGTGCATGCGCCATGGCCTTGACCCTGGATACGGCGTTGCTGAGCTGCATGTTGATCGCAGAGGCTTCCCGCACGGCATCCTCATAGGATCGCCAGAATGCCACCACGTCCGCCTCGGATGCCCCGGGAAGGGCTCCCTCGTATAGACGCTCGACCTCAAACTCAATCTCACCATCGAGTCGGGTCGTCTGCCCGTCAACGCGCTTGTATAGCGACGCAGTGTATTTGCCGGGGGCCGCCATCATGGCCGTCGGACCGTCATCGTCATAGCTGTCACTCAGGCCGATGGCCTGCGGAGCCGGATATCTCAGGTCCCAGGCTATGCGATGAAAGCCCTTTTCTGTCGGACCTTCAACGCGTCGCACCACGTTACCGGCCGCATCTTTCACCAGAACAAACACACGGGGTTCGGCCTGAACGGCTTCCGCACCGACGACGTCCCAGCCGGGGAAGCCGATATCCTCACCCGCTTCAACCAGCGGCCGTTCGGCTTCCTGTCGCGCTTCGGCGTCGGTCAGCAGATCCTGATTCAGGTGGTAGGTAAAGGTCGCTCCGAAATCCGGGTTGGGCGCCACGTAATACGAATCGCCCTGTGAGCCTTTCTGCGTGTCAAAATTCAGGTGCGATCTCGGGATGTACCAAAGGGCTTTTCTCGTGGAATACAACGAGCCCTCTTTTTCCAGGCTGGCCTCGGACACCTCTCTCAGGACGCTGTAATCATCAAAGATGAAGAAGCCACGGCCAAAGGAGGCACCGACCAGGTCGTTCTCACGTCGTTGAATGGCCAGATCTCTGAAGCTGATTGTCGGGACACCACCCTCGAGCTCGGTCCACTTGTCGCCACCGTCGATGGAGAAAAAGAGTCCGAACTCGGTGGCCGCGAACAGCAGCTCCGGCTTGACATGGTCCTGCGCAAGCCGCCAGACAAGATGGTTGTCAGGCAGGTCGCCACTGATGGATTTCCAGCTGCGGCCCCGGTCGGTGCTCTTGACGATGAGGGGCTTGTAGTCGCCGTACTTGTGGTTGTCCAGCGAGACATACACGGTGTCGGGATCATGCAAGTCGGCTTTGATATCGTTGATAAACGCCCTGGCCGGCACACCCATCCGGCTGACCTCAATGCTGCGCCAGTTCTCGCCACCATCCTCGGTAACCTGCAGAAGACCGTCATCCGTGCCCGCATAGATGAGTCCCTCGACCAGGGGCGACTCGGACAGTGAGGTGATGGTGTTGTAGTTCGACATGGCCCAGACGTCCCACGGCGAATCCCAGCTCTGCCTGTTCCCCATGATGGCCAGGTCGAAGCGCTCTTCATCGCGGGTCAGGTCGCCCGAGATTGCCTGCCAGCTGTCGCCGCGATTGTCCGACCGCCAGACCCTCTGACTCGCGAAATAGATTCTTGATGGCTCGTGCGGGCTCACGTGAATAGGCGCATCCCAGTTGAAGCGCTCGTAATCTTCGCCCTCACCCGCCTGCGGCTGGATATCGACCACTTCACCCGTGGTCATGTCGAGCCGGGACAGATTGCCTTCCTGTCGCTCGGCATAGACGATGTCGGGATTGCCGGGCTCTGTCGCCGTGGCGTGGCCGTCCCAGTTCAGGACCAGCTTCCAGTCGTAATTCTGGATCCCCTGGACATTGTCGGTCCGCGAGGGCCCACCATGGGTGCCGTTGTCCTGTGTCCCGCTGTAGATGTTGTAAAAAGGCTCGGCGTCATCGACCGAGAGCTTGTAGTACTGGGTGATCGGCAGATTTGGCATGTAGCGCCAGGTTTCGGTCAAATCAAAGCTCTCGTAAACACCGCCGTCCGTACCCAGCAGGATGTAGTCGGGGTCGCTGGGCTTGAAGGCCAACGCGTGGTTATCGCCGTGGCGATACTCGCGATTCACCAGGTTCCAGGTCTTGCCCCCATCCTTGGAGTGCTTCATGGACGCATCCATGAGGTAGAGGTGATCAAAATGATGCGGTGAAGCGTAAAGCTCCACGTAGTAGTGCGGACCGGTACCGCCCGAGATCACCTCGGACTGCTGCTCCCAGCTCTCGCCGCGGTCCAGTGACTTCCAGGTACCCCCGCTTCGGCGGTTGAGTTCAATGGCCGCATAGAGAATATCGGGGTTGTGATGCGACACCGCGATGCCGATCTTGCCCATTTTGCCTTCCGGCAATCCCTTGCTGAGCTTAGTCCAGCTGTCTCCCCCGTCTTCGCTTTTGTAGATCGCCGACTTCGGGCCGCCATCCATCAGTGCTGCCACAGTGCGCTGGTGCTGCCAGGTCGCGGCATACACACGCTCCGGATTTCGCGGATCAATGACGATATCGGTCACCCCGGTAAACTGCTCGTCACCCAGCGTCTTGACCCATGTCTCGCCGCCATCGGTGGACTTGAAGAAGCCGCGGTCACCTCCGGCACTCCACAGCGGGCCCTGCGCTGCCACATACACAACATCAGGATTTTCGGGGTGAACAATGATCTTGCCGATATGCTCAGACGCTTCCAGCCCCATGTTTTTCCAGTTCTTGCCACCATCACTCGACTTGTAGACACCATCGCCGAAGCCGAAGTGACGACCGCCGCCGTGCTCCCCGGTGCCCACCCAGACGGTATTCATGTCTTCAGGGTCCAGCGCGATGGCCCCGATGGAGTAGGAACCCTCGTCATCGAAAACGGGCTCGAAGGTGGTGCCGGCATTGACGGTTTTCCAGACCCCGCCTGAGCCGACGGCCACATACCACAGGCTCTCGTCCTCAGGGTGAATGGCAAGATCGGCAATGCGCCCGGACATGAACGCCGGTCCGATATTGCGCAGCTCGAGACCCCTGAAAGTCTCCTCGGATATCAGGTCCGTCGAGCCGCCCCTGCTGTTCTGCGCCACCCCTGCCTGGACAAAGCCAATCGCCAGGATCACTGCAAAAATCGTATGTAACCTTTTTCTCATAACCATGAACCCCAAAGATCCGTTAGGTGAAAGATGGTATCCGTTATTGTAAAAATTCGCTGCCTCAGTTGTCGGTAATGGCCTCCAGTCCATTTTCCGTGAGCACTGTATTCACATCCGGCAACTCGCTACTGACCACCTGTTGCAGTGTGTCCAGATGCTCGTCCAGCTCGCCCTTGAGCAGCGCATAGACATCGAGCTGCCCCTGAGTCGGCAGACCATCCCCGCTCTCCGTGCTCTTCTGCAGATAAGCGAGTCGGTTGTTGAGCCTGATCGGGAAGTTCAGTGGATCCTGGCCGCTCACGTTCTTTACCTGATAAATGGCCTCTTCCACCGCGCTCAGCTTCGCCTTGAAGTCTTCCGTGGCATCAACCACGGGCGGCGCCGGCGAATCGCCCAGCTGCTCATCAATCTGCGCTTTCAGATCGCGTATGCGAATGACGGCCCGGTTGGCTGCATCAAGCGCATCCCTGACTTTCATCGTGAAAGCGAATTGCTCCTCGATGTGCGCGTCCGGTACGTCGAAACGCGGATCGGCCTTGAGCATGAAGGTGCGGGTCTGGGTGTCGCCATCTACCGTCATTCGAACGGTGTATTCCCCGGGCGGCGCAATCGGCCCCAGCTGCGGCCTGCCCGACCAGATGATCATGCCGTCGAAATCCGCTGCACCGGCATAGCGGTTGTTCCAGGACCAGACGTTGAGCCCCTGCGCCGTGGTCGGATCGATCGGCAGGGCCCCGTACCACTGTGCATAGGGATCGTCGACCTCCTCCGGCTCCGGCTCAGTGCCGGTCTTTTCCACGATGATGTTGCCGTCGCTGTCAATGATGGCAATGCTGACTTCCTCGGCTTCTTCCGCCAGGTAGTACTGGATTGAGGCTTCCTGCACCCTGCGCACCGCATACAGTGGCTCGAACAGGTGGAACTTCTTGTTGGCCACTTCCGAGGAGTACTCGCGCAGTGGCGCAATGTCGTCCAGGACATAAATGGATCGCCCGTGCGTCCCGGCCACGACGTCCTTGTCGGTTACCTGCAGATCGGCAATCTGGGTATCGGGCATATTGAGCTGCAGCGAATGCCAGTTGGCCCCGTCATCGAACGATACATACACCGCGTGCTCACCGCCGGCAAACAACAGCCCGGGCTTCACGCGGTCTTCCCGCACCGAGTGGATGAAGTCGTCTTCGCGGATGCCATCAATGATCCTGGTCCACGACTCACCGTAGTCCGCGGTTTTCCAGATGTAGGGTTTACGATCGTCCATCTGGTAGCGCTTTACCGCAATATACGCAGTGCCCGGGTTGTGGCGGGATTCCTCGATAATGCTGACTCTGGAGTGCTTTGGCAGGTCAGGCGGCGTGATGTTCTCCCAGGAGTCGCCGTGGTCGCGCGTGATGTGCACCAGGCCGTCGTCCGAGCCCGCCCACAGCGTATTCACGTCGTGGTGCGACGGCTGCAGGGCAAAGACGGTGGCATAGATCTCCGGACCATTCATGTCCATGGTGATAACGCCGCCGGTCTTGCCGAGGGTCCCGGGCTCGGCATAGGTCAGATCAGGACTGATCTTCGACCAGCTCTGGCCCTCGTCCCGGCTGACCCATACGTGCTGTGAACTGGTATACAGCCGACTGGAATCCACTGGTGAGAACACAATGGGAAACGTCCACTGCCATCGTTCCGGCAGCGCGCTGGCGGGTTCACCGGAGAAGAACCGGGGATACACCTGCACATCGCGCAGATAGCCGGTGGAGCGGTTGAATTTCGTGAGGAGCGCACCCTGGCTTCCCGCATAGAACCAGTCGGGCTTGTCAGGATGCTGCGCGATATAGCCGCTTTCGCCGCCCCCCACGGGATAATAGTATTCCGAGGAGGGTCCCCGCGCCTGCTTGAAATCCCAGCCCTCATTGGGAATGCACAGGGTCGAGTTATCCTGCTGCGCCCCGCATACGTGGTAAGGAAAATCGCTGGTGACCATGATGTGATAGAGCTGTGACGTCGGAAAATTCTGATCCGTCCATGACTCGCCGCCATTGATCGACACGTTGCCACCGCCATCGTTTGCGTTGACCATTCTCTCGGGATCGTTCGGGTCAATCCACAGATCGTGGTTGTCGCCATGGGGAACGGTGATGGTGGTATCGAAGGTTTCACCGCCATCGGTGGATTTGTAAAACCCGGTATTCAGCGCATAGACCGTGTTCTCGTCTTTCGGATCGGCGTAGATGCGGGTGTAGTAGAACGCCCGCTGCCGCAGTTTCCTGTCGCTGTTGACATGGGTCCAGGTAGCGCCGGCGTCATCCGAGCGGAACACACCGCCGTCGGCCGATTCCACAAGTGCCCACAGGCGGTCGGAATTGACCGGGGAGACGGTAATGCCAATCTTGCCCACCGGCTTTTCCGCCAGCCCCGGATTGTCGGTCAGCTCTTCCCAGGTATCGCCGCCGTCGGTTGACTTCCACAGGCCACTGTCGCCACCACCGCCCCACATTTTCCAGGGCGTGCGATAGACTTCCCAGATAGATGCGTACACCGTCTCCGGATTCCTGCGGTCAATGATCAGGTCTGCACCGCCGGCCTTTTCGCTGGCAAAGAGCACCTTGTCCCAGGTTGCTCCCCCATCTTTGCTCCTGAAAATGCCGCGTTGCTCATTCGGGCCGTAGGGGTGGCCAAGCGCCGCCACGAAAACGATATCGGGATCGGTAGGGTGAACACGAACCCGCGCAATCGCCTGAGTGTCACGCAGACCGACGTTCTCCCAGGTCTCCCCGGCGTCAGTGGATTTGTAGACCCCATCACCCTGTATGATATTGCCGCGCAGCTGCGTTTCGCCGGTGCCGATATAGACGATGTCCGGGTTGGTCTCGGCCACCGCCACCGCGCCCACCGAGGAACTGCTTATCTGGCCATCAGTCACCGGCTTCCAGTTCAGGCCGCCGTCTACCGTCTTCCAGAGACCGCCACCGACGGCACCGAAGTAGTATTCGTGCTTGCGGCCCGGACTGCCGGCCACGCCAAGAGACCGCCCGCCGCGATCTGGCCCGATGTTTCGCCACTCCATGCCCTTGATGACACTCTGGTCGAAACTTGCCTCCTGCGCGCGCAGGCCCTCAGGTGCAGACGTCAGACAGGCACCCACCAGCAAAAAGGAAAGGATCTTTTTCATAGTGTGCGTTCATTATCTCTCTTCGGACTTCCGAACTTAGCACACAGGTACGCCGTTTCGCCACCAGCTGGCAGCGACGGGAAATCTGATTAACAGAAATGATGAATGGCCGAAAATGAATACATCTGGCAAGCTGCTTCTCAGGCTTAAAATGCCGAACGGCCAGCAAGCGCTGCGGCACACCGGGAACGCGGGAGTCCTTATGACGCTCAAACGCAGACAGCTTATTGCCGCGCTTGCCGCCGGCGTTGCGGCAGCACCGGCACGCGGCCTGCTCGCCGCTGAGCGCGCGCCATTACCGTCCCCGCCCGAAGACCAGAGCCCGTCGGCACTGGCCAGAAACGAGAACTTCTGGCGCGAAGTGGCAAGCCATTACGAGCGCAACGACGGCATCGTGAATCTTGAGCACGGTTACTGGGGCAGGATGGCCGGGCCCGTTCAAGAGGCCTATCTAGACGCCACGCGCCGGGTAAACGCCGGCAACTCGGTTTACGGTCGCAGGCACTACCCCGCCGACGTCGGGCGCTCAGTCCGGCGTATCGCGCAGGCTCTCGGTGCCCATGACGACGAGATCGTCCTCACCCGCAACGCCTCCGAGGCCATACAGAATCTGATCCGCCAGTATCGGGGACTCGGCGCGGGAGATGCCGTGCTGTACGCCGATGTCGACTACCCCCAGTTCAAGACCACCATGCACTGGCTGGCATCATCGCGCGGCGTAAGCGCCGTGATGATAGAGCTGCCCGCCCGCGCAACACAGCAGGCGATTCTCGATCGCTATCGACAGGCCTTCGACGCCCACCCCGATCTCAGGCTCATGCTCCTGACCCATGTCAGCAACCAGCACGGACTGGTGATCCCGGTCGCGGCAATTGCGGCAGAAGCAAGGCAGAGGGGCATTGATGTTATCTGCGACAGCGCGCAATCCTGGGGCCTTCTCGACTACCGCATCAGCGAGCTCGGGGTTGACTGGGCAGGCTTCAACCTGCACAAGTGGATCGGCAGTCCGGTGGGGGTCGGCGCACTCTACATGCGCCGTGGAACCCTGGAAAAAATTGCGCCCTTCCCGGGCGAGGCAGATCCGGACAACACGCGGGCAGCGACGCGCATCCATATGGGAACCGCCAATTTCGCCGCCATGCTGAGCATTCCCGACGCACTGGATTTTCACGACCGGATAGGTGGCGCCAACAAGGAGGCCCGACTGCGCTACCTGCGCGGCCTGTGGACCGGTGAAGCAGAGAATATGCCGCACATCGAGGTTCTCGGTGGCGCCGACGAGACGTCATGGACCGGAATGGGCGCCTTTCGCCTTACGGGCAAATCCGGCACCGACGATGTACAACAGCTGCAGCAGCGTCTTGAACAGGAGTTTGGCATTTTCACCGTGGTCCGCAAAGGCCTCGCCAGCGGGCACTGCGTGCGGATAACGCCGCAGGTATTTACCAGCCCCCGGGAAATCGCGGCACTGACGGACGCCATGCAGCGACTTCGCGCCTGACGGCCCGAGGGTGTACAGCTAAGTGCGGATAAACACCTTGTCGATAATCCGCCAGTGGCCGTTCAGCTTCACCAGGGTCAGGAAATCCACGTAGTCGCCGTCGAAATCAAACACCACGCGTGCGACCTGGCCGCCCGCCCTGTCAATCGACAGAATATCGCCGCGCCGCTCGGTGACCTGCCCTCGCATCCAGCGGGCCATCGCATCCGCTATCGGCTCCACCACCAGCGCGCCCGACTCATCCACGCTCTTCAGTGCCGCGCTGGGGTCGAACGCGCGCTCAAGTCGATCCCGATCCACCTGGTTGATGCCCTCGAAATAATCAAACACCGTGTCGCGGATCGCCTGGAGCTCATCAGCGGCAGACGCGGAAACGGCGACCGTCAGACAGACGGCCAGCAGCATTAAGCCGAGCAGGCCGGTAAACGACCGACGCACCGGCCAGCAAGTCACAGCGTGTTGCATGGTAAGTCTCTCCTCGCGCTCGATGTTCCTGTGTTGTGACTATAGCATCGGCCCCCACCCGGTGGGCGTTGACCTCAGACGCCGGTAAAGCGAGACTTCGGGTGACGTATCCCACCTTAGCTGACAAAGGCATCCCATGACTCTGCCACCCGTTGCGCTCTGCATGATTCTTCTCGCCCTGGGCGCCATTGACCCAGCACCGACAGCCGCCGACGACGCGCTGCAAGCAAACACCATGCTCACCAACGAAGCCATTTTCGCTACGGAGGACTACGAGGCAAAGGAACCCGGGGCCACCCAGTGGTTGACCGCGGAGAACGCCTACACCGCGCTCGAGCCCGCACCCGGTCAGGAAGAGCGCGAGGCCGAACTCGATGACAGCGGCGAGGAAATACCGCCACCCCAGGAGATCGTGGCCTACGATCTCGACTCCCTGGAGCGCCGGGTGCTGGTCACGACAAAGCAGCTCACGCCGGAAGGCCGGGATACCCCGCTGGCCGTTGACGACTACGCCTGGTCCGACGACCGGCGTCGTCTGCTGATCTACACGAACAGCAGGCAGGTA
>Ga0209942_1000167_pt1 | contig 41760 bp, 32 predicted proteins | sample SalPonR1_A_D2_MG_FD_185695 | JGI IMG/M metagenome (GOLD analysis project Ga0209942, IMG submission 185695) | Salt pond soil microbial communities from South San Francisco under conditions of wetland restoration - Salt Pond MetaG R1_A_D2_MG... ...
TGGGTTTCTAGCTTCGAAAAGTTCAGTAACTCGTGGTAAACCTCCGGTAATATCACCTGATTTTCCTACGGCTCTTGGTAACTTCGCTAATATCTCACCCGACTTAACTTCCTGTCCGTCATCGATACTTATATGCGCACCTACTGGAAGGTTATATGTTTTTATAATTTCTCCATCTTTACCAATTAATTTGGCTGTAGGATTTTTCTTTTTATCCCGGGTTTCAATAATCACTTTTTCTTTAAAACCAGTTTGTTCATCCGATTCTTCTTTAAAGGTTATCCCTTCAATAAGATTTTCGAAAGATAATTTTCCGGTTGCTTCAGAAATAATTACCGCATTATATGGATCCCAATCACAAATCATCGTCCCTTTCTTAACAGTATCACCATTCTTAATATAAAGTCTGGAACCATAAGGAATGTTATGAGTAGAAAGAACAATTCCTGTATTTTTATCAATAATACGCATTTCGGCCAATCGACCAATAACGATATCTATTTTTTTACCATCCTCGTCTTTTTCAACCGTTCTTAGCTCGTCAATTTCAATAGTACCATCATATTTTGCAACAATGCTTGAATCAGCTGCAATATTAGAAGCTGTTCCTCCTACGTGGAATGTTCTTAAGGTTAGCTGTGTACCTGGTTCTCCAATGGATTGAGCTGCAATAACGCCAACAGATTCACCTTTTTGAACCATTTTACCGGTTGCAAGGTTTCTGCCATAACATTTAGCACAAACACCATTTTTAGATTCACAGGTTAATACCGAACGAATTTCAACCTGCTCAATTGGTGATTCTTCTATTTTTTTAGCAATATCTTCGGTAATCTCCTCTCCTGCTCCAATAATAAGCTCGCCAGAAAGTGGATGGTAAACATCATGCACCGTTGTTCTACCCAGTATTCTTTCAAATAATGTTTCAACCACCTCTTCGTTTTTCTTAATGGCTGTTGCTACCAAACCTCGCAATGTTCCACAATCTTCTTCTGTAATAATAACATCTTGTGACACATCAACCAAACGACGAGTAAGGTAACCAGCATCGGCTGTTTTAAGGGCTGTGTCGGCCAAACCTTTACGCGCACCGTGGGTTGAAATAAAGTACTCAAGTACGGAGAGCCCTTCTTTAAAATTTGAAAGAATCGGATTTTCAATAATTTCAGAACCTGAAGTACCAGATTTTTGTGGTTTTGCCATCAATCCCCTCATTCCGGATAACTGACGAATCTGTTCTTTAGAGCCCCTCGCACCAGAATCGAGCATCATATATACCGAATTAAATCCTTGATTATCGGTAGTTAACTTTTTCATTAATGTTTGAGTTAACTTAGCATTAATATGCGTCCAAATATCAATAATCTGGTTGTAACGTTCATTATTAGTAATGAAACCCATATTATAATTATTCAACACCTCTTCAACCTGCTCATATCCATCATTAACAAGAATCTCTTTCTCTTTGGGAATAATTACATCGTCAAGGTTAAAAGACAAACCACCACGGAATGCCATTTGATAACCAAGATGTTTAATATCATCTAAAAATTTAGATGTTACATCGGTACCTGTTTTCTTCAATACTGTACCAATAATATCTCTAAGTGATTTCTTCGTTAATAATTCATTGATATAACCAACTTCTTTTGGTACAAATTGGTTAAAAATTACACGTCCAACAGTAGTTTCAATTATATGATTTACTGGCTTGCCATCAACTATATCATCAACTTTTACTTTTATACTTGCATGTAAAGCAACGGCACCCTCGTTGTAAGCAATAGTTACCTCTTCGGGAGAATAAAATTTCAGTCCTTCACCTTTTACTCCGGCTCTTTGTTTCGTAATGTAATATAAACCAAGCACCATATCCTGTGAAGGTACTGTAATTGGCGCTCCATTAGCCGGATTAAGAATGTTATGCGAAGCCAACATCAACATTTGGGCTTCAAGTATAGCTGCATTTCCTAAGGGTAAATGAACAGCCATCTGGTCACCATCAAAGTCGGCATTAAATGCTGTACAAGCTAATGGATGCAATTGAATTGCTTTACCTTCAATTAATTTAGGTTGGAATGCCTGGATACCAAGTCGGTGCAATGTTGGAGCACGGTTAAGCATTACAGGATGTCCTTTAAGCACATTTTCCAAAATATCCCAAACGACCGGGTCTTTTCGATCAACAATTTTTTTCGCTGATTTTACCGTTTTTACAATCCCTCTTTCGATTAATTTTCTAATTACAAAAGGTTTATAAAGCTCAGCGGCCATATCTTTGGGCAAACCACATTCGTGTAATTTCAATTCCGGACCAACCACAATTACCGAACGTGCTGAATAATCGACACGTTTACCTAATAAATTTTGTCGGAACCGACCTTGTTTCCCTTTCAAACTGTCACTTAAAGATTTAAGCGCTCTGTTTGAATCTGTTTTTACAGCATTTGATTTTCTTGAGTTATCAAACAATGAATCAACTGCTTCCTGCAACATACGTTTTTCGTTACGTAAAATAACTTCAGGAGCTTTAATTTCAATTAATCGTTTGAGTCGATTATTTCTGATAATAACTCTACGATAAAGATCATTCAGGTCAGATGTAGCAAATCTTCCGCCATCAAGAGGAACAAGCGGGCGCAATTCAGGAGGAATTACAGGCACGACTTTAACAATCATCCATTCGGGTCGATTTATTCCTTTAGAAGCACGGAATGCTTCAACAACCTGAAGTCTTTTTAATGCTTCGTTTTTACGTTGCTGAGAAGTCTCAGTATTAGCTTTATGACGAAGGTCATAAGATAATTCATCCAAATCAATACGTTCTAACAATTTATAAAGAGATTCAGCGCCCATGTCAGCGATAAACTTATTTGGATCTGAATCATCTAGATATTGATTATCTTTGGGTAAAGTCTCTAAAATATCAAGATATTCTTCTTCAGTTAAAAAATCAAGGTATTTAACACCATCTTCAGCTTTAATACCCGGATTAATAACTATATATCTTTCGTAATAAATAATTGAATCCAGTTTTTTGGTTGGAAGTCCTAAAAGATATCCGATTTTATTTGGCAATGATTTAAAATACCAAATATGAGCTACGGGAACAACCAACGATATGTGTCCCATTCGTTCTCTTCGAACTTTTTTCTCTGTAACCTCTACACCACAACGGTCACAAACAATTCCTTTATATCTGATTCGTTTGTATTTACCACAATGACATTCATAATCTTTGACAGGGCCAAAAATCCTTTCACAAAACAATCCATCACGCTCGGGTTTATAAGTCCTGTAATTTATAGTCTCGGGTTTTAAAACCTCTCCACTTGAACGTTCAAGAATTTCTTCCGGAGAAGCTAAACCTATAGAGATTTTTGTAAAATCACTCTTTACCTTATTATCTCTTCTGAATGACATATATTGAAAATTAAATGGTATATAAAATAATAAAAATATATGAATGTTGGGATAAGTTCCCAACATTCATTAAAATATCTAATCGAGATTTACGCTTAAACCTAATCCTCTTAACTCATGTAACAATACATTGAGCGATTCGGGTATACCAGGCATAGGCATTGGCTCTCCTTTAACTATCGCTTCGTAAGCTTTAGCTCTTCCGTTTACATCGTCAGATTTCACGGTTAGGATTTCCTGCAATACATTAGATGCACCGAAAGCCTCTAGTGCCCAAACTTCCATCTCACCAAAACGCTGGCCTCCAAATTGAGCTTTACCACCCAATGGCTGTTGTGTAATTAATGAATAAGGGCCGATTGAACGTGAGTGCATCTTATCTTCAACCATATGACCTAACTTAAGCATATAAATTATACCTACAGTTGCCGGTTGATGGAATCGTTCACCTGTTCCTCCATCAAAAAGATACGTTTTACCATAGGCAGGAACTTCAGCCTTATCGGTATATTCTGTTATTTGTTCTAGTGTAGCTCCATCAAAAATAGGTGTGGCAAAATTAACACCCAGTTTCTTTCCAGCCCAACCAAGAACCGATTCGTAAATTTGTCCAAGGTTCATCCTTGAGGGTACACCTAATGGATTTAGTACAATATCAACCGGTGTTCCATCTTCAAGGAAAGGCATATCTTCAGCTCGAACAATCTTAGCAACAATACCTTTGTTTCCATGACGGCCTGCCATTTTATCTCCAACAGTTACTTTTCGTTTTTTGGCTATATAAACTTTTGCCATTTGAACAATACCTGTTGGTAGTTCATCACCAATAGTTACATTATATTTCTTACGCCTTAAATGAGCATCAATCTCTTTACGTTTAATAATATAATTATGTAACAATCTTTTGATGATTTCATTCTTATTTTTATCGGTTGTCCACTTATTAGGATTAACATTAATAAAGTCTATATCCTGTAACATTTTAATGGTGAACTTGGTTCCTTTTGGAATAACATCAACATTGTAATAATCTTTTACTCCCTGCGATGTTTTTCCATTGACAAGAATGAATAATTTATCGATTAATTTATTGGTTAATTGCTCTACTTTCAGGGCAAATTCTTTATCTATTGCCTCAAGCTCCATTTTATCAGCATTTTTCGATTTCTTATCTTTTAATGCTCTAGAGAATAGCTTTTTATTAATAACTACTCCTTGTAATGATGGTGAAGCTTTAAGCGATGCATCTTTAACATCCCCTGCTTTATCACCAAAGATAGCACGTAATAATTTTTCTTCTGGTGATGGGTCAGATTCTCCTTTTGGTGTAATCTTACCAATTAAAATATCACCAGGTTTTATGTGAGCACCAATTCGAATTAAACCGTTTTCATCTAAATCTTTGGTAGCTTCTTCGCTAACATTAGGAATATCAGAAGTTAATTCTTCAAGGCCACGTTTAGTATCACGTACTTCCAATAAATACTCATCTATATGGATTGATGTAAACACATCATTTTTAACAACATGCTCGGAGATTACAATAGCGTCCTCAAAGTTATATCCTTTCCATGGCATAAACGCCACTTTAAGATTTCGTCCTATGGCTAATTCACCATCATCAGTTCCGTATCCATCTGTTAAAACCTGTCCTTCAACCACTTTTTGTCCTTTACGAACAATTGGTTTTAAATTAACACAAGTATTTTGATTTGTTTTTGCAAACTTAGGGAGTCGATATCGTTTTATATCATCATCGAAACTAACAAATTTTTCTTCTTCTGTTCGGTTGTAACGAATAACGATCTCTTCAGCATCAACATAGTCTACAACACCTTCTCCTTCAGCAACAATTTGTATTCTTGCATCATTTACTACATGTTCCTCCAAACCCGTTCCAACAATTGGAGCTTCGGGTTGTAATAAAGGAACAGCCTGACGCATCATATTTGATCCCATTAATGCACGGTTTGCATCATCATGTTCCAGAAATGGAATTAATGAGGCTGCAATAGATGCAATTTGATTGGGAGCAACATCCATAAGATCAACTTCTTCAGGAGTAGCTAATGGATAATCAGCTTCCAGCCTCGACTTAATTCTTGGATTAATAAATTTACCAAGTTCATCAATCGGGGCGTTTGCCTGGGCAATAGTAATTCCTTCTTCTTCTTCGGCACTTAAGAACAGAGCATCTCCGCTTAAATCAACTTTACCTTCGGTTACTTTTCGATAAGGTGTTTCAATAAATCCTAAATCATTAATTTTAGCATAAACACATAACGAAGAAATTAACCCGATATTAGGACCTTCAGGAGTCTCAATAGGACACAAGCGGCCATAATGGGTATAGTGAACATCTCGCACTTCAAAACCGGCTCTTTCTCTAGAAAGTCCACCTGGTCCTAATGCTGACAAACGTCGTTTATGAGTCATCTCACCTAATGGATTGGTTTGATCCATAAACTGAGACAGCTGGTTTGTACCAAAAAATGAATTGATAACGGATGATAGTGTTTTGGAATTAATTAAATCAATTGGGGTAAACACTTCGTTATCACGCACGTTCATTCTTTCCCGAATAGTACGTGCCATTCGGGCTAAACCAACACCAAATTGATTGGATAATTGTTCACCTACAGTACGAACCCTACGATTACTTAAGTGATCGATATCATCCACATCTGTTTTTGAGTTAATTAGCTCAATCAGATATTTTATAATTTGAATAATATCCTCATTGGTAAGAATCTTGGTTTCAATAGGTGTATCGATATTTAATTTTTTATTCATCCTGTAACGACCAACATCACCTAAGTCGTATCGTTTATCAGAGAAGAATAATTTTTCAATAACATCGCGAGCTGTAGATTCATCGGGTGGTTCTGCATTACGTAATTGTCTGTAAATATGCAAAACAGCTTCTTTCTCCGAGTTACAAGGATCTTTTTGAAGTGTATTATATATTATTGCATAATCAGACATATTCTGATCTTCTTTATGCAATAAAATTGTTTTGGCTCCAGAATCTACAATTTGTTCCAGATGTTCATTTTCAATAACAGTTTCACGATCAATAATCACTTCATTTCTTTCGATCGAAACCACTTCACCGGTATCCTCGTCAACAAAGTCTTCTACCCATGACTTAAGTACACGGGCAGCAAGTTTTCTACCGACATATTTTTTTAAACCCGATTTAGAAACTTTAACTTCATCCGCTAAATTAAAAATTTCAAGAATATCCTTATCGCTTTCATAACCTATAGCACGAAGAAGCGTGGTAACAGGTAATTTCTTTTTTCGATCAATATATGCATACATCACATTATTGATATCGGTAGCGAATTCAATCCATGATCCACGGAAGGGAATAATTCTTGCGGAATATAATTTTGTTCCGTTTGCGTGCAAACTTTGACCAAAGAATACTCCTGGAGAACGATGCAGCTGAGAAACAATAACACGTTCAGCTCCATTGATAACAAATGAGCCTCTATCGGTCATGTATGGCACGGTTCCAAGATATACATCCTGAATTACTGTATCAAAATCCTCATGTTCGGGATCAGTACAGTATAATTTAAGTTTCGCTTTTAAGGGTACACTAAAAGTTAATCCACGCTCAATACACTCTTCGATACTATATCTTGGTGGATCAATATAATAATCCAAAAATTCTAATACAAAATTATTTCTTGTATCAGTAATAGGAAAATTTCCACTAAATACCTGATAAAGACCTTCTTTTTTTCTCACTTCAGGAGTAGAATTTAACTGAAAGAATTCTTTAAAAGATTTTAATTGTACTTCTAAAAAATCAGGATAATTTAACTGATTTTTAGTAGAAGCGAAACTAATACGTTTGTTTGTAATATTTGAAGACATTGACTTAATAAATTAATTGAACTCAAACACTTAATATAATAAAAAGGCTTAGAATCCCCTTTTTAAGGATCCTAAAGCCTACAAGTTAGTATGTTAGGTCAATCCTACTTAAGTTCAACTTCCGCTCCTGCTTCTTCTAATTGTTGTTTTAATGATTCAGCTTCTTCTTTCGATATGCCTTCTTTAATAGCTTTTGGTGCGCTATCTACTACTTCTTTAGCTTCTTTTAATCCTAAACCAGTTAATTCTTTAACTAATTTAACGATTTGTAATTTAGCACCTCCTGGAGCTTTTAAAACAACATCAAATTCAGTTTTTTCAGCTTCTCCACCAGCTTCTGCACCAGCTGCAGGACCTGCTACAGCTACAGCTGCAGCTGCAGGTTCGATTCCATATTCTTCTTTTAATATGTCTGCTAACTCATTAACATCTTTTACAGTTAAGTTAACTAACTCTTCTGCAAGCGCTTTTAAATCTGCCATTTTTACTTATTTTTTAAAATTTAATATTACTACTTTTTTTATTCACTTTTATTTGAAAGTGTTTCTAAAACACCTGTCAGGGTATTACCCCCTGATTTTAATTGAGAAATTACATTCTTCATTGGAGATTGTAATAATCCAATAAGATCACCTAGTAATTCTTCTTTAGATTTAACGTTTACTAATGTTTCTAATAAATTATCCCCTAAATAAACAGACTCTTCAACATAGGCTGCTTTAATAACAGGTTTTTTAAATTTCTTACGAAATTCTTTAATCATTTTAGCCGGAACATTTCCGGTTTCAGTAAACATTATTGCAGTTGGCCCCTTCAAAACATCATAAAGTTCATCTACCTGAAATTCAGATTGATCTAATGCTCTTTTAAGAAGGGTATTCTTAACAACCAACATTTGAATATTATTCTCAAAACATTTCCTTCTTAACAAACTTGTACTTTCAGCATTTAATTCGCTGGTATCTGTTACGTAAAAATGTGTTGAATTATTTAATTGTTCAACCAGGTTGTTAACAATGATCTCTTTCTCTTCGCGTTTCATAATCAATATTTTTTACTCTGAATTGTCGAAATTGGACTTAAACAGATTTTGGGTCAATTTTAATACCGGGACTCATCGTACTTGAAATGTAAAGGCTTAGAATATAAGTACCTTTAGCTGCAGCAGGTTTTAATTTATTAACCGTAGCCATAAATTCACGTGCATTTTCAGCTAATTTTTTAGGTTCAAAAGATACTTTTCCTACCGATGAATGAATAATTCCATATTTATCCACCTTAAAGTCAATTTTACCTTTTTTTACTTCTTCAATAGCCTTTCCCACTTCCATGGTAACGGTACCTGTTTTTGGGTTTGGCATTAAACCTCGTGGCCCAAGAATACGACCTAATTGTCCAACTTTAGCCATTACAGGAGGCATAGTTATAACTACATCAATATCTGTCCATCCTCCTTTAATTTTATCCACATATTCGTCTAAACCAACATAGTCGGCACCAGCAGCTTTTGCTTCTTCTTCCTTATCAGGAGTTACAAGAGCCAAAACTTTTAATGTTTTTCCGGTACCATGAGGTAATGTTACTACACCTCGAACCATTTGATTCGATTTTCGTGGATCGACACCCAATCGTACATTAAGATCAACTGAAGCATCAAATTTAGTTGTTGAAATTTCATTCACTAATTTTGTCGCCTCGTCAAGGGTATAACTTTTACCAATTTCGATCTTTTCAAGGGCAATCTTCTTATTTTTAGTAAGTTTTGTCATAACTTCTTTCGAAATATTATTGTTTATTCTTTACCTGGAAATTTACCTTTAACAGTAATCCCCATACTTCTGGCAGTACCAGCAACCATTCTCATAGCTGATTCAACCGTAAATGCATTCAAATCCTTCATCTTTTCTTCGGCAATTGTTTTTACCTGATCCCAGGAAACAGAAGCAACTTTTGTTCTGTTCGATTCGGGCGATCCGGATTTTAATTTAGTCATTTCTAACAGTTGAACTGCTACGGGAGGAGTTTTAGTTACAAAATCGAAAGACTTGTCAGAATAAACAGTAATAATAACAGGAATAACCTTACCGGCACGATCCTGTGTTCTTGCATTAAACTGTTTACAAAACTCCATAATATTCACACCTTTAGCACCCAATGCAGGGCCTACAGGTGGAGATGGATTTGCTGCGCCACCTCGGATCTGTAATTTAATTAATCCAGCAACTTCTTTAGCCATAATTTAGTTTTTCTACTTAAAAATTTACTCTTTTTCGACCTGCATAAAACTTAATTCTAATGGTGTTTTTCTACCAAAAATTTTCACCATCACCTTCAGCTTTTTCTTCTCTTCATTCACTTCTTCGATAACACCATTAAAACTGTTAAATGGGCCATCAATGACTTTTACAGTTTCTCCAACATAAAAAGGAACATTGATTTCTTCATCGCTCTCAGCAAGTTCATCGACTTTACCAAGTATACGATTCACTTCTGACTGACGAAGTGGCGTTGGGTTGTCACCCTCAGACTCAAGGAAGCCTATGACATTAGGTATATTTTTCAGGAGGTGTACAATCTCTCCAACCAAAGCCGCTTCAATCAGAACGTAACCAGGGAAAAAATTTCTTTCTTTACTGATTTTTTTCCCATTTCTGATTTGGTAAACTTTTTCCGTTGGAATTAACACCTGAGAAATATACTCCTGCATATTGAGTCTTGAAATCTCACTTTCAATATATTCTTTCACTCTTTTTTCTTTTCCACCAATAGCACGGAGAACATACCACTTCTTTACAACTTCAGCCATTATCCCTTTCCAAATTAATAAAACATACTGTAAATTAAGTCCATCAAATTTTGAAAACTATAATCCATCACAAATATAATAAGTGCGATGATTAAGGAAGCAACCATTACTACAATTGCACTATTTTGCAAATCTGGCCATGTTGGCCAGGATACTTTATGTATTAACTCATTAAATGCTTCTTGAAAGTATAATTTAAGTTTCATGATATACGTTAATTATTTTGCACGGGTGGTAAGAATCGAACTCACGACCTTTGGTTTTGGAGACCACTGCTCTACCAGCTGAGCTACACCCGTATAAGCAAGTGATTCGGAAAAACCGAATCACTTATTAATATATTGAATTACTCAATAATTTCAGTTACCTGTCCTGCACCTACAGTTCTACCACCTTCACGAATAGCAAAACGTAATCCCTGGTTAATAGCAACAGGGTAAATCAAGTTTACTGTAATTGTAACGTTATCACCTGGCATTACCATTTCTGTTCCTTCAGGAAGTTGAATTTCACCGGTTACATCAAGTGTTCTTAAATAAAACTGAGGACGATAATTATTATGGAATGGGGTGTGACGTCCACCTTCTTCTTTTTTCAATACGTAAACCTCTGCTTTAAACTGAGTATGAGGAGTTATAGATCCTGGTTTAGCAAGAACCATACCTCTCTTAATCTCTTTTTTATCAACACCACGTAGTAACAACCCAACGTTATCACCAGCTTCACCAGTATCAAGGATCTTACGGAACATTTCAACACCAGTACAAACGGTTTTACGTGCTTCAGCACCTAAACCAATCATTGCAAGTTCGTCACCAGTATTAACAACACCAGTTTCAATTCTTCCGGTAGCAACTGTACCACGACCAGTAATTGAAAATACATCTTCAACAGGCATTAGAAATGGTTTTTCTTTATCACGTGGAGGAACAGGAATATATTCATCAACATACTTCATTAATTCCATAATCTTCTCAACCCACTTTTCTTCACCATTTAAAGCGCCTAAAGCTGAACCATGAACTACAGGAGCATTTTCACCGTCAAATTCATAGAAATCAAGAAGTTCACGAACTTCCATTTCAACAAGTTCTAACAATTCAGGATCGTCTACTAAATCAACTTTATTTAAAAAAGTAACGATTTTAGGTACGTTTACCTGACGTGCTAACAGGATATGCTCTCTTGTTTGTGGCATTGGACCATCGGTACCAGCAACAACAAGGATTGCTCCGTCCATTTGGGCAGCACCAGTTACCATGTTTTTAACATAGTCGGCGTGACCTGGACAGTCAACGTGTGCATAGTGACGTGTTTCAGTCTGATACTCAACGTGAGCTGAGTTAATAGTAATACCTCTTTCTTTTTCTTCAGGAGCATTGTCGATTGAATCAAAACTTCTCATTTCAGAAAGTCCTTTTTCAAACAGTACTTTTGTAATAGCAGCTGTCAAAGTAGTTTTTCCGTGATCGACATGTCCGATAGTACCAATATTAACGTGCTCTTTCGACCTATCAAATTTTTCTTTAGCCATAACTCCAAATATTAGATAATTAGATAATTTATAATAAAACAATTTACTTTATTGAGCCAATGATGGGAATTGAACCCATGACCTCTTCCTTACCAAGGAAGCGCTCTACCCCTGAGCTACATCGGCAAGGAATAGAGCGGGAGACGGAACTCGAATCCGCGACCCTTAGCTTGGAAGGCTAATGCTCTACCAACTGAGCTACTCCCGCAATTTTTTTGTGGGGAGAGCAGGATTCGAACCTACGAAGGCGTGCGCCAGCAGATTTACAGTCTGCCCCAGTTGGCCACTTTGGTATCTCCCCAACAATTTTTTTCAATACGTTGAGCCGATGGACGGATTCGAACCCCCGACCTGCTGATTACAAATCAGCTGCTCTGACCAGCTGAGCTACATCGGCAAATAAAAGAACGCCGATTTTAGAAACATTTCCAAAATCGGTTCGCAAATGTATGAATATTTTATTTATAACACAAAAAAAGTACGCTTATTTTCTTATATTTAATAGAAAAAATTATAGTCCTCTTTGTTTTTCTTTATGTTTAGTAATTTGCTTTCGTAATGCTTCAATTACATTATCAACAGACTCTTCAAAACTTTTTGTCCGTTTTTTTGCAAAAATATCACTACCCGGAATATCTAATCGAATTTCTGCAATTTTATTTTCAGTACTTTGATCATTTTCCAATCGTAAAAAAACTTCAGCACCGATAATATTATCATAATATTGAATCAATTTATTTACTTTGTTTTCAATAAAATTGATAAGCTTTTTATCAGCATCAAAATGAATCGAATGAATGTTAATGTCCATAATGATTCCTCCATTAAATTTTATGCTCTGGGATGAGCTTGTTTATAAATAGATTTTAATTTTTCAAAAGTATTATGGGTATAAACCTGTGTTGCGGAAAGATTTGCATGCCCCAAAAGTTCTTTTATAGCATTTAAATCTGCACCTTTATTTAATAAATGCGTTGCAAAAGTATGTCGTAAAATATGTGGACTTTTCTTTTCGATAGTCGAAACGAATTTTAGATACTTGTTTACAATTCTGTATACAAATTTTTCGTACAATTTGTTTCCTTTATCCGTAACAAAAAAATAATTATGTTGTAGTGAAGGGTATTGAGCATCTTTTTTTTCCAAATATTGTTTTAATGTATTTACAAAACTCTGATGTATGGGAATAATACGCTCTTTATTTCTTTTCCCCAGCACTTTTAATGTTCCTTCAATTAAATTTACATCCGCTGTTTTTAGTTCGATTAATTCGGATAAACGCATCCCTGTATTATAAAACATTTCTATAATTGTTTTATTTCGTATACCGGGAAAATCATCACCAAAAGAAAAGTCATCGAGCAAATTATTAATATGCTGTTCATCAACAAAAGTTGGAATTTTTTTTGATAATCTTGGTGCTGTAACTTTATCCATTGGATTAATAGTAACATAACCTTCTCTGATAAGAAACTTATAAAAGGTTTTTAAAGTAGAAATTTTTCGGTTAATGGTTAAAGAGGAAAAATCTCTTTCCATCATACTCACAATCCAGGATCGAATATTTTTTTCATTTGCATTTTGTATTTCAGTCTTACAACCGGAATTAATGATAAATGTATTAAAATGCCTAAGATCATTCTCGTATGAAAGAATGGTATGCTTTGAAAATCGCCTTTCGGTTTGTAAATATTTTAGAAAAAGATTTTTGTACATATAGGGTTTTGCTTATAAATTAAAAAGAAATAAAATACCAGAATGGTATTATACACTTACCCTATATCTGCTATTCTTCGTCTTGCTGCATTTTTTGAATATAGATAGCTTTTTTCTTCTGTTCTCTTTTCTTAACAGAAGGCTTAGCAAATGCCTGACGTTCTCTTAATTCTTTAACAACACCTGTTTTTTCGAACTTTCTTTTAAACTTTTTTAAAGCTCTCTCGATATTTTCACCTTCTTTTAATGGTACTACGATCATAATTTTTTTATCCTTAATTTTTATTGAGCCGCAAAAATATTAATTTAAAATTCACTTTTCAAAAAAAACTACAAAAAAATTAAAAAAAACATCTTTTTTAAAAAATATAGTAAATTATAGTTTCTTTAGAAAAGAAAAATTGAATTTTATTTATCAATAAATATACAAATATTCACATCAAATATCAAGAAAAATATATTTATTATTTTTCCAGATATGGTTTAATTTTTTGAAAAACATTTTCGGGCAAAAGATTGTAATCTATTAATTCATTAATATCATGAAATTCATCCTGGATTTCTCTGAATTTTAAAATTGATTGTGTTTGATATTTATTTAGATAGGGATGTTTTATTAAGTCAGTATATGCTGCCTCATTAATATTAATTTTATAAATTAAACTGGTATCAATTATTAATTGATCTTTAATGCTAGCGATCAAAACCGAGTCTAACCCATACACTTCATATAGTTGTGATTTATGAATATAACCACCCAGAAGTTCTCTATATTTTATAATACGTTCAGCATATGCAGGCCCTATTCCATAAATTAATTCTAAACTATCTGCAGAGGAGGAGTTAATTTCAATAACGATTGATGTAAAGTCTCTTTTATATTCTTTATCTAATCTGTCAACATGTTCTTCCTTCTTAACTATAAAGACAAATGGTTCAAGGATATCAAACTGGTCTTTCTCTATTCCATAGATTTTTAGAAGATCTGTTGAAATTTGAAACTCTCCTCCGGCATTTCTATAGTTTATAAATGTTGATATTTGCTTTTCACTTAGGCCTAATTTATTCAACTGTTTTTTAGATATAGTATTCGGATCGAAATAAAAAAGCGAATCAGGGATTATCCAATGGTTTTCATATGCGTTTTCTTCTGATGAATAGATTTGCTGTTTTTTCTCTTTTTCCCTTCTAAACGATTTTTCCTCCAAAGATTTTTCAAATTCAGTAATTTTTTCTCGATAATCTTCAGTCATTAATGAAATATCTTTATTGGAAGAAAAATCAATAAACTTTTCAGCAATAACCAGGATTACTAGTAAAAAAAGGAGTACTATGATACCATTGCGCTCTCTTTTTGTAAATGAAAAATATTCTTTTAGCCTTCTTCCAGCCATAAACTTACGTTTATCAGAATTTTAAAATCCCTATACCATTTAAAAATACCATTGCAATAGCAATTGGTGCAATAAACTTAACCAAAAACATAAATAAACTTAAATATTTTGCTTTTAGTGTACCCTGATTTGATAGTTCATCTTTGGTTTTTGACTTACCAAAATACCAACCAACAAAAAGCACAATGAATAATCCTCCAAGAGGCAATAAAATATTTGCAGAGGTAAAATCAAGAATTCCAAAAACATGTCTACCAAAAATTTTAAAATCGGCCAAAGCACTCCAAGACATAACAGTCATCAATCCTAATACAGATACCGATAGGCTGGCTAAAATCGTTGCTCTTTTTCTGGTCATGTTTAATTCTTCGGCAAAATAAGCAACAATAACTTCTAATACAGAAATTGTAGATGTAAGCGCTGCAACTCCTAAAAGAACAAAAAATAAGAGAGAAAAATAATAGCCTCCGGTCATTTGCTGAAAAATATTAGGGAGTGTACGGTAAACTAATCCTTCGCCTGATTCTGGAGCAATACCAAAAGCAAATACAGCAGGGAAAATAGCAACTCCTGCTAATATGGCAATAAATGTATCAGTTAGCGATACACTAACAGCTGTATTAGCTAAATTATCTTTTTTACTAATATAAGAACCATAGGTTATTAAAGTTCCCATCCCTATACTCAAAGAAAAGAAAGCCTGTCCGAGTGCTTCGAGGATAGTATTGCCTGTTATTTTTGAGAAATCGGGTTTAAATAAAAACAATAATCCATCTTTGGCTCCTGGCAACGTAACAGAACGTATACATAAAATTATAATCAATAATAATAAAATAGGCATAAGTATTTTAGCATATTTTTCGATACCGTTTTTTACGCCGGATACTACAATCCAGGATGTCATAAACATAAAAATAGCAAACCAAAGAATGGGCCGGAATGAGCTTTCGCGAAAAGAATCAAACATCTGTCCTAAATCAGCGGAAGATTTTCCAGCAAATCCGTTAACAATTGACTGATAGATATATTCTAAGGTCCATCCTGCCACGGCAGTGTAAAATGCCAGAATCATAAATGCAGCAACAACGCCCATTAAACCTACCAAATACCATGGCTTACCGGGTGCTAATTTGCGAAAAGCACCAAATGGATTTCGTTGCGCTTTTCTTCCAATAGTAAACTCCGACAACATTACAGGAATACCAATAGCAAAAATAAAAGCGAGATATATAAATAAAAATGCACCACCTCCATTTTCGCCAACGACATATGGAAATCGCCAAATATTTCCTAAACCAATTGCAGAGCCTGCGGCTGCTGCAATAACTCCAAACTTACTTCCGAAGCTATCTCTTTTAGAAAAATCAAATTCTGCCATGTTCTATTTAAATGTTTAATTAAAAATGTAAAAAGCTTAGCAATTTTACAAAAATTGACTTGATTTGCAAAAAAAATAGTCGATGTAAGCACAAAAAAAGACAGAGAAAAAAATCTCTGTCTTATAATATAATTAAATGTCTAAAAATTTAAGCAATATTAATTTCTTTTGCTAAATATACATTCTGAATTGCATTCAATAATTCAACTCCATCGTTCATAGGACGTTGGAATGCTTTTCGTCCAGAAATTAATCCCATTCCTCCAGCACGCTTATTAATAACAGCTGTTTGGACTGCTTCAGACAAATCAGACTTTCCAGATGATGCACCTCCAGAATTAATTAATCCCGAACGCCCCATATAATTATTAACAACCTGATATCGGGTTATATCAATTGGATGGTCGGTTGTTAACTCTGTATATACTTTGTCATTTGTTTTAGCAAATCCAATTTCTTTAAAACCGCCATTAATGGTAGGTAATTTTTGTTTTATAATATCAGCCTGTAGAGTTACACCCAGATGATTGGCCTGACTGGTCATATCAGCTGAAGTATGATAGTCTACTCCATCTTTTTTGAAGTCAGAGTTTCGTAAATAACACCAAAGTACTGTTGCCATACCTAACTCGTGAGCTCTTTCAAAGGCTTCGGCAATTTCAATAATTTGTTGATTTGATTCTTCCGAACCAAAATAAATTGTTGCTCCAATAGCCTTAGCTCCAAGATTCCATGCTTCCTCAACCGAACCAAATAAAATTTGATCGTATTTGGTAGGATAAGTTAATAATTCATTATGATTAATTTTTACAATAAATGGAATCTTATGTGCATATTTTCTTGATACAGAAGCCAACACACCAAATGTAGAAGCTACTGCATTACATCCTCCCTCAATAGCAAGCTTTACAATATTCTCCGGATCGAAATACATTGGATTGGGAGCAAAAGAAGCACCAGCAGTATGCTCAATGCCCTGATCAACCGGAAGAACAGACATATACCCTGTGCCGCCTAAACGGCCGTGATTAAAAATCTGTTGCATAGTAGCCATTACTTGTGGAGAACGATTAGAATGGTATAAAACTCTATCAACAAAATCAGGGCCTGGTAGGTGTAACTGTTTTTTGTCAACGGTTTGACATTTATGATTTAAAAAATAATCGGCCTTATCTCCTAATAGTTCTACAATTTTATTATATGCCATAATGTTTTGGATTTAAATGATTATAACTCCTACAAATTTAAAAAAATAAATTGATATAATTAGGCTTTGAGGCTTTGGTTTCTTAAAAAACAGTTTTAAAATGGGTAACCAATACCAATATTAATAGTAAAATCGTTCTGCCAATTTAAACTTCTGCTACCCACTATCCAACGGTTGCCTTCCTTTAATGCAGGGTCTCTAAGTTTTACTCCTAGATCTAATCGAAAAACAAAAAATGAAAGATTAAAACGAGTCCCAAATCCGGAACCTACAGCAAATTCTTTATAAAATTCGTCTTTTCTGAACAAACCACCTTCAAACTCATCAGATTTTAAGTACCAAATATTACCAGCATCGACAAATAAAGCTCCTTCTAGAATCCAGAATAGCTTAAATCGAAATTCAGCATTTGCTTCTAATTTAATATCTCCGCTTTGATTCGGAAAACGTGTATAGGTTTTCCCAGAATATGAACCCGGTCCTAAACTACGGACATTCCAAGCTCTGATACTATTAGCTCCCCCTGAAAAATACATTTTTTCAAAGGGTAAAGATTGTGAATTACCATATGGAATACCTACACCGGCAAATATTCTATAAGCAAAACTATTTGATTGTTTTTTAATATCATAATATCGAAAATCTAAATCAAATTTTAGATATTGAGAAAAAGGAACACCAAAAATTTCATAACTGCCATTAACAATAGAAGCATTAGTTAATTCGCTATAAGCCGATAAAAGATTCCCGGAAATTTCAGCATTCATTCTTAAAAAATAAAAATCTCTGTTTTTTTTAATATCCTGGTTATTAAACACCAAACTATAACTACTAACAGAAACTAAATGATTTTCGTAACTACTTCGTAAATAAGTAGAATCAATAAAATTCCTGAATAACTCTGAAGCATAAGGTATTTTTACAGCATTTAATTCAACCAATTTAACATTGTGTTTCAAATACTTGTTTCCATCCCAATTATAGCCATAAGAAAGGTTTGCAACCGTTCTTCGATATTCTAGTCTGTCCTGAAAGTTATAACCTATGGAAATTTGCGTTCTAGGACTATATTTTTTACTAAACTTTTCCGCTTTAAAAACCGGTAGCATAAACTTGGGAACACGCATGGTAATATCGCCACCCAACTCAACAGCGTTATTAATACGGCTTATTCCAACTACAGAAGTATCAAGCGCTTCTACTGAGCCATTAATCTTAAAGTCGGTTATCTCGGCACCTCCAAATAAACTTTTATGCTGATACAAAAAATTTCCACCTACGCCAATATTGCCATAAGAGTTTGTTCCTTCCAACTCAACTGTATAGGATTGTAAATAATGTTTTGTTAAGTGAATATTACAATTTAAGAGATTCACTGAACTCCTATCTTGCATCATCAAACTATCTCTTTCAAATTCTTTAAATTGAATATTAATGACTCGAAATAAGCGCAACGAATTTAGATGCTGATACGTTTTGTTAACATTGTACAAAGAATAAAAATCGCCTTCTTGAATAAAATTGGCATGTAAAAAGACTTTCTTTTTTAAGGGGTCTTCTCCTTTACTTATAAAGTAAATACCATTTAAATAGGTAGTATCAAGATCTGAAAAGTATTTTTCTTTCTGTGCTAAGGCTTCTTTCTGATTATAATTTGTAAAAACATAAACCTTATTAATCCTGTACTTTTGATGATTTACATCAACAGGATTTCTGTTTTCGTCTAACTCCTGGTATTTTTTAAGGTTAAGGATAAGAGAAACTTCTCGTTTTTTCGCTGAGCTGTCTGCTTGAAAAAAAATAAATTCTTTCGTAAAGTTATAATATCCTTGATTCTTTAAATAAGTTTCGATTCTTTTCCTTTCCTCTTGCAAAAGGTCTAAATCAAAATTTTCATCTTTTTTAATAAGGGAATTAATGGTATCTTTTAGTATTAATGGCTCAATTAACGAATCTTGAATATTATAGGTTAAACGCTTGATTTTATAGGGTCTGTTTATCCTAACTCGATATAAAATCCTAGCGCGTTGACGTGTAAATATAGATGTATCTGAAACTACAGAATTATAATATCCTTTGTTGTTAAGGTAAGATTTAATCTGCTTTGCTGATTTATCGGTAAGGAAATTATCATATATAATAGGCTCTTCTCCGATACGTCTTAACCAACCACTTAATCCTGTTTTTTTATTTTTCCGTGATAAGTTGTATAAACCCAGATGAAATCTGATACCTAATACTCTTTTATTGGGTTTTTGCCTTACAAATGATTTTAATTCATCCTTTTTTATTTTTTTTCTATCGGCTGTTCCTTTTTCAACTTTTACTTTATATCGGTCTAAAAGATATTTATCTTCAGGAACATATTTTATCGGACTACATGAAGCAAAAAAGAATATAAAAAGTGCTAGTAATGCAAAAACATTATTACCCCTTTTTACTTTGTATGATAGTTTAAATTTTATCAATGTTATATATTTACACAAAATTTGCAATAATAACAATTAATCCATGCTTAGCAAAAATAAGATTAAATTCATTAATTCCATTAAAAAAAAGAAATACAGAGATGCTCATCAAAAGTTTTTTGCTGAAGGTGAAAAATTAGTTGATGAACTTTTAAAATCAGATGCTGAGATATCAACAATTTTCGCTACCAACGAATGGCTAGAACAACATCAGCAGATTATAGATAAAAAATCAATTACTAGTTATTTAATTACTAACGAAGAACTTAAAAAAATTAGTGCTTTAAGCACCCCAAACAAAGTACTGGCTACCATAAAAATTCCAGAAATAAAATACAACAAAACAGAAATTGCGCAAGAATTAAGCATTTTACTCGACAATGTGAATGATCCGGGAAATTTAGGAACTATCATTAGAATTGCCGATTGGTTTGGGATAAAAAATATTTTTTGTACAAAAAAAAGTGTTGATTTATATAATCCAAAAGTTGTGCAAGCAACTATGGGAGCAATTTTTAGAGTCAACGTTCACTACATTAATTTTCAAGAATTATTGCACGATTTTTATGATAATAATGATTTTATCATTTACGGTACCTTTTTAGAGGGCAATAATATTTATCATGAACCTTTAAGCCCAAAAGGGTTTATTATGATGGGAAGCGAATCACATGGTATTTCTCAACAATGGGAACCATATATCCAGCAAAAACTTTTTATTCCCCATTATCCGGATACAAAAAAAACCACCGAATCGTTAAATCTTTCTACAGCAACAGCTATTGTATGTTCTGAATTTAGAAGAAGACTTTTTTAACTTATTCAAAGTGGAAAGATATCATAAACATTCTAGAGTTTAATTTTTCTATTGCGTTTGCATATTGAGGAAAATCTTCAGAAGCATTGGAAGAAACAACATTTAATGTTCCAACAGAATATTTTATTTCAGTAGAAAATTTAAAATAGGCCAGATAAAAATCGAACCCAAATCCAATCTCATAATAAAAATCCAGTGGTTTTAGTTTTATATAAATATCTTCATCTTCGTTAAATTCTTTATTTCTTGCCATATCACGACGAATATTTATTCCGCCAATTAAATAAGGCCTGGTATTGTTTATTCTGGTTGCTTTATATTTTATTACAAATGGTATATCAATAAAGGTAGATTCGATCTTCATCTCCGAATCAATTTGATTATTTTCATCATAAAATAAAATATTTCGCTGTCCTAATGATATGCCTGGAAGAAATCTTAAATCAAAATAATCGTTTAGTTTCAAACTGGAAACAATGGCTACATGAAAACCTGGTACTAATTTATTAATTTCAGGAACCAACGCCGAATCAACTCCATAATTATTCATGGTAGGAGTAAGTTTAAAATCCATAGTATTAAAACCTACCGTAAAACCAAAATGGATTTTCTTATAATCAACTTCCTGGTAATTAAGAATAATTTCTTTTTGGGCGAAGGCTGAATAACCAACAACTAAAAAAAATATAACTAAAAAAGTTTTTTGCATAGTATAACTTGTAAATGTAGTAAACGAACAATTACGCTAATATATTACATTTTCTATTTCTCATTTTTTGTAGCATAATAAATAGTAGCAATACCAAAAGTAAGCGATTTATAATTACTTTGAGAAAAACCTGCTTTTTCCATTTCTTTAATAAATTGCTCCTGCTCAGGAAAACGATTTACGGATTCGGGTAAATAAGCATAAGCTGAGTGATCTTTCGAAAAAAATTTACCGATAACCGGAAGTATAACATTAAAATAAAATTGATAAATCTGTTTTACAGGAAATAGGATGGGTTTAGAAAATTCCAAAACCACAACGTGTCCTTCTGGTTTTAAAACACGGAACATTTCGATTAACCCTTTTGAAAGATTTTCAAAATTTCTTACTCCAAAAGCTACGGTAATTGCATCAAAATAGTTGTCTTTAAAAGAAATGTTTTCGGCATCTCCATTTTGTAAGTGTATAATATGGTTCCCCTTTTTTCGATCAACCTTTTTACGTCCAATTTTCAGCATCTCTTCCGAGATATCAAGGCCAATAATTTTTTTAGGATGTAACTTTAACGCTTCAATAGCCAAGTCGCCTGTTCCACATGCAATGTCAAGTAATACCGGATTTTTTGTACTATTAGATAAATATTTAATGGCTTTTTTTCGCCATATTTTATCAATCCCTAATGATAAAATATGATTTAGAAAATCGTAACGTCGGGCAATATTATTAAACATAAGAGCTACTTGCTCTTTTTTCTCTGTTTGTTGATTTTTATATGGTTTGGTCACGTTTACTTTTCTTCAGTAAGCAGTTCTTTAAGTGCATTATCATACAATTTTTTTATATCGTAAACAAAACCGTAAGAGTTATCATCAATTCTAAATTCTGATTTAGTAACATGCCCTAAAGCTGAAAATGGAATTTTTTGTTCAATCATAAAATCGATAAAATGATCTTCGTTGGTTGGAGAAACAGAAACCACCACCCGGCTTTGCGATTCGCCAAACAAAAAGGCGTCTTTTCTTACTTCAGCATCAGCGGTAACATCAAAACCAAACCCTTTAACCATAGCACTTTCTACCAGTGTAGTGAAAAGGCCACCGTCAGAAACATCGTGCGCCGAGAGAATAAAATTTTTCTTAATCAGTTTTTGAACAGTTTCCTGCACCTGGTGTTCTTTTTCCAGGTTAAAATGAGGAGCAGGTGATTTTTCGATCTTATGATAAGCATAAAGATATTCAGAAGAATTAATATCATCCTTTGATTTTCCAATCAAGTAAATCATATCTCCTTTATTCTTAAAAGCAATACTCATCTGATCGTTTTTATCTTCAATCAAACCAATCATTCCTATCGTTGGTGTTGGGAATACAGGAACAATTTTTCCTTTAACCTGCATTTGATTATAAAAGCTAACATTTCCGCCGGTAACCGGAGTGTTAAATTTTTTACAGGCATGAGTCATCCCTTTAATAGCATGCACAAATTGCCAATAAACCTCAGGATTATATGGATTTCCAAAATTTAAGCAGTTGGTAACAGCTAAAGGAATACCACCTGAACAAACAATATTTCGGGCTGCTTCAGCTACTGCTATAGCGGTTCCTTTTTCAGGATCAGCATTTACATAACGTGAATTACAATCAACAGTCATGGCTAACGCTCTGTTGGTTCCTTTAATATTATAAATACCTGCATCGGCAGGGAAATTAGTACTCATATTTCCTGTACCAACCATCGTATCGTATTGTTCAATAACCCAACGTTTAGAAGCTATATTGGGATTTTTTATCATTTCCAATGCGACCTCTTTGTAATTTTGTGGTTCAGGAACATCTTCAATTTTAAATTTCTTATACTCCTTAAAATAAGCAGGTTCTTTATATTCACGTTCATACACCGGAGCACTACCCCCAAGGACCAATGAAGATGCAGGAACATCGGCAACTAATTCATCATGCATATAAAAGTAAAGTCGGTCTTCTGCAATTACTTCCCCAATAATGGCACAATTTAAATCCCACTTTTTAAAGATTTGTTCCACCTCCACTTCCTTCCCTTTTTCAACAACAACCAGCATTCGTTCTTGCGATTCGGATAATAATATTTCAAACGGATGCATATCTTGCTGACGCAAAGGTACTTTATCCAGGTCAATCTTCATTCCATGCCCTCCTTTTTCAGACATTTCAGAGCTAGAACAAATAATTCCTGCCGCACCCATATCTTGCATTCCTACAACCGTTCCTGTTTTGTTTAATTCAAGGGTAGCTTCAAGCAATAATTTTTCCATAAAAGGGTCACCTACCTGAACGGATGGTAAATCGTCGGCAGAATTTTCGGTTAAATCTGCCGATGCAAAAGTAGCTCCATGAATTCCATCTTTTCCGGTTGATGAACCCACAATATAAACAGGATTACCTACACCTTTTGCAATAGCAGAAATGGTATCGTCTTTTTTCATGATCCCAACCGACATGGCATTTACCAATGGATTGGTATTATAACATTTATCAAAAAACACCTCTCCTCCCAAAACCGGGATTCCAAAAGCATTTCCGTAATCTCCAATACCTTTTACAACACCTTTTAAATGCCATTTGGTACGATCTAATTGAATATCACCAAAACGTAGTGAGTTTAATTGGGCAACAGGCCTAGCTCCCATGGTAAAAATATCACGATTAATCCCCCCTACACCAGTAGCGGCACCCTGATATGGTTCAACAGCTGACGGATGATTATGCGATTCAATCTTAAAAGCACAAGCTAATCCATCCCCTATATCTACTAAACCAGCATTTTCCTGACCAGCCTCTGCAAGTAATTGCTTCCCTGTTCTCGGCAATGTCTTTAACCATTTAATTGAATTTTTATAGGATGCATGCTCTGACCACATTACCGAAAAAATACTTAATTCGGTAAAATTAGGAGTGCGTCCCATAATTTTTTTAATCTTTTCAAACTCTTCAGGTAATAATCCTAATTGCTCGGCGGTTTGTACTGTAACTTCCATTGTAGAAATCTTTTTATAAATGAATAATAAATGGTTAAAGGCTCAACAAATATAATTAGACTTTACAATAAAACTTCAAAATTCAAATAACAAATTCGAAAATATTTTGAATATAATGTACTTTTTTTCTGACATATAGAAGGTTAATAAAAAATTAACGCGAGAAGATATATTTATTACAGTACAGATATCAAAAAAACCTTTAGAAATTTAACTCCAAAGGTTTTAAAAAAATTTTATAAAGTAATACCTTATCGTGCAAGTTTGTACTTATAATCAACACTAAATTTACCTTTCGATATGGCTTGTAGTTTATGCTTTAATAAACGTTTTTTAATTGGCGCAACTTTATCGGTAAATAAAATTCCTTCTAAATGATCGTATTCGTGCTGAATAATACGAGCTGCCACTCCATCAAACCATTCATCATGAAAATTAAAATCTTCATCGTAATATTCAATTCTTATTTTTACAGGCCTCAATACTTCTTCTCTGATAAGCGGAATGCTTAAACATCCTTCTGAATAAAGAATATTTTCCTCTACTCTTTCTTTAATTTGTGGATTTATAAATACTTTCTTAAAATCTTTAAGTTTGGGGTCATCCTCTTCCATGGGAGTTCCATCAACCACAAATAAACGAATAGATTTTCCAACCTGAGGAGAAGCTAAACCTACGCCGTCTGAATAGTACATTGTTTCCCACATATCTGCAATAAATTCCTTCAGATTAGGGTAGTCCTTATCAATATCTTTAGCAACCTTGCGTAAAACCGGCGAGCCATATATAACTATTGGATAAATCATTGATTTAAAATTTTGATTTTTGTTCTAAATATGATTGTAAAATGATGGTTGCACTAATGGTGTCAACCAACGCTTTATTTTGTCTTGCTTTTTTTCTTAATCCTGCATCAATCATAGTTTGATGTGCTATTTTTGATGTAAATCGTTCATCAACTAACTGAATATCCATTTCGGGATATAACTTTTGTAACCGCTTTACAAAAGGATTAATGTATCGAACAGCTTCTGATGCCTGATTGTTCATTTGTTTAGGATAACCTACTACAATACAATCGACCGTTTCTTTATTAAGATAATCCGATAAGAAATTCCAAATATCTTTAGCGTGGACTGTAGTTAATGAATTAGCGATCATTTGTAATGGATCTGTAACAGCTAAACCAACTCTTTTCCTTCCATAATCAATGGCTAAAATTCTTCCCAAAACTGTTCTTTTTTAACACGGCAAAGTTAAAAATTTTATATTAATTTAATTCGAATAAAAATAAAAATAAGCAAATTAATCTCTTTCAATTGTATAACATATTTTATAACTTGTTCAGTTATCTATTAGAACGCTGTATCAGGAGTAAAAAAAATAAAATTAATTCGATGGTTATCAACCCATAGGGATAATTTTTAATTCAATATTTTTTAAAACATACGTTTAAAAGATTTTTTTTTGTTGTTTTGTCATCTGAAGGATGATAATTATTCATAAAATTATTGACTAAAAGGAACTTATATATGAGTAAAGAGATAAAATTTAGTTTAATTTATCGTGATATGTGGCAATCCTCAGGGAAGTATGTGCCCAGAGTAGATCAACTTAAAAAGATAGCCCCTGTAATTATTGATATGGGCTGTTTTTCACGTATTGAAACCAATGGTGGTGCTTTTGAGCAAGTAAATCTTTTATATGGTGAAAATTCGAACAAAGCGGTAAGAGAATGGACCAAACCATTTAACGAAGCGGGAATTCAAACGCACATGCTTGAAAGAGCACTAAACGGGATACGTATGTATCCAGTACCTAAAGATGTTCGTCGGTTGATGTTTAAAGTAAAAAAAGCACAAGGGGTTGATATTGCACGCTCATTTTGCGGATTAAACGACCATAGAAATCTTGAACTTTCGATAAAATATGCTAAAGAAGCCGGAATGATTTCTCAGGCAACCTTAAGCATTACCCATTCTGAAATACATACGGTTGATTATTACATGGGTGTTGTAGATAAAGCAGTAGAATATGGTACTGACGAGATTTGTTTAAAAGATATGGCTGGTGTTGGAAGGCCGGTAACCCTTGGCAATCTTGTAAAAGAAATCAAAAAGAAATATCCTGATTTAATTGTTCAATATCATGGACACTCTGGACCTGGGTTTTCTGTAGCTTCTATGTTAGAGGTGGCTAAAGCAGGAGTTGATTATGTTGATGTTGCCATGGAGCCACTTTCTTGGGGCATGGTACATCCTGATGTTATAACAATTCAGGCAATGCTTAAAGATGCAGGTTTTAAAGTCCCTGAAATTAATATGAAGGCTTACATGAAAGCACGGGCTTTAAGTCAAGAGTTTATTGATGATTTTCTGGGTTTTTTTATCAATCCTAGAAACCGTTATATGTCATCATTATTAGTACATGCCGGTTTACCCGGTGGTATGATGGGTAGTATGATGGCCGATTTAAAAGGAGTGCACCAGGGATTAAATCAAACACTGGAGGCTCAGGGAAAAGAAAAACTTTCGGAAGATGATTTATTAGTTAAACTATTTGATGAAGTGATTGATATCTGGCCAAAACTGGGAAATCCTCCACTGGTAACTCCTTTCAGCCAATATGTAAAAAACATTGCTTTATTAAATGTAATGCTGGAAATACAAGGGAAAGCAAAATTCTCAATCATTGATAACAATGCCTGGGATATGATATTAGGCAAATCCGGCAAATTACCCGGTAAGCTTGCTCCTGAAATTATTAAAATAGCCGAAGAATCAGGGAAAGAATTTTATCATGGTGTACCACAAGATAATTATCCCGATGAGTTAGAAAAATATCGAAAAGAGATGAAAGAAAATAACTGGGATACAGGGGAGGATGATGAAGAACTATTCGAATTTGCCATGCATGAAAGGCAGTACAGAGATTATAAATCAGGCGTGGCCAAAAAACGATTTAACGAAGAGTTGCAAAAATTACGTTCAGAGGCCAAATCCCCAAAAACAGGAGGAGTAAAACCTGAGCCGGGTAAAAAAGATATTACCTCACCCTATATGGGTAGGATATTTTATAATTTGAATTATTTTATTGAAGAACAAGCCATTGAGCTGGGCAATCAGGTAAAAAAAGGTCAGCGAATTTGTTACATTGAGAATAACTATACCTACGATGAAATTATTTCGGAATACGATGGAGAAGTAGATGAGATATTTTTTGAACACGGGGATATGGTTTCGAAAGGAGATGTACTTGTTCGATTAAAATAAAAAAATCACCTGCAAATATTTGCAGGTGATTATGCATAAAATTTTTTAATTAGTCTTATAACTTAGGATAGCTTTTTAATAAGTTTTCGGAGCTATTTAAAAGAATATCAACATACTGAGCTCTAAAGTATACAAAGGGATCTTTTGTATTTTTTCGTGCAAGCTTTCCTCTAAAATCATCTATTGAACTATAACCTTTTTGCTCCATCCATTTTTTAATTTCATTAAGCATTTTTGTCGCGTGCTCTATTTTATTTTTATACAATGTACTAACTACCTGAACGGTATCAGCTCCTGCCAGCAAAAGTTTAATCACATCCTCCCCTTCAAAAATACCTGAAGAGGCAGTAATATCTGCATTAATATTGCCATGAAGTAAACCGGCATAACGCAAAGACAAACGATAATCACCTTTATTACTCAGGTTAAAGGGGAAAATATGTTTCTCCTGTTCAATATCAATTTCCGGTTCAAACAGTCTGTTATATATTATAATACCATCTACTTTTAAATGATCCAACTTCTGGATAAAATTTAGCGGGTTGGAATAAAACGGACTAATCTTCACACTTACTGGAATTTTCACTGCTTTTTTTATCGATTTTACTACCTCTAACTGTTTCTCTTCTGTCTCCTTGTTTGTAATTTCAAACTTTTTGGGTACATGATAAAGATTAATTTCAAGGGCATCCACACCGGTTTCTTCAATCAATTGAGCATATTCTACCCACGTTTCTTCATAAATCGCATTTAAACTGGCAATAATTGGAATAGATGTGTTTTGTTTTACCTTTTTCAGGTGTAAAAGATGCTCTTTGGGGCCGGCATGTTCAAGGTCCGGAAATAAGGTAATCATCTCGGCATGCCGTTCATTATATGCTTCGAGGTCTTCGTCCAGCTCGGCAGATTCAAGGTTTATTTGTTCCTCAAATAGAGATTTAAATACAATCGCAGCAACGCCTGCTTTTTCCATAGCTTTTACATTTTCGATACTAGTTACCAGATTAGATGCTCCGGCAATGATCGGATTTTTAAGTTCTAATCCTAAATAATTGGTTGATAAGTCGGCCATAATGGTTGGGTTTTAATTTTTTCTTTTTATTACAACAAGTTAACTGCCAATAAGTTCATTTAAACGCCCTCAAAAATAAATCAATAAAAAAAGCAGGCTTTGTTTAAGCCTGCTTTTCCTAAATTAAATATTAACGAACTACTTTGAATAGTCGTAAGCTGCTAATCGCTTATAGTTATTATATCTCCATTTAGCATCGTCTTCTGCACGAACAAAAAGTTCATCAGCTATCTCTGGAAATGATTTCGTAAGCGAAGTATAACGAACCTCATTTTTTAAGAAATCCTGGAATTTACTCCAGTCTGGTTCTTTAGAATCAATAACAAAAGGATTTTTTCCTTCAGTTTCTAACAATGGATTAAATCTATAGTTATGCCAGTATCCACATTCAACAGCTAATTTTTCTTCATGCTGAGATTTACCCATTCCTGCTCTTAATCCATGGTTAATACAAGGAGAATAAGCAATAATTAAGGATGGTCCAGGATATGCTTCAGCTTCTTTAATCGCTTTAAAATACTGATTTTGGCTTGCGCCCATAGCTACCTGAGCAACATACACATGACCATAGGTCATCGCCATCATTCCCAGGTCTTTTTTACGCACACGCATACCGGCAGCCGCAAATTTAGCAACAGCTCCAACAGGTGTTGATTTAGATGCCTGCCCTCCGGTATTAGAATATACTTCGGTATCCAAAACCAGAACATTTACATCTTCTCCCGATGCCAGCACATGGTCTAATCCACCATAACCGATATCATAGGCCCATCCGTCACCACCGATAATCCAAACTGATTTCTTAACCAGATATTGTTCCAGCTGCAGGATATCTTTAGTCAATTGATGATTCTCTTTTTTACAAGCGTCAACAACTTTAGCAGAAGCATCTTTCGATTTCTCAGCATCAGCCATCGTTTCAATCCATTCTTTAAATGCTGCTTGTGTATCTGCTGATACTTCGTTCATGGCAGCATTCATCTTTTCTGATATTCGTTGACGAAGTTTTTCAACCCCAACAGCCATACCATAACCATATTCAGCATTATCTTCGAAAAGTGAGTTTGCCCATGCCGGACCATGTCCTTCATTATTGGCACAATATGGAGTTGATGGTGCAGAACCACCATAAATAGAAGAACAACCCGTAGCATTGGCAATCATCATTCGATCGCCAAAGAGCTGTGTGATTGTTTTGATATAAGGTGTTTCACCGCAACCAGCACAAGCACCGCTAAACTCAAATAATGGCTGTGCAAACTGACTGTTTTTAACGGTTTTATCTTTAGGTAACACATGATCTTTATAACCAACCTTGTTATGCATATAATCCCATCGTTTAGCTTCTTCCATCTGAGATTCTAAGGGTTTCATTTCAAGTGCCTTCGTTGGAGCAGGACAAACATCCACACAGTTTCCACAACCGGTACAATCAAGTACACTTATCTGTACTCTGAAATTATATTCTTTAATTCCTCCTTTTCCTTTCACTGTTGATGTTCCTTCAGGAGCATCTTTTACCTCCTCGTCGGTTAATAAAAATGGACGAATAACAGCATGTGGACAAACATAAGCACACTGATTACACTGGATACAATTATCGGGAATCCATTCAGGAACCGTAACAGCAACACCCCGTTTTTCGTATGCCGTTGTTCCAGCAGGGAAAGTTCCATCTTCACGACCAGCAAAAGCACTAACCGGTAAATCATCTCCTTTTTGTGCATTAATAGGCTCTACTACATTTTTAATAAAATCAGGGATATCTCTATCGTCGGTTTCTGCTTTCACTTCAATATTTTTCCATTCAGAAGGAATTTTAATTTCTTCTACATCACCGCCTCTGTCAACAGCAGTTTTATTCATGTTTACTACATCTTCGCCCTTTCGTCCAAAAGTTTTAACTATAGCTTTCCTCATTTCTTCTACTGCTTTATCGTAAGGTATTACATTAGAAATTTTAAAGAAAGCAGATTGCATAATGGTATTGGTTCTATTTCCTAAACCAATTTCATCAGCAATTTTAGTTGCATTAATCATATAACATTTGATCTCCTTTTCAGCAAGAGTTTTCTTCATTGCATCAGGGAAATGATTTTTTGTTTCTTCGGTATCCCAGATACTGTTCAACAAGAATGTTCCGCCCTTTTTAATGCCTCTAAGCATATTATATTTTTGAAGATATGCTGGTACATGGCATGCAACAAAATCAGGAGTACCCACTAAGTAGGTTGAACGTATCGGTTGATCACCAAAACGAAGGTGAGAAACGGTTATTCCACCTGATTTTTTTGAGTCGTATGCAAAATATGCCTGCGCATATTTATCAGTACTATCGCCAATAATTTTAATAGAGTTTTTATTAGCACCAACGGTACCATCAGAACCTAAACCATAAAATTTACCTTCGAATGTTCCTTTAGGAACAACGCTTACATCCGGTATTATGGGTAAAGAAGTAAATTTAACGTCATCAACAATACTTAATGTAAAATGATTTTTAGGTTCGGGTAGATTTAAATTATCATATGCAGATATGATATGTGCCGGAGTAGTATCTTTTGAACTCAATCCATATCGGCCACCTACCACCACTGGAGCATTTTCTTTTTCAAAAAATAATTCTCTAATATCCATGTATAATGGTTCACCGTTTGCTCCGATTTCTTTGGTACGATCTAAAACAGCAATTCTTTTTACCGTTTTAGGTAGTGCTTTCATAAAATATTTTTCAGAAAATGGACGATATAAATGAACAGATATTAAACCCACTTTTTCGCCCTGAGCAATTTTATAATCAACTACTTCCTTAATGGTTGAAGTAACAGATCCCATGGCAACAATAATATTCTCTGCATCTTCAGCTCCATAATACGTAAATGGATGATATTCCCGTCCGGTTAATTTAGTAATTTCCTGCATATATTCTTCAACAATATCCGGAACAGGATCATAAAATTTACTAGCTGCTTCGCGAGCCTGGAAAAAAATATCCGGATTTTGAGCGGTACCCCTTGTTACCGGATGCTCAGGGTTGAGTGCATTGTCTCTAAAACGTTGCAATGCATTATAATCAATAAATTTAGCTAAGTCTTCATTTTCGAAATATTCAACCTTCTGGATTTCATGAGATGTTCTAAAACCATCAAAAAAATGAACAAAAGGAATTCGGGATTTAATGGAAGCTAAATGAGCTACACCGGCAATATCCATAATTTCCTGTATGCTACCTGTAGCCAACATAGCAAATCCAGTTTGGCGAGTACTCATCACATCGCTATGATCACCAAAAATGGATAATGCATGAGCAGCTAAACTACGTGCACTTACATGAAATACACCGGGTAATAGTTCGCCGGAAATTTTGTACATATTGGGAATCATCAGTAACAATCCCTGTGAGGCGGTAAAAGTTGAAGTTAAAGCTCCTGATTGCAGTGAACCGTGAACAGCACCTGAAGCACCACCTTCGGATTGCATTTCGGTAACTTGCACCTGATCGCCAAAAATATTTTTTCTTCCGTGAGACGCCCATTCATCAACATATTCTGCCATAGTTGATGAGGGTGTAATTGGGTAAATCGCTGCAACTTCACTAAACATATAAGCTACATGAGCCGCTGCATAGTTACCATCGCAAGTTATAAATTTCTTTTTTTGTGACATTTCTAACTCCTTAATTTATTTATTAAATGATATTTAACCTCATTAATTCATAAATATATAAAAAGATAATATTTACGAATACGTCAAGCTAATTAAATGGACTTACAAAATTAAAATAAAATTCTCATATTTGGCATTGAAAATTAAAAAATAGATCTCAAGAGAACTTATTCATTTTCATTTCAAATAAGTACTTATTTATCTTATTTACAACAAAAAATGCGGACTTAAGCCCGCATTTCAGTTAAATATGTGTTATTAAACATTTAATCGGCATTCATTGAGATAATAAACTCTTCGTTGGTTTGAGTTTTTATAAGCCTGTCACGTAAAAATCCCATCGCTTCGGTCGAGTTCATATCGGTTAAATAATTTCGGAGAATCCAAATTTTATTTAACATTTCCTTGTCAAGCAACAACTCTTCACGACGAGTACTTGAAGCTGTAATATCAACTGCAGGATAAATCCGTTTGTTCGAAAGTTTTCGGTCAAGTTGTAACTCCATATTACCAGTTCCCTTAAATTCTTCGAAAATAACATCATCCATTTTCGATCCGGTTTCGGTAAGTGCTGTAGCGAGAATAGTAAGCGACCCACCTTCTTCGATATTACGAGCTGCACCAAAAAATCTTTTTGGTTTATGCAATGCATTGGCATCAACACCACCGGATAACACTTTACCAGAAGCTGGTGATACCGTATTGAAAGCTCTGGCTAAACGGGTAATCGAATCGAGTAAGATTACCACATCGTGTCCGCATTCTACCAATCGTTTAGCTTTTTCCAATACAATATTTGCTACTCGCACATGTCTTTCGGCTGGTTCGTCGAATGTAGAAGAAATAACTTCTGCATTAACGCTTCGTGCCATATCAGTAACCTCCTCAGGTCTTTCATCAATTAAAAGAACAATCATGTAAATTTCAGGATGATTCGCAGCAATAGCATTGGCTACTTCTTTTAAAAGAACAGTTTTACCTGTTTTGGGCTGAGCAACGATTAATCCACGCTGTCCTTTACCTATTGGAGAAAACATATCAACGATTCGAGTTGATAGTTTATCATTTTTATTATTATTTAAGGTAAACTTTTGTTCAGGAAAAAGGGGTGTAAGATAATCAAAAGGCACTCTATCGCGAATAAAATCCGGACTACGTCCATTAATTTTTTCTATTTTAATTAATGGGAAATACTTCTCTCCTTCTTTAGGTGGACGAATAGTTCCTTCTACCGTATCTCCGGTTTTTAAACCAAAAAGTTTAATTTGTGATTGAGAAACATAGATATCATCAGGAGAATTAAGATAATTAAATTCTGATGAACGTAAAAAGCCATAACCATCTGGCATTATTTCTAAAACTCCTGAGTTGGTTATAATTCCATCGAATTCGAAGGAGCGATCGTTTCTTTTGTCTTGCGATCGTTTCTGATAATTATTCGATGATCTTGAAGGTACTCTTCGGCTATTTTCAGGATAATTGTTATCCTTCTTTTGAATAACCTTTTTAGTTTCTTCCTGTTTAGATTTTGTTTCCTTTGCCTTAGTTAAAACTTCTTTTTTATCTTCAGGTTTTGTAGTATTTTTAATCTGCTCCGTCTTTACTTTCGATTTTATCGAAGTTTTTGAAGCATCAGGTTTAGGGTTAGATTGTGATTGCTCGTTGCTTCTTTTACGTCCTGATGTTTTTTTATCGGATTTGGAATCGCTTGTGGCATTAATAGCTTGTTGATCGAGAATTTTGTATATTAAATCCTGTTTCTTAAGCGATTCAACTTTCTTAATTTGTAGAGATTTCGCAATTTCGCGTAATTCACTTACCAATTTTTTATTCAATTCAAGAATGTCGTACATATTTTACTATGAAAATTAGTTATTTTTATTAAGTATTTTATGAATATAATTTGTTTTTTCTTGATTTCGCCAGTAAAACGAATGATTATTTACTGAAGGAGTTGATTAACAATTGTTTCTTATGGAAAAACAATGCAATATTACAGATTAATTCACAAATACCAAAAATTTAGAGATAATTTTTTCAAGAAAAATTTATTTTAAGCGAAAGAGAGTAAAAAAACAAAAAAAAATTTTAATCATGTATTTTTATACACATATTTGAATATATTTGTAACAATTTGCCTGTAAGTAACGTTTAATAAAGCTAATAATCCCTTACAAAAAGAATGAGACAGTTAAAAATTATCAAGCAAGTTACCAATCGAGAAACTGCCTCTTTAGATAAGTATTTGCATGAAATTGGGAAGGTTGATCTTTTAACTGCTGAAAAAGAAGTTGAGTTAGCCAGAAAAGTTCGCAATGGAGATAATCATGCTTTAGAAAAACTTATTAAAGCCAATTTACGCTTTGTCGTTTCGGTATCTAAACAATATCAAAACCAAGGACTTAGCTTACCCGATTTAATTAACGAAGGAAATCTTGGGCTTATCAAAGCTGCCAAACGATTCGATGAAACCAGAGGATTTAAATTTATTTCTTATGCTGTTTGGTGGATCCGGCAATCTATATTACAAGCATTAGCAGAACAGGCAAGAATTGTTCGTTTGCCATTAAACAAAATCGGATCGATCAATAAAATAAACCGGGCATTATCCGAGCTTGAACAAAAATATGAACGTGAACCTTCGATTGATGAAATAGCTAAAGCCATTGAGCTGGCTCCCGAAAATATTAAAGATGCTATGCGTAGCTCGGGCAGGCATATTAGTATGGATGCCCCACTTACCGAAGATGAAGACGGTGATATGTACGAAGTTTTGCTCAGTGATGAAAGCCCAAGCCCTGATGGCAACCTTCTGAACGACTCTTTACGCAAAGAGATTGAGCGCGCCTTATCCTCACTAACCGAACGTGAAGCAAACATCATTAAGCTTTATTTCGGATTAAACGGGAAACATCCATATACACTGGAAGAAATTGGCGAAGAGTTTAACCTCACCCGTGAGCGGGTTCGACAAATTAAAGAAAAAGCCATAAAGCGACTGAAGCATACCACGCGCAGTAAAATTCTTAAAACATACCTGGGTTAAAAATATTTTGGCCGGATTTAATCTGAAGGAAACTAAGCCATTTCCTTTTTTTATTTATTTTTGCAAAATAAAAGCATAAAAATTATGAATCATTTAATTTCTCCATCATTACTGGCTGCCGATTTTGGAAATTTAGAACGTGATATCCATATGATTAATCAAAGTCAGGCCGATTGGTTTCATTTAGATATTATGGATGGTATTTTTGTTCCCAATATTTCGTTTGGATTTCCGGTAATGAAATTCATAAAAAAACATGCTCAAAAACCTTTGGATGTTCATTTAATGATTACTGACCCCGACCGATACATTGATGATTTTTATCAAGCCGGGGCTAATATATTAACAGTACATTTTGAGGCTTGTAATCATTTACACCGTACTGTTCAAAAAATTAAATCGTTAGGGATAAAAGCCGGTGTTACGCTAAATCCACACACTCCCGTTCATTTATTGAAAGATATTATTGCTGAAGTGGATCTGGTTTTAATTATGTCGGTAAATCCCGGATTTGGTGGTCAAAAATTTATTCCTAATGCTTTAGAAAAAGTTAAAGAATTAAAACAACTCATAAAAGAAAAGAAATCGAACGCACTTATCGAAGTAGATGGTGGAGTAGATCATACCAATGCAAAATCATTAATTAAGGCAGGATGTGATGTGTTAGTTGCCGGGAGCTATATTTTCAAATCCAAAAATCCGCAAAAAACGATTAAAGGGTTGAAAGAGCTTACATTTTAATATATTTTTTAACCGCTAAGACACAAGGACGCAAAGATACTTAGTAATTCATTGGCATTTTATATTTTATTAGAAATGAAATGTAAGCTTTAATTGCTTCATTTCCTTTTTCATTTTCTTTCGTGAAACCTTAAATCCGCAATAAAGATATTATGAAAAATGGTCGTTTCGTAAGTTAAATCAAAGTTATTTAACATGTTGATAAACAATCTTCAATTATTTAAAAAATTTATTGTACACTTTACGTCGATTTCAATGCAGTGATTAGCAGTAAAGTTCAATATAAAAACCGATGAAGGTCAGATTAACCTGCCTGTCATTTATCTATCATGACAAGCAAGTCAATTTTTCCAACTCATTGCCTTTTGATTCCTATCGTTGGCAGGCAAGCCATCAGCCTACTACCACTGCATATTACACCCTGTCCTATTTATCTATACATATATTAAATACTACTCTTTCCCTTCCAGGTAGTTCTGTAAGTAAGCAAATCTTTCGGTAAGCTTACCATCTTTAGTAATTGTTGCTCTTTCGATAATTCCGGCATCATCATGTCCAAAAAGCGAGGGATAAACTTTGTCTATAAGATCTTCCCCAAAATCGGAAGAAGCATTTCGTGGCAATTCGCCGGGCAGATTATCCACAGCCATTACCGTAATATTCTTAGGGTTAATGAATGGCCTTCCCGCTTCACCTGTTTCAGGATTGTATCCGTAAAATGGATCGGCAATGGTCGAAGCCCTTACGGTTGAAGCAATAGGCCCATTTACATCACAACTAACATCAGCAATAACGGTAATATTAAAATCCGGGTCAAAATAATCTTCTTTGGTAATAAATTTGGGTGATTTGGGATCCCAAAAATGGCATGCAATATAAAGATCGGTAACTTTGGTATAAGGTTTAAAGGTTGACTCATACTCTTCGGGATGATCGAAAAAATGCTGCAAATTAAACTGCATACCCCCTTTATGTTTTACATAATGTTCTGGATCCAGACGGCAAATTACGGGTTCATCGAATTCCTTATTCAAATACTCTTCGGGTGTAACTTCACGGATATTTAGCTGACTAAGTGTTTCCATGGCTCCCATAGCAACTCTTCCACCTCCGGTTACAAGAATTTTTTTCTTTTGCAATTTAACCCGTTTCAATCCGGCAAACATCTCATCCATATCGCGACATTGATGTGCCGGTTTTAATTCAAATGAGTCATTCCGGATTCCACGAGCTCTGAGTCCGTTGTAAGCACCGACAATGCCTGCCCAACGGCCAAAAGCAACAATACGTTGTCCATTGTAATCGGTTAAATATTCGTAATCCACCAATCGAATTTTCTTTTTTATAATCTCTTGTAATAATCCACGATTATAAGACTGTTTTTTACCAACATGGGCAAAAAACAGATAGGTCTTATTGGCAATTAAAGAAGAAGGTTCTACTTCCTTTACACCCACCAGGATATCACAATCGCTTAAATCTTCTTTAACATTTAAGTCCAGGTATTGATATTCTTCATCGGTATAACATCTGATATCACTTGGCTGAATATATAATTCGGTATTAGGAAACCGCTCGGTAAGTTTTACCGCTAACGATGGGGTAACAGGTACACGTTTATCCGGTGGATTCTTTGTTTCGCGTATCACTCCTACTTTTATTTTTTTCATAATTCTTATTATTTTTTTGTTATACTTTAGAGTGCTCTAAATTAACTTTTTTTAACGAAAATACTTAGTAATGGGTAAATGATTTTGTAACTTTGCAATTCTTAAAAACATTTCAATTGGGGCTGACCTGGTTTTGACGGTGAGGTAAATTGGAATGTAAGCATGCCGAGCATTGGGTTTTGGCTCGTAAATATTAAAGCTCAGATTTATAAACGGCGAAAACAATTACGCGCTTGCGGCTTAATATCACGAAGTGAATTAAGCCTAATTCCAACGTAAGACGTCGGAACAAGCTGTCTCTCAGGCTGCGCTGTTTAACCACAGTCTGAATACGAGGCATCGTAAAAGTTAAACTAGTCCGGTTAGGGCTTCGATAACCGGGCGAAATTTAATTGAAGCTAAGGACTGGTTGGGCCGCTCTTTGCCACGCCAGTCACGAAAACCGAAAAAGAGCTAAGCATGTAGAAAGCATTTTGGTTCCTTATTCGGACGCGGGTTCGAATCCCGCCAGCTCCACTTTAAATTGAAATTTTTTGAAATCCAATGTTTCAAAATCTTTCAAAATCAAGTATTTAGAATCAATCTATGATACTTTCTTAACACTTTTTTTTTAGTTGTTTTTCATATTTGTTTTACAATTGTTTTACACAAAAATCCGACAAATATGAATGCAACCGTAAAGTTAATTCTCCGCGAAAGTTACAAAAGAAATGATGAAAAGTGTCCGGTTTATCTTAGATTAACCATAAACAGGAAATCAAAGTATTATTCCTTAAACATTTTCCTCAAAAAAGAAGACCTGCTAAAAAATAAATTTAAGGTAAAAGATTCTATTCAAAACTCAAAAATCATCAATTTAAGACTAACAGATTCGCTTTCAAAAGCAGAACAAATATTATTAGATTTTTTAAAATTTGATACCCCTCCTACATTTATTGAGTTTGAAAAAATATTTAAAGGTAATTATTCAAAAAAATATTTTAAATCATTTGCAAAAAAGTGGATAGAAAATAATAGCGAGTTATCAGCTCATACTAAAAAAACATACACAGGCCAATTAACTAAACTAGAAAATTATACTAAAACATTTGATAAAATCAGTTTCCAGGAAATCAATAATATGGATTTTATTGAAGGCTATAAAAAATATATGATCGAAAAATTAAATAATAAAACGAATACAATATATAAATCTCTAGCTTTTATTAAAACCGTTTTAAATGTAGCCAAAAACAACTCGATAATTTCCAAAAATGTATTTGATAAAATTGAATTAAAAAGAGTCCCCGGATACAGAGAGTATTTAACTTACTCTGAAGTAGAGAAACTTGAAAAGTTATACTACTCTAACAAACTTAACAAACGTCAAAAAAATGTACTCAGGTATTTTCTTTTCAGTTGCTATACCGGGTTACGGTATACTGATATAAAAAACCTAACCTATGGAGATTTAATGGATCATGAAACTTTGAACCCAGATACCAATAAAAAAGAAATTTGGAAAGTCATTCAAATTTTGATGCATAAAACTAAGATAAATGTTGAAATACCTATCATATTTAAAGCTTTAAAACTAATTCATTTAAAAGAAAAAAAGGATAACAATCAAAAAGTATTTAAGGTCATTTCGAATCAAAAAACAAATAAATATTTAAAAGAAGTTATTAAAAAAGCCAAAATAGAAAGATGGGAAAAAATAACATACCACTGCTCACGACATACATTTGCTATTAATTCTATAAGAAATGGTATTACATATAGGTATGTTAGCAATCTCTTAGGGCATACAAGCACAAAAACCACTCAAATTTATACTAATCCTAATAGAGATTACCTAATCTATGAAATGAATAAACATAATAATAAGTAATAATTACTTATTTTTTTGTGCTTTTGTGCTAGAACCATCTAAGCTATTTAAATTAAACGTCTTACTTTAGCACAGAAATAGCACTGGTCAGCACAAAAACAATTTTTAAGTACAAAAATTTAAATAAAATATATTTTAAAAGAGCTAACAGAATAAAATATTGAAGTATATTGGAAAATAGCCCAATTCAATCTACTTCATTATCCTCATCTCCCCCGTATCCTCATCCATTTCCAGAGAATAAACAAAAGCCAGGTAATCTTCTACATCTATAAAATTGGGAGGAATCCAGCTATATTCAACGGGCAGCTTATCAATTTCCTTAAAATCAACAATATCAACTGCTTTTTTTGTAGAATTTTCGTAAACAATCACTTTTTTATTATAAACCATTAACTTTAACAAAACAGCAGCCATCTCCTCATCTACTTCATCTTCGGAAAGGGTCATATAATAATCGATAAACTTATAATGGGTAAGTTTAACGTATTCGGCGTAGTATTTTAATTCTGTTTTATTCCAGTAAATCATTTGGTATTATTTCAAAAGCAATGCTACGAATTAAGCATTTCAATATAAAATAACAATAATTTTGTTAAATTTTAATCCTTTAAACATTTGTATTCAGCATTCTATTGATTAGATTCAATTTCTTTACTAATTGCTTCTTCAATAGCAAGTTTAAGGTCAAGTAATTCTTCCTTGTTAAAAGTGTTTGTTGATTCCCACTTACCTTCCTTTTTATAAACCTTTTCTATCTGAAAATTTTTCCATGTAGAGCCGTCATCCTTTTCATTTACCCAAACTACCACTTTTGAATCCCCTGTCTGATAAACAGCTTTAGGCTTATTATCTTGTTGTTCTTTGCTTTGAATAAAACCTGTTAATAGAAAAATTACAAGTGTAAGTGCTGTAATTGTAAAAGTAATTTTTTTCATAATAATAGATATTTTAATGATTGCTTATTAATAAGGTATGAAGTTAATAATAAGTTTGAAAACCACCAAAAACCATGTCTATTGTTAATCTGTGGATACCTGATAATTTTGAGTCAGGTAAGGATATGGTGAAATTTTTGGATAAACATATTACGCAGGAAATTCAAAGTAATTAGTTTTATTATAATTAATCATATTTTATTGGTATGCAATATTTATTATGGAAATAAGCGTATCGAATAGATTTTATAAAATAGTTTAAAAACTTAATATACTTCTAAACTTTTTTTAAATTAGTAAGTTAATTAGAGCGTTTTTCTTGATAATATTCCTTTAAATATAATACGAGAACAAAATATGACTATAAGACACGTTAGCTGGCAATAAATTATTTTGTGTCATGATACAAAAAGAAATAAACAATATTGAAAAATCCGATCTTGAAAATTTAATTGAAAATTCCGTAAAAGAAAGTAAAACGATTGAATACAAGGAATCCTTATGCATTTCAAGTGAACGCGAAAAAAAAGAGTTCTTGTCTGATGTATCATCATTTGCAAATGCTAGTGGTGGAGATTTAATTTTTGGAATAAGAGAAAACAGAGAAACAGGTTTTCCGGAAGAGCTTGTAGGGATAGAGATTAATAATATTGATAGTTTGCAGCTCAAAATAGATACATTACTACGAGATACGATTTCTCCTAGACTAAATGGAATCCAATCTAAAGTTATTGAATTAGAAAAAAATAGAAGTGTTTTAATTTTAAGAATTACAAAAAGTTGGAATGCTCCACATCAAGTTACGTATAAGGGAACTGATAAATTTTATACGCGCAGTAATAATGGCAAATATAAACTGGATGTTATAGAACTTAGAAATGCATTTTTAGCAAGTGAAACTTTGGGGCAAAATATTAAAAACTTTAGGACTGAAAGAATAGCAAACATAGTTTCAAACGAAGGATTTGCTCCATTAATGGAAAATGGGAAAATCATATTGCATATTATTCCTTTTCAGTCGTTTGAAACGGGAAAGATTTTTCAAATTTCTGACATAGTTGAAAGACATGAATTAATGAAGCCACTTGGTAATGTCAATCACTATGATATTAAATATAATTTTGATGGACTT
>Ga0209942_1000168_pt1 | contig 41685 bp, 35 predicted proteins | sample SalPonR1_A_D2_MG_FD_185695 | JGI IMG/M metagenome (GOLD analysis project Ga0209942, IMG submission 185695) | Salt pond soil microbial communities from South San Francisco under conditions of wetland restoration - Salt Pond MetaG R1_A_D2_MG... ...
ATCTGATCGAGAAAGGTTAAACATTTGCGGGCTCTGACCCATTAAATATCTAAATCAGATGATGGATACAGATAAAGCACTACAAAAATTAACTTACGGTTATTATATTTTAACAGCGGTGAAGCCCGGTGATGAATTAAAAACCAGAGACAAAGATTATATAGCCGCCGGCGTCATAAATTGGGCAAGTCAATTGTCTTTCGAGCCCCTTCAAGTGGGCGTCTCTGTCCAAACTGATAGTCACTTAAATGAAACGATTGATTACAGCGAAAGCTTTACTTTACATATTTTATCTGATGATCAACTAGATTGGATAGATGCTTTTAGTACGAAAAGTGAAATTACGGAAGGTAAGATTAATGGATTGCCGTATACGCTAAAAGACGATCGCATCGAATTTGAAGACACCCTGGCAACTATCGCTTGTACATTATCAGATAGCGTTCGATGTGGAGATCATACGCTTCACATAGGTCAAGTCGTTTCGGGCCATGATTTAAGTAAGTCAAGCCCATTGACTACGGTAAAACGACCTTCCAAATATCCCGGAGTGAAATTGGAGAAGTAAAATTGGTTTTTGCTTTTCCAGCAAATTTCAGAGAGTCAAAGGCTATCTTTTTAATTTAGAGAAAATCCATCTATTGGATTGATTTCTATCTATATTATTTGTAGGCGTGCCATAAAACGCTGAGAGATATTAGCGCTAACACAGAAGAATGCGATAGTGATGTGGAGGGTGACGCTACCGGCGGCAGTGCGAGCGCAGCGAGTACCGATAGCCCGCAACGTAACGCCCCGACTGCGCCGTCAGGCAAAAGGAGGGGATCGCCCAAAAAATATAAAAAATTAGACCCTATATCGGCCAGGAAGTGCATAAAAAAAGCCCATCGACGAGTGTCAATGGGCTCTGTTGTGGGCAATGTAGGACTCGAACCTACGACTTCCACCTTGTAAGGGTGGCACTCTAAACCAACTGAGTTAATCGCCCGTGTGGTTTTTGCGAATGCAAATATATACGCTTTTTCAATTTCGCCAAAGCTTTTACCAAAATTATTGCCATTCGGGGGCGATTTCAAATATGGACTGAGTTACAACTCTGCCGACGGCTTTTAAGGTTTGCCGATCAATGATATCCATATCGTCTTGCGTAGTATGCCAGTGCTCAAAAAAGCCGGTGGCACTGCCCTGCTCTTTATGGATGATATCTAAGGTCGGAATACCCGCTATTGTGTTAACGAAATAGTGGTCGTCGGTGACCGCTCCCATGGATTGATCCACAAAGACATTTCCATAGCCCATCTGATCGGCGATGCCCCAGATGCGATCGACCCAGGGGCCGGCATATCGACGCGAAAATCCTTCTTTGTAAAAGGTGGCGTGCTCTGCACCCACCATATCCAACAAAATACCCATTCGAAATCGAAAGGCCGGTAAATGAGGCTGACGCGACCAGTGTTGAGCACCCAATGCCCAACTCTCGGGCTGATTCCCCATCGAAGTACCCTGATCTTCTAAATCAAAGAATACGATATCAATGCCGACTCCGGGATCGAAATCAGCCAGGTGTCGGGCTACTTCTAACCAGACCCCCACCCCACTGGCGCCATCATTGGCTCCGGGAACGACCTGAGATTTATCTTCCTGCTCGGCCTGAAATCGGCTGTCCCAATGTGCGCACAGCAAAATACGGTCGGGCGCGTCAGGCCGAAAGCTGCCGATGACGTTGTACCCCTTCAGCGCTACCCCATCAAAGCGCTTTGTCGTAAAAGACTGAACCTGGGTCTGGGCACCAAATCGCTTGAGGGTCTTCACCAGGTAGTCGCGACCTGCGATATGAGCCTCTGTTCCGGGAACTCGTGCGCCTAAATCGACCTGCGCCTGAATGTAGGCATAAGCAGAGTCCGCTGAAAAATCGGGGATCTGCATGGGCTCAGCTCGCTCTTGTGTGGTTGATGCACTCTCCTTCTCATCGGCACAACTTACCACAAAAAGGCCGGACAATAATACGAGCCCCCAGAGGCCTAATTTTCTATACTCCATTGTGTGCCTTCTTTACCATCCTTTAATATAATTTTGCGCTCTTGTAAACGGTCCCGAATCAAATCAGACATTTCATAATTTTTATCCGCGCGGGCCTTGGAACGCATCTCTATAACGACCTGCATGACCTGATCCAGTATCTCAGCTTCCCCTTCTTCAGTCGTTTCGTCCTTCAAGCCGAAGATGTTAAACACAAATTCCGGTAATTCGCTCTTCAATCGTTCCAAGGTGCTCGCTTCAATCTGCTCCAGGGGAATCTGCCCACCCTGCAGTTTATTGATAATTTGCACTAACTCGAAAATCCGAGCCAATGCCCGGGGAGTGTTAAAGTCGTCGTTCATCTCTCGGTAAATGTGATCGAGCCCCGTGAGGATGGCCTGATTGTGCTCGCTGTCCTGTCCCGATTTTCGGGGCTGCAGCTGGTCGAGAGACTGGCAGGCAGCCATTAATCGTCGATACCCCTTCTCGGCGCCGCCCAGAGCTTCATCTGTCAGATCCAGCGTGCTTCGATAATGCGACTGCAGCATGAAAAAGCGGATAACCATGGGGCTGTACCCTTTGGAAATATTCTCGTTCTCGCCGGTGAAGAGCTGCATGGGGGTAATGGAGTTTCCATCACTTTTTGACATTTTTCGCCCGTTCATGAGCAGCATATTGGCGTGTATCCAATAATTGGCGGGCTGACATTTGCAGGCGCCGAAGTTTTGTGCGATTTCATTCTCGTGATGGGGGAATTTCAAATCACTTCCTCCGGCATGAATGTCAAAGGTCTCTCCCAAATATTTCGTACTCATGGCGGAGCACTCCAAATGCCATCCGGGAAAGCCCCGGGACCAGGGCGAGTTCCACTGCATCAGGTGACTCGGGTCGGCTTTAATCCAAATGGCAAAGTCCGAGGGATGGCGTTTTTCACTTTGGTTTTTTAGCTCACGGGTTTCCGATAACAAATCTTCTACCACTCGTCCGCTCAATTTGCCATAAATGTCTTCCTCCTTTGCAAACTTCTCCGTGTCGAAATACACACTGCCATTGACTTCATAGCCATAGCCATTGTCCAGGATTTTCTGGACCATTTCAATCTGCTCCAGGATATGTCCTGTGGCGCGCGGTTCAATATCCGGGGAGAGATTATTGAAAATGCGCATCATGTCGTGAAAACCTAGAGTGTACTTTTGAGCGATTTCCATCGGCTCTAAAGACTCCAGGCGGGCTTTTTTGGATATCTTGTCCTCTGCTCCGGAATCAGCATCACCTTCCAAATGACCCACATCAGTAATATTGCGAACATAGCGCACCTTATATCCAATATGCTGCAAATACCGATAGATCACATCGAAAGAAGTGAAAGTGCGACAATTGCCCAAATGGACGTCACTGTATACGGTCGGACCACAGACATACAGACCGATCCGGCCTTTGACGATGGGCGTGAACTCTTGTTTTTCTCTGGCTAAGCTATTGTATATATATAATTTCTGATCCATGTGTACAAAGGTAGGGTATTCTAGTGTCATGACTACTAAATAGATATGGAAAAGTCGAAGGAGATTATTGATTAGATCAAGGTGCGATGAAGGATTATAGCATTTGCAACATGACTGAAGAGCAACGAATAGCTGGACAAAAAGATCAAGACTTGATCTATCTGAATGTAGTCGTCAAGACACTTGGGATTTTGAGGGCTTTAATCAGAGGAAAAACGGGCATGAGCTACACGCAGCCGGTATTATATCCAGCCGATAGTCATTAATAGTGACATGCCCGCACCCAATCCGGACCAAAAAATCGTCCAATCCCGACGTCGAATGAAGAACACTTTATCCAGTATAAAGTACAGGGCTACAAACAAAAGGACAATCAGAATTTGACCGGCTTCGATGCCGATGTTAAAGGAAAACAACTCGAAAACAATGCCATCACTTTCTGGATGCAGCGCGCGGAAAAAATTGCTGAATCCCAATCCATGGACCAGCCCGAATACAAGGGCCAGGAGATAGTGCCACCCCACGGCTGAATCCGCTCCCCGTTCGGCCCTGAATACATTGTACAAAGCCGTAAATAAAATCGTTAAGGGGATAATGGTTTCAATGAGGTCGGCAGATACCTGCACCCATCCGAGCGCACTCAATGCTAAAGTGAGAGAATGGCCAATAGTGAAAGCGGTCGCCAAAATAATTAATTGAAGTCCTCGTCGCCAGGAATACATGGCACAAAGTGTCACAATGAATAACATATGATCGAAGCCGGCGGGGTCCAGGATGTGATCCCAACCTAATTGAAAGTAGGTTTCAAAAACATTCATTCTTTCTGGGTTTACGACTAGTCTATGTAGCGAACTTTATTTAAAAACCGAAGACCAATAGCTAATTCTACAGTTACATTCGTCGGGCTCTGTGCATTTACTGTTCGCGTTTGTGTGGAACCCGACCCTGGAATCGGCTGCAGTCGTTGCTGGGGAATAAACATCTGACGGGATAAGTCGGGATGTATAGATAGCTCGACAATACCCGCTACATGCTCGCTAAAGGCCCATTCGATACCGGTTTGGAAAGTCACGCCCCACAGCCAGCGACGAACAGCAATTCCCTGCGCTTCTCTCGATAAGTTATCGCTATCCTGAGACACCGTATACTCACCGCGCATGCCAATGCCGTAGTAAAACCGGGAATATTCGTTTCCAAAAGGAAATTTTTGACGGCCACCAAGGACAAGAGAGGCATTATTGAACACATCGCGCTGAGATACGGCGCGACCGATAGTAAACCCTTGCCCGAAAACCCGCTGACTACCTCGCTGATGATAGCCGAGTTGTGCAAACAAACTAAAATCATTCGCTTCATCAGCCGTTTCGATGAAAGCGGATCCGTGATACGTGAGGAGCACACTTCGATTGCTGAAATTTTTAAAGAGTTGCATGCCTCCACCAATACCGCCCTTAAACCCAAAGGCATAACTCTGGGCCTGAAGCATCACGGGGGTCAACAGGAAAATAAAAACAAGCGTATTTAGGAATAACTTTTTCATAGTGTAAGGGGTTTTTGATGGGTAACAGTGAAAAAATAACCACCTGGACGTCATTTATCTATACGTCAAATATAAAGATAAGTTTAGGAAGTGGGAAAGAACATTGGCGAGGAGCATTTCTGGTGAAATCTGCGCAAATCCGTGTTGGTTTGCCGCAAGTATTCATAAACTTGTCATGACAGAGGGGATGTGAAATTATAATATACTATAAATCAAAAATTTAACATAGGCCCAGCCCTCGAACTCATTCAAATGTAAAGAACTAAATTTGGGTAATGCGATTAGTAAAGTTCGCTACTTGAAAAAAGTATAAGTTGTTACAAGTCAACCGTTTGAATGCCCTTCGGCCCGAAAGGCAGAAAATGCATGCATTTTCCGGGTTAAAACCATTCCCCATATGGAACTTATATTTTCAGGATTGGTGCGGGTTTCCTCGGATTTTCAATAACTCCATATTAGGGATTAAATCCATCGGACAAACAACTATTTACGTAAATGATAAATAATTTTTGTAAATTTAGTCAAACATCGGATTGGATTCATGGTTTTAGTAGATGAAAGCACAAATGAGTCTTTTGAAGGCGAAATCAAAAGAATTTCAGTTGCTGAAATTCAAAACTTAAAAGGGAATAAAAATTTCACCTTTGAATGGGATCAAGAAAAAAATCGAGAAATATTTGCTTTAACGCTCAAAGACAAAGAAGAAATACTGGGATTAGTATCTATAACAGACAATAAGAAAGAGTTTAGGATCCATATTAACCTGCTTGAAGCTTCAAATAACCATAGAGGCAAGAAAAAAAAGTTGAGGAGTATTCCGGGTTGTTTGATTGGATTTGCTTGTAAAGCAGCATTTAAAAAAGGATATGGTGGATTTGTTTCCTTGATCCCCAAAACGTATTTAATGAGTTATTATCAAGAACATTTTGGCTTTGTTCGAATGGGAAGGCATCTGGCTACCTTTGGAGATAATTCAAAATACCTCATGACAAAACACCTAACAGATGAAGAAATATGAAAAGTTATACAAGGAGCTTCGTAAAAAGTACTCCGTCCAGGAGATTTCTGAGTCCATGTTAATCCCGGCGGATCTAACAGCAGAAGAAAGAAAAGAAGCAGATGAAAGCCTGAAGAATTTCAGACTAAAAATGCTCCGGGAACAAACGGAAGAGGAGCGAATCTTTTCAGATGTAATGAGGCTGAAAATAGTCATGGATGACTACATCCAAAACGAACCCTACACAGCGCAGAGAAGCTTTGGCCGCTACTTAGAAGAATATGCCAGAATTCTCAATATGACTAAAAAGAAGTTAGCAGAAGATTTGGCCATCCATTACACTCGATTGAGCCGGATCATAAATGACCGAGAAAACCCAAATATTGAGTTGGCCTACCGCTTAGAGAAGCACAGTGGAGGGTTAATCTCCGCCTTAAGTTGGTGGCGATTAGTCGTCAAAAAACAAGAGCACGAAATCAAGAAAGACGATGAAACAAGAGAAAAAGAAGGAGCAAAAGTAAAAAACCCCATCAAATTTGTAGCCTAATATTAGAAATCCATCCCATCCCATAAAATCCCGTTCAAAACCCGTGTTCTATAAACTACTTTCCATATAGAACGCGGACTGGTGCCGCCGTGGCGGTATGTCAGAATCATCACAGTTTCCGAAAAGACATCAAATCCTACCTCACGCGCAATTGCTGACCGATTCGCAAGGCATTGCTCTCTAACTCGTTGTGCGCCTTAAGCTCCTCCACAGAAAGGGAAAAACGACGGCTTATACTATATAAAGTGTCTCCTTTCCGGACTTCGTAATATTTTGTACCCGGTTCCGCAACTGTTGCTGTGTCCTGTGGCTCCACCGTCTCCGGAGATTCTACTTCGACCGGCTGGGGTTGTGCCTCTGTCACGGCTATTGCCGGCGAATCTAAGTTTACGGCCTCCGAAACCGTATCCAGCTCTACAGCTGAAGATTCCTCCGCTTCCGCACTTTTGGATATTCCCGCCTCTTCTTGAGGCAAAGCCTGTATATCTTCATCGGCAGGGAGGTCTTCCTTCAGCTCCTCCGGCAAAATCGACTCCTCTTCCGACCGCAGAACCGGCTTCGACTCAAACCACGATATGCCACGCAACCGAATTTGTTCACCAATGGCCGGCTCCTCACCCTCAGCCATCTTATTTTTATTCAACAGTTTATCCAATCGCAGTCCGTAATGCTGAGCAATGGAGAACATGTCGTCGCCTTCCTTTACGTAGTGGTACTTCTTTTCGCCGCGATATGAGCGTCGTTTTTTCTGCAAAAAGACCCGCTCGCCGGCTTCCAGCTGTTGATTAGGCCTCCGGATATGCTCATTGTATTTCACGATTTTATCTGGCGACACGCCAAAATCCATACTGATCTCAATGGGTCGCTCCCCCGGCCGTGCGTAGACATATTCCACATCATTCACCTGCTGCAAACTGGGGCTGTAGTTCTCCTCCTGTACCATGAGCGCCGGATCTACGGGCTCCATCGCATCAAATTGGTCCAGCCCATAGCGTTCGATCAGTTCAATCAGCAACTGAGGATATTTCGGGTTCGTCGCATAACCTGCTTTTTTCAATCCACGCGCCCAGGCCTTGTAATCCGTTTGATCCAAACGAAACAAAAATCCATATCGGTGATTCTTTTTCGGATCCCGCAAAAACTCCGAATGCGCCATAAAACTCTCCTCCGGATCCCGATACGCCCGAAAACACGATGGCACTAAACGCCCGTTTTTATAGTCATCATCCTTGCGCATCACCGTGCCCCCGGTCCACTGGCCGCCACATTTAATCCCAAAATGATTATTGCCCTGCGTCGCCAGATAAGAGCGCCCCGCATTCGACTCCAAGATCGCCTGCGCCATCTTGATACTCGCCGGAATACCCGTCCTATGCATCTCCTGAATGGCAATTTCCTTATACTGCTCAATATACATTTTGTGAGCAGACTGCGCTTGCAGCCCTGCTACCCAAGTAAAAAAAAGAAGTAAACTTCCGATTCGACCCATTACATATTATTTATATTTATAATATCAAAAATAATGCCAGTAATCATTTGGGCGGGCCCCGGCCGGCCGGCCGGGGCGCTATGGTCGGGTGCTCTCTATTCGCTCGGCTGCCGCGCGCCGAAGAGGCTTGCGGCATCTCCCCTTCGCTCGCCGTTGCCTGCCGGCTTCGGCGGCTCGGCGCCACCCTCCCAGCGCTCCCGCATATCACATAAGTTTATTTTGTAATGTTTGAACTAAAAAACTCCTTCCTTTATTATCTTGAGAAAAAGAGTACCTTGGATGGGACTCGATAAGGAAACAGTATATGAAAAATTCAGCCTGGAACATTGCGCTAAAGTGGGGAGCAATATACGCCCTACTCACCCTCATTTGGTTACCCCTGGAGTCCCTGGCCGGCCTCCATGACAACTATGTCAAGTATCGTGTACTCCTTACCAATCTCAAATACATCCCCGCCTTTTTGATTTTCTTTGCCGCCTTGCGATCCAGCCGGGAAACTGCACCGAATGGCGAATATCCGTACAGCAAAGCCTTTACAGACGGTCTCCGGCTAACGGCGATATCCACCCTATTCAGCATCCCCGCCCAGTACATCAGTTTGCGGTATCTGGCTCCTGACTTCCTTTCACAGATGCAACAAGCAATGACCGAGGGATTATGGATGACATCAGCGGAGGCTGAGCAGTATTTCGAGTTCCAGAGTTATTTCATCCAATCCATCCTGGCCATTCCCGCCACTGGTCTGATGATTACGGCCATCGTCGCCCTGTTTGTTAGCCGAAATAGTCGAGCTTATGAAAGGAATGGATAACACCTTTCCAAAAGCTGGTCCTATTTAAGAATCGATATCATTTGGAGTATATGATAACCGAAACGTCTCAATCTCAGTTGCATCAGCGATGAGAAGCAGGCCCGCTGCTGGCGGCGGGAGACCGAGCCTAGTGTCATTACCACTAAATAAGTATGGAAAAGTCGCAGTAGATTTTTGTTCAGATCAAGGCGCGACGAAGGAGCCTAGCCCTAGCTAAGCGACTGAAGAGCAAGGAAGATATGAGCAAAAAGATCAAGACTTGGTCTGTAACGGATTGGGTGGTAAGGACACTAGTGGTCATGACACTAGCGAGGGCCGACTGAATAAGGAGCTGCGAATCGTAGCGACCCCGGCTCCGGCCGGGGTGATGCCCAACCCCAATAAAAATCAAATCGTGGAATACTGGCAAACAAAACCAGTAGAAATTTGTCTTCATTTCAAAATATTACTTCTTTTGTAGAATTTAATTTGGGTTAATATATCTGGACTATGAAAATACGTATTTTATTTGGGATGGTTTTTCTGCTGGCAAGCGGTTTGCTTTCGGCACAGGAAGTGATTCGCGGCCGAGTGACAGATGACGGGCAGGGCATACCGGGAGCGAATGTCGCCGTAGCGGGGACAAGCACCGGAACAGCCACGGATATTGATGGTCGTTTTGAGTTAGAAACAACAGTAAAGCCGCCGGTCAACTTGTTGATTTCGGCCATTGGGTATGCGGAGGCAAAAGTGAGCTGGTCGCCTACAAATGGCGAGCTGTCTATCGCCCTGGAGCCGGTAGCCAGTAGTCTGGATCAGGTGGTGGTGAGTGCATCGCGATACGGTGAACGCATCATGGAGGCGCCGGTCGCAATTTATAAATTGTCGGGGGCAAAATTGAAAAGCATGGGTGGTGTAAGCGCCTATGAATCCATAGAGTCTATGCGAGGTATACAGGCGCAAAAGTCCAGTTTGTCCTTGCCGTCTTACAATACGCGGGGATTCTCAGATCCGGGGAATTTCCGTTTTAAGCAGCAGCTGGATGGTTTTGATATGACGAATCCCATTGGGCTGGCCATAGCTAATACGATGGGCGTTTCTGATCTGGATATTTCCTCCGTAGAGTTGGTCCACGGTGCTGCTTCAGCATTGTATGGATCGGATGCATTCAACGGCGTATTGCGTTTCCAGTCGAAAAACCCCTTTGACTTCCCCGGCGTAAGCATGCAGACCAAAAGTGGAGTGACTGTTCAGGATGCCGCGGGGACGAACCCTTATTTTGAGCAAGACTTTCGCGTAGCCCATATCATGTCTGATAAAGTTGCTTTTAAAATGGATCTGAGTTATCGGAAGTTTCACGACTGGATCGGAGACGATCAAAGTCATCGCATTGCACCCGGCAGCTTCGATAATCGCGAAAACTTTCCCGATGCTCCGCCTGCCGATGGCTTTATTGCTCATGATGGAGTCCACAGTCTGGGAAATGAATATGGTAATGGCGTTGGCGTTGTGCCAGGAGTCAACTTTCTGGTTGGACCCGGCAATGACACCTTAAATATTATGGGAGCGCCCTTGACGCGAACGGGGATTACAGAAAAGGATATTTTCACCCTACCCGACATCCAAAATAATGAGATGGAATCTTTTCGGGGGAGCTTTTCGTTTTTCTACCGCCCCATAAAAGACATGGAGCTAGAGTATACCTATAAACACTCGTTTAGCGACTGGCTCATCCGATCCAGCTCTACCTTTCCGCAATTTGACTACTTACAGCGCCTGCATTTGGTGCGCGCCAGTTACAAAGGTTTTACCGGACGCCTCTATCGACATAAACTGAACAACTTTCGCGGCTCCTGGTCAGCAGCCAATGCGGCTGACGCGGTGCAGCAGGCGCTCCGGCCGAATGAGGCCTGGGCCGCTGATTTTCGGGAGGAATATAGTCGCACCGGCTCTTTGCGCGATGCGCGACAATTTGCCGACCGTTTCATGCCCGGCGGTGCTGAGTTTAACTTACAGGATTTTCAAGCTGCGCTGGGCGCCAGTGCACGAAATACGGACTATTCCGGTCAGAACTCCGCTATCACGGCAGGGTCACAGGCCGTTGATTTTTCCAGCTATACGAACTTAGACCTCGATTATGATTTTGAAGATCAGCTACCATTTAAGTTGCAGGTCGGCTTTAACTATCGGCGCATTCGCGTCAATAGTAATGGCGCCTTTTACAATGACGGACCCCTGGGCTTCGGTGAGCCCATCATAGTGAATAATATGGCCGGGTATGCTCAAGCCTCAAAGGAGTTTATCGACCGGCGGCTTCGACTCACCGCTGCCCTACGTGCCGACAAGCAAACGGATTACCAGTTGAATTGGTCACCGCGCATCACCGCAGTGCTTAAGGCCGGAGCGGAGCGCGATCACATCTTTCGTGCTTCTTACCTGACCGGATTTCGCAATCCCAGTATTCAGGAAGGCTTCTTCAGGCTCCAGCTGACCTCCACCTTTACCAATATCGGATCGGCGCGACGATCGCTGGAGAATTTTGTTTATCGAGGTGTTAGTGGAACAGAATACGATATGCTAGACATTATAGAGGCAGATGGCCGCGGCTTTGAACCCCTGCAGCCCGAGCAAAACAGTAGTTTAGAATTAGGCTATAGAACACATATCAACAACCGCTTGTATATCGATGCCAGCGCTTACGGTACGCAGTATCGCAACTTCATTAATCGCCCACTCATCTTTTTCCGTCCTGAAGTAAACCCCGAGGACTTCCAAATCTTTGGCATTCGTCAAAATCGATCGGAAACCGTAGTCGGTTATGGAGCTGGAATAGGTCTTGACTATGTGGTCAGTTCCAAACTATCTGTCGGAGTCTCTTACGACTGGAATGATTATGACAGTCCCGACTTCAGCCCTGCTGAAGGAGTAGAAGACGAGCAGGCCGCTAAAGATGCATTTTTACGAAGCTTACAATTTAACATCCCCGAACATCGGGTCAACGCGAATGTGTCCGCAAAACGTTTAGGCAAACGAGAACGCTGGGGCGCCCATTATAATTTCAGGTACAATGGCTCTTACAACTATTTCAGCAACTTTGGGGAAGCCTTAATTCCAGCTTTCAATACCTCAGATATTGCCGTTAGTTACCGCATTCCCGACTGGCGAACGACACTTAAAATAGGTGCCAGCAATGTATTTCGTCAGGAATACATTACTATTTATGGCGCACCTATGATAGGAAGTTTGTATTATGTTAGCGTTCGTTATGAATAGAAAAACCGTTTCCTATTGGTTACAAGCCTCTCGGCCCCGTGCTTTTCCGCTAGCAGCTGCTTGTATTGGTATGGGAGGCGTGCTCGCCTACAATGCGGGCGATATGAAACCTGTAGTATTGGGGTTAGCTATTTTGACTGCAGTTCTATTGCAGCTTCTCAGTAACTTAGCGAATGACTTAGGCGATTTCAAGAAAGGTGCGGACAGTGATGACCGTTTAGGACCCTCTCGCACTGTGCAGATGGGCTTGATCTCACCCGGCTCTATGAAAAGGGCCATTTGGGTGGTGGGTGTACTTTCGTTTTTTTCCGGCTTAGCGCTCATCATTGCTGCTCATCCCGGATTATATGTCTTTTTAGGGTTTCTGACTTTGGGATTATTGGCAATTTGGGCTGCCATACAATATACCCTGGGAAAACGAGCTTATGGATACCATGGTTTAGGTGACTTTTTTGTATTCATATTCTTTGGATGGGTCGGCGTATTAGGGACTTTTTTTTTGCAAACGCAAGCTGGAAGCTGGAGTTTATTGTTGCCCGCCAGTTCCTGTGGATTTTTTGCGGTGGCCGTGCTCAATATCAACAATGTTCGGGACATTCCCTCGGATCGTGCAGCGGGAAAGAACACTCTCGCTGTCTATTTAGGCCCGATGGGGTCGAGATGGTATCATCTGGTTTTGCTGGCCTGCGGCCTCGGCGCAGCAGGCGTGTATACGATCATAGAACCTGGTGGCAACTGGTTCTTCATGGGTATGCTTCCTTTCTGCATTCGGATAGGTTATTTGCTGTTTCGCTACCGCGATCCGAAAAAAATTGATCCCCTGCTTCGCGAAATGGCCTTTATCAGTTTATTATTTGTTGTTTTATTTGGCTTAGGCTATGTAATATGAGTGGACGAGCGTGGATTTGGTTGATTATTTTTACCGTCTTTGCGGCACTGGCTACCGCATACCTGATGCTATGGGCCTCTTCAGAGCCCGGATGGTGGGGTTTCCCTTCCTGGATCTTTCCTTTTGTTGGTATTCATTTAGGCTTTTCTGGGGCGGTTTGGGCATTTACCAGGTGGTTTTGGAAAGAAGAAAAGGGGGAGGAGTAGATGGCATATATAATATTATTGAGTTATCTCAGTCTCACCCTATTTTTGGGATATCGTTATGCTCGTCAGGGAGGAGGTACGGCAGAGAGTTTCTTTTTGTCCAATCGCAACCTGCGCACTGCCGCTTTATTTTTCACCCTTATCGCAACCAACTTTAGCGCTTTTTTCTTTTTGGGTTTTGCCGGTAAGGCCTACGAGTTGGGTTATGGTTATTATGCCATGATGTCTTTTGGAACCTCCTTTGCCGGGCTAACGTTTTACGTGGTCGGTAATAAAGCCTGGCATTTAGGTCGGAAAAAGGGATATATCACACCCGTAGAAATGATGCGCGGCGAAACGGGAAGTGACACTTTAGCGATTGTTTTTATGATTTTCATGTGTGCCTTTATGATTCCTTTTTTGGCGGTGCAGGCCATAGGAGGCGGGTTGATCCTCGAGACCATAACGAATGGTCAAATATCGTATGGCTGGGGGATTCTTTTTATGACCGCTTTTATTGTAGTGTATGTTTTAATTGGTGGTATGCGAGGCATCGTGGTTATGGATATCAAGAATGGTATCATTATGCTAAGCCTGATGTTAGTTGCTTTTTTCGTTTTGACACAAACGATGGGTGGTTTGAGTGCACTTAACGAGCGGCTCTTTATTGAGCAGCCGGAGTTGTTTGACGCCCGGGCCGATGGGTTTTATACCCCTATGCGATGGCTGAGCTTTTTGCTGTTATGGACTTGCTGTTTACCTGCTTTCCCCCAAATTTTCATGCGTTTTCTTATGGGTCGGGACATCAAAACCTTTAAGAAAAGCACAGTGATTTACACTTTGATCCCTCCATTGCTTTTCATCGTTCCCGTGACTATCGGCGTGTTGGGGCATATTGACTTTCCGGACTTAGGTGAGAAGGAGGTAGACCGCGTATTACCCATGTTGTTATCAAACTATACGCCCGGCGTCTTCTCCGCCTTAATCCTGACGGGAGCTTTAGCAGCCTTTATGAGTACCGTGGACAGTATTTTGATCGCCATTACCAGTATTGGAACGCGGGATGTGTATTTGCGATATATCCGGCCGGGAGCCGATTCTCTTCAACAAGTTAGAGTGGCGCGCATATTATTAGTCTTTTTGGCTCTCATAGGCTTAGTATTGGCATGGATTCGGCCAGCGAGTATATTTACGATAGTGACTGTCACTTTTTCGGGTAGCGCTTTGCTATTACCAGTCATTGTTGCCGTATTTTATATCCCGAGAGTATCTCCACTGGCCTGCACTTTAGCTTTGGTAAGTGGAGAAGCTCTATTGTTTTATTTTACCTTCGCCGCGCCCCCGCCCAGCTGGATGGGCGGAGCCCTTCCTGTTTTACCAGCCTTCATATGGACGAGTGGTAGCTTAGTCCTGTTACATCTGATCTTCGGGACAAGAATCCGAGGAACGCAAGTTGACAAAAAGAAGGGGTAAAGGCATCAACTCTCAGAACTAAAAATGGTTATATTGGCGAAGCAGAAAATTGACTCTCTGAAATGAAAATAGCACTAGCGCAGATAAATTATCATATTGGTCATTTTGAGTCCAATCAGCGAAAGATGTTGGCACAAGTTGAAGCCGCCAAAGAGCAGGGAGCGGACCTCGTCTGTTTTGCTGAGTTGGCCGTTTGTGGATATCCGCCCCGTGATTTTTTAGAGTTCGAGGGCTTTATGGCTGAATGTCGAAAGGTAATTGATGTGCTCGCAGATGCCGCCCGTGGCATTGCTGTAGTGGTCGGCGCACCAGCGTCTAACCCCGTTCCGGAAGGAAAACGGCTATTCAATGCAGCCTGGTTTTTGCACGAGGGAAAGGTCATAGCCCGCCGTGAAAAAGCCCTTTTACCCACATACGATGTGTTTGACGAATATCGATATTTTGAGCCTGCTACTGAATTTGAGGTGGTGGAATGGGGTGGAAAGCGAATCGCACTGACGATATGTGAAGATATTTGGGATGTACCCACCGGGGATGTGAGTGATGAGGATTTTGACCCAATGTATACCTTTCGCCCCCTCGATCGTCTTCGGGAACAACAGCCTGATTTTATTCTCAACCTAAGCGCCTCTCCCTTTTCCTTCGAACAGGCACAGACCCGCATGGATATTTTGAAAGCGAATGCCAAACGATATGAGCTTCCGCTATTTTACGTGAACCATGTTGGCGCGCAAACAGAATTAATTTTTGATGGAGGATCTGCCGTGCTTGACAGTCAGGGCCGCGTATACGACGAGATGCCTTATTTCAAAGAAGGTTTGGCTATCTACGACCTGAATGATATCAAACAAAATCCGAGGGATCAAGAGCGGCCCAAACAAAAAATGGCCTTGGTTCACGATGCCTTGTTATGTGGAATTCGAGACTACTTCCAAAAACTTGGATTTTCCAGCGCTATCATTGGGCTATCAGGGGGTATTGACAGTGCACTAACTACTGTTTTAGCTGCAGAAGCATTAGGCGTAAATCAGGTTCGCGTTCTATTGATGCCCTCGAGGTTTTCATCGGACCATTCGGTAAGTGACTCCATAGAGTTAGCAGAAAATCTGGGTATCCGATACGACATCCTGCCTATTCATAAACCCTATGACGCCTTTGTACAGACCTTACATCCTCTTTTTGAAAATCGATCTTTTGATTTGGCAGAGGAAAACATGCAAAGTCGCTGCCGGGGGCTCATGCTGATGGCTCTTTCGAACAAATTTGGACATATTTTACTAAACACGACCAACAAAAGCGAAATGGCAGTGGGGTATGGAACCCTGTATGGGGATTTAGCCGGAGGCTTATCCATTCTTGGCGATGTATACAAAACAGAGGTGTTCTCGTTAGCAAAATGGATTAATCAAGATGTTGAGATTATTCCCAGGAATATCATCGAAAAACCACCTTCAGCTGAGTTGAGACCCGATCAAAAAGATACCGATAGTTTGCCCGAATATGACCTTTTGGATCGCATTTTATATCAATATATTGAAAAGCAACGCGATCCTCAAATGATCATCCGACAAGGTTTTGACGAAAAGGTCGTTCGGCGTGTGATTCGGCTCGTCAATATCAATGAGTTTAAGCGCCATCAAACAGCGCCTGTACTCAGAGTAAGCACGAAAGCATTTGGTATGGGAAGACGCATGCCCATAGTAGCTCGATACCTATCCTAACCCATTCCATTTTATGGAAAAATATTCCACTTTTTAAACTTCTTTTGCATTTGGAGAGCACCCTAGCCTAACACAACCCTCTCACAACCAGTATCTTATCAACACTTCTATCCCACGGCATATTTATTGGAGGTTTACACCTAAGATGAGTGAAGGTCAAAAGAAGATATTATTAGTTGAAGATGAGGACTTTGCAAAAGAAGTCCTTTCTCATTATTTGTCTTCGTATTTTGAAGTTGAAGCCAGACCCAATGGCATGGAAGCTCTTAAGTTTTTGCAATATACGGACCCCCCTTCTCTGATCATAACGGATGTCGATATGCCCATCATGGATGGTTTTTCTTTATTGAAAAAGTTGAAGTGCCATGAGCGGTTTCAGGATATTCCGGTTATTATTCTTTCTTCTCGAAAAGATCAGGAAGATCGCCGGCGAGGTTTAGAAGTTGGGGCCGTCGAATTTTTATGTAAACCGTTTGACCCCGTAAAGTTACAATCCGTTCTTCACAAAGTACTCTTGAATGGTTAAAACCGCTCAGCTATGAGATCAATTCGTTTGCTATATGCCACTTACAAAAAAACTTCGTTGACACGAAAGCTGTTCTATGCTCTCTTACTTCTCCCTTTTTTAATCTTCTTTTCCCCTATTTTAATCGTGGCTCTAGTTTGGATCTTGATTTCCAGACCCAACTGATTTGTCCCTCCAAATGATTCTTTTTCTTGGAATGATTGATTTGAAGGTACTGTGAGAATGAGTATGGTATTAAACTCTCAATCCACAGCTTTACGTCGGGTGAAGATCGCGACAACTGCGGACGTCAAAACCCCCATAATCAAAGCGCCCATAATACTCTGCAACATATAGTTTGATAAATTGAAGTTTGCTTTTGCAGCTTCCCTCGTTTCGTAATAGCCCGTTTCGACTGAGTGCTCGATTACATTATTAAAGTAATTCGGTGTAATTAGGGTAGATATGATCCATTGAGCAGGAGCACTAAACAGCGCTACGATAACCGTTATTATAAGGCCTGAAAGCAAACCCTGACCGTACGTCATATGGCCTGCATAATAGTTCTTGCGTTTGTCCTTAAGTGCCAAAACATAGATAACAATAGCAGGGATAGCAAAAAGCGTGGTCAGATACTGTTGCTTATCAATATGTTCGTCATGCAGTCCTACTGCCCGCTCCAGAATCATCCAAACGAGAATAGTCCCGACAAAGATTAGCCCCCATTTGATTTCAATTTTAAATTTATCCATGGTTTTAGTTTTGTTGGTGGTAAATTACAAATAATGTAGAAATTGAGCTGAAAAAAGAAATGAGTTCCTGCTAATCATTCTACTCCCAGAGTTGTTTGACTAACGTTTATCAAAATCATGACTTAATAAAACCTATGAATCCACAGGATTACCCGCGTTGGTTCGAACAATTCTGGAAACTGCGCAAGTTTTTTATTGGCTTTTTCGTCGTTTTATTCCTTTTTTCAGCTATTGGACTGCCCAACCTAAGGTTTAATTTCAGTTTCGAGCAGTTTTTTCCCAACGAAGATGAGGATCTGGAGTTCTTCATGGACTTTGTAGAGGATTTTGAGACCGATGACAACTTTTTATTGCTGGCCTTTGAGCGGGAGCCGAATGTTTTCGATGCTTCATTTTTACAACGAGTAGACAGCGTCGCCCGCGCAGTTCGAACCATGCCATATGTCCAGCAGGTTCAATCGCTCACCCAATTAAAGTTTCCCCGTAAAACCCCTTTTGGTCCTGTGCCGGTACCCGTTCTGGACTGGTCTGATTCCACTCAATTAGCTCAGGCGGCTCAGCGCCTCCCCAGAGACCCTCGTTTTTCAGGCCGTTTGATTTCCGAAAAAGGGACGGACATCATTGTATTTGTTAAAACCACAGACAATCTCACCATTGAACAAGCCCGAGAATTGCGAGCGGAATTAGACCCCGTCCTGGAAGAGTACGCTCCTCAACCTTTTCACACTCTGGGTCGAGCCTATATTACCACAGAGTTGGTAGATATGCAAATATGGGAAGTGGGCAAATCATCAGTAATCGCCGCGGCTCTAATTGCGGTTGTCATGTTTTTTCTATTTCGAAAACGGGTGGGTATTTTTATTTCTCTGACCTCGATTTTAGTGACTTTATTTCTTTTCTTTGGCTACTTAGCATGGACGGGGCGGAGTCTTTCTGTGATGTCCGCTCTTTTTCCCATTATCATGATTATTGTGGGCACTTCCGATGTGATTCACATAATGAGTAAGTATCTCGATGAGGGCGCCCGGGACAAAAGTAAAAAGCGTTCCCTTTTTATTACCATCAAGGAAATTGGGCTGGCGACCTTTCTCACTTCGATAACCACAGCTATCGGTTTTGCCTCGCTGAGTTATAGTCGGATTACCTCTATTCAAGAGTTTGGGTACAATGCTGCAGTAGGGGTATTGATTGCCTATGTAACGGTTATCTTTTTCACTTCAGCCTGGCTTAGCTTTTACGATCACAAGGCACTTCGCAAACAGGGAAAAGTGGATCAATGGTGGTCCAGAAACCTCATGGCTGTATACGAGTTTACCGTTCAGCGTTCGAAGTGGATTTGGTGGAGCTTGCCGGTAGGCTTAGCTGTAGCTTTGTGGGGTATATCTATGGTAAGTACAAATTACAATATAACCGACAACCTACCGGAAGGATATAAGATCACGGAAGACTTCATGTATTTTGAGAAGGTGTTTGGCGGGTATCGTCCGTATGAATATGCACTCGAAGCCCAAGATGAGGGAGAGGTTTGGGATTATGAAAAAATGAAAGCAATCTCTGAGCTGGAGACCTATCTTCGACAGTTAGATTATGTGCAGCGCGTAAATGGTCCTGCTGAGATTTTTTCTTTCCTGCATATGTATCAGCACAAAAACAAGATCGATAGTTTTCGTTTTCCCCCTTCCCAAGGAGAATACGAACAGTATAAAGACCAACTCAGTCGACTGGGCGCTCAAACGGCTACACAAAATCTGATTGGACGCAATGGAAAGAAAGCCCGGGTCAGTTCAACGATACAAGATATCGGTGCAGACAGTGTAAAGTGGGCTCAGGCACATATTCGAGAATGGTTTGAGGATAAAGCGGAGGAGGCCAACTTATCATTCAAGGCCACTGGCACTGGGGTTATTCTAGACAAGAATGCAGAGTATGTCCGCTCCAGCTTATTATCCGGATTGCTCATGGCTGTAGGAATCGTAAGTCTAATCATGGCACTATTGTTTCGTTCGGGATCCATGTTATTCATTGCCCTTGTGCCAAATATTGTACCCCTGGTCATGGCGGGCGCCCTGCTCGGCTTCACAAGTACAGAACTGGAGGCCGGTATTGCTATCATTTTTGCCGTTGTGTTTGGAATCGCCGTCGACGATACGATTCATTTTCTGAGCAAATATAAGTTGGCCCGAAACAAAGGGCTCGATCAGGAAACAGCCCTTCAAATCACGTTTACGGAGACAGGGAAAGCAATTTTACTGACCTCCATAATTTTATTTGCGGGATTCATGATTTTATTTTTTTCCGCCCATCCTCCTACAAGAACCGTAGGCTGGTTGATCGCTGTAACTTTGGTGAGTGCATTAGCTGCGGATGTCATGATTATACCGCTACTTTTAAGACGGTTTGGGAAAAAATTATAATAGTCTTTTTTTATTGTTCAACTTGTTTTATCTTTGTGGCGCCGAAGATAGACCCGTGGTGTAATCGGTAACACAGCAGGTTTTGGTCCTGTCGTTCCAGGTTCGAGTCCTGGCGGGTCTACTAAATATTGTGAAGCATAACAATTTCTTCACAATCCTCTAAAGTAGAGGTTAAACTTCTGATTTTACTTTGAGGTGGGTACCAAATATTTTTATTCGGTATGCACAGGATGAGGTTATGCTCTGCATAGCCTTTTTTTATATCCCGTAAAATCCTCATATTAGTTGAGTTGATAATGGGTAGAAATATATGACAACAAGAGAAGAAATTGTAAAAGACTGGCTCCCGAGATACACAGGAATGGAGCTCGATGAATTTGGAGAATATATTTTACTCGTCAACTTTAGCAATTACGTTCGCAAATTTGCTGAATGGAATCAAGTTCCTGTTAAAGGCCGAAATATGCAGTGTGCCACTTCAGATGGCATTACAATCATTAATTTTGGAATGGGAAGTGCCAATGCGGCGACCATCATCGACTTATTGCTCGCTGTTGAGCCTAAAGCTTGCTTATTTTTAGGCAAATGTGGCGGACTAAAAAGAAAAAATAGCGTAGGGGATTTGATTTTGCCCATCGCAGGTATACGTGGAGATGGAACATCCAATGACTATTTCCCTCCTGAAGTGCCGGCTTTGCCCGCCTTTGCCCTTCAGAAAGCGGTATCAACGACGATTCGCGACTACGGTCGGGACTATTGGACCGGAACGGTCTACACCACGAATAGAAGGGTGTGGGAACACGATGAAAAATTTAAGGAGTATCTGCGTGAAGTCCGCGCCATGGCTATTGATATGGAGACCACGACCATCTTTAGTGTGGCTTTTGCCAATTCGATTCCCGCCGGGGCACTTCTATTGGTTTCGGACATTCCAATGATTCCCGAGGGGGTAAAAACAGATGAGAGTGATGAAGAAGTCACGCGAAACTTTGTAGATGACCACCTCCAAATCGGTATTGACTCCCTGAAACAACTTATTAATCAGTCTATGACTGTGAAACACTTGAAATTTTAAACTCGAACATATGAAGAAGAACATTACAGTCGCCTACGGCGATGGCATCGGGCCAGAAATAATGAAAGCTACTCTAAAAATCATTAAAGCGGCCGGGGCGCAGCTCGATATAGACGAGATAAAAATCGGTGAAGATGTATTCAAGGCCGGACATTCCTCGGGTATTCCACCCGAAGCCTGGGATGTAATTCACAAAAATAAAGTCTTATTGAAGGCACCTATTACCACCCCGCAAGGTGGAGGGTATAAATCACTTAATGTAACCTTGCGAAAGTCCTTAGGGCTTTATGCCAGTGTAAGACCTTGTATTTCCTTTTCCCCTTATGTAAAGGCAGTTCATCCGGATGTTGATATAACGATCGTCCGAGAGAATGAAGAAGATCTGTACGCCGGAATCGAACATCAACAGACCCCAGATGTCCACCAGTGTTTAAAGTTGATCACTAAAGGTGGATCTGAAAAGATAATCCGATATGCTTTCGAATATGCCAAAAGCTGTGGCCGCCGGAAAGTGACTTGCATGACTAAGGATAATATCATGAAAATAACAGACGGCCTTTTCCACAGCGTATTTGAGGAAGTGGCTAAAGAATACCCTGATATTGAGTCAGAGCACTATATCATTGATATAGGTGCTGCTCGAATTGCATCCCGACCCACGGATTTTGATGTGATCGTAGCACCCAATTTATACGGGGATATTATCTCAGACATCGCCGCGGAAATCACTGGCTCTGTAGGTTTGGGAGGATCAGAGAATATTGGAGACGAATTTTCTATGTTTGAAGCTGTTCATGGGTCGGCACCTGATATTGCAGGACAAGGCATCGCGAATCCTTCCGGCTTATTATTGGGAGCCTGCCGTATGCTATTGCATTTGGGTCAGACCGAGGTAGCTGAAAAAGTTGAAAATGCATGGCGCTGTACCCTTGAAGAAGGTATTCATACCGGAGACATTTACAAAAAGGAAAGCAGCAAAAAGCTTGTTAATACCGCGGAGTTTACGGAAGCTGTATTAGAGCGACTGGGTAAAAAACCAAGTCACTTGCGACCGGTCAATTACGATGGATTTGATCCACATATTGAAGTAAAGATTAATCCTAGCTTCCCTAAAGATAAAATCTATGTCGGCGTGGATGTATTTATTCAGGCTACCAAGGAAGAGTTTCACGATATGACGAAGAAGTTGGAAGAGGCCTCTGGCGATGACTTCCGTTTCAAAATGGTCACAAACCGAGGGGTGAAAGCGTATCCCGGAGAGTTGCCTCGAACATATATTACAGATCACCAAAGATGTCGTTTCGTGTCAAAATCCGGTGGAGAGGTTAAACCTCGACAGATATTAGACCTTCAGGGCCGAATATTGGATAAAGGACTGGATATCATTAAAACGGAAAATCTCTGCGAGTTTGACGGCAAGCGCGCCTATTCACTCGGACAGGGGGAGTAATCTTTTCTCCTTTTTGCGATATTGTATAAGCCTCGATGCCATAGGCATCGGGGCTTTTTTGGTGCGTCAGAACTCGGAATCCCGGACTAAGAGCTCCTTTATAAGAAATGTATTGAAAACACAGCTCACCTCCTTCGCATCAGCGATGGGGAGCAGTGGCGAACGCCGTGAGCCAGACCGAGCGGAACGGCGTGACGCGAGGGCCGAACGAATAGAGAGCTGCGGACCGTAGCGACCGCGCCGCCAAAAGAAGGCGCGGTGATGCCAAAATACTTATTAAAATTTGCAGAGTGTGAGCGTGAATCTGCCCTTAACGGTCAGCCGTATATTCGCTATTATTTATGCTGAATCCGCTTTCATCAATATCGATCACTTTCATGACCGTCGTCTGGGCCTTTTTCTTCTTCTCGCGAGTGAGCATCTCCAGGGCGTAGCCTTGTTGCTCTGACAATTCACTGTATCCCGGCGTCTTCATTTGAGTGGAAACGAGTGCCGAAAATCGCTCATAGGAATAAGGAAAATCGGCTGCAATCCAGGCCTCACCGTAAGTTTTTTCGTCTTCGATGATATACTTTTCGCAACTGTAGCCCAAAATCGTTTTTGTCTCGCCGGTCTTGCGAATTTCCATCTCAGAAGCTTCCATTTGCTTTTCCTGATCTGCCTCTGCGATCGAGGCGAAATTGGGCAACTTCATGAGGCTTTTTTTACCGTCTTGTTCTTGATACATCACAAATACATTGCGCTCGAGATCCCAAACCATGTATTCAAACTCTTCATCCTGCGAAACGCCTGTGAATCCCATATATTTTTCACCTTCCGGTGCGATGACGAAGGACATGTTCACCGGATCCTCATCTTCGGTTTGAATTTCATAGGCGATGGTGAGCTCGAATTCATAGGACTCCGGGAGTTCCACATCGGACATGTCAAACTGGTCCATATATTTGCCTGCTATGGCATCTGCCATTGCTGACTCGGTGCGATCGTATCCCCCAAATTCTCCTCCATCGCGATGCGTAGAATCTTTTTCAAACTCCTCATCGACTTTCTTGGCCAGCGCTTTATCAAATTCTTCCTCAACTTTTTTCTCAGCGGCGCGCTCGGCTTTGCGCTTGAGACGATTGAGAAGTTGCGCTTCGCCTTCGGGAATAGAGAGTAGAAAGCAAAGAAAAAATACAAGTGAAGAATAAATTAAACGTCGATTCATAAGATTGAGATTTAATGGCTAAAAAGTTCTTAGCTATCTTTTTCCTCAGAGAATGATTCGTTGAGTTTTCTCCAAATCATATCCTTGAGTGTGATGAGGTTTTGCTCAGCGATAGACGAAATAAAAACACAGTCAATACCCGAGGGAATATCCGCTTTCATCTGATCTTTCATCTCCTCATCCAACATATCGCTTTTCGTAATAGCTAACAGTCGAGGCTTATCTAAAAGTTCCGGATTGTAGGAACTCAATTCAGAAATTAAGGTCTTCAGTTCCGCTTCAATATCATCGGATTCGCATGAAATCATAAATAATAATACGCTGTTTCGTTCAATATGCTTTAAAAAGCGAAATCCAAGTCCTTTTCCTTCGTGCGCTCCTTCAATAATTCCTGGAATGTCAGCCATGATAAAAGACTTACCATTGCGATAAGCTACGATCCCAAGCTGGGGGACCAATGTGGTAAAGGGGTAGTCAGCAATTCGCGGTTCGGCTGCGCTAAGGGTGGATAATAGAGTCGACTTTCCGGCATTGGGAAGGCCGACCAGGCCGACATCTGCCAGCACCTTTAGTTCAAATAAAAACCATTGTTCTTGCCCGGGCTCACCGGGTTGGGCAAAGCGGGGCGTTTGCCGCGTGGAGCTTTTGAAATGCACATTCCCCAAGCCTCCCCGGCCCCCGGCTTGCAATATTCGCTCTTCATCGTGATCGGTAATTTCGAATAAAACCGTTCCTGACTCAGCGTCTTTGACCACTGTTCCTAAAGGTACTTCCAAAATCTGATCTTCTCCGCTCTTTCCAGATTTCCGGGATTTGCTTCCAGATTCGCCGTTTTCAGCCAGTACGTGCTTCCTGTATTTGAGATGTAATAAGGTCCACAATTGCTTATTTCCCCGGAGGATAATATGTCCCCCACGACCGCCATCTCCACCATCGGGTCCCCCTTTGGGAACATATTTTTCCCTTCGCAAGTGAGCGGAGCCCGGACCGCCAGCTCCCGACCGACAATTGATCTTAACGTAATCGACAAAATTCTGACTGGCCATGAAAGGGGGGCTTTAGAGTTCTTCTACCACAGCTGATAGTCGCTCAAAAATTTCATCTATATTTCCCATACCATTTACAGTATAGGCCAAACTCTTATTATCGTAGAACTCAAAAACGGGCTGCGTTTCATCCAAATATACCTGAATACGGTCGCGAATTACCTCTTCGTTTTGATCGTCTTTTCGGCCGGAAGTTTTGCCCCGCTCTAATAAGCGCTTAACAATTTCTTCCTTCTCCACCCGCAAGGCAATCAAGCCCTCCAGTTTCATGTTGAGGTTGTTCATTAAGGTATCTAAAGCCTCTGCCTGCGGCACCGTTCGCGGGAATCCATCCAGAATGATTCCCTTGACATCCTGATTGGACTTGACTTTATTCTTAAGCATTTCAATGGTAAGCTCATCGGGCACCAACTGCCCCTGATTCATATATTCTTTTGCCCTTTTTCCAAGGGGGGTCTCATTTTTTAGTTCATACCGAAACATATCCCCGGTGGATATGTGCATGAGCTCAAACTTCTCCGCTAACTTTTTTGCCTGCGTTCCTTTTCCAGATCCCGGAGGACCAAATAGAATGATATTTGCCATGATGAAATGATTTAGGCCCCAAAGCGGGGTATATAAATTTAAAAAGCGGCCAGGCCGCTTGATTCTGAGGGTAAAGATAGAAATTTTTTAGGGGAGCACGCGGCGTGCATATCGAATTCTTGATTTCCAATAGGGCGACGATGACATGTTCTCTGTAATGACCCCGCGCGATGTGCTTGCATGTGTGACCCATAGTCCCTCATCCTTTGCAGCGACCACAATTCCAACATGCTGAACCTTTCGGCCTTTTTTTAGAACTAATAAATCTCCTTTTTGAGCTCGATGAGCAGATATTTTTTTCCCAAACTGAGCCTGGTCTGCAGATCGTCGGGGAAGCTGTATGCCCACCTCAGAATAAACAAAGCGCGTAAATCCAGAGCAATCAAAAGATTTCGGCCCCTCTCCACCATATTTGTATCTAGCTCCCTCATACTGTTTTGCTACAGAAACTAAATGTTGTTTTGTATCATGAGCAAGACCATGCCGCTGTGATTTAGACTGAAGTCTTTTAGCTGGTCTGGGACCGCATGCTACCAGAGAAAACAAGAGCAGCAACATAGTGACAGAAAAGAGATTCCGATGTGACATAAATGAATTGAATTCAACAGAACATATTACAAAAATAGTAAATATGTATGAGATTTCCTAACTTTTTTTTCTATCCAGGCAGCGTATTTAAAACTCAAGTCGTCATTACCTCGCATAGCGCTTCCAACGCAAGCTGAATCCGATCTCATTCGGTTCAGAAATTACGGAGAATACTTCTTTTAAACAGGGTATTCTCCTTTTTTATTTCCAATCGAAGGCATCCCGATCTTTCAAAAATGGAAAATTATCGCGGAAGTCGTTCAACTTCGTTTTACTCAACTCCGCATATAAGACCTGCTCTTTATCGAAAGATTCGCTGAGCGTTTTTCCGGAATAATCAATAATCGCCGACCCCCCGTTGTACCGCAATCCACCGGGCTGAGTGCCGATTCGATTGACCCCTGCGAGGTAAACCTGATTCTCAATGGCGCGGGCTCGGAGGAGTGCCGACCAGTGACTGATGCGCGTATCCGGCCAATTGGCCGGAAGAAGGTAAAGATCCCCAGCTTCGGTATTTCGCATCCAGACCGGAAAACGCAAGTCATAGCATACAAAAGGAAGTATTTTCCAGCCCTTGTACTCTATGCTTTGTCGGGCTTCACCCGGATCGTAAACTTTATCTTCACCACCATAGGAAAATAAGTGTCGTTTGTCATACACCGCATACGCTCCTGAAGGCCACACAGCGTACATTCGATTAAAAAACTTTTTTTCAGCCTGAACCGGCCAGGACCCGAAAACGATAGCCTCGTATTTTTCGGCAAGCCCTCTCGCCCAATTCAAGGTTTTGCCCTCAGGCGGCTCCGCCACCTTTTCCGGATTCATTGTAAATCCCGTGTCGAACATTTCCGGTAATAGGATGAGGTCTGCAGGAGGTGCAGATGCCAACATGCGTTCCACGGTATCTTTATTTTTGGCTTTATTCTCCCATGCCATGTCGTATTGTAAAGCTATAATTCGTAAAGTTTCCATAGATCTCTAATATAATCAAAGCCCGCGGCATTCTCATTTTTCTTTTAGTCCCAACTATTCATAAACTTTACATGACAGATGGGCGATGAAATTATAATATACTATAAATCAATCACTTACCATAGGGTTAACTCCCGAACTTGAGCGATTATTCAATTCACACAAGGTGAATGGTAAGCTCTGGTTTTTACTTTTGAGTGTAGTTGTAGTCCAATAAAACAGAGCGAATGCTTCGGCCCAAAGGGTAGAAAATGCATGCATTTTCCAGCTTAGGAGTTCGTTCCGGAAGAGCGGTTAAGGGGTCAGAAGTTGCGATAATCCGGAATAAGAAAAATTAGGTCGTATCTTCGTAACGCAATAATAGGATATATGCGCGAAATGCAGGGAATAGTGATTCGAACCACGCGATACGGCGAAAGTAGCGTGATTGCAGAGGTACTGACCGCGCAGGAGGGTTCTGTAGCTGTCATTGCCAGCGGGTTACGATCCAAACGGGGGCGCGCACACGCAGCCCTGCTCAAAACGGGTACACCCGTGAATGTCATTTTGTATTTCAAACCCGGAGCCAATATGCATCGGTTAAAAGAAGCCCAGGCCGGTTACCGTATGTCTTCCATTCCGTTTTCAATTGTCAAAAGCAGTTTACTCCTTTTCCTTATTGACGTTGCTCGAAATGCCTTCCGCTCGTATTCGGAACACGAAAGCTCCTATCATTTTCTAATGACGCACATCCGCGAACTGGACCAACGCAATGAACGCCTTTCATGGGTCCCTCTCGAATTTATGATGAACCTATCTCAGCATCTGGGCTTCGGCCCGGAATTCGATCAGAGCGAAAACCCTGGTTATTTCGACCTCCGCCAGGGCGTGTTTACAGCTACCCTTCCACCACATCACAATATCGTTTCCGAAAATGATGCGCAAACTTTTTGGTTGTTGGGTCGACACCTTCGGCACGGAACTCCCCCTCCTGACATAGATCGCTTTACTCGTCAGAGACTGCTGGACGCACTCATTTTGTTCTTTCGGTTTCACATCGACCAGTTCCAGGCGCCTAAATCACACGAAGTGTTGTCCCAGCTATTCCATCCCCATCCAAAGTCCCCAGACTCAGGAAAAGCCTAAATGATCTCCCTTTTTTCAAGGGGGCGAGAGGAGCTGACCGGGTTTTATGCAATAAAAAGAGAAAAGAATTCTTTACAATTCTATATTTGTCCCAGAAATTGGTCCATATGACAACACAAACTGCCTTGGATTTTCGAATAGAGAACCGATCTGTCGATGAACTTAAGTCCTTTCACAAAGACTTACTTTTTCCTCGCATGGTCGAAGAGAAAATGCTCAAACTCCTCCGCCAGGGTAAAATCAGCAAATGGTTCTCGGGCATTGGCCAGGAGGCTATTTCCGTGGGCTGCACACGTGCGCTTCAGGAAAATGAATACATCTTCACGATGCACCGAAATCTAGGTGTTTTTACGACGCGAAGGCTTCCTCTCTCCCGCCTCATTGCGCAGTGGCAAGGCAAGGTGACAGGGTATACCCAAGGGCGTGACCGCTCTTTTCATTTTGGATCAAAAGAAGACTATATCGTAGGTATGATTAGCCATTTGGGTCCGCAATTGTCCCTTGCAAATGGCGCCGCCATGGCTCATATCCTAAAAGAAGAAAAGCGCGTAGCTCTCGCCTTCACGGGCGAAGGGGGTACCAGTGAAGGCGAATTTCACGAAGCGTTAAACGTCGCTGCCGTTTGGAATCTGCCCGTGATATTCATTATCGAAAATAATGGATACGGCCTTTCTACTCCCACCAAAGAACAATACGTATGCGAGCATCTGGTCGATCGGGCCAAAGGCTACGGCATGAAGGGGCTACGCATCAATGGAAATAACATACTCGAAGTATATGATACGGTGCGTCAGGAAGCCGAATCTATGCGCGACAACCCCCGTCCGGTATTGATCGAGTGTGACACCTTCCGCATGCGCGGCCACGAAGAGGCCTCCGGTACAAAATACGTGCCTCAGGAACTCTTCGATTATTGGGAGCAACGCGATCCGGTAATTAAATACGAGCGATTCCTGCTCGACGAAGAAATCCTTTCTGCTGACGAAGTTCTAAGCATTCGAAAAGACATCAAAGCTGAGATTGAAGTCGCTGTCAAAGAAGGTTTTGCAGAACCCGACCCCGTCCCCGATGCAGGCAAAGAGTTGCAGGATGTATACGCGCCCTTCACTCCTCAATCTCGCCCGGCTGGATCAGCCACAAAAGAAATGCGCCTGGTGGACGCCATCAGTGACGGCCTTCGAGAGGCCATGCGCGAACACGACGATTTGGTCCTCATGGGACAGGATATTGGTGAGTACGGAGGCGTATTTAAAATTACCGACGGCTTTTTAGAAGAATTTGGTTCAGGCCGCGTTCGTAATACACCGCTATGCGAAAGTGCGATTATCGGTGCAGCACTCGGATTGAGTTTAGAAGGTCAGAAAAGTATGGTTGAAATGCAGTTTGCAGACTTTGTCACCGTCGGTTTCAACCAAATCGTGAATAATCTCGCCAAATTACACTACCGCTGGGGTCAAGCGGCCGACGTCGTCATTCGCATGCCCACCGGCGGCACAGTGGGCGCGGGTCCCTTTCACTCACAGAGCAATGAAGCCTGGTTTGCGCACACCCCTGGCCTGAAAGTGGCCTATCCGTCCAGCCCGGCTGACGCCAAGGGCCTGTTACTGCAATCGATTGAAGATCCCAATCCCGTGCTCTTTTTTGAGCATAAAGGACTATATCGGGCCGTGAGCGAGAAGGTCCCCGAAGGATATTACCATATTCCTTTTGGCAAAGCCCGCCTCATCCAGGAGGGTGAGCAAGCGGTCATCATTACCTACGGCATGGGCGTTAAATGGGCACGCGATTGGGCCGAAGCCAAGCAAGCTGATGTTGATATTATTGACTTGCGCACTCTGGTTCCTTTAGACTGGGACACCATCGCAAATTCTGTCAAAAAATGCCATCGCGCGCTGGTTTTACACGAAGATACCCTCACTGGAGGCTTCGGAGGTGAGCTGGCTGCACGAATCAGCGAACATCTCTTTGAACATCTGGATGCGCCTGTTTTGCGATGCGCTTCCATGGATACACCCGTACCTTTTGCAGCCGGCTTGGAGGCCCAGTTTATGGCTTCCAGTCGACTACATGACCGCATGGAAGAATTACTCAACTATTAAAACCTATTTTCTATGAATATCGATGAATTCATCGCCGTCGGAGGCAAATCCGGCCTATTTAAAATGATCAATAACAAAACCAGTGGCTTGGTTCTGGAGGATATCAGCACCGGCAAAAAGCGCTTTTATTCTGCCATGCGGCACCAGTTCACACCTCTGGGCACCATCTCCATCTATACTATGGTCGACTCCGAGCCCTTGAGCAAAGTCTTCCGAAACATGATGGACCAGTACGACGACAACCCCCCGCCCCCGCATAAGGATAAACCCGAGGTGCTGTTTGAATACTTTGAAGACGTTCTGCCCCAGTTTGACAATACCAAGGTCAATGTCGGCGACATTCGAAAGATCATCAAATGGTTCACCTTTTTGCATCAGGAAGGTCTGCTTGGAGAGGAGGAAGAATAGTATTCTACCCTCTCAAATCTGGCCAGGTCGACACCACATGCTTTTTTCTTACATTTGTTAGGAAAAATCAAGATCCTTCATGTATAAGAGCAAAAAAGTAGTCGCCGTTCTTCCCGCCTACAATGCTGCGCTAACCCTGCGACAGACTTACGCCGAGATTCCCCTGGACATCGTGGATGAGGTCATTTTATGTGACGACTTTAGTCAGGATCACACTGTAGATGTTGCGCGAGAGCTCGGCATTCAACACATTATCCGCCACACCGAAAATAAAGGTTATGGCGGCAATCAAAAGTCTCTTTACACCCGGGCGCTCGAGTTGGACGCTGACATCGTCATCATGGTCCACCCCGACTACCAGTACACCCCAAAGCTGATTCCCTCGCTGGTCAACCTCATCGGCGACGATCTCTACGATGCCGTTTTAGCTTCTCGCATATTGGGCAAAGGCGCTCTGAGCGGGGGCATGCCCCTCTATAAATACATTGCCAATCGCGGTCTCACCTTCACTCAAAATGTCCTGGTCAATCACAAATTATCCGAGTACCATACGGGCTATCGGGCATTCAGCCGTCAGGTCCTAAAGCGCATCAACTACCCCGCCAATTCAAACGACTTTGTCTTCGATAACGAGATGCTATCCCAGGTGATTTACCATGGCTTTCGCATCGGCGAAGTCAGCTGCCCCACCAAGTATTTTGAAGAGGCCTCATCCATCAATCTCCGGCGCAGCACCATTTATGGGCTCGGCGTTCTCCGCGTCTCCCTACAACACTTTTTCCATCGCCTCGGTCTCGGCCGTTCCCCCATCTACCAAAAGCGTAAATAGCCGTGCGCTTTCATTCTTTCCTCTATTTTTTTAATTTTTGGGGGGATCCCCTCGGTGCTCCGCAGTGGCGGACACCTCGGGTCGCTATGCTTCAGGCTCCACCTTCGTTCGGTGCTCCCCGCCAGCGAGCTGGGGGTCGCACTCCCGCGCCGAGGCGCGGGACCTTGCGCAGCGCTATCCCATACTTGCTTATTGATAAAAGATGGATTAAAAAAAGCTTTGATAGCTTGAATCACTCTCTGGCAAACTTTCTTGTGCAATAACAAACCCCATCTTATTCTAACTCCGCAATATTCCCGACTTCCCTTCTTCTTTTCTTACCCGAATTTCTGAGCTTCCAAAGAATCCGGTAACTTTAAGCATTAAATCTTATCGCCGGAACCCAAATCTATGGCCAACTTATCCAAAAAAGATCCGCCAAAAGACTGGCTGACACGCATCCAGGAGCAAAGCTGGGAACCCGAGATCTTTATTTCGGGAATTGTTCTTTTTGCTCTCTATCAAATGCCCGATCTTATCCGGCAATTGCAGCATTTCCTCGTCAATAATTCGTATTACGTTTTCTCCTCAGGGTCGGTTGACGATTTGCTTATTTCTTTGCTATTGGTGGCCAATATATGGCTTGTGATTGGGTTTACCACGCATTTGTTACTGCGCAGTGTATGGGTCGCATACATTGGTCTGAGTTTCGTTTATAAAAAAGGCATCCAAACCGATCGGCTGCGTTTCAGAAAACCCTATCACCATCTACTCTTTCACGACAGTGGATTCAGTCGAACTATTCACCGAATTGAAAGATTGTGCAGTACCACCTTTGCTATTAGTTTTTTACTTTTTATGTGCATCATAGGAGCCTTTTTCGCTTTTACTCTGGTGGCCGTACTCATCGCTCTAAGCCTCTGGCTTTTCCCAAATCATAGTGATTTTAGTTGGGTTGATCCTGTTTTACAGATTCTTACACTTATTGCTTTCATCGATTTCGTCAGTCTCGGCTGGTTGAAAAGAATTCCCTACTTCTCTACCATCTATTACCCCTTTTATCGCCTTTTGAGTTGGGTTACGCTTTCGCCTCTTTATCGCCGCATTTATTACGGCCTGGTCTCTAATCACCCAAAGTGGAAAGCGGGTGTTCTCATCTTCCTTTTCAGTGCGATTTCTATTTTTCTCACGTTTTCCATACGTTCGAAAAATAATATCGCAGATTTCATACTTTTTAGGCTAGAAAGCAAAGATGAAAAGAGCATGTATTCGGGGCACTACCAAAATCTCATGGAGGACGAGCCCTCAAATATCGTTCAGATACCGTCGGATATTATTCCTACTCAAACCCTGAGAGTGTTTATCGTGCACCGGACCGCCTTTGAAACCACCCATATCAAACCTCTTTGTGATTATGAAAATAGATTAGACACCACGCCTGAACCCGTCTTAAAAATGGAATGCTTAGATGCCTTTTACGACCTCAACCTCAACGGTAAACACGTCGAAACGGACTATCACTACATTAAAGCTAATGAAACGAAGCAAGAAGGGCTTGTCACCTATGTCGACATTCGGCATTTAGGAAAAGGGATGCATGATGTATCAGTCATTTATAATTTTTGGGAGGATACCGCCTCTTTTGCCCAAAATGTAGCTACTGTCGAGTTTTATAAAGAATCCACCGCTATGCTGCCGGATACCGCAAAATGATGTCACTGCTATCGAAACAGGAATCAAACAGATGTGAACTCGGGGTAGGTAGGGTTACAAACAGAAGGCTTGACCTATAGATTATTTACCTGGGATGCCATCAGGGTGTTTCATCTTTGATATCGTCTCAAGAAAGCTGTTCATCTTTCTTGATGGAGTCCTCCTCCATTATTTTTTTTGAATTTGAAGAGTCGATTTCCCTACCCATATAAACTAATTTACTTCCGGCATCAATCTCTACATATTTACTTTCGGAAGGAATAATATGTAGTGAGTTATCTCTTTCCTTTATGAAAATAGGGATAACCTCCGGATCGGCTTTGGTGATCTCAATAATACCGCTGTAATGTTCTTGGGAGTTGATTTTCACCTCGTGGATTTCGGGATAACGGCGAGCTAAATTGACCAATTTGATGTAATCGTCAGTATGCGAAAATAGACCATCCTCCGGGTTGTTTTCCGGGTCATTCATCTCTTCAGGGGAAATCACTCGGAACGCTCCATTTTCACCAAGTTCTTTTTGAAAGTTTTCTATGGCCTTTTTGTTGATGGTTGTATTTCCGGTAAGGGCCATCAAGTAGCCTATATCACTTAATTCGAGATTGTCCTGTAAGTCATCAGAAAAGATATCCGCAACAAATGCGGTTAGTCCCATTTTTTTAGCTTCTTCAACATTGTTTTGGTTGTTATCTACCACAACGACGTGGCGGTCATTCTCACTCAAATATTTAGCAATAATTCGTGAAAAAGAGGAAGACCCCACAATCAAAATACCGTCAGAATGTTTTAAGAATACTCCAACCAGTTTGGCAAAAAGCCGGGCCGTAGTGGCATTGAACAGAACCGTCCCAAGAACGATCATAAATACTAATGGAGTTATATACTCTGCATCTGGTACCCCTTTATTAGCCAATCTTATCCCAAAAAGAGACGCAATTCCGGCAGCGACGATACCTCGAGGACCTACCCAGCTAATAAATAACTTTTCGTTGAGTTTTAAGTTAGAGTTTATACTGCTGAGAAGTACACCGGCAGGTCTTATGATAAAGACAATAATTAAAAACAGGTAGAGTGTTTTGAGATTATAAACCAGAAGCAGATCCTCGTAGTTGATGTTGGCTGCCAACAGAATAAATAAAATACTAATCAATAATACACTGAGAGACTCTTTGAAATAAAGTAAGTCTTTGAAATTTGGCAGATTCGTATTACCCATGATGATACCCATAACGACCACGGCCAATAAGCCACTTTCATGGGCAAAGGTGTCAGCAAGTACGAATACACCCAAAACTGAAGCCAGTGTCACAACATTCAGCAGAAAATGGGGGACGAGTTTATTTTTAACTAAATATATTAACGAATGCGCGAAAGTAAAACCAAAACTAAACCCGAAAAGGATCACTTTACCAAAGTCCTTTAATGCAATGGATGTGTATTCCGCCCCAGCTTTAGCATTGATAAACTCAAAAACTAAAACAGCAAACAAGGCACCTATCGGATCTATTAAAATCCCTTCCCATTTCAAAATAGCTGAAATATCCCGTTTGAGGGGAATATTCCTGAGTATGGGCGTTATGACTGTGGGGCCTGTTACTATAATTAAAGCAGAAAAAAGCAAGGATATTTTCCAGGACAATTGAAAAATGAAGTGAACAGCCACGCCGGCCCCTATGAAAGTTATGATTACAGCAATGCTAATGAGCTTTACAATAACGCTACTCACATTCAGAATTTCTCCTCTTTTTAGTGTTAGACCGCCTTCAAAAAGAATAACACCGATGGCAAGTGAAACAAAATAGTATAAGCTTTCCCCCGGGAATAAACCCTCCTCACCGTTCCAAACGGGTTCAATGAATTTTGAGCCATCCGCTGTATACAGAGTGGCAATAGGGCCCACTAAAAGTCCGATTAATATAAGTGGAAGAATCGCGGGAATCTTAAAACGCCAAGCGACCCACTGAGCTAAAATTCCTAAAATTATAATGGCAGCAAACTCAAACATATTCTAAAAATAGCATAATTCAACAAGAATCAAAGTAAGTTGTCGGCCTTAAGCTGTCTCAGGTCTCCGAAAACTTCATTGTGGAACCCTAATCCGTCTAAAATCGAGAATTTGCATTCAGCACGGTTCTGTTCAATAGAAAGTACTTTTTTCTAACACAATCAATCTCTGAAAAGTTGTGCCTTACAGACCTAAGAAGGGTAATGGTAATGGAGAGATCGTGGATAGAAGATAGGAAAAAAAGACCAAAAACAGGCCAGCAAGTAAAGTTGGATTTCGCTATCAAAAACGATTCCGATTGGTTTATTGGCGCCGGTCCTGCCTTTGGTCGACGAAAGCCCAAATTAACGTGAAATTAACAGAGGCTTTCGGGTGGTGGTTGATTGCACTCTATCTAAACGAGTACTATATGGTAAAGTATCCAAAACTGTGCCAGATTTAATTTCAACGTCTGGATGTAGACGGTCAAACTGATCCAATTCGTACGTTTGAATGATGCGAATTAAGATCTCTGCATATCGCGGATCTGTAGCGTATCCGCTGGTCTTCAGTCCGCGAGCCCAACCTTCATAATCGGTGTGAGACAATGAAAATAAATCCCTATAATATTTCCTGTGGGTCAAAAATTCACTGTGATCCAAATAGGAGTCCACTGCAGAATCATAAACTCGAAAACAGCTTTTTATCAGCTTTCCCTGAGCATCCAGATCATCATCCTTATGCAGGTACACCTGACCCGGCCAGTGGGCTTTACATTTGATTCCAAAATGATTGTGTGCATTCCGGGCCAGTGGGCTTTGCCCGCTTTGGGACTCGTGTATACCCTGAGCCAATGTAATGCTGGCCGGGATGCCTGTTCGATGCATTTCCTGCACCGCCAGGGCGGCAAATTGGTCAATATATCGAAGGGTTAAAGATGAACGCGACGGAGGGTCTGCAGCCAGTGCTATACTCAAACTGAATATCCATAAAAAAAGGGTGAAGCCTATCCTCATATTTTATTTTAATGCGCTCTACAAAAGAATAAATAGACGCTCAAATTGAGCGTCTATTTTTTTAGTTCCTAATTAACTATTTCAAAAATCATACCTAATTCTGAATGCTGTTCAAATGACGATGGAGTTTTTTCCATTAGTGCTGAACCACAACTTTGTGGGTTACTTGGGACTCCCCGGACGTCATGTGAAACAAATACATACCATTTGGCCAGTCTGCAGTAGAAAGCCTCCAACGATCACCTACTCGGTTCTCTACAGCTGCTTGCTCCAGGCCCGCAGGCGTGACAACGCGCAGTGCGCGTTCTTCTTGTTGGCCTTTCGGCCATTCCACCATCACAAATTCAGTTGCTGGATTCGGGTAGGTTTGAATGCCACTAACTTGCTCTGTTTCTGAGGAAACAGTGCCTTCATATCGGAAATAGTAGTCAATTTGGGTTCCGAAGTCGGATGGAAACCTCTCAATAGAAATGGGGAAGGGCGTATTCGATGTTCGGAAGCTCACACTTCCGGTACCCGCGTTATTGGCAAAGAAAGATAGACCGTCACCACCACTATCGTACAATGTGAAATGGTAGCAGCCACTCTCGAGTTCCCAGGGCCAGGTTTGACTTTGATTGGCTCTCAAGTCATCATCTTCATAAATTACATTTTGGTCCAGGTCGAGTAAGGTCCAGTAGTTTTCCCGGGGCCGTAAATTCGTTCTAATTTCAAGTTGCATCTCCTGGTCGATGAGTGGCACGGGTTCGAAAGCGGATTGAAGTATATTATTGTCTGCGTAGCCATCAGATTGTCCATTGGCTGAAATGATCTCGGCCTCAAAGACGGGCTCAGCGCGCTCACCAGACCATGAAACGGCTTCAGTGTATGGCATTTCGATGGTGACACGCTTCATGGGTGCAAGGAATCCGCTCCACTCAAAAGTAGACATCTCATCCACACCGTAGCGAATCTCCAGGCTAGTAATGGCTGTGCCTCCTGTATTTTGAACTTCGATGCGGGCGGTACCACAAGACGGGTTAAAGCGGCTATGTGCTTCATGCGTTGACGGTTGGAGAATATCCACCATGGCAGCATCGACATCGTGAGCATATCCGGCATGGTGAATTAAAACAGCCGAAATATTATAATTTGCCGGAACCTCTCCTGAAGGTACCGTGTAATCGTAAGGCTCTATATCTACATTTAAGTCCTGTATGACTCCATTGATAATAGCATCGGATAGGTCGTGCTCATAACGAATAGCTTCTGACCCCGGACACCAATTGGCTCTATTGTACAACCAGGTTCCCCCTTGAGGAAAAATAGGGTTATATCCGCAGTCATTGCGCCACATAGGTTGTTCATCAATGGTAATTCCCATAGAGCGAACAAAATAAAAGCGATTGCAAAATTCGGCGCAGTTCAGCGCATTTATAAAGCCGTGCCCGGTGGGCAAAAAATGAAGTACGCTTCCCTCTGTTCCATCGGGCACCGTAATGTCTTTGGGGGGCATATGTCTCGCCTCAAAAGTATCTGCTTCAATGTAGTTGTATCCTCCCGGCCTGTATAAATTCTCGATGCCCACGACTTCCCGAGGAGGAGTCCCTTCAATCATTTCAAACTGCAAGTCAGCGGAAAATCCTGAACTCCAACCTTGATAAAAAATCTCAAACTCTACGGAGTCCTGAAGAAGAAGAGCATAATCTGTAACATCGTATACATATCGGTGCTCCCAGCTATTGTCGTAACCATTAGAGCCTCGAGCCATATAACCGGCATAAGGGGTGATCATTCGTCCTAACTCAAAACTTTCTTTGACTTCGCTTACATTCCAAAGGGTGTCGAGCTCCAGCGGATCGACAGAAAGGGTATCGATCTGAGCGATCGTGCTGTCGAGCTCGCCGGTCAGGCGAAAAGCTTTAATCAAAACCGTGTAATCCCAGTCGCTGCATCCTGAATCCGGACAGCCCAGTGTGAAGTGCATATTAACACGGCGGTAGCTTTGGCTCTCATCAGGAAAAAGAGCGGTATTTCGGTAGCCTTCATACCAACTCAGGGTTTGATTGTCAAATACCTCGACATTGACGGTATCGGACTGCGCTTGCAAACTGAAGAGCACAAAGAAAAAAGGAAGAGTTAAAAGTAGATTTTTTTTCATCTGTTTTGAATTTCTCCTAAGTTACGCAATTGACCCATTTTGGCCAAGTTTTACCTTTTTTGAGGTCGGAAATTGTTTGCTATTTACCCAAATATCAACTGCTCAGGTTAATAATCCTATAGAATTTCGCCTTCGCCCCCCTTTTAAGAAAGCGGACCTAATGATTCTGTTGGTTATTAACTTTATAGCCCCCGGTATATGGATAAATTGGTGCTGGGACATCAGACCTTTGGAATATTCAGGACGCGTAACCGCAGTACATCCATTTATGAAATGGGATAGCGCTGCGCAAGGTCCCGCGCCCCGGCGCGGGAGTGCGACCGCCAGTTCGCTGGCGGGGAGCACCGAACGAAGGTGGAGCCTGAAGCATAGCGCCCACGACCTACGGATCGCTTTGCGATTCCGGGGGCGTGGGATCCCCCTCATATCCATAGGAAAAATGAGAAAATAATAAGGTCCGGATGTGCTAAGCAGATGTTCCGGAGTCCGATTGTTGTGCTGCCTTTTCTACAAACCACATTTCGACTTCGCCCTTTCCTTTGGCAGCAATTTTACCTCGCTCTTTGAAAACAAATTCGGGTTCGTCTTTTAAAATTTCGTATGTTTTTTGGCTGATATTGACTTTGCCCGTTTGCCCGCCACTTTCCATTCGGCTGGCCAGATTGACGGTGTCCCCCCAAATGTCGTATTGGAATTTCCTGACGCCCACGATTCCGGCGACAATGGGGCCGACGTGAATACCGGCGCGCATTTGGAAAGAAGGCAATCCTTCCTGAGATCTTTCCTGTGCCCGTTTTTTCATAAACTGCTGCATTTCCAGTGCCGCTTTGACGGCTTGAGCTGCGGACCGACCATCGGGAACGGGGATTCCTCCCGCGGCCATGTAGGCATCGCCGATGGTTTTAATCTTTTCGATGTTGTGGCGATCACAAATATTATCAAACTCGGTAAAACAGACGTTGATTTCTTTTACCAACTCTGTGGCGGGCATTTTAGCTGCTGTAGCAGTAAAGCCTTTAAAGTCTGTGAAGAGAATGGCAGCCTGTTCGTAACGTTTGGCCTGAGCGACCCCATCTCTCTTGAGTTCCGTGGCGATTTCTGCAGGCAAAATGTTAAGCAGCAATTCATCCGAGCGATCGCGTTCTTTCTTTATGGAGCGTTGGGCGCGGCGCACGTATCGCAAGCGACTCCAGAGGGCACCCGCCAGGAGGAAAATACCTAATCCAATGCCTAAAGCAATGTTTCGGTCGGCCCGCTCATGAGCCAGTTCTTCTTTATGCTGCAGGTCGAGTACCAGCTGTTCCTGAATTCGCTGTAGGCTATCGGCTATTTGTTCTCGTTCAAATTGATGTCCCATTTCGACCCGGGTCATTTCTTTTGCCTTTTCCTTATTGAAAATCGAGTCCTGAAAGGCCGCATAGCGTTTGTAATATTTTAAGGCTTGCTGGGGCTGCTGGAGGTTCTCATAGGCTTGATACAAGCATTTACAGTTACTCATCTGGGAGTTATTCACCTTTACACTTGAGGCTAATTCAAGTCCTTTTTGACACCATTCCAAGGCTGTGGAATAATTGCCAAAGTCAATAGCTATCTCTCCCAGTTCTGCATAAATCATCGCCAGGGTCCGATGCTCCTTTCCTGCCTCAATACCCTCTATAATCTCTGTCAAATAAATTTTGGCCGAGTCCAAATTATTAAGCTGTTTGTGGGCGACTCCGATATGCATTTTAGTCACGCGAACCCAGCTTTCTTCATTCATCAATTGCCACAATGCCAAGCTCTTTCGATGATACTGAAGGGCGGTAAAAGGGTCATTCCGATCTTTCCAAAGGACGCCAATATTATTATAAGCGCGCGCAATTTCAACCTTTTTGTCTAGCTTAAAATAAAGGTCAATACTGTTTTTATAATAATCAGAGGCCTTTTCATATTCATCCTGCATATGGAAGTTGGCTCCAATCGTGTTATATACTTCGGCAAGTGTCGCTGTATCTTGTAACTCCTGACTTAAGGCCTCAGCTGAGAATAACAATTGCAAGGCGATATCGAAGTCGTTGCGAATAAGTCGCAATAAGGAAGATTCCATCCAGACCCGAAGCTTTGCTTTCTCATTTCCTAAAATTTCGGCCTGATGGAGAGCCTCATCTAAAAACGCTAAAGCTGAAGGATAATCGCCTTTTTTGCGGGCATCAGCTGCTTGCTTCATGAAGGATTCAAACTTCAGGCTGTCTGTCGGATTTGTCGCAAAACTTAGGGGCGCAGATCCTATAGTTAGCGCGACGCTAAGCAGGAAAAGTCTGAGGCACATTAGTTGTATCTGTAGGATCATGATTGAAAAACACCTAATAATTTTATAATTCAAAACCGAAGGTAAGGTGAATAGTCAACTCCGATATGGCTATTTTCGAAAAAAATGAGTATTTTCAGGCAAAATAACCAAATTTTAACGAAAACACTTAACCATGTTGATGAATACGATTTTTTTTAGCCTGTTTTTCATTGTATTCGCCGCAGACTCTACGGATCCACCGACTGTCCAGGATGCTGGTTTTAATGAAGCGATATTTGATGTAGAGACCATTCAAGATCTACTGGGCCGTTCGAATAGCGATGGAATACGATTTTACAATACGCTACAAGATGGGAAGGTAGGCGTGATGGCCGTATCCATTTCAAACGGAGCCGATTTGAACAGTGGATTTTTTCCCCGAAAGCCATATGTCCTGGCAAAAGGAGTCGATACCGATGGAGTTATTGTCGATAAAATATCGGAAAGCGAAGCTCGTGATCTCTGTGAATCGGTTCATAATAGTCCACATATGCAGTACTCGGCCGACTTTAGCCAGTCGGACTTCAGCACCCTTTTAAGCATCGATAATGCCAATGCCGTTCGTTTACAGCCAAGTAAAACTGCCGAAGGCGGCCTATCTATGAAGCTGGAAGCGGTAAACTTAGAGCGCGGGCAGGTGAGTGAATTGGGTCAGGGATCGAGGTACGTGGTAACTTCTACTCTTCCTTGCCCTCCCATTTGCGGCCAGCGTGAAAATTATGTGTTTCGGCCGCTGTAGGCCTTGCGGGTGAAAATAAACAAGGCGTGCCGGAAACCTTTAGCTATCTCTCATATTAGTGGTGGAGATGCGCTTAGGGAGATATAATTTCATCTCTGCCATTTCCAATGTGTCTAGATGGCCCATTTTTTGCTCATCCGCTGTGATCAGATGCATGTGTAGATAGGTGTCATGGTGCGTAAATATTCCCTGGTGTTGGGTTGAGAAAAATCCAACGATTTCTACCTCTTCATCTTCAATAATATAACTCACTTGTCCTTGATGGGCTTCTGCAGGTGAAGACACCTTCGTTCCATCAGGTA
>Ga0209942_1000170_pt1 | contig 41645 bp, 37 predicted proteins | sample SalPonR1_A_D2_MG_FD_185695 | JGI IMG/M metagenome (GOLD analysis project Ga0209942, IMG submission 185695) | Salt pond soil microbial communities from South San Francisco under conditions of wetland restoration - Salt Pond MetaG R1_A_D2_MG... ...
AGGGGGGCGGCCTCCTGCACGTCGAGATCACCGACGCCGTGGCGCGCGTCGAGTTCGACGGCCGCCGGTACACCCTGGAATCGGTGCAGGCCGAGGAGGGCCGCCGCTGGCGCGACGGCGAAGTGCTGCTCTGGATACGCGACGGCGAGGCGTCCGTCACCGTCGGCGATCAGGTCATGGTCTGGGGTTGCCGGCGGCGCTGACCCGGCCGCGGCGGGCAGCAACGTGTCGCGATGGGCTGCGACAGCACCTGCGCAGCGTCTTTACAAAGGGCGACGTTTCACTAGGATGAGCAGTCGCCCGGCAGCCGACGGCGGCCGCCATCACCCGAGCAACACCGGTAGACCGACATGATCATCGTCCTCTCTCCCGCCAAGACCCTCGATTTCGAATCGCCGCTGGCGACGGACAAGCACACGAAACCGCGCTTCCAGAGCGAGGCGCGCAAGCTGGTGGAGATTCTGCGGGGCAAGTCCGAGAAGGAGATCGCCTCGCTGATGAACCTGTCGCCGAAGCTCTCGAAGCTGAACGTGGAGCGCTACCGGGATTTCTCCGACCGGGCCACCGCGAAGAATGCGCGCCCCGCGCTGCTGGCGTTCAAGGGTGACGTGTACCAGGGCCTGCAGGCGGAGCGCTTCGACGCCCGGGACCTGAACTACGCTCAGGATCATCTGCGCATCCTGTCCGGGCTCTACGGCGTGCTGCGCCCGCTCGATCTGATGCAGCCCTACCGGCTGGAGATGGGCACCTCGCTCGCCAACGAGGCGGGCAAGGATCTCTACGCCTTCTGGGGCGAGCGCATCACCCGCGCGCTGAACGAAGAGCTGGCCGGCCAGAAGCCGAAGGCGCTGGTCAATCTGGCTTCCAACGAGTACTTCGGCGCGGTGAACGAGCAACAGCTGGACGGGCGCATCGTGACGCCTGTGTTCAAGGACCGCGCGAAGAGCGGTGACTACCGGGTGCTGAGTTTCTTCGCCAAGCGGGCGCGCGGCATGATGGCCGCCTGGATCATCCGCGAACGGGTCGACACGCTGAAGGGCCTGAAGGACTTCGCCGAGGAAGGCTACCGTTACAGCGAAGAGCAGTCCGAGCCGGACCGGCCGGTATTCCTGCGGGCGAAGAGCTGATACCCGCCCGAGCCGCCGCCGGGCGGTTCCGGCGAGTCAGCCCGTGGCCGTATTGCCCAGCCGTATGCGGGCGAGACGCGTCCCCGTCTCCTCGACCATCTCACGCATGGTGCGCAGGCTGGATTGCTCGCCGACGAAGGCGGGCGGATTGCGCCGCAGCAGCTGCCAGTGGCCGCTCTCCAGGATCCGGCCGAGGAAGGTGAAGTTCGCCTCGATGGCGAGCATGTAGGGATTCTGGCCCTCGAACAGCGCCTCCAGGTAGCGGTATACGCCGCCGAAGGTGTTCTCGAGGCGAGGCAGCGCCGAATATTCGAAGAAGCCGGGTGTCTGCCGGAGCAGGTCTTCGCCGGACTCGTAGCGCACCATGAACTCGCCGGGCCGTGCATTCTCGATGGCCACGCCGCCGACGACGAACTCGCTGTACAGGCGGTCGCGGCATTTCTCCAGGTAGCAGCGGTCGGCCATCTGGGCCACCAGGTCGGCCGTGCCGAGGAGGTGGCCCAGCAGGGTGTTCTTCGGGTCCTCCATCTCGATCGCTTCCGGCGCGATCTCGTAGCCGGTGAAGTGCACCAGCTTGCTCGCGGCCGGCGCCAGGTGGTCGAGCCCGATGCCGGGCAGGTAGCGGCGCAGGAAATCGGCGCTCCGGCTGACATGGTAGAGAGTGAACTCGGCGCCGTTGCGGTATTCCCGGTCGCGCAATTCGTGGCGGATGTAGCCGGCGTCGTGGAACAGCGACGTGATGATGCCCAGCAATGCCCGCTCGGGACCCAGGCTCTCGCCGATGTTGCGCGCCGCCTCGTAGCCGGCGATGAGGCGCGCCATGGCGAGGGTCATGTCCAGCGTGTGCTGGATATCGTGATAGCTGGTGTCGCAGCCCAGGTACCCGGGCATGCGGCCGGTGAACAGCCGTTCGAAGTCGTAGAACGCGAGCCAGATCTTGTCGAAGCCGGCGTCCGGGTAGGTCCGCTCGAGCAGTTCCCGCACGGCATCGCGCACGGCGGCGGGGTTGCTCACCTGCACCGTGTTGGTGACGTCGAAGTCGTTGCGCCGGTCCTGCAGCATTTTCTTGTACTTCTCGGCGCCTGCGGCGCCCCCCGCGCTGCGGCCCGCCTGCGGGGCCCGACCGTGACCTCCGGCATCCGGGTTCACCGGATTCACTGGATCCACGATTCTCCCCCCTTCCGCGGCAGCGGACCATCGTGTCTTGTGGGTGCAGCATACACGCCGCCCCCGGCCGCAAGCGGTCGGTTTGACCTAAGACGGCAGATCGCGCGCGCCCTCATTCCTCGAACTCCGCCCAGACCGGGGCATGATCCGAGGGCCGTTCCCAGCCCCGCGGCTCCGGGTCGATGGCGCTGGCGACGCAGCGCTCTGCCATCGTGTGGCTGCCGAGTATGAGGTCGATGCGCAGCCCCCGGTTGCGGCGAAATGCCGCCGCCCGGTAGTCCCACCAGCTGAATGCGTCCTCCGGCTGGTCGAACTGGCGGAACAGATCCACCAGGCCGAGATCGGTGAGGCGTTTCAGCGCGGCGTGCTCGGGTTCGCTGAACAGCACCCGCCCGCGCCACAGCTCCGGGTCGTGCACGTCCCGGTCTTCGGGGGCGATGTTGAAGTCGCCGAGCACGACCAGCCGCTCGTGTGCCTTCAGTTCGTCGGCGAGGTAGTCCCGCAGGCGCTCGAGCCATTCCAGCTTGTACTGGTACTTTTCGGAGTCCACCGCCTGGCCGTTCGGCACGTAGAGGTTGACGATGCGAACGCCGTCGATCGTGGCTGCCAGCACCCGCCGCTGGGGGTCTTCGGAGCCCGGCAAGGCGCGCACCGGATCGCTCGGCGGCTGGCGGGACAGCAGCGCCACGCCGTTGTAGGTGCGCTGGCCGTTGGAGATGCCGTGGTAGCCGGCCGCCTGCAGCGCCTCGGCCGGGAAGTCCTCGTCCGGCTGCTTGATCTCCTGCAGCGCCAGCACGTCGGGGTCCGACTCCGCCACCCAGGCGAGCACCTGGGGCAGGCGGACCTTCAGGGAGTTCACATTCCAGGTGGCGACCTTCACGCTGCCCGGCTGATCCCGCTGCTCGCGAGCAGTGCCTCGAGGCTCGGGCCCCTGCCGCGGAACTCGACGAAGGCATCCATGATGTCCCGGCTGCCGCCCACCTCCAGGATGCTGGTGCGGAAGCTCTGCGCCGTGCCCCGGTCGAAGATGCCCGCCTCCTCGAAGGCGCTGAAGGCGTCCGCCGCGAGCACCTCCGCCCACTTGTAGCTGTAGTAGCCCGCGGCGTAACCGCCGGCGAAGATGTGCGCGAAACCGTTCGCAAAGCGGTTCCAGGCCGGCGGGCGCACCAGTGTCACCCGTTCGCGCACCGCTTCCAGAATCTCGGCTGCCCGCGAACCCCGGCCCGGGCTGTACTCCGCGTGCAGACGAAAATCGAACAGGGCGAACTCGAGCTGGCGCAGCATCTGCAGGCCGGCATTAAAGTTACGGCTGCCGCGCAGCCGCTCGAACATGTCCGCCGGCAGGGGCTCGCCGGTGTCGACGTGTCCGGACGCGTGCGCCAGCACCTCGTAGTGCCAGGCGAAGTTCTCCATGAACTGGCTGGGAAGCTCCACCGCATCCCACGGCACGCCGTTTATGCCGGCGATGCTGGGGTAGTCCACCCGTGTGAGCAGGTGGTGCAGCATGTGGCCGAACTCGTGGAAGAGGGTGACCACGTCGCTGTGCGTCAGCAGGGAGGGCTCTTCGCCGTGGGGCGGCGCGAAGTTGCACACCAGGTAGCCCACCGGCGCGGCCTTTTCGCCGCCGATGCCCTTGCGCACGACGCACTCGTCTATCCAGGCGCCGCCCCGCTTGCCCGTCCGGGCATAGAGGTCGGCGTAAAAGCCGCCCACGGCCGTGCCGTCGGCGTCGCGCACCTCGTAGTAGCTCACGCTGTCGTGCCAGACCGGAACGCCCTCGCGTGTCCGGATCTCCAGCCCGTAGAGCTCCCCGGCCAGGCGGAACAGCCCTTCGATGACCTTCGGCGCCGGCAGGTAGCGGCGGAGTTCCTCGTCGGAGATGGCGTGGCGCTCCTGCTTCAGCTTCTCGGAGTAGTAGGCCAGGTCCCAGGGCCGGATCGTGCGGCCCGCGAAGTCCTCCACCGCGGCCACCTCGTCCTTCGCCGCCGGCAGGCTGCGCTCGGCCAGCTCGGAGAGGAACTCCAGCACCTCGTCCACGCCCGGCGCCATCTTGCTCGCCAGCGAGTACTCCGCGTAGTTGTCGAAGCCGGTGAGGGCGGCAGCCTCGTGGCGCAGCGCGAGGATCTCCTCGATGAGCGGCGCGTTGTCGTGGGTGGGATCGTGCGGGCCGGTATCGGAGGCGCGCGTCATCCAGGCCTCGTAATAGGTGCGGCGCAGATCCTCGTCGTCGGCGTGCGTCAGCACCGCCTGATAGGTGGGCTGATCCAGATTGAACTTCCAGCCGTCGAGCCCCGCTTCCTCCGCCGCCGTCCTGGCGCGCTGGCGCGCGCCGGCGGGCAGGCCCGCAAGCCGCGCCTCGTCCTCCACGTGCAGGCTCCAGGCATCGGTGGAGTCCTGCAGGTTCTGTTCGAAGCGGGTGGCCGCCTTCGCCATGGCCTGGCGGATCTCACGGAAGCGGCGCTTGTCGTCCTCGGTGAGGCCGACGCCGGCCAGGCGGAAGTCACGGAGCGCGTGTTCCAGCAACCTGGCGAGGCCGGGATCCGCGTCTGCCGGCAGGCGCTCGGCCAGATCCTGGAAGCGCCGGTACAGGGTCTCGTTCTGGGCCAGCTCCGTGGCGTACTCGGTCAGGAGCGGCAGCGCCTCGCCGTAGGCCTGCCGCCAGTCCGCGTTGGCGGTCACCATGTGCAGATGGCTCACCGGGGACCACAGGCGTGACAGCCGGTGGCTCATCTCTTCCAGCGGGATCACCAGCGAGTCCGCCGTGGGGGATTCGTCGGCCAGCAGTTCCTGCAGGCGCCGCCGGTTCTCCTCGAGCGCCGTCCTGACGGCCGGCAGCACGTGCGACGGTTCCAGCTCGGGGAACGGCGGAAGTTCCGTGTTTTCCAGCAACGGATTGGACATGGCGAATCCGACCTCGGTCTTTTATTTCCGTGACCGGCCCGCATGTTAGCATGCGCGTCCCGTCCGGAGTCGCGCCGATAGCAGGGTTTCGCGCGGGGAAATGGACGAGGGGAAACGGACGACGACAACCGGAGACTGACGGTGGCACACGACTTCGATCTGATCGCGATAGGCGGCGGCAGCGGCGGACTGGCCCATGCGCAGCGCGCTGCGGAATACGGCGCGCGGGCGGCGGTGGTCGAGAGCGGACCCCTGGGCGGCACCTGCGTGAACGTGGGCTGCGTGCCGAAGAAGGTCATGTGGTATGCGTCTGCCATGGCCCATCACGTGGAGCAGGCGAAGGACTACGGCTTCGACGTCGTCGTCAACGGCCACGACTGGCCCGGGCTGAAGGCCGCGCGGGACGCCTACGTGGCAAGACTGAACAAGATCTACGCGGGCAACCTCGACAAGCGCCACGTGACCCACATCGCCGGCCGCGCGAAATTCGTCGACGAGCACACCATCGAGGTGGACGGCGAGCGTTTCACCGCCGATCACATCACGATTGCCACGGGCGGCTACCCGATCGTGCCGGACCTACCCGGCGCGGAGCTGGGCATCACGTCCGACGGTTTCTTCGAGCTGGAGGAGAAGCCGGAGCGGGTCGCCGTCGTCGGCAGCGGCTACATCGGCGTGGAACTCGCCGGCATGCTGAACTCGCTGGGCGCCGACGTGACCCAGTTCGTCCGCTACGACGGCGTGCTCAGGAGCTTCGACGAGATGCTGCGCAGCGAGGTCATGCAGGCGATGGACGACGACGGCATCATCATCGAGCGCCACTTCATCCCGAAGGGTCTGGAGCAGACCGACAACGGCCTGTGCCTGCTGAGCGAGGACGGCCGGCACTTCGACGGCTACGACTGCCTGATCTGGGCCGTGGGCCGGGCGCCGGCGACCGACGGGCTGGAACCGTCGGCAGCGGGAGTGGAGACGGATGGGCGGGGCTTCATTCCGGTGGACGAATACCAGGTCACCAGCGTGCCGCACGTCTACGCCATCGGCGACGTCACCGGCGCCGCGGCGCTGACGCCTGTGGCCATCGCCGCCGGCCGCCGGCTCGCCGACCGGGTGTTCGGCGGCATGACCGACCGCCACCTGGACTACTCGAACCTCCCCACCGTGGTGTTCAGCCATCCGCCCATGGGCACGGTCGGCCTGACCGAGCACGAGGCGCTGGAGCGCTACGGCGAAGAGGTGGGCTGTTTCACCAGCCGGTTCAATCCCATGCTGTACGCGCTCAGCGAGTTCAAGCGGCCGAGTTCCATGAAGCTGGTGACGGTGGGCGACGACGAGCGCATCGTCGGCTGCCACATCTTCGGCGACGGCGCGGACGAGATGCTGCAGGGCTTCGCGGTGGCCATCCGCATGGGGGCGAAGAAGAAGGACTTCGACGATACCGTGGCCATCCACCCGACCAGCGCGGAAGAGCTGGTCACCATGCGCTGAGTCTCAGCGCGGCAAACGCTTGAGCACGCTGCGCGTGTCCGGCCGGACGCCGCGCCAGATGTAGAAAGACTCCGCGGCCTGCTCCACCAGCATGCCCCAGCCGACGATGGCGCGCCGGGCGCCCTGCGTCCGCGCCCAGCGCGTGAACGGGGTGTCGCCCGTGCCGTAGGAGAGGTCGTAGCAGACGGTCTCCGCGGTGACGATGCCGGCCGGGAAGGGCAGCGCCTCGCCGCGCAGCCCGGCCGACGTGGCGTTGATCACCAGGTCGTAGTCGACGTCCTCCACGATGTCGTCGAAACGACAGGCATGGACGGCCCCCATGCTGCCGAAATGGTTCGCCAGGGCCTGCGCCTTCGACACCGTCCGGTTGGCCAGGGTGATGGTGGTGGGCTGCTCGTCCAGCAGCGGCGCCATGATGCCGCGGGTGGCGCCTCCGGCGCCCAGGATCAGTACGCGCGCGCCCTCGACGGCTACCCGGTGATTCTTGCGCAGGTCGCGCACCAGGCCCACGCCGTCGGTGTTGTCGCCGCGGACGGAATCACTGCTGATGCTAAGGGTGTTCACGGCGCCGGCCATGCTGGCCGCCTCGGACAACTCGTCCACCAGCCGGACCGCCTCGCTCTTGTGGGGCACGGTGATGTTCAGGCCGCGCCCGCCCTGGCGCTGGAAAGTGCGGATGGCGCTCTCCAGCTCGGCCGGCGGCACCTCCAGCAGTTCGTAGGTGAGGTGCTGGCCGGTCTGCTGCGCGAACACCCGGTGGATGATCGGCGACCGGCTGTGGCTGACGGGATAACCCACCACGCCGTAACGGTCCGGCTCGTTCTGTTCGCTCACTTCCCTGTTCTCCCCGCTCCGTCCCGGATTATTGATTATCGGCTCAGCCGTCGGCCAGCCAGCGCGCCGCCTCCGGCGCGAAATAGGTGAGAATGGCGCTGGCGCCGGCCCGCTTTATCGACAGCAGCGCCTCCATGACGGTCTCGCGCTCGTCCAGCCAGCCGTTGGCGGAGGCCGCCTTCAACATGGCGTACTCGCCGCTCACCTGGTAGGCCATGGTCGGAACGCCGTATTCGTCGTGCACCCGACGGATGATGTCGAGATAAGGCAGCGCCGGTTTCACCATCACCATGTCGGCGCCCTCGGCGATGTCCATGCCCACCTCGCGCAGGGCCTCGTCACTGTTGGCCGGGTCCATCTGGTAGCTGTGCTTGCCGCCGCCGCCCAGGTTCGCCGCCGAGCGGACCGCGTCGCGGAAGGGTCCGTAATAGCTGGAGGCGTACTTGGCCGCATAGGCCAGGATCATCGTATGCACGTGACCGCCGTCCTCCAGCGCCGTGCGGATGGCGCCGATGCGCCCGTCCATCATGTCCGACGGGGCCACCACGTCCGCGCCCGCCTCGGCATGGGAGACGGCCTGGCGTACCAGCATCTCGACGGTTTCGTCGTTCAGCACGTAGCCCGCCTCGTCGATGATGCCGTCCTGGCCGTGGGTGGTGTAGGGGTCAAGTGCCACGTCGGTCATGACGCCCAGCTCCGGGTAGCGCTCCTTGATGGCCCGCACGGCCTGTTGGGCGAGGCCGTCCGGGTCGGCGCACACCGCGCCGTCCGGCGTCTTCGCGCCCGGGTCGATGATGGGAAACAGCGCCACCATCGGAATGCCCAGCGCGTGCACCACGGAGAGGTGCTCCAGCAGCAGATCCACCGAGCGGCGCTCGATGCCGGGCATGGATGGCACGGATTCGCGACGGCCCTCGCCCTCGAGCACGAATACCGGGTAGATGAAGTCGCTCGGCGCCAGCCGGTTCTCGGCCACCAGCGAGCGCACCCAGCCGGTGCGGCGGGTGCGGCGGAGCCGGGTCGCGGGGAACCTTGTATCCGGGCGGCTGCTCATATTAACTCTCGGGTCACTCGGGAAAAATCGGATTCTCCCCCGATTCGGTTTTCGTGTCCAAGGAGGGCGCGGAGACCGGTGAAATAAATGCCGAATACCGCAGGTCTGTATCCATGACGGGAACATCAGAGGACAGCCGCCGCCACCGCTTCGAGCGGCTGGTGGGCGAACTCCGCCGGGATATGTACCGCTACGCGTTCTGGCTCAGCCGGGACGGGGCACTGGCGGAGGACGTGGTCCAGGAGGCGATGGTGAGAGCCTGGCGCAACCTGGACAGCCTGCGCGAAGACGGCGCGGCGAAGCAGTGGCTACTGACGATAGTGAGGCGCGAGAACGCGCGCCATTTCGAGAGGAAACGGCTGGAGACGGTCGATGTGGATGATCTCAGCGGCAGGGACGAAGGCATGCTTGCGGACTCGCACGATACCGACGCGGAGGATCTCCGGGCAGAGCTGCTTGAGCTTCCCGACGAATACCGGGAGCCGCTCGTACTGCAGGTGCTGATGGGCTACACCACGGGCGAGATTGCCGAGGTGATGGAGTTGAAGCAGGCCACCGTGCTCACCCGGCTGCACCGGGCGCGCAACCAGCTGAAGGAAAGATTCGCGGCCGATGGGCCGGATTTTGACGGGTAATGACCATGCGGTGTGAGGACTTCAGACAGCGGCTAGACGGCGATCCCGGGGCGGATTTCCCCGGCCGGTCCGCGCATGCCGCAGAGTGCCCGGACTGCGCCCGCTACGCCGCCGAGGCCGCCGTGTTCGAGCGGCGTCTTGCGGCGGCCCTCGCCGTCGCCGTGCCGGATTTCGCCATCGATCTGCCGGAGGACGGGCATGACGGCGATGGCGGCGGCCGCAGCGACAGGGTGGTCTCCCTGGACGAGCGGCGCCGCGGGCGCGGCGCCCGCTGGCGCGGGTTGCCCGCCTGGGCCGGCGTGGCCGCCGCGCTGGCGCTGGCTGTCACCCTGGCGCTGCAGTTCGGCAGCGGTCCGCAGGAAATCGATTCCTCCACGCTCGCCGCCGAGGTGATCGCCCACATGGATCACGAACCGTATTCCCGCGTAGTCACCGACGAGGCCGTGGCCGGAAACGAGCTCGGCCGCGTGCTGGCGCCCGCCGTATCCCGGCTTGACGCCGGCCGGGTCGGACTGGTGACCTACGCGAAGACCTGCCCGATCAACGGGCGCCCGGTCCCGCACCTGGTGGTCCAGGGCGCGGACGGGCCGGTCACGCTGATTCTGATGGCCGACGAGAAGCTGGATGCGCCGGTACCTCTCGAGGGAGACGGCTTCCACGGCATCATGCTACCGGTCGGTGACGGCAGTATCGCCGTCATCGGTGAGCAGGGCCAGTCGGTGGATGATGTGACGGAAAACATCCGCAACGCCGTGGACTGGCAGATTTGAGACCGGCGAGTCGGACCGAGAGAGCTGACCGAGAGAGCTGAGAGACAAAGCGTTTTCATCCTGCCGGGGCGGCTTGAACGCCTCCAGGGAATCAATGGCTCGGTAAGGGCCTGTACAACAGCGAGGAGAGAGATCATGAATGACAAGCACGTGAAAAAGCCGATTGCTATTGCCGTCAGCGCAGCGCTGGCTGCCACCTTCGGCGCCGTGGGCGTGGCCCAGGCCGACAATGCCGGCAGCCCCTTCCAGATGAACTCCCTGTCCAGCGGTTATGAAACCTCGGGCGGCGAAGGCAGCTGCGGCGAAGGCAAGTGCGGCGGCGGCAAGGAAGACAAGGGCGGCGAAGGCTCCTGCGGCGAAGGCAAGTGCGGCGGCGACAAGGAAGACAAGGGCGGCGAAGGTGCCTGCGGCGAAGGCAAGTGTGGCGCCTCCGGCGACAAGGGCGGCGAAGGCTCCTGTGGCGGCGACAAGGGCGGTGAAGGCTCCTGTGGCGGCGACAAGGGCGGCGAAGGCTCCTGCGGCGAAGGCAAGTGCGGCGGCTCCGTCTGATCGTCTGATTGCATTCGTCAATCGACGGGAAAGGGCTCGCGGCTTCGGTCGCGGGCCTTTTTTTCGTCTGCAGGGACCGATTCACCGCTGGCCACCCGCCACCTCGGAGAGCGAGAATCGTCGTTCCGCCGACAGGAGGGGGAATGACGCGATGAGCGGGAATCCGGTGCGCTGCGCCTGGTCACTCGGCGTGAACCAGGCCTACGTCGATTATCACGATACCGAGTGGGGCGTGCCGGTGCGCGACGACCGGCGCCAGTTCGAGTTCCTGGTGCTGGAGGGCGCCCAGGCGGGCCTCTCCTGGTCCACGGTGCTGAACAAGCGGGAGGGTTATCGCCGCGCCTTTGCGGATTTCGACCCGGCGAAGGTCGCCCGTTTCAGCGAGGCCAGGATCGCGAAGATCCTGGCCGACCCCTCCGTGATCCGCAACCGGTTGAAAGTGCGCTCGGCCGTGACCAACGCGCGCGCCTTCCTGGCCGTGCAGGAAGAGTTCGACGGCTTCTGCAATTACATCTGGCGTTTCGTGGACGATGCGCCGAAGCAGAACCGCTGGCAGAGCGACGCCGAGGTGCCGGCCACCTCGGCGGAGTCAGACGCGCTGTCGAAAGACCTGAAACGGCGGGGCTTCCGTTTCGTCGGCTCCACGATCGTCTACGCTCACATGCAGGCGACAGGCATGGTGAACGATCACGTGACCGGCTGCTTCCGCCACGCCGAGTGCGCGCGGCTCGCGGGGTGATCAGCTAGCGGATATCGAACCCGTTCCGGATATTGACCCCGGTCGGTTCCGGATATTGACTCCGGTCAGTTCCGGATATTGACGATAGTGAGCGCCGTCAGCCCGCTCGGCGTCACGTGTGAGATGGCGCCGAGATAGCGCCGGTCGGCGGCCAGCCCGGACCAGCTCACCTGCAGCGTCTCGGTGCTGCCGGCGGTAACGCTGGAGGGCGCCGAGACGCTCATGTTGCCCGCATCGTCCACCAGGCCGAACGCCCAGGCGAAAAGCTGGTAGTTCGCGCCGGGACCGCCGGCCACCTGGTCGGTCTCGAAGCCATGGATCAGCACGGCGTAGCGGCCGGCGGGCGGCGTCACCAGATTGAACTCCTCGGCGGAGGTCTCCGAGCCGCTCTCGCCGATGCGGGTGCAGATGTCGTTGGGGCAGTAGTAGACGTACATGTCGAGGTCGTCGTCGCCGTCGGTGGCCTCGTCGAACAGCGCGAAGCGCAGATACGCCTGGTTGGACGGCACGTCGATGACGTGGCTGGTGACGCCGTTGCCGTCTCGGAACGTGAAGGTCTTGGTCGGGTCGTTGTCCACGAAGCCGTCGATCACCAGTGCCTCGTTCAGCCCGTGCACGCCGGCCCGGTAGCTGCCGGTGTAGCCGAAGTCCACGTCGAAGCCGAGCGTGCCGCTGCCGCCCGCATCCCTCACCTCCTCCGGCGCCGACAGCGATACCGGCCGGATGGCGACCGGCGTGCGCACGGCGGTCTCGCCGGCCCGCCAGGTGATGGCGCCGAAGTACCACAGATCCAGCCCGGTGCCGATGAATTCCATGTCCACGGTGTAGGTGGCGGTCTCGCCCGGGTTCAGCGACAGCGTCGCCGGAGACACCGTCACCACGGTGCCCGGCGGCGGCTCGATCTCCACCTGCCAGGTGCCCGCCCCATCGCCGGCGGCCGTCACGGTGCGGGTGATGCTGCGCCGGCCGGTCAGCTGCTCGATGGCGATGGAGGCCTGATTGAACTGGGTGGCGTCGAAGCTCCTGCCGGCGGCGGCCAGCTCGTCGCAGCGCGACGGATCCGGGATGGGCTCGTCCAGGCCGCAGCCGAAGGCGTCGTAGTCCTCGGCGCCGGCGTCGAACAGCAGCCCCGGTCTGCCGGCGGCGTTCGGCTGCAGGTGGCCCGCGCCGAAGTCGAACGGATTGGCCGGGGTCTCGCCGTCCTGCTGCACCACGTCCTGGTAGGCGCTGGTCATCATGGCCGAGCGCAGCGCCGCCGGCGACCAGTCCGGGTTGGCCTCCAGCAGCAGCGCGGCGATGCCGGCCACGTGGGGCGTCGACATGGACGTGCCGGAGAGATAGCCGAAGAACTCGCCTTGTTCGGCGTTGGCCGCGTCCGGAGTGAAGCCCGCGAGTATGCTGACCCCCGGCGCCGTCAGGTCCGGCTTCAGTATGTCCGGCGCGCCGCTGGCCGGTCCCCGGGAGGAGAAGCCGGCCATGATGTTGCCGGCCTCGGTCTCGGTGAGGAACAACCCCGCCGCCAGCCGCACGTCGACGATCTCCTCGTCCACGTTGATGGCGTCGAACAGCAGCCGCCCGTCCGCCTGGCCGATCATGACCGCCGGGATGTCCACCGAATCGGCCGTGCCGGTCATGACGAAGGGTTCGCCGGCGTTGTTGAAGACCAGGGCGGCGACCGCGCCGGCGTCCTCGACGTTGCGGATCTTGGTCTCGAAGCTGCAGCCGCCGCGCACGAGCAACGCGATCCTGTCGGCGAGTTCGTCCCCGTTCACCGGCGCCTGGCAGGCGTCGTAGGTGGTGCCGTTGCCGTCGCCCGAATCGGTGGCCAGGCTGTCGTCCTCGACGATCACGAGTTCCTCTTCCACGCTGCCCGTGTCTTCCAGCTGCGGCGTGAAACTTGCCTCCCGCGAGGCGTACTTGCCGGCCAGCGACGGCGGCGAGATCACCTCCATGGCCTCGCTGAAATTCACGCCGGGGCGGGTGGAGGCCGCCACCGTGGTGACCCAGGGCGAGCTGCCCGGCGAGCCGATGGTGCGCAGACCCGGGCCCTCGTTGCCCGCGGCCACGGCGGTGAAGATGCCGGCCTTGGCGGCGGCCAGCAGGGCGATGTCGTCGGGGCCGCTCACCGTCGCCAGCGAGTTGCCCACCGAGTAGTTGATGACGTCGACGCCGTCCGCGACGGCCGCGTCCACCGCCCGGGCGAGGTCGGAGGTATTGCAGCTGGCGCGGGTGTCGCCCGGCCGCAGCCAGCAGGCCTTGTAGATCGCCACACGGGCCTTGGGCGCCATGCCCCGGATGCGGGCCAGCTCGGTGCCGGCCACCGAAGCCGTCACCGGATTGCCGGCGGCGATGGTCGCGATATGCGTGCCGTGGCCGTCGGCGTCCCGGGGCGAGAGGAATTCGCCCGGGTCCAGGTCGCCGGTCTCCAGGGCGCCGTCGACGAAGAAGCGGGCGCCGATGAGCTTGTTGTTGCACACCGTCTCCGCGAACTGCTCGCCGGACTGGCAGACGCCGTTCCAGTCCTCCGGCGGGTCGAACAGCTGCACGTCGTCCCGCACTTCGAAACGCCGGCACAGCCACAGACCGAGGAAGGTATCGGCGAAAGAGGTGCGGCACAGCCGCGGCTTGTCCGCCTCCCGGGTGTCCTTCAGGCTCGGGTGGTCGGGCGTGATGCCGCTGTCGATGACGCCGATGACCACGCCCTCGCCCTCGAGCCCCAGCGCGCCGGTGAGCCCCTCCGTGTTATCGAACAGGCCGAGGAAACTCGGGGTCTCGTTGGTGGCCAGCGGCCGAATCTCGTCCTCCCACACCCCGGCCACCTCGGGCATGTGGCGCAGGCGGTCGGCCTGGACGGGCGTCAGGGCGGCGGCGAAACCGCTGAAGCCGTAGCGATAATCGTAGACGGTCCGCGTGCCGGGGGCCGCCTTCCCCAGCAAGCTCGTCTGCGCGGCGTCGCTGCCGGCCACCCAGGACTTCACCGCCGCCGACTCCCGGCTGAAGCCGGTGGACTGCATCACCTTCATGGAGGCGGGGCGGCCGGGCGCGGCCGTCTTCGCGTAATGCTCCGCGGCACCGGGGCGGCGCAGTTGCACGATGTACACCTTGCGGCCGTCGGCGCGCACGCCGATCTCGTCGGCCAGCACCAGGCCGCCCGCGGCCCCTTCGGCATGGCGCAGGGAAGCAGCCCCCACCGTCGTGCCGAGGCAGAGCATGGTCAGTGCCAGCCAGGTCAATGGCAGCCAGGTCAATGGCAACCAGGCCGGATGCTCGTTTCTTTTCACCGCTCGATCGCCCCGGGAGGATGGATGGTCTGTTGCCACAGCGAGGAGGCTCGGACGACGTTAGCATAGCGCCGAATCGGCGGGCCAGCACGCCTGCGGCGGGAGTGTCGCGGGGGCTTTAGTCCCGGGCGAAGATGCGGGACGGGTCGGCGAAGCTCTTGAACTCGAGTGCGTTGCCGGCCGGGTCGCGCAGGAACATCGTGCGCTGCTCGCCCGGCTGACCGCGGAAACGCACCCGCGGCTCGATCAGGAAGCGGACGCCGGCGGCCCTGAGCCGGTCGGCCAGGGCCTGCCAGTCCGACGGCGCCAGGATCACGCCGAAATGGCGCACGGGAACTTCATCGCCGTCCACGGCATTGGCGGCCTCTTCGCCGGTGTCGTCCGCCAGGTGCAGGGTGACCTGGTGGCCGAAGAAGTCGAGGTCCAGCCAGCGCTCGTCCTCCCGGCCGGTGGCGCAGCCGAGCAGCTCCACGTAGAAGCCGCGGGCGCGCTCCAGATCGTCCACCGGCACGGCCAGGTGGAAGGGCGCGGGACCGGCGCCGGAGCTCACGAGGCGCCCAGCCAGTCGGTGGGTTTCAGGAAGCGTTCGGTCAACTCCGCTTCCGGGCTGCCGGCCTCGGGCCGGTAGTCGTACTGCCAGCGCACCAGCGGCGGCAGGGACATCAGGATGGATTCGGTGCGGCCGCCGGATTGCAGCCCGAACAGCGTGCCCCGGTCGTAGACCAGATTGAATTCCACGTAGCGCCCGCGCCGGTACAGCTGGAACTGGCGCTCGCGTTCGCCCCAGGGCGTGTCCCGGCGGCGCTCGACGATGGGCAGATAGGCCGGCAGGAAGTGATCGCCCACGCTCTGCATGAAGGCGAAGCAGCGCTCGAAGCCCCACTCGTTGAGATCGTCGAAAAACAGACCGCCCACGCCGCGGGTCTCGTCCCGATGGCGCAGGTAGAAATACTCGTCGCACCAGTCCTTGAAGCGCGCATAGGTGCCCTCGGGGAAGTCCTCACAGGCTTCGCGCGCCGTGCGGTGCCAGTGCTCCACGTCCTCCAGGTACGGATAGTAGGGCGTCAGGTCGAAGCCCCCGCCGAACCACCAGACCGGTTCGCTGTCCGGCTTCTCGGCCGCGAACACCCGCACGTTGGCGTGGGTGGTGGGCACGTAGGGATTCCGGGGGTGCAGCACCAGCGAGACGCCCATGGCCTGAAATCCTCGCCCGGCGAGCTCCGGCCGGCTCTTCGACGCGCTGGGTGGCAGGTTGTCGCCGTAGACGTGGGAGAAGTTGACGCCGGCCTGCTCGAGCAGGGAGCCGCCCGAGGTCACCCGGGTCTCGCCGCCGCCGCCGCCTTCGCGCTCCCAGGAGTCGCGGTGGAAGCGGGCGGTGCCGTCCACTTCCTCCAGGGTCTCCGTGATGCCTCGCTGCAGGCCGAGGAGATATTCCTTGACGGCCGCCAGTTTGTCGCCGAAGTCACTCATCGCCATATGCGCCGGACTGCCTCATCGTCGCGGAGCGACGCATTGTACGGGATGGCCGCGCAGGACGGGTACGGAAGACGGGCGTCTCAGTAGGCGGACTTCTTCTTCGCTTTCTTCTTCGTCTTCTTCTTGCCCGAGGTTTTCTTGCGCGCCGTGCTCTTCTTCTTCGCCGCCTTCTTCGTGTCGGCGACGGCCGTCGCCGTCTTCTTCTTCGCCTTCTTGCGGCCGCGGCCACGGGCCGGCGCCGCCGCCAGCAGTTCCTTGCATTCGTCCAGCGTCAGCGATGCCGGTTCGCGGTCCTTCGGCACCTTGGCATTCTTGTTCTTGTCGGTGACGTACGGGCCGTAGCGGCCCTTGAGCACCTGGATACCCTCGTCGGGGAAGTCCTGGATGGTGCGTTCGGCATCCGCCTTCTTCTTCTCGCGAACCAGTTCCAGCGCGCGTTCCAGGTTGATGGTGAACGGATCGTCGTCGCCGCGGATGGAGACGAACTTGTTGCCGTAGCGCACGTACGGGCCGAAGCGGCCGATGCTCGCGGACACCGGCTCGCCCTCCGGCGTCTCGCCCAGCTTGCGCGGCAGCTTGAACAGCTCCAGCGCGGCGTCGAGATCGATCTCGTTCATCTTCTGGCCGGGCATGAGGCCGGCGAACTTCGGTTTCTCCTCGTCGTCCTTGGTGCCGATCTGCACGAAGGGGCCGAAGCGGCCCATGCGCACGGTCACCGGCTTGCCGGTCTTCGGGTCCGTGCCGAGTTCGCGGGCCTGGGCCACCTGCTCGCGGGTCACGTTTTGGTCCTTCTCTTCCACCAGGTCGTGGAAAGGCGTCCAGAATTCCTCCAGCAGCGGCACCCACTCCCGGTCGCCCCGGGAGACGGCGTCGAGGTCGTCCTCCATGCGCGCCGTGAAGTCGTAGTCCACGTACTGCGTGAAGTGCTCGGTGAGGAAGCCGTTGACGATGCGGCCGATGTCCGTGGGCACGAACTGGCGGCCCTCCATCTCCACGTACTCCCGGTTCTTCAGCGTCGTGATGATGTTGGCGTAGGTCGAGGGCCGGCCGATGCCGAGTTCCTCCAGCGACTTGACGAGGCTCGCCTCCGTGTAGCGGGGCGGCGGCTCGGTGAAGTGCTGCTCGGGACGGATCTCCTCCAGCTTCAGCCGGTCGCCCTCGGCCAGGTCCGGCAGGCGCCGGTCGCTGTCGTCCGCCGCGGCGTCGTCGCGGCCCTCCTGGTAGACGGCGATGAAGCCGGGCTTGACCAGCACCGAGCCCGTGGCCCGGAAGCGTCCGGTGGCCTCGCCCTCCGGCTCCTCGGCGGGCACCATCTCGGCGGTCACCGTATCGAACACGGCGGGCACCATCTGGCTCGCCACCGTGCGCGTCCAGATCAGCCGGTAGAGCTTCAGCTGATCCGCTTCCAGCTTGCCTTCCAGCTCGTCCGGCGTGCGGCTGACCGAGGTGGGGCGGATGGCCTCGTGGGCCTCCTGGGCGTTCTTGGACTTGTTCTTGTACTGGCGCGGGCTGTCCGGGACGTTGTCCTTGCCGTAGCGTTCGGCGATCACGCTGCGGGTCTCGTCCACCGCCACCTGGGCCAGCGTGACAGAGTCGGTGCGCATGTAGGTGATCAGGCCAACGTTGCCGTCCGCGCTGCCGATGTCCACGCCCTCGTAGAGCCGCTGTGCGACGCGCATGGTGCGCTGGGTGTTGAAGCCGAGCTTGCGCGAGGCCTCCTGCTGCAGCGTCGAGGTGGTGAACGGGGCTGCCGGGTTGCGCCGGCGCTGCTTGCGCTCCACCTTGACCGTGCGCAGCACGCCGTCGGCGGCGCTCCGCAGCGCGGCGTCGACGGCCATGGCCGTGTCCTCGTCGCCGAAGCTGAACTGCTCCACCTTCTCGCCCTTCCAGGCCACCAGCCGCGCGGGGAAGGCCTGGCCTTCCTTGCTGACGTCGGCTTCGATGGTCCAGTACTCCCGCGATACGAAGCGCTCGCGCTCCTCCTCGCGCTCGACGATGAGCCTGAGTGCCGGACTCTGCACCCGGCCGGCGGAGAGGTTCGGCTGTACCTTCTTCCACAGCAGCGGAGACAGGTTGAAGCCCACCAGGTAGTCCAGCGCGCGCCGTGCCTGCTGCGCGTTCACCAGCTCGCTGGAGAGGCCGCGGGGATGCTGAATGGCGTCCTGGATGGCCTGCTTCGTGATCTCGTAGAAGACGACGCGATGCACGTCCTTGTTGTCCAGAGCGCCCTTGTCCTTCAGCAGCTCGTACAGGTGCCAGGCGATGGCCTCGCCCTCGCGGTCCGGGTCCGTGGCGAGTATCAGGGAGTCCGCCTTCTTCAGCGCACGGACGATGGCGTTGACGTGCTTCTCGTTGCGCTCGATCACCCGGTACTTCATCTCGAAGCCGTGTTCCGGGTCCACCGCACCCCCCTTCGGCACGAGGTCGCGCACGTGCCCGTAGGAGGCCAGGACGTCGTAGTCCTTGCCCAGATACTTTTCGATGGTCTTCGCCTTGGCCGGCGATTCCACGATGACGAGGTTCTTGCTCATCCGTTCCCGTGCGTCCGTTGTCGCCGGGCGCGTTCCTGTCGCCCGGCCAGAAATGAAAAACCGCGGACTCTGCCGCGGCGTGCTGTCTGACGCGGCCAGTCTGCCGCCTCAGAATCTCCCGATCAATGGCCCGATCAATGGATCGTCCCCGAGTCCTCGTCGAAGACCAGATCCTCCATGCGCGCGTAGGCGAGCTCCTGGCCGGGCTGGCTGAACAGTACCATCAGCACCACCCACTTGATCTGCTCCACGTCGATGTCGGCGGACTCCAGCGCGAGCAGACGGTCGATCACCAGTTCGCGCTGGGGCGGCGAGAGGATGCCCACCTGCTCCAGGTACACGAGGTAGCCGCGGCATGCCGCATCCAGGCGCGAGAGTTCGAACCCGTTGAAGATGCGGGTACCGTTCTCCGTCTGCGGGTTCGGGGACAGGAGGTCGTTGTTCGTTCCCAGACCGTCCAGCCAGTCGAGGGCGTGCTCGATCTCGGCGTCGTGGAAGCCGGCCCGGGCGAGTTCCTCGCGGAGTTCGTTCTGATCCGCTTCGGGTTCTTCCTCCGTATCGATGTAGGTCTCGAACAGGTACATCAATACGTCGAGGACGTTCTCTTTCATTCGGGTAGGCGCTCCTGTCTGACCCTCGAGAACTTCCCGCCAGGCAGCGTTTCGACTTCGCCCTCGAGTTCCAGGATCAGGAGCATGGAGGAAAGCTGATCGATCGTCAATCCGGACCGTTCGATCAACGTATCCATGTCCACGGGCTCCCACGCGAGGGCCTCCAGCAGTTTGTCGTAATCCCCGTCGCGCTGCGTTCCGGCAGCGCCGGCGGCCGCGGAATCGGTGTCCGACGGTGGCTCTCCGAGGCGCGTGCCGAGCGCGCCGGCCAGCGGTGCGAGTTCGGCGAAGATGTCGTCGGCAGACTCCACCAGCCTGGCGCCGTCGCGGATCAGCCGGTGGCAGCCGCGGGCCAGTGCGTTATGTATGGAGCCCGGTATGGCGAACACTTCGCGGCCCTGCTCGGCGGCCAGCCTGGCGGTGATCAGCGAGCCGCTGCGCTGCGCCGCCTCCACCACGAGCGTGCCCAGACTCATGCCGCTGATGATCCGGTTGCGTCGCGGGAAGTGCCACGCCTCCGGCGGCGAGCCCAGCGGGAACTCGCTCACGAGGGCGCCCCGCCCGGCGATACGGTGGGCGAGTTCCCGGTTGGCGGCGGGATAGACCCGGTCGATGCCCGTGCCCAGCACGGCGATGGTGCTGCCGCCCGCCGACAGGGCGCCCTCGTGGGCCGCGGTGTCGATGCCCGTGGCGAGTCCGCTGGTGATGGTGAGCCCGCTGGCGGCGAGATGGGCGGCGAACTCCAACGCGGTGCGCGCCCCGCCGCGGGTGGGGTTGCGGCTGCCGACCACGGCGAGCTGGGGCATGGACAGGAGTCCGGGGTCGCCGTTCACGTAGAGGACGAGCGGCGCACCGGCGGCCTCGGCGAGCAGCGCGGGATAGTCCGGCGAGTGGCGGCTGACCAGATGATGTCCCGGCTCGCCGAGCCACGCGGCGATGCGCGCCATGCGCTCCGCCGGCGGCGCGAGCAGCGCCTCGATCGCCTCCGCCTCGAGGCCGCGGGAGGCGAGCGCGCCGCGTCCCGCCGCCACCGCCCGGGCGGCCGAGCCGAAGTTCTCGACGAGCGCGGCGGCCGCGGCCGCGCCCAGCCCCGGGGCCTCGGCGAGACGTACCCAGGCTTCTGTCTCTTCGTCCATGTCCGGCTCCGCTGTGCCGGCACGTCATAAAGGAAACGGCCGGCGCCCTCGCGGACGCCGGCCGTTGCCGTGTCTCGCGTCAGGAGGGGTTACGTACTATATCGTGCACCCGCATCTCGCTCTCCGCCATCATGACGAGGGCGTAGGCGATGCGGTCGTACACCTTGAACACCATCACGGTGCCCGCCGGCTCGTCCGGCAGCTTCACCTTCTCGCCGCCGAGCAGCCCGAAGCCGCCCGTGTTCGCGAAGCGGTCGCGCACCGTCTCGCCGGCCGTCAGCACGCTGAGCACGTCGCCGGGTGCCAGCCCGTTGCGGGCCCCGCGGTTGATGACGATGACCTGGTACTGCCCGATCAGCGATATACCATCTACTACCGAGATGATGCGGCCGTCTATGTCCGTATCCGGCGGTTTCGGGAAGAAATTCAGCGGGATCTCGATTTCCTGCCGCATCAGCCGATCGCCGGCCAGCGCTTCCCGGCTGGTCTTCAGGAGATGGACGGTGGACGGATCGCCGGTGCGGTCCACCTGACCCTGGCCCACGTAGATGGCCTGATAGCCGACCACCTTGTCGTCGTCGGGATCCACCAGCGGCTCGTCGACGTGCAGCACGCTGTAGCGCGAGCCCACGCCCTCGATGTCGCCGCGCACGTAGACGTCGTTGCCGGCGCCGGCGATCAGGTGTTCGCCGCGGCTGGTCAGGATGTAGGGCAGCGCATCGGCCTGGCCTTTCTCGAGTACCGCGCCGCGGGTCAGGAAGGCCGCGATCTGCTCGTACGGGATGGTGGTGATGGCCTGGTCCAGCGGCGTGGCGCGGATCTGCGGGCTCAGCCGCACGGCCTGGATGCCCCGTTCCAGCATGATGCGGGGACGGCCGTCGATGTAGACCAGCGACAGCACGTCGCCGGGATAGATGAGGTGCGGGTTTTCGACCTGCGGGTTCACCTGCCAGATCTCCGGCCAGAACCAGGGGTCGCGCAGGAACATCTCCGAGATGTCCCACAGGGTGTCGCCCTTTTTCACCACGTAGCGCTCGGGCGCATTCGGCGCCAGCGGCACTTCCTGCGGCGGCGGCGCGGGTTCGGCCCGCCGTTCGACCACCTCGGCGTCAGCGCTGCGGCGCGGCTCCAGCGAGACGGGCCCGGAGGACTCCGCACTCGCCGCCGGCGTCACCGGGGCGGGCGGCGCGTCGGCGTCGTCGGCGAAGGGGTTCAGGCTGCAACCGGCTGTTGTCGCAAGAGTCGATGCAACAAAAAGCACTCCGCACAGTCTCACCATGGACTGGGTATTCCGCTCTGCAAGGGGCATGGTTGGGCTTGCTCCATCCTGTGGGAATCGGGGCTGCCGGCTGTCACGGCGTTGGTATACTATGGCGTCCCGACGCGCGACCAACTGCCAAGTGCGTCACAGAATCGCCCCGGGCCGCCGCGCCGGCCTGACATAACGTCTTGATTGTCCGTTATGTATCCCAATAAAGTCAAAACACTAGATGGTTTTTGTGGCAGTTCACGCGAGATATTGAGAAGGCACCGATGGCTATCCTGAACATCCTCGAATTCCCCGATCCGCGCCTGCGCACGAAAGCGCAGCCCGTCGAGCGCGTGGACGACGAACTCAGGCAGTTGATCGACGACATGTTCGAGACCATGTACGCGGCTCCCGGCATCGGGCTGGCGGCCACCCAGGTGGACGTGCACAAGCGTCTGCTCGTGGCCGACGTCTCGGCGGAGAAGGATCAGCCCCACGTCCTGATCAACCCCGAGATTCTCGAGAAGGACGGCGTCGAGATGACCGAGGAGGGCTGCCTGTCGGTGCCCGGATTCTACGAGCCGGTGGAGCGGGCCGAGCGCATCCGCGTGCGCGCGCTGAACCGTGACGGCGAGAGCTTCGAGATGGAAGCGGAGGGCCTCCTCGCCGTCTGCATCCAGCACGAGATGGATCATCTGGAAGGCAAGCTGTTCGTGGACTACCTGTCGGAGATGAAGCGTCAGCGGATCCGCAAGCGGCTGCTCAAAGGACGGCGCAACGCCGCGCAGCCTGGCGGGGAGCGGGCTGCCGGGCCCGTCTGAGTGCCGGGTCTTCTCCCGTGAACGGTGAAGGCGTTGCGGGAGACGCGGCCCACGCGGCCCATGCGCCCCGCCTGATCTTCGCCGGCACCCCCGAATTCGCCCTGGCCTCGTTGCAGGCGCTCTGTGGCGCCGGCCACCGCCCCGCGGCCGTGCTGACCCAGCCGGACCGCCCCGCCGGCCGCGGCCGGCGCCTCACCCCGAGCCCCGTCAAGACGTGGGCCGTCGAGGAAGGGCTGCCCGTGCTGCAACCCGCCTCGCTGAAGGACGCCGCGGCCGTTGCCGAGCTCGCAGCGCTCGAGCCCGACGCGCTGATCGTGGCCGCCTACGGGCTCATCCTGCCGCCCGATGTGCTCGAACTGCCGCCGGCCGGCTGCATCAACGTCCATGCCTCCCTGCTGCCCCGCTGGCGGGGCGCGTCGCCGATCCAGGCGGCGGTGCTCGCCGGCGACCCGGTCTCCGGCGTCAGTCTGATGCGCATGGAGGCCGGCCTCGACACCGGCCCGGTGTACGCCCGCGCGGAGACGCCGGTGAGCCCCCGGGAGACCGCGGGGGAGTTGCACGACCGGCTGGCCGCCCTCGGCGCCGGGCTGCTGACCGAGAGGCTGGCGGACATCCTCGCGGGCCGGCTGCAGCCCGAGCCCCAGGACGATGCAGCGGCGACCTACGCGCCGCGCATCCGCCGGGAGGACGCACTGATCGACTGGTCCTGGCCGGCGGAGCGCATCGACCGCGCCGTGCGGGCCTACGATCCCTGGCCGGTCTGCCACACCCGGCTGGAGGGCGAGGTGCTGCGCTGCTGGCGTGCCGAGCCGCTGCCCGACGGGGAGACGCGGGCGGATCCGGGCACGATCCTCGCCGCCGGCGCCGATGGCATCGACGTGGCGACGGGCGAGGGCGTGCTGCGCCTGCTGGAAGTTCAGCTCCCGGGCCGCCGCCGCATCGCCGCCAGGGACTTTGCCAACCAGCGCCTTGCCGGCCAGCGCGGCCTCGCCGGCCTCAGACTTGGCTAGCCCTGCCAGCCCCAGGGCGGCCGCGGCGAGGGCCCTCGCCGCCGTCGCGGATCGAGGCCGCTCCCTCGACGACGCGCTGGCCGCGGAGACCGCCGCCTGCCGGGACGGCGACCGCGCACTGGCGGCGGAGATGGCCTACGGCGCCGTTCGCTGGCATTACACGCTGCGCGCTCTCACCGGGCGCCTGCTGGAGCGGCCGCTGCCGAAGCGGGAGGGGCCGGTCGCCGCGCTGATCGAGGTCGGCCTGTATCAGCTCTGGCGCATGCGGGTGCCGGACCATGCAGCGGTCGGCGAGACGGTGGCCGCCTGCCGGGAGCTGGGCCGGCCGCGGATGCGCGGGCTGGTCAACGCGGTGCTGCGCCGCTTCCAGCGCGAGCGGGACAGCCTGCTCGAGGCCGTCCTGGCCAATCCGCAGGCCGACCCCGAGGCGGTCTGGTCCCATCCGCGCTGGCTGCTGGACGCACTGGCCGCGGACTGGCCGGACGAGTGGGAAGCGATAGCCGCGGCCAACAACGAGCGGGCACCGATGTGGGTGCGCGTCAATCTGCATCGCACCGATGCCGCAAGCTGGCGGCAGCGGCTGCCGGACGGCGTGGAAGCCGCGTCGCTGCCGGGCGTGCCGTCGGCCCTGCGGCTGTCGCGCCCGCTCCCGGTCGAGGAGCTGCCGGGTTTCGCCGCCGGCGAGGTCAGCGTGCAGGACGGCGCGGCCCAGCTCGCCGCCCCGCTGCTGGGTGCCGCGCCCGGCATGCGCGTCCTGGACGCCTGCGCCGCGCCGGGCGGCAAGACGCTGCACATCCTGGAGAGCGTGGCCGGGGACGCGTCGGTTACGGCTCTCGATGCGGATGCCGGCCGGCTGGAGCGGGTCCGCGAGGCGCTGGCAAGGGGTGGCTACTCCGCCGGGCTCCTCTGCGGCGATGCCGCCGAACCGGCCGCATGGTGGGACGGCGAGCGCTACGACCGGATACTCGTCGACGCGCCCTGCAGCGCCACCGGCGTCATCCGGCGCCACCCGGACATCAGGATGCTGCGCCGACCCGCCGACGTCGGGCGGCTGGCGGCGCGCCAGCTGGCCATGCTCCGCGCCCTCTGGCCACTGCTCGCGCCCGGCGGCCGGCTGGTCTATGCCACCTGCTCGGTGCTGCGCGCGGAGAACACGGGAGTGGTCGCCGCGTTCGCCGCCGCAGAACCCGAAGCAGGCGTCGGAAAACCGTTGCCCGATGACAACATCCGCGATCTAATGCAAGCTGACGAGGCTGGATTCCAGCTGTTTCCGGGACGAAACGGGTTGGATGGATTCTTTTACTGTTGTATCGAAAAGCCGACATGAGCCTGCCGAGCGCACCAGCGGACGGGACTGCGGGCCGCCTCTGTGCGGTGCTCGTCCTGCTCGCGTGCCTGGCCTGGCAGCCGGCCTCCGGCCAGGAGGGCGGCACGGTCGCCGTGCGTTCGGCGGACTCGAATCTGGTGGACGGCGTCTACCGAGTGGGCGCCCGCCTGCAGTACGTGCTCTCCGACGAGGCGCTGGACGCGCTGGACAGCGGCGTCCCGATCAACGTGGAGCTGCAGTTCCAGGTGATCCAGGAGCGGCGTTTCTGGCTGGACGACGTCACCGCGGAGCTGGCGGTAAACTACCAGCTCCTCTACAACGCGCTCAGCCGCCGTTACGTTGTCCGTAATCTGAATACCGGCGAGCAGGACTCCTACGCCACGCTGTATTCCGCGCTGAACAACCTCGGTCGCATCACGTCGCTGCCCGTGATCGACGCCGCCCTGTTGCGCGGCGACAGGGACTATCGCATCCGCATGCGGGCCGTGGTGGACGTCAAGGATTATCCCGCCGCGCTGCGGCTGATCGCGTTCTGGCGGGAAGACTGGCGGATCACCAGCGACTGGTACGAATGGCAGCTCGAACGCTGAGGAGATTCCTCTTCACCCTGCTGGCGGGCGTCGGCCTGCTGCTGGCACTCACTGCCCTGCTGCTCCTGACCCAGACCTCCCAGAGCTCGGAGCAGTTCGACCGGCTTTCCGGCATCACCCTGCTGGTGAACGCGGTGGGCGTCGTCATCCTGATCGTGCTGCTGATCGGCAACCTGGCGCGCCTGGTGCAGGACCTGCGCCACCACGTGCCGGGCGCCAAGCTGAAGGGCCGCATGGTGGCCATGTTCATCGGGCTGGCCGTGCTGCCGCTGCTGCTCGTCTACTACTTCTCCGCCCAGTTTCTGAACCGGGGCATCGACAGCTGGTTCACCGAGGACGTGGAGCAGGGCCTGGAGGACGCGCTGGATCTCTCCCGTGCCGCGCTCAGCATCCAGATGCGCACGAACCTGGATCTCACCCTTCGCTACGCGGAACGGGTGGAGCTCATGAGCGAGGCCGCACTGATCGGCGAGCTCGCCCGAATGCGCAGGGACACCGGCGCGCTGGAGGTGACTATGTTCGGTCCCAACAGCCGCATCGTCGCCACCAGCTTCGACCGCTCCCGCCTCGCCGTGCCCTCGCCGCCGTCGGACGAGATGCTGCTGCAGATCAGCCAGAACCGTCCCTACGTGAGCCTGGATCCGCTGGAGGACGGCGGCTACCAGATCCGCACCGCGGCGCCGGTGACCGGCGACGCCCGTACCGGCGAGCGCTACGTGCTGCAGGCCCTGTACCCGGTGACCCAGCGTCTGTCGGCCATGGCGGACAACGTCGGCGATTCGTACACGGACTACAAACGCCAGCTCTATCTGCGCGAACCCCTGAAGCGCACGCTGACCCTTACCCTGACGGTGGTGCTGCTGGTCTCCCTGCTCGCCTCGATCTACGGCGCGTTCTTCTTCTCGCGCCGGCTGGTCGCGCCCATTCAGCAACTGGTGGCCGGCACCCGCGCCGTGGCGGCGGGAGACTTCGACACCCAGCTGCCGACCCCGTCCCGGGACGAGATCGGTTTCCTCGTCAATTCCTTCAACGACATGACGCGCAGGCTGGCGGCGGCCCGGGAGACCGCGCGGGACAGCCAGGCCCAGGTGGAGGCCGAGCGCGCCAACCTGGAGGTCATCCTCGCGCGGCTCTCCACCGGCGTCGTCTCGCTGGAGCCGGACCTGCGCATCCGCACGGCCAACCAGGCGGCCGGCGCCATCCTGGGCGTGGATCTGGAGAACCGCATCGGCGAGCTGCTGCCGGAGGTGGCCGAAGGGCGTCCGCTGCTGGAGCAGTTCGTGGACGTGGCCCGCGTCCATCTCGCCGCCGGGGAGACCGAGTGGCGGGAGCAGATCGTGCTGCGCGGCGAGGTCGGCCGGCGCGTCCTCACCTGTGCCTGCACGGCGCTGCCGGCCGAAGACGGCCACACCGCCGGGTTCGTCGTCGTCTTCGACGACATCACCGCGCTGCTGCAGGCCCAGCGGGACGCGGCCTGGGGCGAGGTGGCGCGCCGTCTCGCCCACGAGATCAAGAACCCGCTGACGCCCATCCAGCTGTCCGCCGAGCGGCTGCGGCAGAAGTACCTGCGTGAGATGCCGCCGGGCGAGGCGCAGATACTCGACCGCGCGACCCATACCATCGTGCAGCAGGTGGAGGCGATGAAGGAGATGGTGAACGCCTTCTCCGAATACGCCCGCGCGCCTGACATGGACATGACCCGGTTCGACCTCAACAAACTGGTGCGCGAGGTGATCGATCTTTATCGCGCCCAGGACACGGCCGTCGACATCACCCTGGACCTGGACACCGGCCTGCCCCTCGTGGACGCGGACGCGGGCCGGGTGCGCCAGATCCTGCACAACCTGGCCAGAAATGCCGTCGAGGCACTGGAAGGGCAGGAAGACGGCAGAATCGATATCATTACCCGGGCGGAGCAGGAAAACGGCGCGAAGCTGGCCACCATCACGGTCGAGGATAACGGCCCAGGCTTCCATGCCGGACCGGTGGAACAGATCTTCGACCCCTACGTCACGTCCAAACCGAAGGGCACGGGTCTCGGACTCGCCATCGTGAAGAAACTGGTGGAAGAGCACGCCGGCAGCATCCGTGCGGAGAACCGCCACCGCGGCGGCGCGCGGATACGCATCTCGCTGCCGGTCGACGAGGCCAGCCGCGAGGCGATGCTCGCGTCCATGCCGCGGCGGGGCGAGCGGGGTGACAAACGGAGAGAAAGGGCATGAGTGGCGAACACATACTCGTCGTCGACGACGAGTCGGACATCCGGTCCCTGATCCGGGAGATTCTCTCGGACGAGGGTTACGAGGTCACCGCTGCCGCCGACGCCGGCGAGGCGCGCGAGGCCCGCAGGGCGGACCACCACGACCTGGTGCTGCTGGATGTCTGGATGCCGGACACCGACGGCATCACCCTGCTGAAGGAGTGGAGCCAGCAGCCCGACACCCGGCAGTGCCCGGTGGTGATCATGTCCGGCCACGGCACGGTGGACACGGCCGTGGAGGCCACCCGCCTCGGCGCGTTCGACTACATCGAGAAGCCGCTGTCGCTGTCGAAGCTGCTGCACACCGTCGAGCGGGCGCTGGAGGCGGGCAGAAAGAGCGAGCCGCAGCAGATGCGCCGGCTGCTCTCGCCGCTGGCGCCGGTGGGCAAGAGCGAAACGATGCGGACTCTGCGCGAGCAGGCCCGCAAGCTCGCGGCGCACGACGCCCCGATGTTGCTGATCGGCGAGCCCGGTTCCGGCCGCGAGGCGTTCGCCCGCTACGTCCATTCCGTAGGCCCACGCGCCGCCGCCGAATACGTGAGCGTGGCCGGCGGCTCGCTCACCGACGACAACGCCGAGGTGCAGCTCTACGGCAGCGAGGAGGAAGGCAAGGTCCGCGAGGGGCTGCTGGACCGTGCGGCGGGCGGCATCCTGTTCGTGAACGAACTCGGCGACGCCAGCGCCGCCGCCCAGACCCTGCTGGCGAGCGCGCTGGAGCAGGGCAGCTACATGCGCAGGGGCGGCCGCGAGGCGGTGCCGCTGACCGCCCGCATCATGGTGTCGCTGCCGCAGGACTACGAGCGGCTGCTGGATCGCGGCACCCTGCGCCGCGATCTTCTCAGCCACCTGAACGTGCTCACCCTGCGGGTGCCGCCGCTGCGCGAGTACGCCGAGGACGTGCCGGAGCTGCTGCGCTACTATGCCGAGAAACTGGTGGACGCCGAGGGCCTGCCGTTCCGGCGCTTCGGCGTCGCGGCTCAGAACCGTCTGCGCAACTATCCGTGGCCGGACAACGTGCGGGAACTGAAGAACCTGGTGCACCGGGTGCTCATCAACGGCGGCGACGAGGAAGTGTCGCTGTCCGAGATCGAGAGCGAGCTGAAGGCCGAGGCGCCGGACGACGAGCCGCTGGTGAAGCAGGATCTCCTGGCGCTGCCGCTGCGCGAGGCGCGGGAGGCATTCGAGCGCGCTTATCTCACCCAGCAGCTGATCCTGTGCAACGGCAAGGTGGGCAAGCTCGCCCAGCGGGTCGGCATGGAGCGCACCCATCTCTACCGCAAGCTGCGCGCGCTGGGCGTGGACTTCCGCCAGGCCGGCGGCGGCGACGACTGAGCGCGCCTATTCCGGGCCCGCCGCGGCCGGCGGATGGATTCGCGGTGCGGGCCGTTCGACCGCCAACAGGCGCCCGTCCGCCTCGAAGCGCACGCCCGGGTTGCCGAAGTCCTGCCGCGACAGGCGGGCCATCAGTTCCGCCGCCTCGCCCGCCGGGTCCATGGTCGGTCCCGACGGCCGTATCTGGCGCGTGGACACCACACTGCCCTCGACGAACTCGCCGTTGCCGTCCAGCGTGGTGACGAGTATCGGCGCGATTCCCTTCAGCCCGGCGACGCTGATGCCGTAATAGGTGGCGAAGTTGCCGAGGCTGTAGGCGATGATGCGTCCCCGGTAGCGCTCCAGTGCGCGCACCACGTGAGGGCCGTGGCCGAAGACCAGGTCGGCGCCGGCATCCACCATCGCCCGCCCGAACGCCACCACGTCGCCGCGGGGCTCGCCGTAGTATTCCTCCTCGGCGAAGGGCAGGTGCAGCGCGTCAATGCCCTCGGCGCCGCCGTGAAAGGAGACGATGACCACGTCGTGCCCGGCGGCGAGATCGGCCACCATCGCCGCGGCCGCCTCCTCGTTCAGCATGGGATTGGCGCCGCGGGTGCCGGAGAAGGCGACGAAGCCCACCCGGATGCCGCCCACGTCCAGGCTGGCGGTGGTGCCCTCCCGGCCGGAGTGGCGGATGCCGGCCGCATCCAGTGCGGCCATGCTCGCGTCCCGGCCTTCCTCGCCGAAGTCCCGGGCGTGGTTGTTGGCGAGGCTGAGCGCGTCGAAGCCCGCGTCCCGGAATACGCCGGCGTAGCGGGTGGGGGAGCGGAACAGCCAGCAGGCCGACGGGTCCTTGCACTGCTTGGCGGGCTCGCCGCCGTCGAGCAGCACGCCCTCGAGGTTGCCGATGGCGAGATCGGCCTGCCGCAGCACCGGCGCCACGCCGTTGAAGAAGCCGAGGGCGTCGTCGTCGGGCAGCCGGTTGTCGGGGTAGTCGGTGCCGATCATCATGTCACCGACGGCGGCCACCGTGATGCGCAGCGTCGAGAGGTCCGGTCCGGGCGGTGGTCCCGGCGGCGGCTCGGGCGCTGGCGGCGGGGCGGGGATGGCAGGCGCGGCGGCAGGCGCTTCCTGCCGCGCCGCGTCGCCCGGGGTCTCCGACTGCGGTGCCGTCGCGCAGCCGGCCAGGCCGGCGCACAGCAGTGCCGCGAACGCCAGCGCCCTGAAGATGGCCGGGCGGGCCCTCATTGCTGCGGCACGCGGATCATGAGCACCTCGATCTTCGCTTCGCGCAGCCGGCGGCGCAGGTCGTCGAGCTCGTCCATGTCGGAGACCGGGCCGATGCGCACCCGGTGATAGGTGCGCTCGTCGATGGCGACGCGCTGGATGCGCGACGGGATGCCCTGCAGCGCGAGCCGCGCCTTCATGCGGTCGGCATCCTCGAAGGCACTGAACGAGCCGGCCTGCAACACGTAGGTGCCGGGCTCGGTGGGCAGATCCGGCCGGTTGTCCGGGCGGGCGTGGGGTTCCTCCTCGGGCACCACCACCTCGAAGCGGGGCAGCATCTCGTAGAAATCGAAGCGCGACTCGCTGGCCGCCGGCGTCTCCACCCGTTTCGGTTCCGGACGGGGCGCCTTCTCTTCCTCCCTGAGGCTCGCCGCCTCGCGCGGCCGGGGCTCCACTGCGGGTTCGCCCCGGTCGCTCATCCAGACGGCCGCCGCCACCGAGAGGCCGATGGCCAGCCCGAACAGCATCCACAACCAGCCGGGCGCCTGCCCGTTGGTCGTGCTGCGGCCGCTGCGGGAACTGCGGCGCTTCGTCTGCCGGCGTCGTTGTGCCATGGCTACATCGAGTCGGGCGCGGAGACGCCCAGCAGGCCGAGGCCGTTGGCGATGACCTGCCGCGCGGCCAGCACCAGCGTGAGCCGCGCGTTCCTCAGCGCCTCGTCGTCGACGATGAAGGTGTGGGCGTTGTAGTAGGTGTGGAACTCGTTGGCCAGGTCCCGCAGATAGAACACCAGCGTCTGCGGCGCGCGTTTCTCCGCGGCCGCCTCGATCACCTCGGGGAAACGGGTGAGCGTGGCGACGAGGGTGCTCTCCTGCTCCTCGGTCAGACGGTCCAGCGCAGCCAGTCCCTGCTCGCGGTCCCAGGCGAGCCCCTTGTCCTCCAGCTGGCGCATGACGCTCGCCACCCGGGCGTGGGCGTACTGGATGTAGTAGACCGGGTTCTCGTTGGAGCGCGACTTCGCCAGCTCCAGGTCGAAGTCCAGGTGCTGGTCGTTTGAGCGCATCACGTAGAACAGGCGCGCGGCGTCGTTGCCCACCTCCTCGCGCAGCTCGCGCAGCGTCACGAACTCGCCGGAGCGAGTGGACATCTGCATCTTCTCGCCGCCCCGGTAGAGCGTGACGAACTGCACCAGGCGCACCTCCAGCGAATCGCCGGGTTCGCCCATCGCCTCCAGCCCGGCGCGCACCCGGGCGATGTAGCCGTGGTGGTCGGCGCCCAGCACGTCCAGCAGCAGGTCGTTGCCGCGCCGGCGCTTGCCGTAGTGGTAGGCGATGTCGCTCGCGAAATAGGTCTTCTTGCCGTTGTCCCGCACGACCACCCGGTCCTTCTCGTCGCCGTAGTCGGTGGCGCGGAACCAGACGGCGCCGTCGCGCTCGTAGAGCATGCCGCGATCTCGCAGCCGCTCGAGCGCCTCGTCGATGACGCCCTCCTCGGTGAGGCTCGCCTCGGAGAACCAGGTATCGAACTCCACGCCGAAGCCGGCGAGGTCGTCACGGATGTCGTCCAGGATGCTCGCGAGCGCATGGCGCCGGACCGTATCGAAGCCCTCGTCGCCTAGCAGGGTCTGGGCGCGGGCGATCAGCGCGTCGATGCGCGCCTCCTTGTCGCCGTCGGGAGCGTCGCCGGGCAGGTCGCGCAGCACTTCCGCCGCGCCCGCCATGTAGCGCTCGGCCGGCAGCTCCCCGGCGATCTCGATGATGTAGTCGCCGCGGTAGCCGGCGGCCGGGAACGGCAGCGTCTCGCCGTGCAGGCCCAGATAGCGCAGCCAGACGCTGACGGCGAGGATCTCCATCTGCCGTCCCGCGTCGTTCACGTAGTACTCGCGGTGCACCGGATAGCCCGCGGCCTCCAGCAGGTTGGCTATCGTGGCGCCGTAGCTCGCGTGGCGGCCGTGGCCGACGTGCAGGGGGCCGGTGGGGTTGGCGGAGACGAACTCCACCATCACCCGGGGCGCGGCCCGCTTCTCCCGGCGCCCGTAGCAGCGGCCCTCGGCGAGGACGCGGCCGATCTCGCGCCTGAGCGCCGTCTGGCTCACGCGGAAGTTGATGAAGCCCGGGCCGGCCACGGAGACTTCCTCCACCAGCTCGGACTCCGGCAGGCCGGCGATGATGTCGGCGGCGAGCTCCCGGGGGTTGCGGCCGAGGCTCTTGGCGAGCCGCAGGGCCACGTTGGTGGCGAAGTCGCCGTGGCGCGGATCGCGGGCGCGCTCGACGTCCGCGCTGACGCTCGCTAGCTCCACCTCGTCGGCGATCTCCGGCCGCGAGGCGAGTGCCGCTTCTACCAGTCTGGCGATGGTTTCTTTCAAGTCCGGTCCCCGGGAATCAGGCGAGAAAAAGCAGGGCGCAATACTACCCGTTCCCGGTGCCGTCCCGCATCCGGCGGCGCTCAGAAAAGCTCGATGGGATCGACGTCCAGCGACCACCGCACGCGGCTCGCGCCGGACGCGTGTTCCGCCTGTTCGCGCAGCCGGGCGAGCAAGCGGTGCAACGGTGCCCGTTCCGCACTCTGCAGCAGCAGCTGGCAACGGTAACGGCCGGCGCGCCGCGCCAGCGGCGCCGTTACCGGGCCGAGCAGGCGAACCTCGGCGCCGGCGACGGCAGCCAGGGCGGACTTCATCTCGCGCAGGAACGCCATCGCCGGCTCCGGCTGCGTGGCCGAGGCCCGCAGCAGGGCGATGCGCGAGTAGGGCGGCCAGCCGCTGTCCCTGCGTTCGGCGAGTGCGGCCCGGGCGAAGTCGGCATAGCCCTGCTGCACGAGCCGCTGCAGCAACGGATGCTGGGGGAAGTCGGTCTGTATCAGCACCTCGCCGGGCCGGTCGGCCCGGCCGGCCCGGCCGGACACCTGCAGCAGGGTCTGCGCCAGCCGCTCGGCGCTGCGGAAGTCGCTGCCGAACAGTCCCTGGTCGGCGTTCAGCACGCCCACCAGCGTCAGGCGCGGGAAATGATGGCCCTTGGAGAGCATCTGGGTGCCCACCAGAATCTGCGCCCGACCGCTGCGGGCGTCGTCCAGCGCGCTCTCCATGCTGCCTTTGCGCTGGGTGCTGTCGCTGTCGATGCGGCTCACCCGATAGCCGGCGAAACGGCCGTGCACCGCTTCTTCCACCCGCTCGGTGCCCCGCCCCAGCGCCGCCACCGTGCCGCCGCATGCCGGGCAGCTCGTATCCACCGGACGTTCGCTGCCGCAGTGGTGGCAGCGCAGGCGCTGGTCGCCCGCGTGCAGGGTCATGCGGGCATCGCAGCGGCGGCACTCGGCCACGTGGCCGCAGTCCCGGCAGAGCAGGGTCGGCGCATAGCCGCGACGGTTGAGATAGAGCAGCACCTGGCCCTCGTCGCCGAGGTGGCGCTCGATGGCGTCGATCAGGGGTGCGGACAGGCCGTCGATGGGCGGATGCCGCCCCAGGTCCACCAGGCGCAGCGCCGGCGGCGCCGCCCCGCCGGCCCGGCGCGGCAGCTCCACCCGCCGGTACAGGCCGCGTTCCACGTTGGCGAGGGAGTCCAGCGACGGTGTCGCCGAGCCGAGCACCACCGGCACGTCTTCGTGCCGCGCCCGGGCCACGGCCAGGTCCCGGGCCGAATAGCGGAACCCTTCCTGCTGCTTCAGCGACGGGTCGTGCTCCTCGTCGACGATGATCAGCCCCGCCCGCGCCAGGGGCGTGAATACGGCCGAGCGGGTGCCCACCACCACGCCGGCCGCGCCGCCGCGGGCGTCCCGCCAGGCAGCCAGCCTGTCGGCATCGCCGAGGCCGCTGTGCAGGATGACCGGTCGTCGGCCCAGCCGCTCGGTGAAGCGGTCCATCAGCTGGGGCGTCAGGCCGATCTCCGGCACCAGCACCAGCGCCTGACGCCCCCGGGCCAGCGTGCGCTCGATCAGCGCCAGGTAGACCTCCGTCTTGCCGCTGCCGGTGACGCCGTCCACCAGGGTGGCCGAGTAACCGTCCGCGGCCGTCGCTGCCGCCACCGCCGCCAGCTGGTCCTCGTTCAGATCGATGGTGTTCGCGGGCGCCGCATCCGCCTCGCGGCCCTCGGCCGCTGCGTCCACCGGCCGCTCGCTGCTCTCGATCAGGCCCTTGTCCTCCAGCGACTTGCGGACCCGGCGCCAGGCCGGACAGAGCCGGTCCAGTTCCGCGGCCGCGAGCCCTTCGGACGAGGCCGCGGCCAGCGCGGCCAGGAGTTCCGCCTGGCGCGGTGCCCGCCGGGCCGCCGCCGCGGCGTCGGCCGCCGCTCCTTCCGCCGTCAGGTGCCAGCGGGTCTCCGTGCGGTGCAGGCTCCGGCCTTCGCGCAGGAGCGCCGGCAGCGCTGCGGCCACCACCTCCCCGACCGGGTGATGGTAGTAGCCGGCGGCGAAGTCGATCAGCCAGGCCAGGCCGGCGTCCACCACCGGCTCCTTGTCCAGCACGGCGGCGACGCGCCGCAGCCGGGCACGCGGCAGCTCGCTCTGCGACGCCGTGTCCCAGAGCAGCCCGATGCGGTGACGACGGCCGAACGGCACCTTCAACCGGACGCCGCGCTGCAGCGTCGCGGGGTCGACGCCGGCGGGCGGCAGGTAGTCGAACAGGAGGGACAGGGGCGCCTTGATGGCGACTCTCAGCACCGCGGGGGCGGTCTCGGGGGGTTTCTGCTCGTTGCTGGACAAGTTGTGGATAAGTCTGTGGATGAAAGCCCGCCGGCCGGCCGGACAGCCGCCCCGCGGCCCTCTGGCGGGGCTCGGCCGCGAGCGCCGTCGGCAGCCCGATTAATGAATCAAATCAAACTTTTGAACAGATACGCCCGCGGCCCGGCCGACGCCGTCGGGTTGCCATGAAACTGCAATATCCCCTGTGCAAAAGAACAGCGTCCTGCCTGTCAACCGGGGCCCTGCCGACGCGTTAGGAGACTGTACGCGAACATAGTGTAATGCTTACGGGAGTCAAGCATGGAGGCTGTACAGCGGACGGTGACCGTCGGCGGGGTGGTTTCGTGAACCGCCGCGGGGGCGGCAGGACGGACGCCGGCGTCGTGGCGCTGGAGCGCCGCTGGGGCAGCCGGCGGGATGCCCATTGGGATTGCCGGGCGGAGCGAGGAGCGAGGGCGCTGGAGCAGGAGCAACAACTGAATGCCTTCCTCGCCGGCGTGGAGCGGCGGGCCCTGCGCATCGCCGAGATCGGCACGGGCGACCGGGACGAGGCCATGGACCTGGTCCAGGACGCCATGATCCGGCTGGTGCGCAAGTACGCCGGGCGCCCCGAGCGGGAGTGGGCGCCGCTGTTCTTCCGCATCCTGACGAACCGGGTGCGCGACAGCCAGCGCCGCCGGGCCGTGCGCAACCGGGTCATCTCCTGGTTCGGCGGGGACGGCGAAGACGGCCGCCCCGACCCGGTGGCCGAGGCGCCGGACCCGGCCTCCGGTGCGCCGGACGAACAACTGGAGATGCGCGAGACGATGGCCGTGCTGGAGGCGGCCATCCGGGCGCTGCCGGCGCGGCAGCAGGAGGCGTTCATGCTGCGCAATTTCGAGGGTCTCGACGTAGCGGCCACCGCCGCGGCGATGGGCTGCTCCGAGGGCAGCGTGAAAACCCATTATTCGCGTGCCGTGCATGCACTGCGGGCACGCCTGGGCGAGAGCTGGCAATGAAAGACAGGCGACACGACAACGGGCATGACCATGGTCATGACGAGCGATACGAAGGTGGCGGCGGCGCGCTCGAGGAGCGGGCCCGACGCGCGTTCGACGACAGCGTGGAGGCGCTGGATGCGGCGACGCTTTCGCGGCTGAACCGCGCCCGCCGGGCCGCGCTGGCCGGCGACCGCGGCGAGCGCCTGGCGTCCGGTTGGCGCCCGGTTGCGGCCGCGGCCGCGGTGGCGGTGCTGGCCGTCGCGCTGTGGCTGGGACAGATGCCGGACGAACCGGCGGCAGAGCGCGAGACGGTGGTCGCGGTGGCGGCGGAAGACGCGGAGGACCTCGAGATCGTGCTGCAGGACGAGAACCTCGACATGCTGGCCGAGCTCGAATTCTATGACTGGGTGGACTCGGAGGAAGCCTTCCGGAGCGAGCCCGTCGGGAGCGGCAACATTGGCTGACGCGGTACGCAAATCGAGGCGGGCCGTCCTGGCGCCGCTGGTCATGTTACTGGCCACGGCAATAACGCCGGTCCATGCGGGTGAGTCGGCGCCCGACGCGGAGCAGCCGGACGACATGGCGTTCATCGAATACCTGGGCAGCTGGGAAGAGGATGACAGTGACTGGATCGCGCTCGCCGGCACGGCGTCGGAGGCATCGGAAGGCGGGCAGCCGTCGGCGGAGCGCGAACAGGACGAGGAGAAAGAGACCGATGAAGACACGGGTTGACTGGCCTGCGAAGGCCGAGCCGGCAGGCGTGGCGGGCACCGCAGCCGTGCTGCGCGTCCTGCTGCTGGCAACACTGCTGCTGGCCGGGGCGGCGACGGCGCTGGCACAGGAGCAGCCGGAGGGACCGGCCTGGGATGCGCTCAGCGGCGAGCAGCAGCGCGTGCTGGCCCGCTTCGAGGACCGCTGGGAGGAGATGCCCGCCGAGCGGCGGCGCAGGCTGGCGAACGGCACCGAGCGCTGGCTGGACATGAGCCCCGACGAGCGGGAGGCGGCGCGGGAGCGATTCATGCGCTGGCGCGACCTCGGCGAAGAACAGCGGGCGCGCATCCGCGAGCGTTACGAGACCTTCCGCGAGCTGCCGCCGGAAGAGCGTGAGCGTATCCGCCGCAACTTCGAGCGCTTCCGGGACCTGCCGGAAGAGCGCCGTCAGGAGCTGCGGGAACGGTGGCGCTCGCTCAGCCCCGAGCAGCGCCAGAACCTCCGCGAGCGCATGCGTGACCGGCGTCCGCCGAGGGGACGATGAAGAGGGACGTTGAGGAGGGCCGCTCACGAGAAGACCACCGCACTGTCATGCTGCTGTCATACCCCTCAGGTTGCATTTCCCCGGTCTTGGGGCAAACTAAGCCGGCGCCCCGGGGGGGACGTGACACATGCAGGCTATCAGCACAGAGAGCATCTTCCAGCAGGTCCTGCGCACGGACGTGGCAGGCATGCCGCTGGAATGGATCGACTACCGCGAGGCGGTCCGCCTCTATCACACGGGGCAGGTCGCCTATGCCTGCGGCACGCTCCTGTATACGCTGCACGGCGGCTACAACGCACTGACCGGGCAACGCAGCGCGGTGGACGTGAACTCGATCATCGCCACCCACGGCACCCACCAGAGCCTCGCCGCCAACCGGGAGCACTACGTGCCGCCGCTCAACAACCGCACGCTGTTCCGGCGCGACGCGAATCTCTGTCTGTACTGCGGCCTGGTGTTCCAGACCCGCGAGCTGACCCGCGACCACGTCACGCCCATCTCCCAGGGCGGCAGGGATCTCTGGACCAACGTGGCCACCGCCTGCCGGCGCTGCAACAACCACAAGGGCGGCCGCACGCCGGAGCAGGCCGGCATGCAGCTCATCGCCATCCCGTTCACGCCGAGCTACGCGGAGTACATCTACCTGAAGGGCCGGCGGGTCCTGGCCGACCAGATGGAGTATCTGCTGGCGCACATCCCGCGCTCCAGCCCGCTGCATGCGCGCCTGCGCGACCACCTGCAGGCAAACGCGGCCGGCATGGCGATGCCCGCCTGAGGCCGACGGCGCGCACGTGCTCTATCTGATCGACGCCAGCGTCTACGTCTTCCGCGCCTGGTTCTCGCTGCCCGACGACATGGTCGACGGCGACGGCCATCCCGTGAACGCCCTGTTCGGCTTCGCCCGCTTCCTGGCGGACTTCGTGGAGGAGGTGCGGCCGGAGTACATCGCCGTGGCCTTCGACGAGAGCCTCGCCAGCTCCTTCAGGAACGAGATCTACCCCGCCTACAAGGCCAACCGGGATCCCGCGCCGCCGGAACTGGAGCGCCAGTTCCGCCAGTGCCGGGCGTTCACCCGGGCGCTCGGCCTCGCCGAATGCGCGAGCCCGCTGTACGAGGCGGACGACCTGATCGGCGCGCTGGTCGTCGACGGCCGCGCCCGCGGCCTGCCGGCGACCATCGTCAGCCGGGACAAGGACCTGGCCCAGCTTTTGTCGGCGAAGGACACCCTGTGGGACTATGCCGGCCGCCGCCGGCTCGGCTACGAGCAGATACCGGAGACCTACGGCGTGTGGCCCGAACAGATCGCCGACTTTCTGGCGCTGGCCGGCGACGCCGTGGACAACATCCCCGGCGTCCCCGGCGTGGGCAAGAAGACGGCGGCGGCGCTGCTCGGCCACTTCGGCAGCCTGGACGTCATCTACGCGAACCTGGACCGTGTCTGCGACGTGCCGGTGCGCGGCGCGGTCAAACTCGGCGCCCGGCTCGAGGAGCACCGGGAGGCGGCGATGCTCGCCCGCCGCCTGACCGGCATCGCCTGCGATGCGCCGCTGGAGTTCCGCTCGGGCGAGGCGCGCCGGCGGGGCCCCGACATGGATGCGCTGCACGAAGTCTGCGACAGGGCCGGTTTCGGTACGGCGCTCAGGCGCCAGTGCGACCGCATCGCCTCGCTGGGCGTCGTGAACTGAGCCGTGGCGGAGGCGCTCGCCGACGCCGTAGCCGCCGCCTGCGGCATCCGCATCGACGCCGCCAGCCTGCGGCCGGTGGGCGGCGGCAGCATCAACGCGGCGGCCCGGGTCGACAGCGACGCCGGTCCCCTGTTCCTGAAGACCAACCGCGCCGACGGCTACGAGATGTTCGCCGCCGAGGCGGAGGGCCTGGCCGAGCTGGACGCGGCGGGTGCCGTACGCGTGCCGCGGGTCCACGGACTGGGCGTCGACGCGGGACGCGCCTGGCTGCTGCTGGAGTACCTCGAACTCGGCCCGGCCGATGCCGGCTGCCGGCGGCAGCTGGGAACGGCGCTGGCGGCGCTGCATCGCCACACCGCGGAACGGCACGGGTGGCACCGGGACAACACCATCGGTTCCACGCCCCAGCCGAACGGGCGGGACGGCGACTGGGTGCGGTTCCTGGCGGAGAAACGCATCGGCTTCCAGCTGGAGCTGGCCGAACGCAACGGCTACGGACGCGACCTAGGCGCTGACGGCGAGGCGCTGCTGGCCCGGCTGGCGGATTTCTTCGCCGACTACACGCCGGTGCCGTCATTGCTGCACGGCGATCTCTGGGGAGGCAACTTCGCCGCGGCGGACGGCGAGCCGGTGATCTACGACCCGGCGGTCTACTACGGCGACCGGGAGACCGACATCGCCATGACCGAGCTGTTCGGCGGTTTCGGGCCGGAGTTCCATTCGGCCTACGGCGAGGCCTGGCCCCTCGAGGCCGGTTACGCGGTGCGGCGGGACCTCTACCAGCTTTACCACGTGTTGAACCACCTGAATCTCTTCGGCGGCGGTTATCTCTCCCGGGCAAGCGCGCTGCTGCGCCGCCTGCTCGCCGCCTAGCCGGACCAGTAGTCGGCCTTCAGCAGCGCGATGTCGGTGCCTTCCGGTGCCCGGATCGTGCCCCAGCTCTCCCCCGTCAGCTCCGGGCCGGCGCCGGGATAGACACCCAGCCGGTCCAGTGCCGCCTGCAGCGCCGCGGCGTCGGTGACCCGGTAGACGAGCAGCGGCCGGGCGAGCGCCGGCCGCGTGCCCAGCCCCAGTACCAGGCCGTCCACGGCGAGGCGGAAGCGGGGCTCCGGGTCCTCCCGGTGCGCCGCCAGCCGGGGCGCGAGCGGCGCCCAGAAGTGGGCCGCGGCGAGGGCGTCGCGCACGGGCAGCGCGAGTTCCAGGCACTCGCCGAGCCGCGAGGGAGCGGGCGTCTCCGGTGCCGGGGAATAGGTGCGCGCCTCCACCAGCATGACGGCGGTGCCGTCCGGGTCGCGCAGCACGGCCCGGTTGAACTCGTCTTCGCCGAGCCGGGTGTCTTCGAATTCGGTGCCGGCATCCTGGAGCGTGAGCACGTGCCGGCGCAGCGAGGGCTGCACGAGGGTGACGACCGGGCTCGCGACGGGGTCCTCGTGCAGCCCGATGAACACCCTGCCGTCGGTCACCACCGCGTACTTGTGCGGCCAGATCTCGCCGACGGCGAGTTCGGTGAACCCCAGTGTTCGATAGAAATGCAGCGACTCCAGGATGTCCGGCGCAGCGAGGCCGAGCTCCAGGAAGCGCCCGGCCACCGTCAGTCCCCGGCCCCCATCGCGCGGGCCAGGTCCGCGCTCTTCAGCGGGTCGCGGGCGCCGGGCTCGCTCCCGGTCTCCGGCCAGCCCGAAGCGTGCCGGCGCACCAGTTCGGTCAGGCACTCGATGTGGTCGTCCCGGGCGTTCAGGCAGGGGATGTAGGAGAGCCTGCCGCCGCCGGCCTCCTCGAATAGCTCCCTATTCTGCATGGCGATCTCCTCCAGGGTCTCGAGGCAGTCCGCCGAGAAGCCGGGGCACACGACGTCCACGCTCTCGAGCCGCTCCTCGCCCCAGGCCTGCAGGGTCTCGTCGGTGTAGGGCCTCAGCCACTCCTCCCGGCCCACCCGGGACTGGAAGCTCAGCAGCCACTCGTCCGGCCCGAGACCGAGTTCCTCGGCCACCAGCCTGGCGGTCTTCTGGGACTGGCAGTGATACGGGTCGCCGCTCAGGAAGTAACGCTGGGGGATGCCGTGGAAGGAAAACAGCAGCCGCTTGCCGGCGCCGTGCTCCTCCCGGTGCTCGCGGATGGAACGGGCCAGCGCCTGTATGTAGGCCGGCTCGTCGTGATACTGATTGATGAAGCGGAACTCCGGTATCCAGCGGCGGTTCTGCAGCACCCGCGTGACCCGGTCGAATACGGTGGCGGTGGTGGTGCCCGAGTACTGGGGATACAGCGGCAGCACCATCAGGCGGCGCACGTTCTTCTCGCGCAGCCGCTCGAGGGCCTCCGGGATGGCCGGGGCGCCGTAGGACATGGCCAGTTCCACCGCGAGCTCGCCCTCGATGCGCCCGGAGAGCTTCTCGGCCAGGCCCTTCGCGATGAGTTCGCTGTTCAGCAGCAGCGGCGAACCCGCCTCGGTCCAGATTTTCTCGTAGGCCTCGGCGGAGCGGGCGGGCCGGATCCTAAGGATCACGAGATTCAGCACCAGCCACCAGAACAGCCGCGGCGCCTCGACCACCCGGGCATCCCCGAGGAACTCGGCGAGATAACGGCGCACGGCGGAGGTGCTCGGCTCGCCGGGCGTGCCCAGGTTGACGAGCAGCACCCCGAGCGCGTCGGGTGCGGCGTGGCGGAATCCGGTCTCGCCCTGGTACTTCGGCATGGCTGCTGGCTGACTACTCTCGAACTGCGCGTGAACGCCCGGCGAACGGGCGGCAAGGCGGGCTAAAGTACCAAGCCCGGGGGCGGGAGGCTATAGTCGGCGCGGTTACCGCCGTTGCGCCGCAGGAGGCCGGGCCCATGCCAGAGCCGACCCAAGAGCCGACCCAAGAGCCGACGCAAGACCCCGCCGCCGGGGCGGCGACGGAGCCGCCCGACAGGCTGGAGCTGACCCGCGACGTGCTGGTCTTCCAGGCCAAGCTGGCGATGGA